>Ga0307372_10008585_pt1 | contig 14314 bp, 10 predicted proteins | sample OX1MG_FD_202533 | JGI IMG/M metagenome (GOLD analysis project Ga0307372, IMG submission 202533) | Soil microbial communities from Risofladan, Vaasa, Finland - OX-1 | ecosystem: Environmental > Terrestrial > Soil > Coastal area > Acid sulfate soil | place: Finland: Risofladan, Vaasa | collected...
CTGGAGAGACAGCCGAAACTGTCTGGCGGAAGATTGCGAACATGGAAGACGCTGATGGAGATGAGTTTGCTGGGTATATTATGTTTCCCGCGCTGGCCCGAATCTATCCGGACAGAATCGAGCTGTTGACCTCCCGATTGCTAAGGGGACTCCTCTCGGAGCATCAGCAGAAGGCAGCGCGCTCCGCGCTTGGTCTGTACCGATGGATTAACGCAGCAGAGACCGAGTCCCTCGGGGTGAGACCACCCGCTACCGAACTGGTTCGAGAAGTCGGGTTCGCTATCGCGGCACGACGCCGGAGCATATTAGCGCAAGCGCTACAACTGGCCACCTACGTGTTCACCGAAGGCCTGTCAGACTACTGGGAACAACTTGTCGACAGTTGTGAACATGGGCTTCAATGTCTCCTAGTAGAGGCTAGTTATGCACGCTCTTCTGAGGGACTTCAAAAGTTCGAGATCCCGGTTATTCGTAGAAACTGCATACGCTTGGCTGTTGCAATGACGAAAGTAGGTTTCGCCGATAAACCTGGAGTAAAGGGTTGGTTGGCAATTGCCGAAACTGATCCGCTGCCTGAAGTACGCAATGCCGTATCTCAACCAGTTCTGGAAATGGATCCATCGGCTGTCAGTAAGAGCGAGGGGTAACTGTCAGAGCGCACATCGATAAGATGTTTGACTATGGGATAGATATCTGGCTCTCCCCGAGTTCCTTTTGCGCACCACCTGCTAGCGCCCCCTTCGACTTCACCGCCGTTCGTTGATCCGCCGACGTGGCGAATCCGAGAATCGAGCATTTTGGATGGGCCTGGGCGGCGCTCTAGCGTCATTCGCCTTCCCCTGATACAGTGGGCAGTTGACTAACTCGGGCTCATCTCACCAGATTCATAAAGCTCTTTCTGCGCCCTTTGAATCCTCTCAGCAAGCCCGGTCATTCCCATTCCTACCGCAACCATATGCAGTGCGCATATTGCTTCATGCAACTTGCTAGCGGCCTGTGTTTTCCACACCACTCTGTACTCCACTGATTCATGGCGAGAGACCATAAACCGCCCGGTATCCCCGTTGTATAGCTCCATGGCCGTGATATAGGCGCCGTGCACAAATTTGTCATACATATGCGCAAGATAACGAATTACCTTACGAACACGGTCGGGATTCGGGCTATCCTTCACGTTCGCGTTATACGATTCCTCCGCCAAACGATAGTGAGCAGAAAGCAACTTATCGCGCGTCACAAATTCTTCTTTTTTCTGAGCGTCATACTCGCCGGGATCTTCTGGAATCGACGTAAAGTATTGTTCAAGGAATTTATTCTGGGCCGCCGTCGGAGCGCCGCTTCTAACCCCTTCGGTTATGGAGGTTATCTCGCTTGAGGAGTCGGACACGGTCCTAAGAAGAGTTCCGCATTCGGTCACATAGCCCTGATCCACAAGAATAAACGCACCTTTTATCGCGCTGATCATGCGTACAGATTTACCGATGACAAGCGCTCGTTCCGTTTCCTCGCGGAAGGCCCATCGGAAACCATTGGCTTCGGGAGGGCCTGCCGGAACCTTTTTCAAGGGGGGTAATGGAGCAGCGAGTTCACTCAACCACTCGTCCAATTGAGCCAAAACTCGTTCTGTAACCGGGAAAGCAGGAGTCTCCAATGGCAACCCCTCCATCTAACTTGTCTTCAAATCATGCTATTTGGTACAAATGCCCACCGATAATGATAAATCTCATCAATATCTGGTCTAGCGCGCTTGCGCAAATTCGACCTGAGGTGGGTAATGGCTTAGTTTGAGGCCGAGTAAACCCGAGCCATTCGGAGACTTCGCTAGTGGCAGGTTGGCAAGTTTTGAATTCGTTCTTTTGAATGATCGCGATCTGCCGCTTGGCAGTATAAGTAAGCTTGAACGGCCATACCTTAGGAAGTTTGATGGGAAAAGGCATGAGATCAAATCTTTTATTTTTCGGAAATGAGAAGCTCTGACATTACGATTGAGCCGTCTGCCTGACGAACGAATTCATAGGTGTCCTCTCCGAGCCGGACAACATAAGGCTTTTCAGGAATCATCGCATATTCGGAGAGATGAATTTGGCCATCCTCGGTCAAAGTTACTGGCGTGCCAATCGAACGATAAAAGTTGGACAATTTTTCGTGCACAGATGTGAAAAGTTTGTTCCACTCTTGTTCGGATAACGACGCCACATGTGAAGAACCCTTTGGGCTCTGAACTCAGACGCAGACGGTGCTAGAAGCATCGTAGTAACTGTTGGCCAACCAACAGTTTCCCCTAGCTTCAAGTCCGGGGCGCTCGGAAAACTCGATGCCGCGCTGCGCGCGCATGACGCCACGCTTAATCGTAGGGTTGATAATCCTAAGCAGGCCGCCTAAATGACTATCAAGCCGCTACTCAATTCCAACAGCGATTCGGGCATTACCTCGGCGGCTTGCATCATCGCTACCAACGCCTCGCTGCCTGATCCGCTTTCGAGGACTGCGCAGTCTCCGACGCTGGCCCTTGGTGGCAAGCCATGCCATCGCGCGCAAGAATCCGCTGGCGAAGACCAACTACCCGGACTGACCCGCGCGATCGGGCATTAGTTCATGCGTTTCATCGCACAGTACCCGCCGCAGCCCACAATCTCACACGAGATGGTGTTTTGCGCAGGCACAAGAGTTCGAGCTTTATTCCGTCTGTGTCGGCGAAAAAACTAGCTTAGCTCGGTCGTGTGGAGGGTGTTCGTTTCGGGCAATCCGTCCCAGGGTTCAGTTACTTTGGTTGAACCGATACTCAACGTCGCCCTGGTCAGTGTAAAGACGGACGGTCACAATGCTGTCTCCGCATGCTATGCTTTGGGACCATTTGTCGCCAGTGTTGAGAACCGCGCCGTCGTCGTTGAAGTTGGTTGCGTCGCCACGAGGGAAGGGAGAGTCAATTAGGGGAGGAGGCGTTGTGACAGGTTCGCCTCGGTCTTGCTGTTTAATGGCTTCGTCGTTGGCCCGTTGCGCCGCCGCGATCCTCCGATCACGTTCCTCGCCAGCCGATTTTGAGAGTAGCAAATCGCAGTGTTCGTCACCCTCGCGCCCATTGATAACAACTCGTTGTAGGACTGCATGGCCGGCAGTGAGGGTTGCTTCGAGCGTATAAGTGCCCGTACTGAGGGTCAGCCCGCCAGTATATTGTTGCCGGTCCGCTTGGACTGTCAAAGCGAACTGTGGGGTGTTGAATACACTCTGCGATATGTAATCCCTATAACCGACCCATATAGCATATGGGAGGATCATGACGATGAGCCACATCCAATATCGCCGCAGACAGCTTGGGCGTGCGGCGGCTGTGGGGCGCATTCCGCAACCGGGGCAGCGAGGGGCTGTAGTTGATACTCGATGTCCACAGTAGTTGCATTGTGTTAGTGCCACAATAGGTCTCCGTGGTGGATTAGCATCCTCTGGTTAGGCTGGCTTTACCGCTCCCTTGTTCAATTGAACTTGCTTACAACTGGCTCGAATCAGCTAACTGACATATCGACTGTGGTCCCGTTCCTCATTTATACGAGGCCGTTGTTATCCGCTCGTATTGAGTTCTAGCAGGGTGCTGAAAAAAGCGGGTTCATGCGGGAGCGGGCAGCAGGTTGCGCATTCTGACCAGGTTGTAAGCGGCCAGCGCAAAGGTGAACATCCAGCCGACCCGCTTTCGTTCCGGATGCCGGGCACCGTAAATTCTTGAGGTTGCATTTCAGTTCACCTAATTTCTCAGAGTCGCTTGACTATAGGCGTTCAATTGCCTTTGCAGAAGCTGAATTAGCTCGATCGCGCGATCTGGTGTCATGCCGATCCGCACTGTCGGTTTAATCGTAATCTTTAATCTCGTTGCATCCTCTTTCGTGATCGCCGTCGTGAAGATTGGTGGCGCGGCCACGGCGAATGTGAGGACAAACTCGTTCTGGATCGGCTGCACAGCGAACGCATTAGCGAAGTAAACAGGAATGTTGGGATCTTCGACCCACACGCCTTGAATTTGAACTTGTTCTGCTAATCAGCCATAAGCGACTCACCTAAATAGTAGCGCGAAATTTAGGGCGGACGCTACTCCGAAGTCAAGCTGAGGACTGTCTTAATTTCCCGCCCCGAGTGGCTTAATTCAGCCAGTACCCTGAGGTGTCGCCAGATTGAAACAAACAGCCGTAAACTGTTTCAGCTCACGCGTCGGGTTCTGGAGTAAAAAACAGATGATCTCAGTCCGTCCCATCTGCGCTGGCTTGTCGCGAGTAGGACCGCACACCAGGCCTCGGCGTTAAAGCTCTTTACCCTATTGAGTGAACATGCAGAGCAAATGAAGAGTAGAGACTTTTCACCTAAAGCTAAGCACCTTGTGGCGGCATGTTTCTCCTTATGGAGGGGGGCATTTCTCGCAGACAAGACAACTACGAGATCCGAGGTACAAGCCGACGCACGAACCTTCTTGGCAAAGATGCTCATAGACAACGCGATAACATATCCCCAGGATCGAAGCACAAGGAATTGGACATTCAATTACTATATGAATAACGCCACCAACGAGCTATTGCGGCTTTCCAAGAGCTGGCCTAAGATTGACGCCACTCTCAATGACAGACTTGGAGTTCCCAAGGATTCAACAAGTCCTCAGAGACGTTGGAACAGAACGCAGCGGGCATTTGAGACCTAGCGTTCTAGAATTTCCCGCAGACGGCGGTTCAGCGCCATTTCTGTGGGAGTGGGAGCGGACCCCAACCAAATCTGAAAATCCTTAATTCGGATCCTGTGCTCGAATTCATGTCGTCTGTTGTTTGCTCTAAAGTCACGCGCAGATTCTCGGCCTCTGCATCGGCCTGAAAGATCGGTTGTTCGGCTGACGGGGCGAAAGCGTCGCCGGAATTGGCGCGCGGTTTGCGGTTTGTTTTGGGCCGCGTCAATTTGTGAGTGGGTGCTGAGAGAATAGTGTTCCGGTTCTTGAGATATCAAAATACAGCGATGGGGTCAGCCGCTGCTCGCATCGCGAATATAGTTTTGGCGGTTTTGCTCTGCCCCGTATCGGCATGGGCTTGGGGAAATGACGGGCACAAAATCGTCGCACTCATTGCGGCGGACAACTTAACACCGGCTGCGCAAGGCCACGTTGCGAATGTCCTTGGCGTGCCCTCGAATCAAATCGCATCCGCGATGGAAGCGGCCTCTGTGCGTCCGGATTGGGAGTTCCGCGAAAAAGATCCTTCGTCCAAGCCCTGGCATTTCATCGACATTTGTCTGCGAGACACGCGAGCGGATATCCCCAAGCGATGTCCTGGCGGCAACTGCGTCACCGATAAAATCGACGAATACTCGAGACGCCTGAAAGAACGCGACTACGACCGATGGGGTGCCGCCGGTGATCTGGCGTTCCTGATCCACTTCGTCGGCGATGTCCATCAACCTCTGCACGCGGCGAACGACGCGGACGAGGGAGGCAATTGCATTAAGGTCGATTCGCAGCCGTACGCCAAAAACCTCCACTACGCTTGGGACGACACCATCGTGTGGCGTCTAGAAGGCAGCATCGGTTCCGGAGAACCAAACACGACGGTCCGCAATGTGGAACAAACATACGCGAGCGAGAAAGTGCTCGACGCATGGATTCCGGGACGCACCGACGATATCGCGTGGGAGTCTGATCAAATCGCGCGTTCCGATATCTATGCTGCGCTTAAGACTCCAGTCGAGCCGTGTGACCCTCCGGCCGCCCTGTGCAGCAATGAACCCAAGGTCACTCTGAGCCCGGCGTATATGGATCACGCCGCCGCGGTTGCGGGCCATCAGCTCGCGAAAGCCGGATTCAGGCTGGCGAGTCTCTTGAACGAAATCTGGACGCAGCCCATCAGCCTGATCGATGTGACGCACGCGAAGAATTCCGCCCCGGCTCAGGTGCTTTCATCTAGGACCGTCACCGGACAAATCGTCGGCAATCGGCGCAGCAAGATTTACGCTTGGCCAGGATGCGGAAGTTACGACAGGATGGCGCCGCAGAACCGGGTGTTGTTTCCGAGTCGCGACGCGGCGGAGCAGGCGGGGTATCGGGCCGCTCGGAATTGTCCTTGAGGAGTGTCGGCCCTAGTTTGGGCAAGAATATACTTGACAACTCCATGCGATTCCTGCATACTGAGACCTATGGAACCCGCGACACTTCAGGAAGCAATCGTTTACTTCTCCAGTCCCGCCAATTGCCGCGAATACGTTATGGTCCGCCGTTGGCCTAAAGGCGTCATCTGCCCGCGCTGTGGAAGCGAGAGTGTAGCTTTTCAAGAAAAGTACAGCCGTTGGCAGTGTAATAAGCGCCACGAACGGCGACAGTTCACCGTCAAGACAGGAACTATCTGGGAAGATTCTCCACTTGGTCTCGATAAGTGGCTGACCGCTATGTGGATGATCGCCAACTGTAAGAACGGCATTAGCTCTCGGGAGATTCATCGCGCTCTCGGCGTCACTCAGAAGACCGCGTGGTTCATGCTCCACCGTATCCGACTTACCATGCAGGGCAAGAATGCTGGCAAGCTTGAGGGTGAAGTAGAAGTAGATGAAAGTTTCATCGGCGGTCTTTCTCGATTCATGCACAAAGACAAGCGCGAGCGTGTCATTAAGGGCACTGGAGGTAAGGACAAAACTGCCGTGATGGGTATGGTCGAACGCGGCGGCCGCGTCTGCGCCTTTGTGGTAGAGAATCGAACCAAGAAAGAACTTCAACAGAAGGTTCGCGAACACGTCGAGGCCGGTTCTGTGATCTTTAGCGACGAATTGCAATCCTATGATGGACTCGATGCTGACTATAGGCACGCGGTCATCAACCATGCGGTCGAATACGTCAACGGCAATGTGCACACCAACAGTATTGAAAACTTTTGGAGTCTCCTGAAACGCGGTCTTAAAGGAACTTACGTGAGTGTCGAACCTTTCCATTTGTTCCGTTACATCGACGAGCAAGCCTTTCGCTACAACACTCGCAAGGCGGAGGGCGGAGACTGGGAACGATGCAGCGAATTGGTCAGTAACATTATCGATAAGCGAGTAACCTATGCGGAACTGACTGGTAAGATTGGAGAAACGCAAAACTAGTCCTCTCCGTTTGGTTCGTGGACGACGGCGGAAGGCTTGATCTTCCGCCTCGGACCGCGTTTCTTAGGATTCTCGTCCGCTAACTTTCGATATTCTTGCTCACGTCGAAGAATCTCGGTGTGCGGGACAGAAAGCACGTGATCTACGAGCTTCGTAAAGGCGTCGAATTCAGATGTGGGTAGTTTGTGCTTCATAAGTTGAGACGCAAAGTTCGGCAAAAATTAGGGAACGGCGAAAACGTCAGTCTCCGAATAAACTTAGCGTGCCATAACGCGCACGCTGCACTTGAATCTGCACCTCTATGGTCAGTCGAACTGCATCTTTACGACTCTGGGATTGGGTAAAATAATTGTTCGGTTTTAACCTGAAAGCCGGAAATCAGCGAATCATCTTCTAACAGACAGAAGTATGGTTTCGGCAATGCCGATCTCGTCTGTATCAACTCAGATTCACTGTGCGGCATCCGTAAGCCATCGAATAGTGTTTTGAGTCGATTATCTATATCGCCATCACCCACCAGACCGCCCGGCCTTGCGCAGCGCAGGAATAAGATGTTTAGATAACAAGTCATATCTAACCGCCGAGTCACAAGCGGCACAAAGCGCTCTTCGCCTATCGCAAAGACGCTTAATATTCCCCCTTTTTCTGCATCTGGCTTTGTCGCGTCTTCTTCAGCCTTAGAATAATCCGCTAACCATCCAGAAACGGCTGGATGATCGCCCCACATCAATTGTAGTTGTGGGTGCAGTTTATCCCGGATAGCCCACTTCTCTTTAAGGCGATTAGAATTCGCGGCAGATGGCAACACGGCATCGTAAATCAAGGTAAATCGCATAATCTCAATCGGGATCTGCAAGCGGCGATCTTGCAAAGTCCACTCCTCGCTTTGTGCCCGCATCGCGCTCATCGTTCCAATCGACTGCGCGAAGCGTAAGGGTAAAAGATTTTCATCATCCGAACACCATTAACCGCGCTATCTGAGCGCATCACGCTGCTTGCTCCTTTGTCTTTGGTTGCTCACCGACCGCGCGCTTCAATTCCTTTAGGAACGCAGTGGTGTCCAAGTAATAGTTTGGAAATGCACTTTTAAGCGCGGCAACGGACTCTACGGAGACCAAAACCGCCTGTATATCCAGATTATCAGCAGTGGTTCTTTCAGTGTTTAGGTACTCATCAGACGCCTTTGCCAATTGAGTCTTTCTAAACCCCGAGATTCGGATAGTTTTAGCTTTAGTATCGAGTACAAGAAGATATGCGCTTGCATTCTGTACATCGTTAGTGATCTGCCTGACCGCATAGCCCCAACCCGCTAGAACTTCCTCGACTCTGAGTCGTCTGACTAGAGTTGTCAATTCTGCGATCAACAGTCCTTTGTCCGATGGAGTATTTGGTACGAGCGGTTGACGTTCGCGGAGGGCGATTACGCTACCCATTAGAGCAAAAAACCGTTTCCATTCATCGGTCCCAATATTCGATTTCAATGCTTGTCCGGTAAAAGTGGATACGGTCTCTACCGCCGTTGCCCACGCGTGCTGCAACCTGGAACGTAGCTGAACCTCGATTCTTAGACCATTGTACACTTCTCTATGTTTGGAGATGGTGCGATATTTGAAAACGAAGTGGATACTACGATAGCCATCTTTCTTAGGGTTGGCAATATAGTCGTATTTTTTAATACGCTCGGGTCTCCGCGAAGGATTTTTCTCAACACTTTTCTCGATGAGTTGCTCAAGGGCGCGAACTTCGCGCACAGTCGGCATTACCGCGCGGCAGCCTCCGATGTCCTGCATCTGCGATAATTTCATGTGTTGGTTTCGCTCTGCGGATAATTTGAGCGTAATCGAGGAGAGTCGCTTGAGGCGTTGCGCAATGATCGCACCCGAGCTTACGTTTCTGGCGCGTGTAAGCAGGGTCATCTTCAAGACCTGTAAAGGATAACTATGCGCAGACCGCCAATTATTCAGAACTGACAGTGCATTAGAGTATTCAACTAGGCCCAAAGAGTTCGCTGATTCGGCCCGCGACAACGCTTCGCCCGCATCGTCCACTTTACCTTTTGAATAGTCCGGCTTAGCCCACGCCATAAAGCTCCATGCGAGGTTCATAGCGGAACACCTCGCGATTGCTTATTATTTGGGCAGACTTGCGCGGAGTTGTCAAGTATATTCTTGCCCTAGTTTGGAGCTTGGAGCAGTAGCTACGCGACCGGCGCGTCGCAGGGTCAATCTCGAGACCCCAAAAAACCGAAGTTTGGCTGGCAAACTCAGCTCTCGTCCACCATGGCAGTGAACATTTCCTCCAGTGTGTTGAAGTTCTCCGGCGCGGCGTTGCCCGTGCGGAAGCGAAGAAGCGACCAACCGGTTTCGTGGGTGGCGGCATAGGTCGGGCTGAGGTGTCCGCGTGTGAGGAGCGCGATCTTCAACGGCGGGGGCACGGTAAGGAGCTTCGTGCGGACCTTTTCCATCAGGATAAATTTGCCGGTGGGATCGATGGCCCAGACCGTATCCTTCACCCACCAGAGGAAATCCGGGTAAAAGTTCGAGGACGACCCGCTCTTGATGGGCAGCGGAATCCCATAGTCGAGGCGGTCTTTGTTTCTCACCCACGTATATTCGCTGTACTTGTCGAGGGCCTTGGCAACGTCGAGTTCATCGGGCCTGAAGGCCTTTGAATCATAGTGCGGGTGCCCTGCGTTGGTGAACGGTTTTTCCACGTTGCCGGAAGGCTGATACGGCCCTACGACATGCTGCTCTCCATCGGAGTCGGCGAGTTTGGTCAGCTTGACGTGATTTTCGTATTCCTGCACGACCTGGCGGGCGAGTTCGCGGTAATGCTCGAGAGCCTTTGAATTGTAGCAGGCGCTCTTGTCGAGCTGCGGGCTGGAAAAGGCGTCGGGGTGGATCGCGCTGCAACAGTTTTTTGAGAGTATTCGAATTTGCTCATATAAGAACGCCCCGCAGCGCACGCGCATATCTTCCAAAAGGTTGCGCTTCGCCTGGGAAACCTCACCGGTGGCAACGGCGACGATGTTGATGAGCGCCTGCCCGCGCGCGGCCCGGTCCTCCTCGCTGAAATCGAAGGTCTTCTTGCTGATCGCCTTCCGGAGCCTGTCGCCTGGCGGCATTTCAGGCTGAAGATTGGAAACGGTGAGCTTGCCTACGTGCTCTTCCTTCAGCGGAATTTTCGGAATGGCCTTGCGTTCTTCCTTAAACTCGAACGGCTCGAAATCGGGCTCGTCGCCCTTATAGATGCGGAGTTCTTCCTTAAGCTGGTCGGTGATTTTTTCCAGTAGCTCGTTCGGGCAGTTGAAGAAAAAATAAGCGGTATTGAGATCCTCGTTGTTGAAGTGCTTCGCGTCCGGCTGCCGGACTGCGCGGCCAAGCACCTGTTGGATGCGGGTCGCTGATTCTGTTTCGCCGTCGAAGTAGCAGACATACACACTGGGGTCGTCCCAGCCTTCCTGAAGCTTCTTGTTGAAAATGATGTGCGTGAAATCCTCGGAAAGCTGCTCGATGGTCTGGACCCTGACGGCATCTTTGGGCAGCTCCTTGGTGTTGGTGCAGACGGCTATGTTCTCCGGCGACACCTTGCAGAGATTGACCAGTGTGCGCCATATCGCCACGGGCCTTGGTTCGACACCCTTGGTGCGGACGTTGCTAGTTTCGACGACGTAGATGGCCTTCGGGACGATTGCCGATGATGCCTGCGCGAGACTCTTTTGGAGGTCCTGCCGGCGCTGCACAACATCCTGAATCATTTCGTCGGGGGAGCTGTCGTAATCCGCCAGCGAAATCGTCGATTTGAGGAGCTGGGCTTCGACCACGGCGCGCGTGCTGATCGGAACGATGCGCTGCTGGCGAACTTCTTCCGGCAGGCTGCTCAGGTAAAACTGAAGCTTGCCCTTGATCTGGCTGGCGCTAGCGACGAAGAACCCGGCGGGGTTGAGGTCGTCGAGCAGCTCCACCTGGTCGGTGGTGGTGTTGTGGGCCTCGTCATAAACGACCCAGAGCGGGCGCTTGCGGTCAAGCTTGAGGCGGTCCCACCGCGTGCGTGAGCCCCAGTCCGGACAGGGACGGTGGACATTGAGCCTCTCGTCCTTTTCGGATGAATTCCACATCGCCACAGTAGAAACCAGAACGGTGAGACCGTCCTTGCGCTCGATCAGATATTCCCATTGGGCCGGGCTGGTGAGTTCGCTGAAGTTGATGACTTCGATGGTGCCCTTGCCCAGGAGGTGCCGGTATTTGCCGAGGAGATTGGCGACGGTCTGGTCTACGACCGCGCCGTATTTCGTTGTCCACAGGAAGAGGGCTGGCGTCAGACGGCCGACAACGTCAGCGAGGATCGGCGTCTTGCCGGCGCCGGTGACGGCCTTCAGTTGGCCCACAAAGGGAACGGGCCGCCCGCCGAAAATATCCTGGCCCTTCGTGAAATAGGCAACGGCGGTATCGACAAGCTTGGAGGCAGCGTCCTGCTGGAAATCCAGCAGTTCTATGCGGGACACGCGGTTTCGGCCTCGTTCGGGCGTTCTTCTGCGATATGCATCTGCGCGAGGATTTCATCGGGGATCTGACAGAACTTCCAGCTCTGCGTGTCGCCGACGCGGCAAAAGGTTCCGTAGATGCGGAAGGGCCTTTTCAGGCCTGCCTGGGAAACTTCCTTCGATGCGGCTTTGAGAATATCGGGCGTCACCTCGCTGTTGTTCACGCCGTTCCAGACGAGGCAAATCGCTTCCGCGCGCGGATTTCTGCCGATGATGTATTTGTGGCCGTTGATGGCCGAGATGCCCTTTCCGCGCCCGGTTTCGTCGGCCTGGCAGATCAGGCTGGCCAGAGCGTCGCGCTCAAGGGTGACAATTGCCTGGCGGTCGAGCTTCTGCCCGGTTTTCAGGAACTGGAATCCGTCATCGTAGCCGTCTTTCTGAATGGCAAGTTTCAGGCGCTTCGCTGTCAGCGTGCGGCAAAACTTGTCGTCCCCTTGCCCTTCCTCGATCAGGATGAAGCGTCTTTTCCCGCGATCCATTTTATTGAGCCGCAGAATGGCTTCGCCGGTGGTCCCGCTGCCGGCGAAGGCGTCAAGGACGGTGCTGTCTTTACGGGTGCTGTACCCCAGCAAAGTCTCCATAAGCTCCACAGGTTTGGGATTCTTGAAAACATCCCTGGTGCCGAACAGCCGGGCGAGGTCATTGGAGCCCTTGCGGGAATCCATCTGGATCACGCTGCGAAGGGGAAACTCGACGTCGCTGAGGTAAACCTTCAGCTCGGGGATCTTCCTTTCGGTCTTCCCGAAAATAATCCGGTCTTCTTCAAGAAGCTCTTTCATGGTCGCTTCCGCGTGGCGCCATCCCCAAAATGGTGGGGTGCAGGGCTTCTTGGTTACAGGGTGAATCACATCGTATTTGTAACCGGGTTTTCCGGGGTTGTGCAGATTTCTCTGAGGGGCGTATGGCCCGCGCTTGTCAACAAACCGGTATCTGTAAAGATCCTCCAGAGCATCTCTGTTGTCCTGCGCGAATTTTTTGAATTGCTCTTGGAGGTCCGCTAGCGATTTGCTTCCGGCCTTCAGGCGGTCATAGGTGTCAAGCATCATCGCTTTCATTTCGGTCTGCGGATTGGACCAACGGGGAGACAGGCGTTCCTTCGATTTCGCGTAGCAGAGCACGTATTCGTGTTCGATCGCGATGCGGGTCGGATTGTTGTCCGTGTTGCCTCGCCAGATGATCGTCCCGATCCAGTTCTCTTCCCCGAAGATTTCGTTGAGGATCAAGCCGAGGCGGAAAAGTTCCACGTCGTTGATGCTGGCGAAAAGAACGCCCCGGTCCTCGTGCAGAAGCTGCCAGAGCATGTACAGCCGGGGCGCCATGAAATTCAGCCATTTGGTGTGTCGGCCGCCGTCTTCGTTGGTGACGTAAACAGCGTCGCTGTCGTCGGCGTCCGGGTCATGAAAACGCTTGTCGCTGTAACGGAAATCTTCCTTGCCGCGGTTGTAGGGTGGGTCGATATAGACAACGTCGATCTGGCCGGCGTATCGGGGTTTCAGGGAAGCGAGGACCTGAAGGTTGTCGCCTTCGACCAGGATGTTGGAGCGATCAGTGCCGTGGGAATATTTTTCGACCGGCTCAAGGAGCCGTGGCGTCGGGACAAGCTGCCGGTAGATTTTCTTCCCTTCCCACTGGAGGTACAGTCCGCGGGAGCTTCCGTTGGCATCGGCAGGCCTCGGCGTCGAGTTGCCGTCGCCCTGGGTGACCAGTTTTCCATTGTTGACGGCACGCATTGCGTGAGGGTGCCACAAAGACAACCTCATTCGCCAGAGGTCGCAGGTGAGAGCGCCTGAAATGAACAGGGATTGCCGTGCCCGATGGCGAGGTGTGGCTGTGGATAAATGAATGGCCGAAAAAAAGCGCGGCCTCTCGTGAGAGAGGCCGCGCCGCTCGTCTAATTTCCGGTGAATTCTCGATCAAGGATAAAGTCTGCCGCCTTCTGTGCCTGGGCTGCGGCGTAAACCAGAAGTTTGCGATCGTCGCGAAGCTTACTGAGCCAGCCTGCCACATATGCGGCTTGGTTCTCGATCACGACCGGTGATATTCCTGCTTCCGCGCAAAGGAAAGCCGATCCCATTTCGGCGCAGAGTTCCTCTTTGGAATACGTCGCAGAGCCAAACGGCGCCGCTTCGGTGATCGTCTCGCGCGCAAGACGCTTCTGATGTCCACTGGCGTGACAAAGTTCGTGCAGGAGCGTTGCGTAAAATTCTTCGGCAGTGGTGAACAGTTCGCGCGGCGGCATCGTCACACGGTCAGTTAGCGAGTTGTAGAATGCCTTCGAGCCGGCGGTTTCGAGTTCCGGGCGCTGCGGCATGTCGGCGATAATCAATTCAGCCGCATCGATAGGGTCGTGGTCGTGCGTCTCGATCTTCGGCAGTTTGTCGAGTCTGGCTTGCGGCAGGTCGCATTGTTCGACATTAAAAACGCGGTAATAGCGCAGAAGAAAACGGCGCTGGGTTTCTTCGTTTCCGCTGTCGTCCGTTTCGCCTTCTTTCTGGTCAACCTTCCAGAACACGATTACGGTGCTTTGCTCGCCCTTGCGGACGCTTCCGCCAAGCTCGTTAGCCTGCTTCAGCGTCAACCAGAACGGCGAGACATATTTGCTCGCGGATAACAGAAAGTGGTTGATGCCACGGTAGGGCTTTTTCGTAACGAGATTGCGCGGCAGTCCGGCAGAGG
>Ga0307372_10008587_pt1 | contig 14311 bp, 10 predicted proteins | sample OX1MG_FD_202533 | JGI IMG/M metagenome (GOLD analysis project Ga0307372, IMG submission 202533) | Soil microbial communities from Risofladan, Vaasa, Finland - OX-1 | ecosystem: Environmental > Terrestrial > Soil > Coastal area > Acid sulfate soil | place: Finland: Risofladan, Vaasa | collected...
CCTCGGCCCTGGTGCGCGTCTTTGGCCTCTGGGGACTGCGGTTGGGTTATTCCGTGGTCATCATTTGGAGTGCATCGTTCTGGACTGCAGCTTTCATGATCTTCGTCGTGGTGTATGCGCCGATTCTTTGGATGCCGCGCATCGACGGTAAGGCCGGATGAGATCGATGCGTTCCCCTACAAGGTGCCCCATGCCGTTTCGCTCGCCAAATGCGTCGGGAGATTCGACCACATAAAGCGATCCGTTCATGTGTCGCCGACATCGATCCAGGCGATTTCGGTCGGTCTCGCGGTGCGCCCATCGAGGGACAGGAGCCTCGGCGGCCGCGTGTCCCGGACAGCTCGGTTCCCGCTTCGCGCTCGACCTCTTGCAATGAATGAAGAGATGCGGGAAATGCATTGTTTTTCAACACGGTGGAACTAGGAACGGCAGGGTAGGGGCGCAGCCCCGGCCGGCGCGATACGGCCCGTGTTTGCTGCAATTGCTCACGTTGCCGCGATGCGGGATCCGGGAATAATTGGCGGCGATACTCTAAACTGCCAAACAAATGTCATCGAGTACCTCCTCCGCCATACAAAAAGAGCCCGGTCAAAAGGATGGACGCGAAGTGGAATGGCAGCTCGCGTGCACCGATCTCGACTCCGTTCGCCGTTGGTTGGCCGACCACGGCAGGATCGACGGGCTCGTTGTTGAGCCGCGCTCCGCTCTGCAGATCTTCGATACGTACATGGACACGGATGACTGGCGCATCCATCGTGCGGGATTCGCGCTGCGTATCCGCTCGGCGTCCGGAAAATCGCAGGCAACGCTTAAATCGCTTAAATCCGCGAGCGCCGAGGTGGCAGACCGCCGGGAATTGAGCGAAACGCTGGAGAACTCCGAGAGTGAGTCGGTTCGGCAATTGATTGGGCCGGTTGGAACGCGCATACACGCCCTCAGCGGTTCGCACGCTTTGCTCTCATTGTTTGAAGTACGTACGTCGCGGCAGAGATTCGCGATTCGCAGAGAGGATGAGGCACGGCAACTGGGCGAGATTGCCCTCGATGAAACCGTCATCTCACGCCCACACGGTGCGCCCCAGGCGAGTATGCAGCGGGTCGAGGTGGAAGCCCTCACGGAGGCCCACGAGCCGTTGCAATCGCTGGTGAAGACGCTCCGAAGCGACTGTGCGCTCGAGGCGGCGCTCGACACAAAATACTCGCACGGCCTCAAATCCGTAGGGTTGGTGCCAGGTCCTGCGCCGGATTTTGCGCCGATGGCGGTAGACGTCTCCATGACTATTGTAGAGGTTGCTCTGGCGAACCTCCGTCGTTACTTGTCTGCCTGGCATCTGCACGAACCCGGCGCCCGCTTGGGAGACGATCCGGAAGAATTACATGCCTTGCGTATCGCCGGTCGTAGGTTGGATGCCATCTTGCGCCAGTTCCGATCGTCTCTGCCCTTATCGTTTCGGCGGATTCGGACGACGCTCAAGACGATATTGCGTGCTCTCGGCCACGCGCGCGACCTGGACGTCGCCTTGAGTGAGTTGGAGACGTTCAGCCGCGAAGCGTCAAAAACGGATCGCAACAGCGCCGAACCCCTGAAACAGTACCTGGTGTCCGAGCGCGGCCGGGCTCGCGCCCGGATGTTGAGCGTTCTCGATTCGAGCAGGGTACAGAAGAATCTACAGGCGTTGACGTCGTTGTTGGCCGCACCCTCCGCGGCATCGCAGCACTCATCATCGGAGTTGGCGCTGAACGTGGCGCCGGAATTGATCCGACGGCGATACCGGAAGTTGCGCAAGGGCGCGAACCTACTGAGGTCGGATTCCTCGATGGAGGCGTATCACGAGGTCCGCGGCCTAGTGAAGAAGTTGCGCTACATGCTGGAAGCAGTGGCGGTCATCTACGGGAAACCTGCCGATGAAATGCTGCGTGCGTTGCAGCTCTGGCAGGAAAAGCTTGGCGTGCAACAGGATGCCGCCGTTGCAAGCAGTCGCCTGAAGACTCTCGCGAGCGCGCCACCCAAGGGCATGCCACCCGAGACGTTATTCCTGATGGGACGGCTTGCGGAGCACTATGCAAACGTCGCATTGCGGGCGCGAAAGCGGTATACGAAGGGTTATCGAAAAGTCCGACGAAGATGGAAGAGACTGCGGACGAAATTCGAAGATTCGGCCGCAATCGAGGCACCGAAGGTCGCCGACTCCGTGCCGTGACGCGATGGACTCGTTGATAATCCGACAGAGGATTGCATTTGAGCGCGACCGCCGTCGGTGGCGCGACGATCGCGCGAGACCACTGTCGGCCGCGGGAATCAGGCGGTCGTGGAAGGCTGCGGAAGGACTAAAGGAGTTCAGCAAGGCCCCAAATCGCTTTGCGACGCGCCCGCTGGTTCGCGCTGATCCGCCGGCGGACCGATACGATGGGTGCGTGGCTGCGTGGCTCGCTCGTCGACTCGATTCCCGCCGTGTTGATCTACACGCTGGATGATGTGGGGCGTTGGCCCAGGATTCAAATCGACAATTTCGGCGGCGCTCGCGCACTCGAGATGCTCGCGCACTCGAGATGCTCGCGCAATACGCCGATGCCCCGGCTACGATGCGAGCCGCCTCGCCGCGAGGCTCGCTGCATCGAGGCGGCCCAAGATCGTGGTCTCGATGGCGCTCGGTTCCTTGGATAGGCAATCCTTTGCGAGGGTCTCGACGTGAATCTGCGACATCCCGGTTTCGTGCTGTTATTGGCGGGCCTGTGCGCGGCTGCGGCGTTCGGCGCCGGCTTGGCGCCGGCGGCGGACGTGGCGACGGCGCAATCCGCGGCGCCGATCTCGGTGGACATCGACGCCGCGGCTGCCGATACGCCGTTTCCGCATTTCTGGGAACAGATGTTCGGATCCGGCCGTGCCATTCTGGCGCTGCGCGCGAGCTACCGCCGGGACCTGCACCTGATGAGGAGGGTCACTGATTTTCGGTACGTCAGGTTCCACGGCATTCTGAACGACGAGGTTGGCCTGTACCGGGTCGGCAAGCATGGCGCGATCAGCTACAACTTCTCCTACGTGGATCAGATCTACGACGGGCTGCTCGCCGCGGGGGTACGGCCGTTCGTCGAGCTGAGTTTCATGCCGCGCAAGCTCGCGCGCGACCCGAAGCGGTTGTTCGACTTCTGGTACAAACCGAACATCTCGCCGCCGCGCGCGTACGCCGAATGGGATGCGCTGGTCACGGCACTGGCGCGGCACCTGGTCGCCCGTTACGGCATCGCCGAGGTGTCGCGCTGGTATTTCGAGGTCTGGAACGAGCCGAACATCGGCTTTTGGGGCGGCAAACCGAAGCAGGCGACCTATTTCACACTCTACGATCATACGGCGAGGGCGCTCAAGGCGGTCGATGCGCGGCTGCGCGTCGGCGGTCCGGCCACCGCGCAGGCCGCCTGGGTCGACGATTTCCTCGCGCATTGTCATCGGCGCGGCGTTCCGGTCGACTTCGTATCCACACACGTCTATGCGAACGATTCACCGCAAAATGTCTTCAAGACGACGGCGCCGATCGGGCGCCAGCACATGGTCTGCCGGGCGGTGCGCAAGGTCCACGAACAGATCCGTCGATCGGCGACGCCTTGGATGCCGCTGATCTTCTCCGAGTACAATGCGAGCTATGCGAACGAGCCGGATGTGACCGACACGACATACATGGGGCCGTGGCTCGCCTCCACGATCCGCCAGTGCGACGGCATGGTGAAGGCGATGAGCTACTGGTCGTTCTCGGACGTGTTCGAGGAGGGTGGTGTCGTTCGCACGCCTTTCTACGGCGGCTTCGGCGCGATTGCCGAGCGCGGCATCCCGAAGCCCGTGTACGATGCGTTCGCGCTGCTGCATCGGCTGGGGACGCGGCGTCTGGTGTCGCCGCAGAAGTCGACGCTGGTGACCCGACGGGCGGACGGCACCTTGGTGGTCGCGCTCTGGAATTACGCGCCGCCGGATGGCACGGGAGCCCATTACACGCCGCCATCGGTGGAGCGTCCCATGAAGGCCTTCGTGTTGCACGTGCGAAATCTGCGGCGCGGCGCGCGAGCCTGGCTCTGGCGGGTCGACCCGCAGCACGGTAACGTGGTATCGGCGTTCGACGCCATGGGCCGACCGGCCTTTCCCACGCGACGACAGATCGCCGCGTTGCGGCGGGCCGCCATTCTGCCGAGGCCGAGGCTGCTGGAAGGCGCCGATGCGCAATGGCGGATCGAGGTGCCGGCTCATGGCCTGGCGTTGGTCGAGATTCACGGTCTGCCCGGTCTGCCCGGTCTGTCCGATCGGCGGGACGACTCGGCCGGGCGGCGAGCGATCGCTGCGAGCCGAAGTACACCCACAAACCTCGAGGGAGAGTCGCCGTGAAAGCAGAAGCCAAGACCTCGGTCGGCGCGCAGGCGCGCCGCTATGCCGCCTTTACCGCGCTGTTGGCCGCGCTTGCCGGATTGATGTTCGGGCTGGATGTGGGCGTGATCTCGGGGGCGCAGCAGTTCATCCAGCGCGAATTTGCCGTCAGCGACCGCATGATCGAGCACATCGTCAGCAGCATGATGCTGGGGGCGGCGATCGGCGCGGCGCTGGCGGCGTGGCTGTCGATACACTTCGGCCGCAAACGATCGCTGATGCTCAGTGGCGCGCTGTTCGTGGTGGGCTCGCTCGCCTGTGCGGCGGCCTGGTCGCCCGGTGCGCTGGTCGGCGCCCGCTTGGTGCTCGGCCTGGCGATCGGCATCGCCGCCTTCACCGCGCCGCTGTATCTGGCGGAGATCGCACCGGAGGACCGGCGCGGCGCGATGATCTCGACCTACCAGCTGATGATCACGATCGGCATCCTGCTGGCGTTCCTTTCGGATACCGGCTTCAGCTACCGGGGGAGCTGGCGATGGATGCTGGGGATCATCGCGTTGCCCGGGGCACTGTTCCTGCTGGGAGTGTTTCGGCTGCCGGAGAGCCCGCGCTGGCTGGTGCTGCGGGGCCGCCACGCCGAGGCCGAGGCGGTGCTGCGCGATCTGCGCGGCGAGGCCGCGGTGGCGCGCCGCGAGGTCGCCGAGATCGAGGAGCGGTTGCGCACCCCGCAGCAGGGCTGGCGGCTGTTCCTCGAGAACCGCAACTTCCGCCGCTCGGTGGGCCTAGGGGTCGCGCTGCAGGTGGTGCAGCAGCTCACCGGCATCAACGTGGTGATGTACTACGCGCCGCGCATCTTCGCCGACATGGGCTACGCGACCGGCGCGCAGATGTGGTTCACGGCGATCGTCGGCCTGACCAACGTGCTCGCCACCTTCATTGCGATCGGCTACGTGGATCGGGTCGGCCGCAAGCCGATCCTGTATGCGGGGTTCGTGGTGATGGCGATCGGCCTAGGGATCGTCGGATTGCTGATGCACCTCGGTATGGCGACCCAGGCCGAGCGACTGATGGCGGTGGCGATGTTGCTGGTGTTCGTGATCGGCTTTGCGTTTTCGGCCGGCCCCTTGGTATGGACGCTGTGCTCGGAGATCCAGCCGCTCAAGGGGCGCGACTTCGGCATCGGCGTCTCGACGGTGACCAATTGGCTGGGCACGGCGGCCGTGGGAGCGACGTTCCTGACGCTGCTCCATCATTTTGGCCACGCGCACACGTTCTGGCTGTACGCGGCGTTCAACGCGGTCTTCCTGCTGTTCACCTGGGCGCTGGTGCCGGAGACCAAGGGGGCGAGCCTGGAGCAGATCGAGCGTAAGCTGATGGACGGCAAGCCGCTGCGCGAGATTGGCAGTTGAGGGGCCGCAGCGGCCATCACGCGTCGGCGTCCATGCCATGGGGTTACAGGCGGACCGGGTGTCCGGTCTTGAGCGACCGACCCGCGGCCTCGGCGAGCGCGAGCGCGGCGACTGCGTCGTCATAACCGGCGAGGGGAGAGGCGTCGCCCGCGAGCAGTGCGGCGAAGTGATCCATTTCAGCGCGGTAGGCGTCCTGATAGCGATCGAGGAAGAAGTTCATGAAGCGGTCATCGCGGGCGCCGTTTTCGGACCAGATCTGGACGGTGCTTTCGAGCACATTGGCGGCGCGCGCCATCCCCTGCGAACCGTAAGCCTCGATGCGCTGATCGTAGCCGAATCCGCTGCGTCGGCTGTTGGCGATCACGCAGAGCTTGCCGGACGCGGTCTTCAGCAGGGTGCGGGCGGTGTCGATGTCGCCCGCCTCGCCGATTTCCGCGTTCACGAGGCAGCTTCCCCAAGCGAAGACCTCCGTCGGCTCCTCGCCCAACAGCCACCTGGCCATGTCGAAGTCATGGATCGCCATGTCCTTGAACAGTCCGCCCGACGCCTTGACATAGGCGATCGGCGGCGGGCTGGGGTCGTTGCTGGTGATCTGCAGGGTTTCGAGGCGGCCGATCGACCCGTCCGCGAGGCGTTTCTTGAGAACCTGGAAATTGGGGTCGAAACGTCGATTGAAGCCGATGAGCAAGCGGGCGCTGGCGAGCTGGGCGCCGGCGGCGCGCGCGCGCTCGAGGTTCATGTCGATCGGTTTCTCGCAGAAGATCGCCTTGCCGGCGGCTTGGGCCTTCAGACAATAGTCAAGGTGGGTGTCCGTCGAGCTGGCGACGATGATGCCCGAGACGTCGTCAGCCGCCAGCACTTCTGCCAAGGTGGCGACCGCCGCTGCGGTCTCGGCCGCGATCGCTGCGGCGTTCTTCGCATCGGGATCCACCACGTGGCTGAGGGTGAGCCGAGGGTGGGCAAATGCGTTCGCGGCATGAATCCGTCCAATCCGACCTGCGCCGAGCAACGCGATCTTATGCGTCGTCCTCACCCTTTCCCCCAAGTGGCGCTGCAAAGATGCGGCGCGCCCGCGGCGCTCGTCCGAAACAGCCTGGTCAAGCGCGGGGCTTGCCGCTGGATCTTATGGAACAAACGTTCAAACATCAAAAGAAATTGAAATTCGGCGGCGGCCAATTGTGTTCGTGTTCGGAAGATATAATCTTGACAAGAGAAAAAACCGGATCGCAAATGGCGTGGGCGCCGCGGTCGTGTCGGTCACCGATAGCCTCGTCGGTCCCATCGCCAAGTTCGCCACGGCTCTCCGTTCCGAGACGGAAATGAATGTTGCATGAATTGCATGTCTGGAATGATAATTCCATATGATAACCGGCCGCTGCGACGGGCGGGAAAGGACCTGCGGGAAGGTGGCTGAGATCGGAAAAGAACTGGATCTGCTCGCCATTGGCCGTTCGAGCGTCGATCTGTACGGGCAACAGGTGGGCGGGCGTCTCGAGGACATGGGATCGTTCGCCAAATATGTCGGCGGCAGTCCGACCAACACCGCGGTCGGCGGCGCGCGCCTCGGTCTGAAGACGGCGCTCTTGACGCGAGTCGGTGCCGATCACATGGGCCGCTTCATTCGCGAGCAGTTGCTCCGGGAAGGCGTCGATGTCAGCTCGGTGATCACCGACGCGACCCGGCTCACCGCCCTCGCGATCCTCGGCATCCGCGACCGCGAAACCTTCCAACTGATCTTCTATCGTGAAAACTGCGCCGACATGGCGCTTTGCAAGTCTGACGTGAACGAGGCGCAGGCGCGCGCCGCCAAGGCGGTGCTGATCAACGGCACACACCTTTCCAAGCCTGCCGCGTTCGCAGCCTCCATGCATGCCGCCACGATCGCCAAGGCGTCGGGCGCCAAGGTCGTCTTCGACGTGGACTATCGGCCCGTTCTTTGGGGGCTCACCGCGCGAGACCTGGGCGAGAGCCGTTTCGTGGCCGATGAGGCGGTAACCCGCAGCCTGCAGCGGGTTCTATCGGCGTGCGATCTCGTGGTCGGAACCGAAGAGGAGATGCATATTCTCGGCGGCTCTAGCGACACGATCGAGGCTCTGAAGGCGGTGCGGTCGCTGACGAACGCGGTTCTCGTCTGCAAGCGCGGTGCCGAAGGATGTTCGACGTTTCCCGGCGACATTCCGGGCACTCTGGACGGAGGCGTGCGCGGCACGGGCTTCGAGATCGAGGTCTTCAATGTGCTCGGGGCGGGCGATGCCTTCATGAGCGGCTTTCTGCGCGGCTGGCTGAGGGACCTGCCGCTCGAGAATTGCTGCGAACTCGCGAACGCCGCGGGCGCCGTGGTGGCGTCGCGCCACGGATGCGCGCCGGCCATGCCGACCTGGATGGAGATGCAGTCCTTCCTTGCCTCGCGCAATCGACCTCGACGTCTGCGCGACGACCAGGCCCTCGAGCACATCCACTGGGCGAGCACTCGGATCGGCGACTACCAAGAACTGACCGTCCTCGCCATCGATCATCGAAGCCAGTTCGAAGATTTGGCGCGCGACCTCGGCGTCGATGTCGATCGTGTGCAGGCGTTCAAGGTTCTGGCGCTGCGGGCCGTGCACTCCGTGGCGAAGGGCGATCCGCGGTTTGGCATTCTGCTGGATGGACGCTTCGGGTTCGACGCTCTCGCCAAGGCCGCGGACCTACCCTATTGGGTCGGGCGGCCGATCGAGCTTCCGAGATCGCGGCCGATTGAATTCGAATCGTCCCGCGATGTCGCCACGGAGCTCGCGGAGTGGCCGCTCAACCAGGTGGTCAAGGCGCTCGTCTTCTACCACCCGGACGATGCGGTCGACCTGCGCGCGCGTCAGGAGCGGCAATTGCTGCGGCTGTTCGACGCTTGCCGCAAGACGCGGCACGAACTGATGCTGGAGATCATCGCTCCGGCGGACATGCCGAGCGACAAAACCACCATCTGCCGCGCGATGGAGCGACTCTATTCAATCGGCCTGCGCCCCGATTGGTGGAAACTCGAGCCGATCAACGACCCGGGGACGTGGGGCAGAATGGAGGAGATTATCGAACGGATGGACCCCTTGTGTCGCGGCGTCGTTTTGCTCGGCCTTAGCCGGCCGGTGGAGGTTCTGATCGAGGCATTCGAAGCGGCGTCGGCATCGAAAGTCGTCAAGGGCTTTGCGGTCGGCCGGACGATCTTCCACGACGCGGCGCGCGCCTGGCTTGCCGGAGAGATCGACGACGCGAGCGCCGTCGGCGCGCTTGCAGAGCGGCTGTCGATGCTTGTCGATGCGTGGCGTAGCGCGCGATCGGGCGTGGGCAGGGCGGCATGAGCGGCGTGCGTCTCACGGCGGCGCAGGCGGCGGTGCGCTACCTCGCGGCCCAGCGCGTCGAAGTCGATGGGCGCGAGCGTGCTTTTTTCGCCGGCGTTTGGGCGATCTTCGGGCACGGCAATGTCGCCGGCCTGGGAGAGGCCTTGCATGCCGCCGGCGAGCGCTTGCCGACTTATCGCGCCCACAACGAACAGGCGATGGCCCACTCGGCCATCGCCTACGCGAAGCAGATGCGCCGCGAACGCGCGATGATCTGCACGACGTCGATCGGCCCGGGCGCTACCAACATGGTGACCGCCGCCGCGCTTGCGCACGTCAGCCGTCTGCCGGTGCTCCTGTTGCCGGCAGATGTCTTCGCCAGCCGCAGACCCGATCCGGTCTTGCAGCAGGTGGAGGATTTCGGTGACGGTGCGGTGTCCGCCAATGACTGCCTCAGGCCCGTCTCGAGATACTTCGACCGGATCGTCAGGCCCGAACAATTGCTCAGCGTGCTGCCGAGAGCCATGGCCGTGCTCACCGACCCGGCCGACTGCGGTCCGGTGACGCTCGCCTTTTGCCAGGACGTGCAGACCGAGGCCTGGGAATACCCGCAGGATTACTTTCAGAATCGACTCTGGCGGCGACGACGCCAAGCGGCCGATGTGCGGGAGATCGCGACCCTGGCGGAGAGCCTGCGAAGCGCGAAGGCGCCGCTGATCGTCGCCGGAGGCGGAGTGCTCTATGCAGGTGCGCATACGCGCCTTGCGCAGCTTGCCGAACGGCTCGGCGTTCCCGTGGCGGAGACCCAAGCCGGCAAGGGCTCGCTGGCGTGGAATCATCCGATGAACGTCGGCGCAATTGGCGTGACGGGATCGAGCGCGGCCAACCACCTCGCCGCCGAGGCCGACCTGGTGGTGGGTTTGGGGACCCGGCTGCAGGACTTCACCACGGGTTCGCGCGCCCTGTTCGGGCGCGGCCAGTGCAAGATCTTTCAAGTCAATGTGACGCCCTTCGATGCCTGCAAGCATGGTGCAACTGCGGTGACCGGCGACGCCGACGCCGTGCTATGCGCCTTGAACGATGCCTTGGTCGGATGGAGCGCGTTGCCGTCCTGGCGCGCGATGGTCCTTGAACTCAATCGGCACTGGACGTCGGCGGTCGATGCGGCCACGGCTCGGCCGGATCGCGGCGTGCTGCCGTCCGACGCCCAGGTCATCGGCGCGGTGCAGAGAATCGCCGGACCCGACGCCATCGTGGTCTGCGCGGCGGGCGGATTGCCGGGCGAACTTCACAAGTTGTGGCGAACCTCCAGAACCGGCGGCTACCATGTGGAGTACGGCTACTCGTGCATGGGCTACGAGATCGCCGGCGGGCTCGGCGTCAAGATGGCCGCGCCGGATCGGGACGTGCATGTCCTGGTCGGCGACGGCAGCTATCTCATGTTGAACTCCGAGATCGCCACCTCGGTCATGCTCGGTTTGAAGCTCACGATCACCGTGCTCGACAATCGCGGCTTCGGTTGCATCGATCGACTGCAGCGGCACACGGGCGGCGCGGCGTTCAACAATCTGTTTGCCGATGCGCGTCACGAGACCCTGCCGCGGATCGATTTCGCGGCGCACGCCGCGAGCCTCGGAGCGCACGCGACGAAGGTTGCGAACATCGACGAACTCGAAGCGGCCCTTCAGGCCGCGCGCAGCTCGAGCCGCACCAGCGTGATCGTGATCGACACGGACGCCATGAAGACGACGCAAGCCGGGGGCGCCTGGTGGGACGTCCCGGTGCCGGAAGTCTCGGACCGTCCGGAAGTGCGCAAGGCGCGCCGCGACTACGAGGCGGCACTCAAGTCGCGGCGAACGGGAGAGTGAGCATGCCGGTTAGTTTCGGTGTCAGCCCGATCGCGTGGATCAACGATGATATGCCGGAACTCGGGGGCGATATGCCACTTGCCAAGGTCTTAGGCGATGCGCGCGACATTGGCTTCGCGGGCGTCGAATTGGGAGGAAAATTTCCCAAGAGTTCCGACGTGTTAAGCACGTTGCTGGGCGCCTACCGTCTCAAGCTGGTGGGCGGCTGGTACGGCGCTGAACTTCTCAGACGCGACGCCGAGGCCGAAATTCAAGCGATGCAACCGCACCTGCGCCTGCTCAAGGCCCTGGGGTCCCCGGTGTTCATCCAGGCCGAGATCAGCAATGCCGTTCACGGCCGGCGCGGGACGAGCCTTGCGCACACGCCGCGCCTTGCGCCGGGAGACTGGAAGAGTTTCGGTGAGCGTGTTACCCAAGTAGCCGATTACGTGCGGGCTCAGGGTCTACGATTCGCCTACCATCCCCATCTCGGCACCGTGGTCGAGCGGCCGCAGGATCTGGCATCGTTCCTGAATTGGACCGGTGGCAGCGTCGGTCTGACGCTCGATACGGGCCACGCAGCGCTTGGCGGCAATGACCCGGCGGCGATCATTCGCGACAACCCGGCGCGCATCGCGCACGTGCATTGCAAGGATGTCCGCCGTCACGTCTTCGAACGGATTCGGCGTGACGACCGCAGCTTCCTCGACGGCGTTCTGGCCGGAATGTTCACCGCGCCCGGCGACGGAGACCTCGATTTTTCGCCCGTCATGCGGGCGCTGGCCGAGATTGGCTATGAGGGGTGGCTCATCGTGGAAGCGGAGCAGGATCCCGCGATCGCCGACCCGAGAAAGTACAGCGCGGTAGGCCTCGACACGCTGCAAAGAACCGCTGCGGCCGCCGGCTTGAGGGAGGCAGCGTGATGGCCGAGTTGCGTATCCGCCCACACGAGCCCGACGCGTCGGGGCTCGTTCTGGAGGTCACGCCCGCCAGCGCTGGTTGGACCCATGTGGGCTTCCGCGTGCATCGTCTGAAGCGGGGCCAGAGGCTCGAGGGCGGCGAGGCCGGTAGAGAGGCATGTCTCGTTCTGCTCTCTGGAGATGCCGATGTCGGCGTGAATCGGGTCGCTTTCCGGGGAATCGGCGGCCGCGCCGATGTGTTCGAGGACAAGCCGCCGGCTGCAGTCTACGCGCCGGCTGGCGCCGCCTGGTCGGTCCTCGCCCTCGACGAGGTTGAACTCGCCGTCTGTAGCGCGCCAGGAACGGGTCTTCTGGAACCCAGGCTGATCGAGCCCGATCGGATGAGCCGGGAAGTGCGCGGCGAGGGTGCCAATCAACGTTACGTGCGCAACATCCTTCCTGAAACCGAGGCCGCCGAGAGCCTGCTGGTCGTCGAGGTGATCACGCCTTCGGGGCACTGGTCGAGCTACCCGCCCCACAAGCACGACACCGCGGCGCCTGCGGAGGAGACGGCTCTCGAGGAAACCTACTATCATCGCGTTCAGCCCCGTCAGGGGTTCGCCATTCAGCGGATCTATACCGACGATCGCAGCCTGGATGAAACGATCTCGGTCGAAGACGGCGATGTCGTATTGGTGCCCCGCGGCTACCATCCCGTGGGCGCACCGCCGGGCTACGACGTCTACTACCTGAACGTCATGGCGGGGCCCAAGCGGCAATGGATCTTCCGCAATGATCCGGCGCACGATTGGATTACGGAGAAAGCCTGATCCGGACGGTTCTTCGGTCGTCCCTGCCCGCAGTCATGTGGCCCAGGCAGATGGTCACCTGAAGCGCGTGGTTCGCCACAGCGCCACGGCTCCGCCGGCCAACACCGCGAACATGAGCAAGGAAAGACCAGTCAGCCAGCCCCAGTGAAGGGTGATCTCCGGCACCCGCGCCAACATCGCCAGCGCAACGAATATCAACGTAGCCCCGCCGATGAGCAATCGGTCCGCCCAACCACGGCGACGTTCCCCGGCATCCGGCTCGGCGCCATCGATCTGCGCGTGCACATAGGCGGGATCGATATCGTACAAGTCGCACTCCCGTTGCGCCGCCGCCTTCCAGCTCGTGTACTCGCTCTCGGAAGTGGACGCGCAAGCGATCGCGATTGCGCCCGCGGTCATCAGCAGCGTGCCGCCGATCACGCGCATATAAATGCCCGCGCTCAGGCCGTGCAGTTCGCCAAAAACCATCGTCGCCCAGAGCAATCCCCAGATCTGATTGGTATTCGACAGCGGGATGCCCCTGCTGATGCCCACGTACTTGGCGGCGTAATTCTGAAACAGATCGCCGATCACCCAGAAGAATCCGCCGAGCAACGGCCAGAAAAGTATCGTCCGATCCTGCAGCAATTCGTGCCAGAACGGCAGTACGCCTCCACTGAAGCAAATCGCCAATATGCTCATCGTCGCCATCTCGCCAAACGTAAAGAATGTCAGAAAGGTCAGGGGATTCATGCCGCTGATGTAAGCTTTTCGGTATGGAATGTATTGTGAGCCGAAGAGCAAGCCGGCGCCCAGCGCAGCCGCGACTCCATGAAGCGCGTGAGCCGACGGCGCGTAGGATATGGAAACCGAAGTCAGCACGATTGCCGCGGCAAAGATCACCACGGCTCCGCCCGCGACGCCGAGCCAACGGAGCCAGCCGGCGCGGCGCAACTCTCCGAAAAGGAGAGCTCCCCAAACGATGCCGATCAGGCTATTCGTGTTCCATATCGGAAAGGCGATGCTCAGCCCAATGTCCCGGATAGCATAGATCGTCAACAGGTCGGCGACGGCCCACAAGCAGCCGGCCATCAAACCCCAGACGATCAGATGCGGCGCCTGGCGCGCGTCGGCAAAGGTGGCGGCGGTGCCTCGAACGAGAGCGGGTATGCTCCAGCGCGAGAGAAAAGCGCCGAAAACCATCATGAACGCGATTACGGTAGGCGTGACCGCGAACGCCACCAGCTTGATCGGAGCCTCTGCCGCAGCCAGCCACACGGCCGCGGCCAAACCGCAGTAGACCCCGAGCGCGTGCAGCTTACGCCGAGGATTGCGTTTCGCCGGTTCGAGGACTACCGATCCCAACGTTCGCCTCCGCGCATGTTATCGAACGAAAATCAAAATCAGCACACCGGCGAGCAACGCCGCCATGGGCACCCAAAAGTGCACATCGCGGAATATCGGCGCCAATGAGTTCCTGCGCCTCTCGGGCGATCGCTTACGGGCGCTCACTGTCCGCCGCGTCTCGCCGATACGCTTGCCGCGGCGCGCACTTCCGATCCCGCATACTCCGATCGGACGGAGTCGGCGGATAGATGCCTGAGGTCCCACGGCAGATCAGGGTCATCCGCCAACCCTATCGCCTTTCCCGCCGGCTGGCCGAACAATTCTGGATTCAGGTATCTACCG
>Ga0307372_10008589_pt1 | contig 14309 bp, 7 predicted proteins | sample OX1MG_FD_202533 | JGI IMG/M metagenome (GOLD analysis project Ga0307372, IMG submission 202533) | Soil microbial communities from Risofladan, Vaasa, Finland - OX-1 | ecosystem: Environmental > Terrestrial > Soil > Coastal area > Acid sulfate soil | place: Finland: Risofladan, Vaasa | collected...
AACTCGCAGGTGAAAGGCTGTGGACAGCTGCGGTGGTCGGACTACTCCGCCAGCATCGTGACCAGGGTTTCCCGCGTCAGGCGCAATTTCCGAGGGTTGCCGTACCTCATGGTCGTGCGAGGGTCGGCGTGCGATGCCGCCTCCTGTACGTCCCGCAGTGGGACGCCAACGTCCTGGCAGGCAGTTATGAAGCTGTGCCGGAGCGAATGAGGTCCGACGTGCTTAGCGATTCCAGCCCGGCTGGCCAGTCGCCGGACTACCCGCGTTGCTGCGTGGCGGTCGAGTCGGTCCGCAGCCCGTTTAGGGCCAGGAAGGAGATCAAGGCGTGGTCCTGGGCCGAGCTGAGCCCAGCGGCCACCAGCAGGGCGCCCAGCTACTCCATCCAGAGTTGTATGTAAAACGGCTGTAAAGACTGCTCCGGTCCCTGCCAGTTAGTGGCAGCACCCCCATTGACCTGAACTCTTCTTCGCAGCCCCAACGGGATTCGAACCCGTGTCGCCACCTTGAGAGGGTGGTACCGGCCGTTGTCGTGACCAGGCGATTCTTGTAGTTTCCCTTTTCAGAGGCCCTTTTTGGGGCGAACGTTTGTACCCCTGTTGACCCCTCTGGACCCTCCCGTGGGTCCTGGCTGGGTCCTGGGAGCCGAACACATGAGTCATCTGCGGCACGGAATTCAATCGTGACCCTGCGGGCGACTCCCTGTAACCTCCAACCGATGTCCAGCCTGGTCACCGGGGACCGCAGCGCCACCCGATCTGAGGTGCTGGCGGCGCGTAGGGTGCTTCGCCAGCTGGCCGGTCAGTACGGGCTCAGCCGTGCCCGCGTCGACGTAACTGGCACCGTCGTGGTGCACAGTGACGAGCTGGGCTATGCCGCCGTGCGGCACTACGCCTCGGCTGCTGCCCGCCAGCTCGGCGTCTGGGTCAATGTCATCACAGACGACGCTTCCGCGGCACAAGTCGACACCGACCCCTTGTGAGCCTCCTGGGAGCTGGCCCAGGTTCTCGGCCAACTCGTCGAGCCTGGCGGCGAACGGCCGGGATGCATTCGACTCCGACCCTCGCCAGGGTTGGTCGATCGAGCGGCAACGGTGACGGTGGCAGCCAGACGCGTTGGTGGTCGTTACCTGGCTCCGACGAGTGGCACGGCTTCGCGCTCGACCCTCCGTGGGGCTAGGGAGCGGGCACCCTCTCGAACCGCTGCCGGCCATGGAGTCGGTAGACGTCGAAGTCGTCATCCAGGGTGAAGATCCTCCGCTGCCGGATCTCCTCGGCCAGGGCCACCAGGGTGGCGTCGGCCAGGTCCATCGGCGTGTCGGCGTACTGATCCATGAGCCTTTCACTCCGCTTGACCGCGTCCGCTGAGAGCTCCGCTATCTCCAGACGCCGACTGTCGATTAGACGCCACAGGGCGCGGTGGCCTGGGGCGCCGCCCGCCCTGACGACCAGGTACATGGCCTCCGTGAACGCCGGCCAGGTCGTCACGAGAGGCAGGCTGAGGCTCTCGAGCGCCTCGAGACAGGCGTCGTGGTCGGGCTCGTCTGCATCGATCAATGCCACTAGCGGTCCGGCGTCGGTGAGAGTCACGGCTTCGGGCTGCGCCGGGTGAGGACGTCAAGGAACGCCTCCCCGGTCCGACGGGCCCGGCCACCCCCTCCATGGATGACGCCCGCCACGTCGGCGAAGCGCTCGTGAGCGGTGCCGACCAGGGTGTCCTCAGCGCGTTCCGCCGCGGCTCGGCGCAGGAACTCCGACACGGACTCGCCCCGGATGGCCGCGGCGCGCCGCACCTTTTCGTCCAGGTCACCGTCCAAGCGGAGGCTGCGCATAGCCAGAAGTGTATCACGTCGAGCAACATACGTGATACAGAGTTCCGGGCTGCCCGTCTGCACCTTGCGCATCTTCAGAGACACCTCCGTCGCGAAGTGTCGTGGCGGTTGTCGAGGCGCATGACACATTCGTGACACGCAGTACCGGTCAGCTATGGCACGTCCTGGCCGCCAATGGCCAAACCGCCGCATCTGGACTGCTCGGATATCAGGGTCCTGACCAGCGTGAGTGCGGCTGACACCCTCCAGTTGCCCAAGGGCTTTGCAGGCCCGTTACTGCGTTCAGCCTGGCGCCGCATTTCCGCAGGTCACGGGCCTGCGGACTGCGGCCGCCGGGCGGTTCCTCGGCCGGCGTGACACAAACGTGACACACGAGGTCAGGGCCCGCCGGCAGGGCTCACGACGCAGAGTTTCGAGTGGGGCAACTGGCCGGGAATACCCGCCGAAGCGCTCGTCACTCCCCGTAGTGGTCCTTGCGCCGGCTGGCCGGTACCACCAGGACGGGCGCTGACGGGCTCGTCAGTACCGCAGGTAGGCGCAGCGACGTGGTGCGGCTGGGGATCCTGGCGCACAACTCAACGAAGATCGCAAGGATGATGAGCGACCAGCGCGCCACCGGACCACCCAGGCCACGGAACCTTCAGCCGACAACAGGCTTGTAATTCGCCGCTCCGGGCCGCCCCTCGCGCCTTCGCAGGTCCCCCGAACGGGGGTCGACGAAGAAAAGCGAGGCAGAGCGGGCCGGATCGGGACTCAACGGCCCGGTCGTGCTGCCTTCCGAGCCGAGGGAACGACTACGTCACGGGCTTTTCGCGAGCAAGTAGTCAGGTGGTCACTTGGAATTGGTCGATGTAGTCAGCATGAGATCCCAGACTGATGTTGTAGAGACCAGGGGCTAACGGCTGGTCCGTGCCGTTCTGCTGAAAGCAGGCGCCGCTGTGCGGAACAGTGAAGGAGCCCGTCAGATGCCCTTCTGGAGACACAGTGATCGAAGGGTTGTCGCTCTGCGGTCCGGGCCGATCTCCTTCGCTTATTAGCTCGCAGTTCTTCACCACGCTGTCACTGATGAGCGCGAAGTAATAGGCATGGTTTCTGGCGCTCTGGCCAGCCTGTCCGACGAACCCAGATCCTGTCACAGACACCTCGGTGCCTGGCGAACCACCGCCCGGATCCACAGTGACGGAGACGGTTTGATCCTCATAGGTCTCTGTCACCGTCCTAGGCGCGATCGACCCGAGTATCGACGTTGATGCACTGGTCCCTGGTGGCACAGAGGCCGTGGTCGTTGATGACGCACTTGACGCAGAGGTCGCTGTTGTATGGGCGATCGTGGACGAGGGCTTGAGAGGTGCCGTTGGCGACTCTTTGGCCGACGAGGACGCGCCACAGGATGTAAGCGCGACGGCGGAGGCGCCAATGATCCACGTCGACCAACCAGACCGAGGGGTCAGACGCCGTCTCCTCTCATGGCTGCACGATGAGCGCATTCCGTCATCGAGAGTTGTCACGCGTCGTCCCACTGATGCGGTTCCCTTGGGACCGCCGCGGCACGTCTTTGACCGCCCGGGGCGAGCTGTTGGGACGACGTCAACTGATCTCGGGGCTGAGGGTCAGGGGAGCACCTCCTGGCCCTCGTTCTTCGCATCGCCGTATGCGTAGACAGTGCCATCAATCCCATCGATCCAGTATCCCCTGCCGGATGGGCTCGAGCCGACACTCACGATCGCGCCTCGCAGAGCTCCGCCGGAGGCATCACCATATGACGGAGCGCCGCATGCGTAGATCTTTCCGTTCGAGTCAACACCCCAATACGCCTGCTGGGTCCCAGCTCGAGCCATGCCCACGATTGGGGCCGAGGGTGAGAAGGAGCAGGGCAATGTGGCGGCGTCGCCAAACGAGTAGACGTGACCCTGCTGCGTCATCTCCCAGTATCCCCTGCCGTCGGGGCTCGCTGCCATCCCGACCACGGGACTCGAGGGCGAGTACTGAGCAGCTGAGCCGTAGAACCCGGCATCGCCGAATGTGAAGATGCCCCCATCCGATGCCACAAGCCAATATCCAGAGCTCGAGGGAGTTGGTGCGATGCCGACGATGGGCGCGTTCAGATGGATCCCGCCAGTACTTCCGTGGAATTGGGCGTTGCCAAAGCTGAATACACCTCCGTCCGAGGCAACAAGCCAGTACCCGTGGCCGACAGGTGGTGAGGTCATCCCCACCATCGGCAGGTTCAACTCCAAATTGCCGGTGCTTCCGTAGAACCCAGCGTTGCCCCATGCGAACACGCCACCATCACTCTGGTCTTGCCAGTAGCCCGCCCCGCCCCCGTTTGGCGCGGCCTGAATGCCCGCGTCGTAGGCGGTAACAGTTACGTTTCGATTGTCGTTCGACGATGGGCCGAAATAGATACCGAGGATCTGCTGCCATTTGTAGCCTGCCTTTGCGCAAGCGAGAGTTCCCCATTGGTCCATGTAGCCCGTCAAGGTCTGTTGGCCGCAGGAGTCGGCGCTACTCAGCCCCGAGTTGTAATTCGCGTCTCCGATGCCGCCCCTTAGCTTCATGCTCCACTTGTACGTGTAGTCGACCGCGGCATCGGATTGCGAATATGTGGGCGCGTTCGGCACAAAGTCCTGCTGGCCGTGGGCGACCTGCGTGGCAGAGTTGCAATTGCTCAGCACGTTCCACCATCCGACTTCCCGAACCGCTGCCGCGCCGGCACGCAAAGCCTCATTCACGCCGGGACCGCTCTGGGGCCACTCGAACGAAAGCACGTGTTTTACGTAGAACTCAAAGTTGTACTCGTTGGTCGGGCCGCCATCGGAATCCTGCGCCCAAACGACGCTGGGTTCCGTGTACTGGGTGGCGCCAGACCGAGGACAAGTACCTGATTGCGCTGTATTCGGGGCTGCCGGCGCCGTCACAGCAGAGTTAAAGGTGGTCGCACTCGGACGCGTGACGTTGGTTTCCTGCGGCGTGTCATTGACCACTTGAGCGGTCGAATGTAGCTCGATGTAGGAATTCGCCGTCTGAAGTGGCCGGATGGGAAGGCCGTTGATCGTGTAGGTCCCATAGCCGGGAGCCGTCACGACCACCGTATACTGGCTGTACGGATACGCAGCGCTGAGGCCGCTGACATTGAAGTTACCATTGGCATCCGACGTTGTCGAAAGTTGCGTCGGACCCTCGATTTGGACGGTCGCACCCGAGACGGGGGTCAATCCAGATGGGATGACGATGTTGGAATTCGTCTCGAGCGGGATGCCGTCGTACACGGTCCCACTAATCGCGCCTGTCGAGAGGCTGGTGACGAGAGGCACAGTCACTGATCCTGAATAGACAGTGGGACTGGACCCATAGTCGTTGACGGCATTCATACCGAAGTGGTACGTGCTGCCATCAGACAGATTGTCGAATTCAGCGGACGCGCACTGGCCGCAGACCTCCTCGGTACCCACGACATTGTTGGAGGAGCCGAAGGCAGTCACCGAATAGCTTCTGATCGGCGATCCACCGTCGAAGCCGGACAGCGTCCAATTTACAGTGGCAGTCCCGTTGGGCTCGGGGGCCGATGCCGTGACATTGGTCGGAGGGTCGGGCGGGCCTGGATTCGTGGTTGCGGGACCCGACGTGGCTGTGGGTCCGTTGCCAATGCCATTAGTCGCGTAGACGGACACGGTGTAAGTCGTGCCGTATTTGAGCCCCGACACGGTCACCGAGGTGCAGTTGCCACAGGCAGTGGCAGTACCTGCAGCCGTGGAGCTCCCACTCGGATATGCGGTCGCCGAGTACGAGATGATAGGCGAACCATTGGCGGATGCCGCTGTCCAGGTCACCGTCACTGCTTGGTTGCCCCCGGTAGCGCTGGTGATCGTGGGCGCCGACGGCGCAGTGCCTGTCGCAGTGGCCGGGGATAGCGCCGTCGGACTGTTGCCCGCCTGGTTCGTCGCGTATACGCCGAATTGATAGATCGTGCCCGGTGACAGACCGCTGACGGTGCAAGGACTTGTGCAGCTCTGTCCACTGGCCGAGGCTGAGCCTCCTACATAGGGAATCACGGTGTAAGAGGAGATGCTGCCGCCGCCAGCGTTAGCAGGAGATGACCACGTGACGGTCGCCTCCGTCCCGTCCACGGTCGCCTGGACATTCTGGGGAGCACTTGATGGGACGATCGGAGTTGTAACGGCAGTGTCCGACGCTACGGGCCCTGGACCGGCCTGATTAGTCGCGTAGACAGTGACGTAATACGAAGTGTTGTCCTGCAGACCTGAGAAGTCTGCGGTGTAGCAAGTTCCGCACGTCGGAGTCGAAGCAATCAAAGCGCCGTTTGATTGGTAGAGGCTTACGTAGTACGACGAGATCGTCCCGCCTCCACTGTCGGAGGGTGCATTCCATGACGCATGAACCGTCTCTGGCGATGTCCAAGCCGATAGCGACGTCGGAGCGGTCGGCGGCACGATGTATGAGACCAACAGTTCAGGCGCATATTGATATCCGTTCTCACTCGAGAGGTACTGCCGGAAGGCGTTGTAGTCGTACTCGTTGTCCGCCTGAAGCTCCATGCCGTACGAGGGCTCGCTGCCGTTGAACCACTTCTGTACAAGTCCGGTGACGTTCCAAGTCACCCAACCGTTGCCATTGGCGAAGTACTTGGTGTCGTAGTACCCGCTACCATCGGAAGCCGGCTGGTTTGACCAGTCGGTGGACGAGGTAACGGGCCCCCCTAGACCATACGCGTCGGTGTACGCGTAGTTTCCCGACGGGTCGGTGTAGTTGTACACCGACGCATATGCCGAGGTCACCGGATACTGGTATGGCGCGTACCCGTAGCTATCGGTAGGCCATTGGATCAGCGTCCGTGTTCGGTTCGGGGTGCAGTTCGTGCCCTGTTCGCACAATCCCGGACTGCCGCTTCGAAGCTGAGTCTGTGTGCTGTATTGGCCACCGTAATTGTCGCTATTCACATAGGTGTCACATGCGTCGTATGAGCTGAAGCCGGAGCTTGAACAGTTGCCGGATGAGACCTCCGTTGAATAGACGGGGTCGATGACGACTGGGAAGGTCCGCGATGGGTCTGAAAGCCAGGTCGAATCGATCGACACTTGAATGGTGGCCGCGTTGCCGGAGAGGCCAACCAGACCCACAGTCGCTGGAGTCTCGTATCCATCTCCTGTGTGGAGGTTCGCAGTCGAGTCATGGGCCGTTCCATTGCCGAAGGTGCCGATTACATTGCCGTTGCTATCTGAGAATGTCACACCGCCAGAGTCGGCGTTGGCCGTCACACCGCTCGGAAGAGTGACGGTGTCGGTATAGCTATCGCCGTGGCCGGCATCCGGGAGGGTGACGCTCTCCTCGAATCCATCCGCGGTCAGCGCCTCTGTCAAGGTTCGCCCGCCTGACAGCCCGGAGCTGTAGGTAACCGTCCGGAAGCTGTCCGGCACCCCGGTAGCACCAATCGCATCAGGATGGGCGACGCTGACCAGGGTGCTACCTGAGCCGACGGTGGCGACTGCGCCCGCGCTCGTCAGGCCAAGGGTAGCCACATTGCTGTCGACACTCGTGCCCACGAATCCGGAGGCGGTCTGCGACAAGTGGAGATCGATGGTGTGCCAGAGGCCGTCGGTGCCCTGGAAGTACGACCTTCCCGAGGTGAAGTTGACCGCCTTTGAGCCGTCGAGGTTGGTCCAGCGGTGGCTCGTAGGTGTCCAGGCCTCGTACGTGTCGTAGTCCCGGGCCACGGAGGCGACCTGAGAGTCCGACGCGAGGGCGGCCAGATTCGGATAGGGGATCCAAGCCGCGTAAGAGTTGGGCGCGCCTGGATAGTTGTAGCCATGGCGCAACTCGACGCCATACTGGCCAGCCTGTTGCGCAGCGGTCCCGGCGACATCGGTGACGAAGCCTTTCAGGTTGACTATGTACCTGAACAGTGCCGGATCGGGCGAGCAGGGAACCGGTCCGGTCGATGCGCTCGGGTCGCTGCAGGCACTCGACGAGGCCGTTGTCGCCGTCGAGGGCATAGAGAGGGTAGCCGTGCCGCTCCACGTCGGCGGGACCTGTGTATCGAGGGTCCCGATGTTGGCGTCAAGAGCCGCTAGCGGGTAGGTCTGGTCCGAGTACGAGGCAGACGGGACGGTGAAGCGTAGCGATCTCGTCTTCGGTGCCCAGGACGGGTCACTGCTCTGGTAGGCGGACACCGAGACCGGCAGCCCGGCCACCGTCTGGGTGACGACCGCGCTGTTGAGCGGTACGGTGTGTTCGATGTAGCCGACCTCTTGGCCGTGGTATGAGCCATTGGTCAGCTCCACGGACTTGGCGTCGTAATTGACCATGATGTTCGGGCAGGTGGCGTTCTTCATCCCCGATGAGTTGATCTGGCTCGAGATCTGACAGGTCACGCCTCCGATACTGGCGGTACTTGCGGGCGTCTTAAGGGTGGTGGCGAGGAACCCACCGCCGCTGGCGACCGGGATCTGGGCGATCTGGCTGAAGTTGCCGGCATTGTCGACCGCCGACACAGCGAGGTCGTAGAGGTGACCAGCCGTTAGGGCTACAGGTGTGGTCTTGGCCCAGTGGGTAGTCGGGTTGTAGGTGACGGCGGATCCTGAGTAGGTAGTGGTGCTACCAGTGGTCGAGTCGGTGAGTGTGAAGGTGATACCCTGAGCCGCCACTCCGGAGCCGGCGTCGCTGATCTGTGTCTCTAGGGGCTGGCCTGAAGGAAACGCCGTGTTCCCATGATCTGGCGGAACCAGGCTGTTGGGATCGATGACCGCGGGCGTGTTGTCGACCTGGTAGGGCGTCGTCGTCGATATCGTCAGTGCGGTACCCGAGGAGCAGTCAGTGGCGGCGGTGTTAAGCGTGTAAGGCCCCTCGGCGGTGTTTGAGCCTAAGGCCGCGGTATAGGCCCAGGTGGATGAGCCGTCGCTGTTCTGTGTGGTTAGCGTCGCCGCGCCTGCGATACCCGTCCGCGAGTCAGTCACCGATACGCAGCTGTTCGCTGCCGGTGCCCAGTTCGTAATCACAACGGGGCTCGTCGGTCGCGCCATCGTCGACAGAAAGGGCGTGACCATGGTTGTGGAGATCAGATAGGGAAGCTGGAAGTTGACGGTGGTGTTGAGCGGACCGCCGGAGACCCGCTGTGTCTGGGCCGCGTGGTGCGCTGCCTGAGCAGTGAGGGTGTAGGTGCCGGGAGTGTTCTCGCCGAGCGAATACGTGCCGTCGGCGGCAGTGGTGGCACTCTGTGAGCCGTCACTGACCGTCGCGCCTGCTATTGGACTTCCGAGCGGATCGGTCACCTTGCCCACGAAGCTCCAAAGCGATATGGCTTGCGCCGTCGTGGGCAGGATCAGCGTGGCGGCCAGGGCCACGATTAGGCCGCTCAGGGCACGCGCCATCCGGCGGTGACCACCATGTCTCAACATTTCCAGTTTCCTTCTCGAGTGATTATAGGGCTGGGAGTGAAGGATCCGCCGACACCGTGAAGCTCCAGGTTAGCGAGGCGACGTTGCCGGCTGCGTCGGCGACGCTCACCTCTGCCACGTAGGTGCCGGGCGGCAGGGGGGCCTCGCCAGGACACGGACCGGCGGGCGCGGATGGGACCTGGTAAGTGATCTCACCCGTGGCGGGGTCGAGGCTGGCGGGCAGGGCGCAGGCGGAGGACCCGCTCAGGGGATAGGGCGCTATCTCAATGGTCGCAGTGCTCGGCGCCAAGGCGGTGTCGTCGAAGGCCTGCACCGAGATCAGGGGGGTCGGCGTGGCCACGCTGCCCGTGGGGCTGGGATTGGTGAAGGTGGGCGGGCTGCGGTCAACCGTGAAGCTCCAGGAGAGCGTGGTTGTGTTGCCGGCCCAGTCGCTGGCGGTGAGCTGGACCTGGTGGGCGCCCGGGCCGAGCGCGCCGGCCGGGGCCGAGAGGACGTCGCTCGCTTGGTCGTAGCTGTAGGGGTGCGCCAGGACCTGGCCGTCCACCGAGAACGTGGACAGCTCGGGGCTCGGCCCGCTCAAGGTGTCGGTCACCACCGCCCCGACGGTGATCGACTGGGTCGACACGGAGCCCGTGGGGGTGGGTTGGCTCACCTGCGGAGGGGTGTTGTCGATTGTGTAGTAGGTGGTCCCCGGATCGGTCTGGGCCAGGCCGTCGGAGCAGCGGGTCGCCGACATGGTCAGGCTGTAATCGCCCTCGGCGCTGCCCTGGGGCGCAGACAGGGTCCACGACCACGTCGAGGAGCCGTCGGGGTTGGTCCCCGACAGGGCCGCAGGGGAGGCCTGGTCGGTCCGGGAGTCGGTCACCGTGATGCAGCTCCCGGAGGCGGGGGCCCAGTCGGTGATCGTCAGCGCCTCGCTGGCCGGGCCGCCGGCGGTCGAGATGTCGGGATCGGCGAGGCTTCCGCCAATGAGGTAGGGAAGGTCGAAATCGACGGTGGTGTCCGTCGGGCCGCCGCTGACCCGCTTGGTCCGGGCGGCGTGGTGGGCGGCCTGGGCGGTGAGCGTGTAGATGCTCGGGGTGTTCTCGGCGAGGACGTAGTGACCCTGGGCGTCCGTGGTGGCCTGCTGGGACCCGTCGCCGACCACCGCCCCGGCGATGGGGGTGCCGAAGGGGTCCGTCACCGTCCCCACGAAGCTCCACAAGCCCACCGCCGACGCCGGCAAAGCTGAGGTGACGAGACCGGCGCCGACCGCCAGGACGGCGATGGCCGCGGCACGGGCCAGCCGGGACCGGATCATCTCAGAACCCCCCCGTGCAGCCGTAGGTGAGGGTGAAGTTGACGGGCATGGTCGCCTGCAGGGCGTAGCCGGAGGCGGCGGGGTTGGTGAACTCCGTGCCGGTCACGAGCTGGATCCGCCCCGCCACCGGCGAGGAGGCATGCCAGACGTTCGAAGTCGAGGTGGCGGCGGCCTGGGCAGCGGTGTTGGTGATATTGCCCTGGGCGTCGACCAGGTCAAAGGCGATGCTGAAGTCACCGGCCTGGATGGGCTGGATCCCGTAGCCGGTCCCGGCGGTAACCAGATAGCCGCGGCTGGCGCTCTGGGAGAGAGGGCCCGTGGTGTCGGTGCTGAAGGCGTCCGCCTTGTTGCTGGCCCCCAGCTCGACCTGGATGGTCTGGTAGTTGGGGCCCCGGATCGTCCCGCCTACCAAGGCATTGCTGGCCCCGTCGAGGGCCTGGGCCTCGGCCCCGACCAGGGCGGTGGCGCTGGTGACGCTCCCGGAGGCACCGTCGGGACAGATGTCCCCGTCGGTGGCGACGTGGTCCTGCTGCCAGAGCGGATACCCACCGCCGGCGTCGGGGGCGACGAAGGCGTTGAGGTAGGCGCCGTAGTAGCCGTGGGTCGAGGGGGCCCGGGTGGACAGGTCGCAGAGGTTCTGGCCCGATACGAGGGTCCCACAGCCGAAGGCCACGTCGTCGCTCAGCTCGGTGAAGGCCGACGAGCAGCCCCCTCCTCCGTTAGCGGCGCTGCAGACGGGAAGAACCGAGGCGTCGGTGTCGGGGTCCCCGTTGTCAGAGACGGGGACCCCCACGGCGGGGCCGGGGTTGCCGGCGATGCTCGAGGTGAGATGGGCGTTGCGCCCGGTCGAGCAGGCCACGGAGCTCGACCCCCCGGTGGTGCAGACCGAGATGGCGCCGCTTATCTGGACCTGCGTCCCGTCCAGGCTCGAGGTCAGGATGGGGCCGGCGTCACCGGCGCGGTCCTGGGGGGCGCCGAGAGGGGTAGTGGCTGAACCCAGGGTGGCGGTGCCATTCAGCAAGCCGCAGGTGGTAGGAACGGTGACGGTGACCGACGGAATCACCGCCGACGACCCAGGCACCTGGGCGGCGAGGGAGGACTCCGCGGGCCCCAGCACCATGGTCTGGTGGGACGCGAGGACGGTGGGGGCCGAGGCCGTGGTGTTGCAGGGCCCCGCGGTCGTCGAGATGGTGACGGGGATCGCTCCGAAGCTCACGGGGCGATCCAGCTCTCCATAGCCGGCGCGGGCCGAAGAGACGAGGGTCTCGCTGAACCCGTCGACCGAGAAAGGAACGTTCGTGAACGTGACGCTCGCCCCGACGCCGCCTTTATAGGTGGCCTGGCAGGCGGGTGGTGGGTTCGGCCCTCCGCAGCCCACGGCGGCCTGAGCCGGCGAGTCGGACACCGTCGTCACCGCGAAGTCGAAGGTGTAGCTGGCCTGATTGGGTGGTGACGAGTTGTCCTGAGCTGTCACGGTGACGACGTGGACCCCTGCCGAGAGTCCGGCCGAAGGTGCATAGGTCTCCGTCCCGCCTGAGACGGACGGTGCAACCACAGAACCGTCGACGGTGAGGGTCAAGGAGGATGGGTTGACCCCGGAAAGCGCGTCCGTCCAGGCCACGATGACCGATGGAGCGGAGAGCATGTCCGCAAACGGTGTCGGCGCCGACGAGCCGACAGCCGGGGGTGTGCTGTCGATGCCATATGGATAGGCCACACCGGGCGACGTCGTGACTATCGTTGGCGCCGAGCCAGCCTGGTCACAGTTGCCGTTGAACTGGATGTCCACGGCACACAGCTTGATCGTAGGGGGCGTGGCGCTATCGGCAGATCCGGCCGGCACTGAGTACGTTCCTGTCCAGGACGTGTAGCCAGAACCGTCTGTCGCACCTTGAATGAGCGCCATGACAGATGAGTCCGGGAGCTCAGCGATCACCTTCGTTTGGGGGATACAAGGCGCTGAACGAACAGCGAGGCTGTGGAAGGCGCCACTTGCAACGGCGGTGACGTCGCCAATCGAACCCAGGCCGAGCACGCCGACCACCGGCACCGGAGCGGACTCTTGAGCTGTCGTGCCGCTACCTAACTGGCCGTAGGCATTTGAACCCCAGCTGACGATGCTCCCATCCGATCGTGCGGCAGTGGTGTGGACGTAGCCAGTATCGAGGTGAGTGACGTTGGTGAGGTTCCCAGCCCCGTTGATGCCCCATACTGATACCGGCGTGGCGGTGCTCTTGGTTGCCGTCCCATCGCCGAGTTCTCCGTAGGTGTTGTCACCCCAATCCACAACCGCGCCGCCAGCGAGCAGAGCGGTGCTGAAGTTGTTGCCAGCCGCTACCGCCGTCGCCCCGGCCAGACTTCCGCTGCCTCCTACGCCTGCCACGACCACCGGGGTCGTGCTGCCGGTCGTGTTGCCATCACCGAGCTCACCGTCAGGGTTATCCCCCCAGCCCACGACTCCGCCCCCGGTGGTCAGGACAACCGAATGCCGTCCCCTTGCGGCCACTGCGCTGACACCTTGGAGCAGACCCGCCCCCCCGACCCCCACGACTTGAACCGGTGTCGTTCGGGTCGTAGTCGTGCCATCACCGAGTTCTCCGTGGTCGTTGAAGCCCCAGGCAGCCACCGCGCCGTTCGACAGCAGGGCAAGGCTGAAATATGTCCCCTCGGCGAGGGCAGTTACGCCGGAGAGGCTGCCCTGGCCACCGATGCCAGCGACGACAACCGGAGTCGTGCTGTTCGCGGTCGAGGCGTTGCCCAACTCACCATCGTTGTTGTACCCCCAGGCGACGACCGTGCCGTCCGACCGCAAGGCCATGCTGTGGTCGCCTCGAGCAGCCACGGCCACGACCCCGGTGAGAATGCCGTTGCCACCCACCCCAGACACGAGCACTGGTGTGGTGCGGTCGGTGGTAGTCCCATCGCCCAGCTCGCCATAGGGGTTGTGGCCCCACGCGGCGACCGTGCCGTTGGATAGCACGGCCAAGGTGAAGTCACCGCCACCGGCGATCGCGATAACACCGTTCAGGAAGCCAGTCGCCCCGACGCCAGACACGGCCACCGGGTAGAGGCTGTTCGACGCGGTGTTACCCGTGCCCAGTTCGCCGTTGTCGTTGTCCCCCCAGCTGCAGACGTAACCTGAGCTGCTGAGTGGCGCCGGCGCGCTAGTTCGAGCCGACAGGCTCAATGATGAGCCAGTCCGCACCCACGAGACGGTGCTCGGTGCCTGCAGGTCGTAGGCGAGCGTGTAGTTGGTGGTCGAGACTCCGGCTGCCACAGATTCGGTCTTGGTGACATAGCCGGGGTCGGACACCGTCACTGGTGCATTTCCTGCCTCTGTTGCCGGCGTCCCGACCGTGAAGGTGCCGTTGGCTGCGGTCGTCACCTGGTCCCCAGGGCTCCCATTGCATGCATCCGCTGCCACAGTTGCGCCGGCCAATGGCCGTCCGTATGCGTCGAAGACCGCTCCAGATGCGGACACGCAGGCAGGGGGAAGGATAACAGGAGCAGCACTGGCCAGCGGCGGGGCCGCCTGGACAGCGACAACCATGGCCGCCAGCGCTACCACCATCCGCCCGAGCGAAAGCCGACGCACGCGCCTCCGCTCGGCCTCTTGCACCCAGCCCCCAGTAACCGCCAACACCCCCAGCTGCCGCCGCCACTTTCTATCGAAGTGACAGCTGAAGAGTACTGCACCAGACCGAATTGCGTCAAGTTTTCCTAATCGTCCGCCCACGGATCAGGTCGGCAATCCGAACCGCGCCGTGAC
>Ga0307372_10008591_pt1 | contig 14307 bp, 14 predicted proteins | sample OX1MG_FD_202533 | JGI IMG/M metagenome (GOLD analysis project Ga0307372, IMG submission 202533) | Soil microbial communities from Risofladan, Vaasa, Finland - OX-1 | ecosystem: Environmental > Terrestrial > Soil > Coastal area > Acid sulfate soil | place: Finland: Risofladan, Vaasa | collected...
TCGGCAGACTCCTGAGCGCTGGCGGGACCTCCCGGCAGGCGCGGGGCCGCCAGGCAGGTACAGCACCGTTCGCCAGGGGCAAACGGGGCTAGGTCACCATATAGCGGACCCCTAGCGATGGTGACGCATGCTCTGTCAATATGTACTGAACTGAACTGACCTGGAAGGTGGCACACCGTGAGCACGTCCGCACCATCTCCCACCCCTGCCACCGGTGACATTGACCTGTCGCAGAACGAGTTCTGGGCGCTGCCGCTTACCGGGCGGCACGCAGCGTTCGCCAAGCTTCGTCAGCTCGACTCTCCGCCCTACTACGCGGACCCTGAGACGCCGTTCACCACCGAGGGACAGGGGTACTACGCGCTGGTCAAGCATGCGGACGTGCTTGAGGCCAGCCGCCACCCGGACATCTTCTCCTCTGCCCAGGGCGCGACCAGCCTTGTCGACCTGCCGCCGGAGTTCAACGAGTACTTCGGCTCGATGATCAACATGGACGATCCCCGGCATGCCAGGCTGCGCCGGATCGTTTCCCGTGCGTTTACGCCAAGGATGATCAAGCAGTTCGAAGACGATGTCCAGCGCACCGCCGCCAAGATTGCCGACGACCTGCTGGCGACCGGGCCGTGCGACTTTGTCCAGAACGTAGCTGCCCGGCTGCCGCTGAAGATCATCTGCGACATGATGGGGATGGGTGACGAGCACTACGAGAACGTGCTGCGGAACACCAACATCATCTTGGCCGGCGGGGATCCCGAATTCCTCAGCGAAGACATGGACACGGCGGTCGCCCAGCTCCTGACCGCGGGCGGCGAGCTCGCGGATATGGTGACCACGCTGGCATCCGAACGGGCCGGCAGCCAAGGCAGCGACCTGATCACCGCGCTAGCCACCGCCAACGTTGACGGCGAGCACCTCGCGCCAGCCGAGCTGGCCTCGTTCTTCATCTTGCTCGTCGTAGCGGGGAACGAGACAACCCGGACCGCCCTCACGCATGCACTGGTGCTGCTGACCGAGCACCCCGACCAGCGCGAGTTGCTGCTCGCCGACTTTGACGGCCGGATCGCCGCCGCGACCGAGGAGATCGTCAGGTACGTGTCGCCAGTGATCTGGATGCGCCGGACGGTGACCCGTGATGCGGTGATCAACGGTTACCAGTACCGCGAAGGCGACAAGTGCGCGCTGATGTACTGGTCCGCCAACCGTGACGAATCGGTCTTCGGCTCTGGCACGGATCGTTTCGACATCACCCGCTCGCCGAATCCGCATGTCGGCTTTGGCGGTGCCGGCCCGCACTTCTGCCTCGGCGCGCACCTGGCCAGGCGCGAGATCACGGTCATGCTGCGCGAGTTGTTGCACCGGGTGCCGAACATCCGCGCCGCCGGTGAGCCCGACCGCCTGCTCTCCAGCTTTATCAACGGCATCAAGCGCCTGCCCTGCGAAATCGGCTAGCCGCCGGCAGGCACCGCGCGAGCACCACGGCACCGGATCCCTCGGCCAGCTCAGGACGTAACTGTGAGTGTCATTTCTGTAACTCCCTGTAGTCTTGCCTGGACAACGTGTATAACTAGAACCTCAGGCGGCGCACTTCCGGCTTCTGCCGGACCGCAGAAGTGGGCCGTCGGGGAATGGGGGAAGCCGCGCGTCGCGGAGGGGGGCCTTCGTCCGGGGGACGCGGTGCCGTTCTGGCTCAACGGCCAGGACAGGGCACGCGTCGATACGAGGGCAGCGACGAGCGGCAGGGTCATTGTCCTGCGGACGGCGCCGCACGGGGGCGCGGCTCCGTCCGCAGGACAAGATCACAAACCCGGCATCAGCCCGGCATCAGCCCGGCATCAGCCCGCAGTCAAGTGCTGGGTGCCCGCTGTCGCCGCGGCGCGCACGGCGGCCAGGGCTCGCGCCACCACCCGCCCGGAGGCACCGATCGCCTCGATCCACCCCGGCGTTCTTCACCGTCGCCGCGCTCGCGGCAGTACTCGGCCTGCCGCTCCAGCAGGTCGCGGACGAATGCTCGGCAGCCGACCTTAGCCGTGACGGTGCCCTTACCGCCTGAGCAGAACTTACGGCAGGGCGCTGATCTGGCCGGCCAGGGCAAAGTCGGCCTCGGTCAGCCCTCCGGCCGAGTGGGTCGACAAGGTCAGCGTGACCTGGTTCCAGGAGATCGCGATGTCCGGGTGATGGTTGGCGGACTGAGCCAGGTGTGCCACGGCCCCCACGTAGAGCATGGCATCACGGAAATCTCCCAGCTTGACCGTGCGGGTGATCGCGTTGCCGGCCTGTTCCCAGCCGGGCGCGCGGCCGAGTGCGGCCGTGATCTCGTCATCGGTAAGCAGCGTCATAGTTCCATCGTCGCAGCACACCGCCCGTACGGCCAGTCGGGCCGCGCCGGGCAGCCGGCCAAATCCGCTCAGCGATAGGCTGAGCCAGCACTACCGCGCCGGCTGGCGCATCGTCAGCCGGATGCGCCGCGCTCCGCCGACCATCCTGTCGCCCCAGGAGTCACCCATGCCAGATCAGCAGTCCCCGGCCGTCCGGCGCACTCCGCTGGCCGACGTGCACGAGGGACTTGGCGCGACCATGACCGACTTCGCGGGCTGGCTGATGCCGCTGCGCTACGGCAGCGAAACCGCCGAGCACAACGCGGTCAGGTCAGCAGCTGGCCTGTTCGATCTGTCCCACATGGGCGAACTGTTCGTGACCGGTCCAGGCGCGGCGGCCGCCCTGGATTACGCGCTCGTCGGCGCGGCGTCGGCCATCGTGCCCGGCCGGGCCAGGTACACGATGATCTGCGCACCGGACGGCGGGGTCATCGACGACCTGATCGTCTACCGGCTCGCCGACGAGGAGTTCCTCGTCGTCGCGAACGCATCGAACGCCCGTACCGTCGCGGCCGAACTGGCCGCGCGTGCCGAGGGCCACGACGCGGCCGTCGCCGACCGCACCGACGACTACGCGCTGATCGCGATCCAGGGCCCGAGGTCAGCAGGAATCCTGGCCGGACTGACCGACGTGGACCTGGACCAGGTGCGGTACTACGCCAGTTACCCTGCCGTGGTCGCCGGGTGCACGGCACTTCTGGCCAGGACCGGCTACACCGGCGAGGACGGGTTCGAGATCTTCGCGACGCCAGCGGACGCGGGTACCGTCTGGCAGGCGCTCACCGAAGCCGGCCGCGGCGACGGACTGGTCCCGGCAGGCCTGGCTGCGCGCGACTCGTTGCGGCTCGAGGCCGGAATGCCGCTCTACGGCAACGAGCTCAGCCGGGACGTCACCCCGTTCGATGCCGGCCTGGGCCGGGTCGTCAAGCTGGACAAGCCAGCCGACTTCGTCGGCCGCGCCGCCCTGGCGCAGCGATCGCGGCAAGAGCCGTCCCGAGTCCTGGTCGGCCTGGTCGGGCTGACCAGGCGGATCCCCAGGCACGGTTACCCGGTGCTGTGGGACGGCGTACCGTGCGGAACCGTTACGAGCGGGGCGCCATCCCCCACCCTCGGCAAGCCGATCGCGATGGCCTACATCGCCGCGGACGTAGCGCGCGGCGCGCAGTCGGCGCATGAGGCCGAAACGGCTGGCCAGGCGGATGCCGAGTACTTCGGCCCCGGCGGACCGCTCGCGTTCGACATCCGCGGCAAAGCCGAACCCGCGGCCCTGGTGCCGCTGCCGTTTTACCGCAGGCCCGCACGAGACTGAGCTGGCTCGAACCGGGCACCAACAGCGTTGGCAACAAGAACACCAAGGATAACGAATATCGCTCAGCGGGTGCCGCGCTCCAGACGGGCGAGTGCGGCACCGGAAACCGGCAGGAGAAGGGTGACACCATGAGCGTTCCCGAAGAGCTGTACTACACGGCCGAGCACGAGTGGGTGGCGATCACGGACTCGATCGCCCGGGTCGGCATCACCGACTACGCTCAGCGTGCCCTCGGCGACGTGGTCTATGTCACGGCGCCAGCACCGGGGACCCGAGTGACCGCGGGCGATCCCTGCGGCGAGGTGGAGTCGACCAAGTCGGTCAGCGACATCTACTGCCCGACCGACGGCGAGGTGACCGAGGTCAACCCGGAAGTCGACGAGGATCCTGGGCTGGTCAACTCCGATCCGTACGGAGCGGGATGGCTGTTCAAGATCCAGCTCGACTCGGCCGACCAGGTGCCGCCCGGCCTGCTCTCCGCCGCCGAGTACGCCGCCCTCACGCAGGAAGCGGAGCAATGACGCCTCCCCGGCGCCCGCTGGCGCACCGCGCGGGCTAGGGCAGCTCGCCGGCTCGCCACGCGTGCAGCGCGATCGAACGCCGCTGTTCGCAGAAGCGCCCGTCCGGGGAGCTGAGCCGCAGCAGGGTGCGCAGTTCGCGCTCGAACTGGTGCAGGCGCTCACCGAACAGGTGCGGAGTCGCACTTGACAGCGAGAACACCGACGCCACGATCTCGTCCTCGGTCCGCTCCCAGACCGCTCCCCCGCCGACCTCCAGCCGTACCGGTCCGGTTAATCCGGCGGCGGCCAGCACGGCATCGTCGTCCTCTGGGAACCCAGCGGGCAGAGTTGATGCGTACACCAGCACCAACCAGCCGCGTGGCTCAAGTGCCCGCCGCACCAGCCGCACCACGCGAGGCCGGTCCAGCCGGTGAAATGACTGGGCGAAGGTCGCGACCCGGAAGGTTCCCAAGCCGGCCGAGATGTTCTCTGCCCGCAGGACTCGCCAGGCGACGTTGGTGATGCCCGCGCGCTCCACCCGCTCCGCCGCGACGGCGATCATGTCCTGGTCAACGTCGAGGCCGACGGCCGATTCGAAGAGCGGCGCAAGCAGCAAGGTCAGAGCGCCCGGTCCGCAGCCGACATCGAGCAGACGACCGGTGCCGTCCAGGTCTAGTTCCCGGTATAGCTCGTCGGCCACGGCCACCGGGTACGGCATCCGCCCGGTCACGTAGTAGCGAGCCGAGCCGGCCTAAAGAGTCTCGTCCCATTCCCAGGCCGCCTGGTGCGCAGACGCAGGATTCGGGCGTTCCTGGTAACTGGTGACGGGCTGTTCGTCGGTCGTCATGCACTAGCTCCACTGGGATGACCGGTTTCGGCAAGCCGAATTCGGGGACTGCTGGACGGCAGCCGTGCGCTGACGCCAGCCTGCGCTGGCCGGCGGCGGCACGCGCACGGGGGCGCGCCGCCGCCGACCGGCTAGGACCGACGGCGGCCGAAGAGCCGGTAGATGACGATACCAGTCACCGCCAGGGCGACCGCCGCCACGGCAAGCTGGGTCTCCGGCTTGCTCAGCTGCTCAGCCGCGCGTTCCCTTAGTCGCCGGACGTTGCTTGCCGGGCTGACCCGGTCCGCGAGCGAGTCGATGGTGTGTGCCAGGTTCTGCCTGGTGCGCTCGATCTCAGCGATGATGTCGTCGGAGTCCCGCTTCGCCACCCTGCCGTCTCCTGAGACCGTGCCGTGCACCTGCACTGTGCTGTCCTTGTCGGCCATCACACATCCTTTCTCGGCTGAGCACAGTCGTGCTTCCAGTGTCCCAGGCTGACCCGCACCCCGCACGCTCGGCCCGCTCCCAGGCGAGTCGCGCTAACCCCGGCCTGCCGCCAGGTCGTGCGCCGTGTCGATCAGCGCCTGGCGGGCTCCGATCTGCGTGACCACATTCCGGATCGGACATTACCGAAGGCGGCCGACTCAAGCTCTGATTTGATCACGCCGGCCAGCCGGTCCCTCGCCACGTCGAGCGCGCGCAGCGCCCACGTAATCTGCCATCTCGGTGTCCTTGAAGCGGTCAGGGACGGCCAGGCCAATCGTTACGTATCGCTGCCGTCCGCAATCCTTGCTCTGGGCTCGGAAGCAGGTAATCGCCAAGCGCGTCGCACCGGGTCATAACCGGCAATCTCGCCACTAGGAGCAGCTAGTCCGCGGATATGATCAAGGACGTGGCGATAGAGGCTGTGATTTTCGACTGGGGTGGCACGCTGACTCCCTGGCACACCATCGACCAGCTTGAGCTGTGGCGTTCGGTGTGCGCGCCGCACTTTCCCGATCATCTCGAACGTGCCGCTGCCGCATGTGCGGCTGAGGATGAGCTATGGGAACGAGCGCGGACCGAACTGCGCAGCGCCACGATCTTCGGCGTACTCCAGCGCGCCGGCATCGATCCGACGGACGCCCTGATCTCCAGTTACCTGAGCGCCTGGGAGCCGCACACCCTTACCGATCCGGATGGAGCCGCGGTACTCGGCTCGCTGCGATCGCGGGGCATCAAGATCGGGGTCCTGTCCAACACGCTATGGCCGCGAAACTGGCACGAAGAGGTATTCCGGCGCGATGGCATCCTGCACCTAGTCGACGGCGCCGTCTACAGCAGCGAGATCGACTGGACCAAGCCGCACCCAGAGGCGTTCCTCGCGGCAATGACCGCGGTGGGCGTGAGCCAAGCCAACCGCTGCGTTTTCGTCGGAGACCGGCCCTGGGACGACATCCACGGGGCGAAGAGCGTCGGAATGCGCGCTGTGTTGCTCCCGAACTCGGAAGTGCCGCCGTTCGAAGACGCCAGGCCGGACGCGGTGATCAGCCGGCTGTCCGAGTTGCCGGCCCTGCTCGAATCCTGGTAGCCGCCCGCCGCGCCGAAGCTTATGGAGCACTGTCTGATTCATGGGCTGCCCAGCGAAAGACGCCGGTCGCCATCGTCGAGGTCGCGGCATCAGCTCGCGCCGTGTAGACCTGCTGCCTGATCCGCGCGATGCCTCGATCGCCAGGAGCGGCCAGCCAGGCCAGCTCAGCCAGATGCCCCGCGAGACGCAATGCGGCCTCGGCACCCGGCCCGTCGCCACGCCCCGCAGCACGCGCGCCACCGGCATTCATAGCAGCGTCCGGGCCGGAGGGAGCCGACCAGGCATCGGCCGGTGCCGCGGTCACCAGTGCTAGTGCCCGGTCGGCGAGCACCTGAGCGCCGCCGGCTAGCGCCGCCAGCTCGACGGCGAGCGCCCGTTCCGGCGCGGGCTTCAGGCTTGCCGGGTTGCCGTCCCACCAGCCGCCGTACTGCCGCCAGACGGTATGGACGATGAACTCGGGCTCGTCGTAGACCGGCCGCAGGTACGGCCGGTCCATCAGGTGCGCCGGGGGCACGACGCCATGAATGGCGTCGTCTAGCCTGCCGCCGCCATTCATCACCGCAAGGGTCTGGTCGACCAGCGAATCGAGCAGGTCGGCTGTGTCCGTGAGCGCCTGGCTGACTCGATCAGCCCCGACGACGGGGAGACCGTGCCCGGGCAGCAGGTACTCCGGTCCCAGCTCGAGCATCTGGCGGAGCGCGGCGGCCCACTCCTTCGGGTAGCGCTGAACCTTCTGCGGGTTGCCGGCATTCGGCGACGCCCAGATGAACAGGTCGCCGCAGCACAGCACCCGCCGGTCCGGTACCCAGGTCACCGTGTGGTCGTCGGTCTCGCCCTTTTCGTGCCGCAGCTCGAATCCGGTACCGCCGACCTCCAGCGCGAGCTCGTCGCGGTAGGTCCGGTCCGGGTAGCGGTACTCCACCGGCCAGCGCAGGCCGGGGACGCCGAACTGCCGCTGGTTGATCACCTCGTTGTAGCCAGCCGTCATGATGTACCGGTCGAACCGGGCCGGCAGCGCCTCGTGCGCGATCACCACCGGGGCCGGCCAGCCCCGCTGATCCGACTCGTCCTCCCAGACCGGCACGCCGAACACGTGGTCGATGTGACCGTGCGAGTAGACCGCGGTGTTCAGCCGCTGGCTGGTCCACCTTCGGAGCTCCTTGTGCACCGCGGCGGCCACAAAGGAACTAGCCGTGTCCACCAGCACGAGACCGTCCGCGGTAGTGAACGCCGAGACGTTCGCGAACGACGGCACGAAGGCAACGCCCTCGCAGATCTCGGCCAGGCCGCCCAGGTGACTGAAGGGGTGATAGTCCCCGGTTGCTACCTCGCCCCGCCAGAGCCGGTCGGCTAGGTCAAGCACGTTCTCCGTCATGCGGCACGCTTCTCCCAGGGCCGCCGATACCGACCGCCAGCCGACCGCCAGCGGCTTGCGCCCGACCGTCCATACCAGCACTGGCCCGGCAGGCCTCATCGGACCCGCCGGGCCAGCGCTGCCCTTCCTAACCTCAGGCCACCTGCCCACGCCACCAAGGTCGCGCCGAATCAGCGACTTCAGGCGCAAGCACGCGATCCCGGGCAGCCTCAGGCGTTAAGCGCCGCCAGTTCGGCATCCACCTTGGCCTCGTGCTCCTGCTCGTCCTTGCGGGCGGCGGACGGGCTCCACCGGCCGCGCAGCAGCGGGATGCTGAGCAGGAAGAACACGATCCCGCCGAAGCAAACCCAGTACCAGTCCTTCCACTGGCCGACGGTCTGCGTCGCGGCCTTCTGCACAGCCGTTCCATGCGCGCTCAGATACGCGAACGCTGACGGCGGGACCTTCGACAGCGCCAGCAGTTGCGCCTGGAACGGGGCCAGCGTCTGCAGCTGCGGCGCGACCGCGATGACGCCGTCGATGGCAGCCTTGTTGGCTCCCATGGTCTGCAGGACCTGGAGCCCGGTCGAACCGCCGCCGGCCGCGGCAACGGCCTGAGCGAGGAGGCTCGGCGGGATCGTCGCCGGGTTCGGGTAAGCCGCCAGCTTGGTGAAGATCACCGGATTGGCCTGGATCACCTTCAGTTCGGGCGCGAACTTCTGCGCGTTGGCGGCCTGAACCTGGTATTTCTGAGCCGTCGCGACGATGGCCGGGTGAGTCTGCGCGAACGCGAGCTGGCTCTTGTACTGAGTCGCATATGCCTGGACCTGCCCGCCATAGTTCACCAGGGGCGTGACCGAGGTGACGACGTGCGGGATGACCAGGAAGGCAGCGAATACCACGATCCTGATGATCCAGCCCCAGATGGCGAGCCCGGTGGCGGTGAGCGCCGGGTTGCGCGCCTCGACCGTCTCGGTGAAGCTGGCCATCCACGGCGTGTAGGCCACGCCGAGGAAGAATGACAGCCCGGCCAGGATGTAGGCAAGGGCGTAGTAACTCGGGTGATGCCCTGCCTGCATGAGATAGACCACGGTCATCACCGCGGCACCGATGCCGCCGACCACCATGAACGGCTTCCGCACCCGGAACCGGTCCGAGACCATGCCGATCAGGATCACCGCGATGACGTTGAAGCCCCAGTTCCAGTTGCCCAGGCCGTTGGCGTCCTTGAGGCCGAGGCCGAAGACTGTGGACAGGTAGATGACGGCGAATCCGACTGCCGTGTAGTAGATGAGCAGCATGATCGATACGGCGAAGGCCGAGACGACGACGTCCGGCTTGAGCAACTGGCGGAACGGGCGCTTCAGCGCCGCCTCGATGTCCAGCCCCTTCGCGCGAGCTTCGATCAGCGCGCGGTCGTGCATGGTCACCATGAGCTGGTCGCGCAGGGCCGGCGAGAGCTCGCGCAGGCCGATCAGCGCGACCAGGAACACGATCAGGCCGGCGATGCCGCAGATGACGTACTCGTGCGTCCAGAACCGCGGGCTAGTGACGGTCGCCGGGATCGTGAGCGTGCCTACCTCGGCGACGATGAGGCTGCCGAGTACCGGGCCGCTGGTCCAGAAACCCATCGCGGTAGCCCTGCCGACCTGCGGCGAGAAGTCACGGATCAGCGCCGGGGTAGCAACCAGGCAGATACCTTCGACGATGCCGACCACGAAGCTTTCGACCGTGAAGACCCATTTGCTGGTGGCGGCTGGCAGTACGAAGGCTACGAAAACCCCGGTGAAGAGCAGGCCGAAGACCACCAGGTTGGCGCGGCCAAGCCGGTCGGTGATTCCTGCGAAGAGCGAGCCGAACGCTCCGAGCAGGTTCCCGAAAGCCAGGGTGGTGACGAAGAACGTGAATGACATGTGCAGGTTGTTCAGGATCAGCGTGGATACCGAACCGCCCACGTAGAGCTCGTAGTACAGCGTGATCGTGGCAAGAACGGTGATGGCTAGGTACGTGACGCGTGCCGTCGTCTCGGGATACGAGTCAAGCTGACGACGCCATAGCCAGGACGCTCCGCCGGGCCGGGTGGGGGACAATTCTTCCGCGGTCGCACTCATGCGGGCCTCACCATTGTCGGAGGTGACCATGCCCGGCACTCCGGGCAATGAGGTCAAGATATCTGCACGACTCGTGCAGGTTCAATAGCCGGCGCACGGTACTTAACGTGGTGTTTCGGTCCGTCCGGTGCGGCTCCGCGCTTCGCCGGGGCGACCGGCCTTGACCCCATTTCCGCTGCTGGCGGCTGCTTCGGCTAGGTCACAGAGAACCCGGCATGGCAGAGCAACGCCGCGAAGGTGTCCAGCAGGAGTGCCCTGGCCCGCGCCGGGCTCAGCCTGAGGTCGGTGCGCAGAGTCTCCCAGAACGCCCAGAGGCTGATCGCATGCAGAGCGTCCACAAGCTGATCCCGTTGCGCCTGCGGAAGCTGGGCCAGTTCGGCCGCGAATACCGTCTCAAGTTCCGCCCGTCCCCCGTCGGTCTTTCGCTTCCGGTCGTCCCGCAGCTGATCGGAGAACGGTTCGTGGATGCGGGCCGCCCGCCACGTCGGAGTCATCTCCTCAAGGACGCGGGCCCGCTGGCTGACGAACGACTCGATCCGCGCGGCCAGCGGCTGATCTGGGTCGATCCGGTTCACCAGCGACCGGAGGATCTCCTTGTCCCGGTTGACAGACTCGATCAGCAGCGCTTCCATGTCGGCGAACTGCTGCCAGACGGTGCGCAGCGACACGCCCGCTCGCTCAGCGATCCGCGGAGCAGTCGGGCGCAGGTCACCTTCGGCATGCAGGACCCGCATGGCGTTTATGATGGCGCGCCGGGTCCGGTGCGACCTGGCGGCGCGACCGTCCGTCGGCTCCACCTCGTCGGCGGACCTGTCTTCCTGGTCGCTGCCTTCCGCCAGACCGCCAAGCAGCGGGACAACCGGCGCACGGGTGCGCCGGGCAGCACCGACCGGCAGCGCGTCAGCCTGAACAACGTCGCCCTGTGCGGAACCGGCGTGAGCGGAACCGGCGTGAGCGGAACCCGCGTGAGCGGAACCCGCCTGGGCGGACCTCGTCTCGCCCGCCGCGACTTGCTGGCACGGCACGCTCACATCGGGTCCTGGCCTGCTCTCGACGTGCACCAGGTCATAGTAACGCCGCTCGCTGAATGGCCTTTTGACTAAGTTACCTTCCGCTATTCGTACCACTAGGCACGCCTCCGCGCCTGAGCGCAGGTCATCCGCTGAGCCCAGCGGCGCGCCCGCCGCTGGCGGGGAACTGCCCGGCTTTAGAGGTGAGCATCCCGGTACGATCAGCATAGGGCGGTGAGGATGGAATCCGGCCGACGCCGGGGATTGGGGTTAGTGATGGCCGCAATGCCAGACGGCGAGCCGGACGCGGGTCCGCGGTTGCACGATCTAGAAGCACTGCTCGACGCCGCCGCCGACTACGAGATCATCAATCTCGACGCCGAGGGCAACATTGCGAGCTGGAACGCAGGCGCCCAGGCACTGCTTGGTTACGCGGCCGCAGAGGTCCTCGGCAAACCGGTGTCGCTGTTCTACACCGACGAAGAGCAGGCGGCAGGGGCAGCCGAGGCCGAGTTGCGCAAGGCCGAGGAGACCGGGCGCCTGGAGTCGGAGGGCTGGCGGGTCCGCAAGGACGGGCAGCGGTTCTGGGCGAGCGTGATCACGGCGCCGATCCACGGGCAAGACGGGTCGATCACCGGGTACGCCCGGGTCACCAGGGACATCAGCGATCGCCATCAGGCCGACGTGATGTTCCGCGGACTGCTGGAATCGGCTCCTGACGCGATCGTGATCGCGGCTCCTGACGGGCGGATCGAGCTAGTCAACCGGCAGGCGGAGCGGCTGTTCGGCTACAGCCGGGAGCAGCTGACCGGGCAGGACGTAGAGATCTTGGTGCCGCCGCGGTTCCGCCAGCGCCACCCGCGGCACCGCGACGAGTTCTTCAGCGCCGCGCGGGCACGCCCGATGGGCGCCGGGCTAGAGCTGTCCGGCATTCGCCGGGACGGCACCGAGTTCCCGGTGGAGATTAGCCTGAGCCCGCTGGAGACCGACCGCGGCCCGCGAGCGGTCGCGGCGATCCGCGATGCTACCGAGCGCCGTGAGCAGCAACAGCGGCTGCGCCGGCAGCGCGACGAGATCATGGAGCTGTCCACGCCGGTGATCCAGCTGTGGGACAAGGTACTGGCGCTCCCGATCATCGGGACGCTGGACTCCGCGCGGGCCGCCCGGCTGACCGAGGGCCTGCTGGAGAAGATCGCTGAGCATCAGGCCGAGGTGATCATCCTGGATGTCAGCGGAGTGCCGACGATCGACACGCAAGTAGCCCAGCACCTGCTGCGGACGGTCCAGGCTGCCACGCTGATGGGCGCCGCGAGCATCATGAGCGGGGTACGGCCAGAGACCGCTCAGGCGATCGTGCACCTGGGCATCGACCTGGGCAGGCTTCGCACTCGCAACACCCTGCGCGACGCGCTGCAACTGGCATTGCTGATGGTGCACGAACGCGCAGGCGTGGCGGCAAGCGCCGTCGCGACAGTGACCGCCGGCGGCCAGACGTGACCGGGGTAGTACCGATCATGCAGGTCGGGGACACTCTGCTGGTGAGCCTGCAGGGCGACCTTGACGATGCCACGGTAATCGCGGTGGAAGAGCAGCTCACCAGGGAGGTGGCCCGGCGAGGGGCGACCGGGACGCTGATCGACGTCAGCGGCCTGGCCGTGGTCGACTCGTTCATCGCCAGGGCGCTGGCCCGGGTAGTGGGAATGATCCGGCTGCTAGGTTCCGAAGCGGCGATCGTCGGGATGCGGCCGGCGGTCGCGATCACCCTCGTCGAGCTGGGCGTGCCGATGGGGAAGCTGGACACGGCGCTCAACGCCGAGCAGGGCATGGCGCTGTTGCGCCGGCTTCGAAGCGATGGCAGCCGTCGGCTTGACTGAGGCGACCGCGGTTGCCGTCGCCATCGCCGACGCGGCCGACCTGATCCGCGTTCGCCAGTTGCTGCGTGCCGAGGCGCTGAGCGCCGGGCTGGGGCTGGTTGACCAGACCAAACTGATCACGGCCGGCAGCGAACTGGCACGCAACATCCTCACCTACGCCACCGGATCGCGCGGCACCCTGCAGGTCGAACAGGTCCAGGACAGCGGCCGCCGCGGCGTCCGGGCAACGTTCAGCGACCAGGGCCCGGGTATCCCTGATCTCGATGCGGCGCTGTCCGACGGATTCAGCACCGGCGGCAGCCTGGGACTGGGCCTGCCAGGTGCCGGCCGGCTCACCGACGAGATGAATGTCACGTCGGCCAGCGGGTCAGGAACGACCGTGGTGATCACCAAATGGGCGCGCTGAGCCAGGAGCCGCAGCTGCGGCTCGCCATCGGCGCCGAGGAGGACGTGGGCGCGGCGCGGCGGGCCGTCGCCAGAATGGCGGCTCGGCTGCCTGCCATCCGGGCAAGCGAGGCCGAACTCGCGGCTACTGAGCTGGCAGCCAACCTGTTCCGGCATGCCTCCGGCGGCTACCTGCTCTGCCGTCCGGCCGGCGGCGGGATCGAACTGATCTCCGTCGACCACGGGCCCGGGCTGCGGCCGGGCAGTCTCTCCCCGGCGCCAATGCAGCGTCTCGCCGATCGGCCGCACGCGGGCGGACTCGGCCTGGGCCTGGGCCTGGGCCTGGGCCTGGCCAGCGTCCGGCGGTTGTCCGCCGTCTTCGACCACTACACCGGGCCGGCCGGGACCATAATCCTGGCCCGTCTGCACGGCTGTGCACCAGCCGGGAACGAGGACTTCGCCTGGGGCGGCGTGAACGTCCCGCTGGGCGGGTCCGGCGAATCCGGTGACGGCTGGGCGGTCGCTCAAGACGACCGCCTGGCTGCGGGCGACCGCCTGGCTGCCCTGGTCGTCGACGGGCTTGGACACGGCCCGCAGGCCGCCGCTGCTGCGCAGGCTGCCATCGCGGCATTCAGTGCCTGCCCGGTAGCCGGCCCGGAGAAATCCTTGCGGCGGGCGCATGAGGCCATGCGCGGCACCCGAGGCGGGGTACTGGGAGTCTGCGTCATCGACCCGGCACGCGGCGAGCTGGTCTACGCCGGGGTCGGCAACATTAGCGGGCTGCTCCTGTACGGTGCCAGCAGCCATGGCCTGGTCAGCCACGACGGAACCGCGGGCACTGAGCTGGCGCTGCCACGCGCCAGGGAGCTGACGCACCAGTGGGGCCCGGATGCCACCTTGATCCTGGCCTCCGACGGGATCCGCCGCCACTGGGAAGTGGCTAGCTACCCAGGGCTGCTGCGCCGCGACCCCGCAGTCATAGCGGCCATCTTGT
>Ga0307372_10008592_pt1 | contig 14307 bp, 7 predicted proteins | sample OX1MG_FD_202533 | JGI IMG/M metagenome (GOLD analysis project Ga0307372, IMG submission 202533) | Soil microbial communities from Risofladan, Vaasa, Finland - OX-1 | ecosystem: Environmental > Terrestrial > Soil > Coastal area > Acid sulfate soil | place: Finland: Risofladan, Vaasa | collected...
CGGGAGAGCGCGGGCTCGATGCCGGCGAGGGGCGACCGGGCGGCCCGCACCGCGAAACGCAGGTTCTCCTCCACGCTCAGCTCCTGGTAGAGGAAGCTGGCGTGGCCGAGCAGGCCCACCTCGCGGCGCAGCGACTGGCGGTCCGCCCGCAGGTCGTGGCCGAGGACCCAGGCCTCGCCCCCGCTCAGCGCGGCGAGGCCGGCGCAGCAGCGGAGGAAGCTCGACTTGCCGGCGCCGTTCGGCCCGCGCAGGTGCACGACCTCCCCCTCGGCGACCTCCAGGCTGAGACCGGAGAGGAGGGGGAACCGCCCGGCGAGCGAGACGGCATCACGGAAGAGGACGGCTGGAGCCATGGAGACCGATCAATGCTACGGGCGAGGGGCCGCCCCGTTCCAAAGCGGGCGCGGGCGCGCCCGCAGCGTCAGCGCTGCAGCCGCTCCAGGTCGGCGTCGACCATCATCTCGACGAGCCGCACGAAGTCGACCTCCGGCTCCCACCCGAGCTGCTTGCGGGCCTTGCCGGCGTCGCCGACGAGCAGGTCGACCTCGGCCGGGCGGAAGTAGCTCTCGTCGACGACGACGTGGTCCTCCCAGCGAAGCCCGGCACGGCCGAAGGCGACCTCGCAGAACTCGCGCACCGAGTGCGTCTCGCTGGTGGCGACGACGTAGTCGTCGGGCGTGTCCTGCTGGAGCATCAGCCACATCGCCCGCACGTAGTCCCCGGCGAAGCCCCAGTCGCGCTTGGCGTCGAGGTTGCCGAGGCGGAGCTCGGTGTCGAGGCCCTTCTTGATGCGGGCCACGCCGTTCGTGATCTTGCGGGTCACGAACTCGAGGCCGCGGCGGGGGCTCTCGTGGTTGAACAGGATGCCCGAGCTCGCGTGGAGCGCATAGCTCTCCCGGTAGTTCACGGTGATCCAGTGCCCGTAGACCTTCGCGACGCCGTAGGGACTGCGCGGATAGAACGGGGTGAGCTCGGTCTGGGGGACCTCGCGCACCTTCCCGAACATCTCCGAGGAGCTCGCTTGGTAGAAGCGGATCTCCGGGTCGACGGCGCGCACCGCGTCGAGCAGCCGGGTCACGCCGAGGGCGGTCGCCTCGCCCGTGAACAGCGGCTGGTTCCACGAGGTCGTGACGAAGGACTGCGCCGCGAGGTTGTAGACCTCGCCCGGCCGCCACTCGCGCAGGGCCGCGAGCATCGAGGGCTCGTCAAGCAGGTCGCCCGGGACGATATGGAGGCGGCCCTCGAGGTGGGTCAGCCGCTCGAGGTTGACCGAGCTGGTCCGTCGGACCATCCCGACGACCTCGTAGCCCTCACGGAGCAGCAGCTCCGCCAGGTACGAGCCGTCCTGACCCGTGACACCGGTGACCAACGCGCGCTTTGGCACCGCACAGTTCTAGTCGAAGCAGGAAGATGCGGTCGCACACCGAGCTAGCGTGCGCGCCGTGCGTTCGCCCGCCACCGCGGTGATCTGCTCGTACCGGCTCGGCGGGACCGACGGCGTCTCCGTCGAGGCGGCCAAGTGGGAGGTGGCGCTCCTCGAGCTCGGCTGGCGGGTGCGCACCGTCGCCGGGGAGGGCCGTGCCGACGTGGTCCTGCCCTGCCTCGCTGCCTCCTCGGCGGGACCGCCCCGACCGGGGGAGCTCGAGTCGGCGTTCGGCGGCGGCGACGTCGTGATCGTCGAGAACCTCTGCTCGCTGCCGCTCAACCCTGCCGCCTCGGCGGCGGTCGCCCGCTCGCTTCGCGGGCGCCCGGCCCTGCTGCGCCACCACGACCTCGCCGTCGAACGCCCCGGCCTCGCCCACCTCGGACCGACGCCCGACGACCCGGCCTGGCGCCACGTCTGCCTCAGCCGGGCGGCTGCGGGTCGCCTCGCCGCCGAGGGGATCCCGGCGGACGTCCTCCGCAACGCCTTCGACCCCGACCCGCCGCCCGGGGACCGGGAGACGGCACGGGCGAGCCTCGGCGTCGCGCCCGGCGAGCGCCTCGTCCTCCAGCCGACCCGGGCGATCGCCCGCAAAGGGGTTCCCGAGGGCCTCGCGCTCGCCGAGGCCCTCGGCGCGACCTACTGGTTGACCGGCGCGGCGGAGGACGGCTACGGCGACGAGCTCGCCGCCGTGCTCGCCGGCGCGAGGGGCAAGGTGCTCCACCGGCCGGCCCAGACGATGGCCGACGCCTACGCGGCCTGCGACCTCGTGGCCTTCCCGTCGACGCTCGAGGGCTTCGGCAACCCGACGATCGAGTCGGCGACGCACCGCAGGCCGCTCGCGGTGGGACCGTTCGAGGTCGGCGCGGAGCTGCGCCGCTTCGGCTTCTGCTGGTTCGACGCGGCGGACCACCGCGTGATCGCCGCCTGGCTCGCCGAGCCCGACCCGCGACTGCTCGACCACAACGCCGAGGTGGCACGGCGGCACTTCTCGCTCGAGGCGCTACCGGCTCAGCTCTCGCGCCTGCTCGCGGGCCTCCCGGGCACCGGTACGATCGGGCGGTGGTGAGCTCCCCGGCACGAAGGCGACCGGCGATCCCGCCGCCACGGTCGCCGGTCGTGATCGAGGCCCTCGAGCCGCTCGTCGAAGGTGGTCGCTTCGCCGCCAAGGCCGTCGCCGGCGAGCCCCTGACCGTGCGCGCGGACGTGTTCGCGCACGGACACGACCTCGTCAGGGCCTTCGTGCGCCACCGCCGGAGCGGGACTCGCCCCTGGTCCCTCGCGCCGATGTCGCCGGTCGGCAACGACCGCTTCGAGGCCGCCGTCGTCCTCGGCAAGCCGGGCCAGCACCAGCTCGAGGTGCTGGGCGAGGTCGACGCCCTCGCGACGTGGCGGCGGGACGCCAGGCGCCGTGCCAGCGCGGGAGCCTTCGACCCGAACGACGCGGTGACCGGGTCGCGTCTGCTCGCGGAGGCAGACGCGCTGGTCGACGGCCGGCTCGCCACGCTCGTGGAAAACCTGAGCCGGGTGGACGGGGCGGGCGCCCTCGCTCCGCTCCTCGACGAGGTCGACGAGCTCGATGACGTGCTCGCCTCGCGACCTCCGACGACGGACCGCCCCGCCTCGGCCGGGTTCGCCGTGCTCGCGGAGCGCCCGCTCGCCGCCTTCTCCAGCTGGTACGAGTGCTTCCCCCGCTCGACGAGCCCGGTCGCCGGCCGCCACGGCACCCTCGCCGACCTGGCCAAGCGGCTCGACTACGTGGCGGAGCTCGGCTTCGACGTCCTCTACCTGCCCCCGATCCACCCGATCGGCACCACGGAGCGAAGGGGGCGCTCCAACAGCCCGGTGGCGGGGCCCGGCGATGTCGGCAGCCCCTGGGCGATCGGCTCGTCCTCCGGCGGTCACACCGCCATCGCCCCAGAGCTCGGCACGCTCGCGGACTTCGACGAGCTCGTCGCCGAGGCCGCCTCGTGCGGCATCGAGATCGCGCTCGACCTCGCCTTCCAGTGCTCACCCGACCACCCGTGGGTCCGCGAGCACCCCGAGTGGTTCGCGCACCGAGCCGACGGCACGGTCGCCTGCGCCGAGAACCCGCCCAAGCGCTACGAGGACATCTACCCGCTCGACTTCGCGACCACCGACCGCGAGGGCCTCTACGGCGCCCTGCTCGACGTGGTGCTGTTCTGGGTGGGGCGCGGCGTGCGCGTCTTCCGGGTCGACAACCCCCACACGAAGCCGTTCGACCTGTGGGAGTGGCTCATCGCCTCGGTGCGCGGGGTCGACCCCGGCGTGGTGTTCCTCTCCGAGGCCTTCACCCGCCCAAAGGTGATGCACCGGCTCGCCAAGCTCGGTTTCGACCAGTCGTACACGTACTTCACGTGGCGGGACGCCAAGGACGAGATCGTCTCCTACTTCGAGGAGCTCGCCCACGGTCCCGGGCGGACTTACTTCCGGCCGAACGTCTGGCCGAACACGCCGGACATCCTGGCCAAGAGCCTCCAGCACGGCGGGCGCGCCAGCTTCGTCGCGCGCCTCGTGCTCGCGGCGTGCCTCTCGGCGAGCTACGGCATCTACGGTCCCGTCTTCGAGCTGCTCGTCGACGAGCCGGCGGCGCCGGGCAGCGAGGAGTACGCCGACTCGGAGAAGTACGAGATCCGCCAGCTCGACCTCGGCGACCCCCGCTCGATCCGCGACGTCGTGCGTCGCGTCAACGGGGCACGGCGCTCGCACCCAGCGCTGCAGCGCGACGGCTCGCTCCACTTCCACCGGGTCGACAACGACCGGCTCATCTGCTGGTCGAAGCGGGACAGGCAGACCGGCGACGTCGTCCTCTGCGTCGTGAGCCTCGACCCCGACTGGCCCCAGTCCGGCTTCGTCGAGCTCGACCTCGGTGAGCTCGGCCTCGGCTGGGACGCGCCCTTCGAGGTGCGCGACGAGCTGGACGGCGCCTCCTACACGTGGAAGGGCGCGCGGAACTTCGTCCTGCTCGACCCGGCGCGCTCGAGCGCGCACGTGCTCGCCGTCGCGCCGCCCACCCCCGGTGTGGAGCCGCCGGGCACCTCCCTCGCCTCCGGCGGCGGCCGGTGAGCCCGGCTCCGCCGTCCCGGCGCGCTTCTGGCGCGCTCCCGCTCGACACCGAGTGGTACAAGGACGCCGTCATCTACGAGCTGCACGTGCGCGCCTTCTCCGACAGCGACGGTGACGGGCGCGGCGACTTCCGCGGCCTCGCCTCCCGCCTCGACTACCTCCACCAGCTCGGGATCACCGCGATCTGGCTGCTCCCCTTCTACCCCTCGCCCCTTCGCGACGACGGCTACGACATCGCCGACTACACGGCCATCCACCCCGATCTCGGCACGCTGGCGGACTTCCGGCACTTCATCGCCGAGGCGCACCGCCGCGGGATCCGCGTCATCACCGAGCTCGTGCTCAACCACACCTCGGACCAGCACCCCTGGTTCCAGCGGGCGCGCCGGTCGCCGCCGGGGAGCGACTGGCGCAACTTCTACGTCTGGAGCGACACGCCGGACCGCTACGGCAAGGCCCGGATCATCTTCCAGGACTTCGAGCACTCGAACTGGACGTACGACACCGTCGCCGGCGCCTACTACTGGCACCGCTTCTACTCGCACCAGCCCGACCTCAACTTCCGCCACGAGGCCGTGCGCAAGACGATGCTGAAGACGGTCGACTTCTGGCTGAACATGGGCGTGGACGGGCTGCGCCTCGACGCCGTGCCCTACCTGTACGAGACGGAGGGCACCGACTGCGAGAACCTGCCGGAGACCCACGAGTTCCTGCGCACGCTGCGGGCGCATATCGACGAGCACTACCCGGGCAGGATGCTCCTCGCCGAGGCGAACCAGTGGCCCGAGGACGCCGCCGCCTACTTCGGCAAGGACGACGAGTGCCACATGGCGTTCCACTTCCCCCTGATGCCGAGGCTCTTCCTCTCGCTCAGGATGGAGGACCGCTTCCCGATCGTGGACATCATGCAGCAGACCCCGGCCATCCCGGAGAGCTCGCAATGGGCGCTGTTCCTGCGCAACCACGACGAGCTGACGCTCGAGATGGTGACCGACGAGGAACGGGACTACATGTACCGCTCCTACGCGAGGGACCCCGAGATGCGGGTGAACCTCGGGATCCGCCGCCGCCTCGCCCCCCTCCTGCAGTACCACCGCCAGAAGATCGAGCTGATGCACGGGCTGCTGCTGTCGCTGCCGGGTACGCCCGTCCTCTACTACGGCGACGAGATCGGCATGGGCGACAACGTGTTCCTCGGCGACCGCAACGGCGTGCGCACACCGATGCAGTGGAGCGGCGACCGCAACGCCGGCTTCTCCGACGCCAACCCGCACCGCCTCTACCTGCCGGTCAACATCGACCCCGAGTGCCACTACGAGTCCGTCAACGTCGGCGCGCAGCTCGACAATCCCGACTCGCTGCTGCGCTGGGTGCGCCGCCTCGTGGCGCTGCGGCGCAGGCATCGAGTGTTCGGCCGCGGCCAGATGGACTTCATCCGCTCGGAGAACCCGAGCGTGCTCGCCTTCGTCCGCCACGACGAGCACGAGCAGGTGCTGGTCGTGGCGAACCTCTCGCGCTTCGCGCAGTACGTCGAGCTCGACCTCGGGCGCTTCGCCGGCATGCAGCCGTTCGAGCTGTTCGGCCAGACCGCCTTCCCCCCGATCGGCGAGCTCCCCTACCTCGTCACGCTCTCGCCGCACGCCTTCTACTGGTTCGCGCTGCGTGCCAGCCACGCGGACGAGCAGGCGCCCGAGCGCCCCCTGCCGAGCGTGCGCGTGCCGGCCCAGTGGTGGAAGGTGCTGGAGGGCCGGTCCCTGCGCAGCTTCGAGGCGGCGCTGCCGGCGATGCTCCGCTCCCGGCGGTGGTTCGCCGCGAAGCACCGGCGGATCCACTCCGCGACCGTCGCCGAGCGCCTCCGCGTCCAGACGTCCCGCCGCCACGTCGAGGCGCTGGTGGTCGACGTCGAGTTCTTCGAGGGCGAGGCCGAGCACTACCTGCTGCCGATCGCCCACCTCGCCCGCGACAGCGCCAGGGATCTCGAGCGCGACCGGCCCGAGGCCATCCTCGCCCGCGTCGTCTCCGACCGCGGGCCGGACGGTGTGCTCGTCGACGCCCACTACCTCGGCGAGTACGGGCGCGCGCTGCTCGCGCTCGTCGCCGAGCGGCGCCGGCGCACCGGGTCCGCCGGCGGGCGGCTCGTCGGGACGCCGGCGCCGGGCGGCGCCTACCTGCTCGGTGCGCTCGGGCTCGACGACACGCTGCCCGTCCGGGTCGCCTCGGTCGAGCAGTCGAACACCTCGATCATCGCCGGCGACCCCCAGGGCAACCGCGTCGTCGCCAAGTGCTTCCGGCGCCTCGAGGCGGGCGCCAACCCCGAGCTCGAGGTGGGTCGCCAGCTGCTCGGAAGCGGGGCGCCGGTGGCCCGGCTGCTCGGCGCCATCGAGCTCGACCGGGCGGGCGCGGCCCCGACCACGCTCGCCGTCGTCCACGAGTACGTCCCCCACGAGGAGGACGCCTGGACCGCGCTCGTGCGCGCCGCCGGCGCCTACCTGGAGCAGGCGCTGCCCTCCTCCGACGCGCCGCTGCTGCCCCCGCCGCCGCGCGGCGGGCTCCTCGCGGCGGTCGCGCCCGGCGGCACGCCGGACGAGGTCGCCGCACGTCTGCCCGACGTCCTACCGCAGGCCGAGCTGCTCGGGCTGCGCACCGCCGAGCTGCACCGCGCCCTCGCCCGGGGACCCGGTGAAGGCTTCCGCCCCGAGCCACTCACGGCGCTCGCACAGCGCTCGCTCTACCAGTCGATGCGGACGACGGCGCGGCGCTCGCTCGTGATGCTGCGCCAGCGCCTGCGCGCCCTCGGCCCCGACGACGAGGCGCTGGCCCGGGAGGTCATCGAGCACGAGGAGCTGATCCTCGCCCGGCTCCATACGGTGCTCGACGCCCGCGGGGGCGTGCGCAGCCGGGTGCACGGCGACCTCCACCTCGGCCAGGTCCTCTTCACGGGCCGCGACTTCGTCTTCGTCGACTTCGAGGGCGAGCCGGCGCGCAGCTACGGCGAGCGCACCTTGAAGCGGTCGGTCCTCGCCGACGTCGCCGGGATGCTGCGCTCGTACCACTACGCGGCCCACTCGGCCCTCGCCGACCTGGCGATGCGCGGCGTGCTCGACGTTGCCCCGGAGACCGCGGCGGGCAGCACGCCCGCCCCGGGCGCGCCAGGCGACGCGGGCGTGGGACGCGACGCCGCGCGCGCCGGGCGCCACCGCGAGGCGGCCGACCGCTTCGCGTTCTGGGTCGGCGCCGCCTATCTCGGCGGCTACCTCCCCCCCGCCGAGGCCGCCGGCCTCGTCCCCGAGGACCGCGGGGAGCTCGACACCCTGCTCGACGCCTACCTCCTCGACAAGGCGCTCTACGAGCTGCGCTACGAGCTCGCGAGTCGACCCGAGTGGGTGCATCTCCCGCTCCTCGGGCTCCGGTTCCTGCTGGCGCCCGCGGGCCGGACGACGGTCTGAGCGTGGGAAGGGCACGGATCGCCGAGGAGCGCAGGCGGGCCCTCGAGGAGCTCGCCCGCCGCCGCGGCGTCGCCGTCGAGTTCACGAGCGCCACCGGGGAGCGCAGGCGCGCGAGCGACGACACCCTCGCCGCGGTGCTCCGTGCCCTCGGCGAGCCGCTCGGCGGGCCGGGCGAGGCGGTGGCGCTCGCCGCCGAGCGCCGCGCCGAGCGGCACCGCTCGCGCCGGGCCGGCACGCCCGCCCTCCCGCCGGTGCTCGTCGCCTGGGGCGGCCGTCTCCCTCCGCTCGATCTCGCCGGCGCGAGCCACCGCGACGCCACGGCGCCGACCGGGGCGGGGGGGGGCCTCGCCCTGGTCACCGAGGGCGCGGACGAGCCGGGCATCCTCGCCGCGAGGCCCGACGGTGCCGGTCGAGCCGTCGTCGAGGAGACCCTCCCCTACGGCGTGCACCGGCTGGTCGCCGGCGAGGAGGGGCCACGATCCTGGGTCGTCTCGGCGCCGGAGCGGCCGGGGGACGGCGACGCTCGCCCGGTGGCCCGCGGCTGGGGGGTGTTCGCCGCCGCCTACTCGCTGCGCGACGGGCGCCGCGGGCCGGCCGGCGACCTCGGGGCGCTGCGCGCCCTCGGCGAGGCGGTGGCGCCGCTCGGCGCCTCGGTCGTCGCCACGCTCCCGCTCCTCGCGGAGCTCGCCACCGCCGACGGCGCGGCGCCGGGCCAGCAGCCGTACGCGCCGGTGAGCCGGATGTGGTGGAACGAGGCGTACCTCGACCTCGACCGCCTCGTCGAGCTCGCGCCCGAGGACCGCGACTGGCGCGCCGCGGCGCCCGAGCCGGAGCGAGCGGACCTCGCCGGCGCGGCGAGTGCGGCCCGGCCGGCCCTCGAGCGCGCCGCACGGCGGCTCCTCGCCCGTGACAGCGAGCGCCGGCGCTCCTTCCAGGCCTTCCGGGCGGCGCGGCCCGACGTCGCCAGCTACGCGCGCTTCCGGGCGGCCGTGGAGCGCGCCGGCCCCGACGTGTCGAGCTGGCCCTCGACCTGGCGCGCGGGCAGGATCGGCCCGGACGAGGTCGCCCCCGAGGCCGCGCTCCGCCACGTCTACGCGCAGTACGCCACCGACGCGCAGCTGGCGGAGGACGCGGGGGCGCTCGGGCGCGAGGGCTGCGGGCTCCTCCTCGACCTGCCGATCGGCTGCCGCCCGGGTGGCTACGACCCCTGGGCGTTCCCGGCGGCGTTCGCCGCCGGTGCGTCCGTCGGGGCGCCGCCCGACGGCTTCTTCCCCTCCGGCCAGGACTGGGGCTTCCCCCCGCCGCATCCCGGAGGGGACCGCGCGACCGGCTACGAGCTCATGCGCCAGGTGCTCACCCACCACCTGAGACATGCCGCGGTGCTGCGCGTGGACCACGTGCTCGGCTGGTCGCGGCTGTGGTGGGTGCCGGCGGGGATGTCGCCGGGCGAGGGGGCCTACGTCCGCTACCCGCTCGAGGAGCTCCTGGCGGTGGCGTGCCTCGAGGCGTGGCGCCACGGTGCGGAGCTGCTCGGCGAGGACCTCGGCACCGTCGAGCGGGGGCTGCGCCCGCGCCTCGCCCGCCACGGCGTCGACCGGATGCGCGTGGCGATCTACGACCTCGCCGAGCGGCCCCGGCGGGCGCTCACCCCGCCGGCGGGCACGGTCGCCTACGTCGACACGCACGACAGCGCCACCTTCGCCGGCTTCCTCGACGGTTCCGAGGTGACGCTGCGCGAGGAGCTCGGGCTCCTCCCGGCGGCCGCCGCCGGCGGGGAGCGGGCCGAGCGGGCGCGCCTCGCCGCGGCGCTGGTCGAGCGCCTGGAACGCGTCGGCCGCCTCGCCCCCGGCGAGCACAAGGACGTGCTGGCGGTGCTCGCCGCGGTCCTGGAGGAGCTCGGCGAGTCGCCGGCCGACCTGGTGGTGGTGCCGGTCGAGGACCTGCTCGAGGAGCGCGACCCGCACAACGTGCCCGGCACGACCTGCGAGCACGCCAACTTCTCGCGCCGCATGGCGCGAACCGTCGCCGAGTGCACCGCCGAGGCGCGCGTCCGCGAGGCCCTCGAGCGGCTCGACGCGGCGCGCCGGCGTGCGGGAGCGCCGGCCCGGGTAGGGAGGACGACGTGACCGACGCCCCCCACCAGGGCGCGCCGCGCGGCGGGCGGATGCCGGGCGAGCTCGACCGCTACCTGTTCAACGAGGGTCGCCACCACCGCCTCTACGAGGTGCTCGGCGCGCACCGGCTCGTCGGGGCGCCGGACCGCTGGTCCTTCGCGATCTGGGCGCCGAACGCCACCGCCGTCTCGGTCGTGCACGACCACAACGGCTGGCGGGCCGGGCGCGACCGCCTCGAGCCGCAGGCCAGCTCCGGCATCTGGGCGGGCACGGTGGAGGGCGTCGGCGAGGGGACCTGCTACAAGTTCTCCCTCGACACGCCGGCCGGCCGGCGCCAGCGTGCCGACCCCTTCGCCTTCGCCACCGAGGTGCCGCCTCGCACCGCCTCGGTCCTCACGGGCCTCGGCCACCGCTGGGGCGATGCCGAGTGGATGGCGCGGCGGCCGACGGCGCAGGGCCCCGACGCCCCGCTCAGCGTCTACGAGCTCCACCTCGGCTCGTGGCGGCGGCACGAGGACGGCTCGTACCTCTCCTACGCCGAGGTGGCCGGCCCCCTCGTGGACCACGTCACGAGGCTCGGCTTCACCCACGTGGAGCTGCTGCCCGTGATGGAGCACCCGTTCTACGGCTCGTGGGGCTACCAGACGACGAGCTTCTTCGCGCCGAGCTCGCGCTACGGCCCCCCGGAGGAGCTGATGGGCCTCGTCGACACCCTGCACCGGGCGGGCATCGGCGTGCTCCTCGACTGGGTGCCCTCGCACTTCGCCACCGACGAGTTCGCCCTCTCCGAGCTCGACGGCACCCACCTCTACGAGCACGCCGACCCCCGCCGGGCGATCCATCCCGACTGGGGGAGCTATGAGTTCAACTACGGCCGCCACGAGGTGCGCTCGTTCCTCGTCTCAAGCGCCTGCTTCTGGCTGGACCGGTACCACGCCGACGGGCTCCGGGTGGACGCCGTCGCCTCGATGCTCTACCTCGACTACTCGCGAAAGGAAGGCGAGTGGTCCCCGAACCCGTACGGCGGCAACGAGGACGTGGAGGCGATCACGCTGCTCCGGGAGATGAACGACGCCGTGCACGGCGCGTTCCCGGGCGTGGTGACGGTCGCCGAGGAGTCGACCGCCTGGCCGGGCGTGACGCGCCCGACCGCCGAGGGCGGGCTCGGCTTCTCGCTCAAGTGGGACATGGGCTGGATGCACGACACGCTGACGCACTTCGCGCGCGACCCCGTGTACCGGCGCTTCCACTACGACGAGCTCACGTTCCGCGCGCTGTACGCGTTCTCGGAGGCCTACCTCCTCCCGCTCTCCCACGACGAGGTGGTCCACGGCAAGGGGGCGCTCGCGACGAAGATGCCGGGGGACGACTGGCAGCGGCGCGCCAACCTCCGGCTCCTCTACGGCTACCAGTGGACCCTGCCCGGCAAGAAGCTCCTCTTCATGGGGAGCGAGCTCGGGACGTGGCGGGAGTGGGACCACGAAGGCGAGATCGAGTGGTCGCTCCTCGGCCACCCGGCCCACGCCGGCATCGCCCGCTTCGTCGCCGACTGCAACGCCTGCTACCGCGCCCACGAGGCGCTGCACGCCCGGGACCTGTCGCCGGACGGCTTCGCCTGGGTCGAGGCCGAGGCGCGGGCCGACTCTGTGCTCGGTTGGCTCCGCTTCGCCGGCGACGCCCCACCGGTGCTCGCCGTGGCGAACCTCACCCCCGTCGTCCGGCGCTGGCGCTTCGGGGTCCCCGAGGCGGGCCGCTGGGAGGAGATCTTGAACAGCGACGCCACCGAGTACGGCGGCTCGGGCGTCGGCAACGCCGGCGCCGTCGAGGCGGACGGGGCGCCCTGGCGCGGCCAGCCGGCGAGCCTCGAGTGCACCCTGGCGCCGCTCGGCCTGCTCGCGCTCGTCCCGGCGCGCGGCCGGCGCTGAGCGTGACGACGAGGAGCGCCGGCGCCCTGGCGACGCGGCACGGAGCGACCTACCTCGGTGGCGGCCGGACCCGCTTCGGCGTGTTCGCGCCCGAGGTGCGCTCCGTCGAGCTCGTCGTCGCCGAGGAGGTCCTGGCGGCGCTCGCCCCGGCCGGCGAGGGCTACCACGCCACCGTCGCCGCCGCCGGGCCGGGCACCCGCTACCGCTTCCTGCTCGACGGGCGCGGACCCTATCCCGACCCGGCGTCGCGCTCCCAGCCCGAGGGCGTCCACGGCCCCTCGGCCGTCGTGTCGCTCGAGCCCCCGGACACTCCCGGATGGCGCGGGGTGCCGCTCGGGTCCCAGGTGATCTGCGAGGTGCACGTCGGGACCTTCAGCGCCGAGGGGACCTTCGCCGGGGTCGCGGCGTCGCTCGGCGAGCTCGCCGACGCCGGCTACACCGCCGTCGAGCTGATGCCGGTGGGCGAGTTCCCGGGCGAGAGGAACTGGGGCTACGACGGCGTCTTCCCCTTCGCCGTCCAGTCCAGCTACGGCGGAGCGGCGGGCCTGACCGAGCTCGTGGGCGCGGCGCACCGCGCCGGCATCGCCGTCGTCGTCGACGTCGTCTACAACCACCTCGGCCCGGAGGGCGCCGTCCACGGGCACTTCGCCCCCTACTTCACCGACCGCTACGCCACGCCGTGGGGAGAGGCGGTGAACGTCGACGGGCCGTGGAGCGACGGGGTGCGGAGCTACTTCGTCGAGCACGCCCTCTACCTCGTGCGCGACCTCGGGGTCGACGGCCTGCGCCTCGACGCGGTGCACGCCATCGCCGACCAGACCGCGTCGCCCTTCCTGGCGGAGCTCGCCGCGGCCGTGCACGCCGAGGCGCGTCGGAGCGGGCGGACCATCACCGTCGTGGCGGAGAGCTCCGACAACGACCCGCGCCTCGTCGCGGTCCCCGAGGCCGGCGGGCTCGGCGTCGACGCCGTGTGGAACGACGACTTCCACCACGCGCTCCGCACCACGCTGACAGGCGAATCGGACCGCTGGTTCGCCGACTTCCACGGCACCGGCGACCTCGCGACGGCGTTCCGGGACGGCTTCGTGCTCACCGGCCGCTACTCGCCGATGCGCCGCCGGCGCCACGGCGCCCGCCCGGTGTCGCCGATCCCGGGTGAGCGCCTCGTCGTCTACGCGCAGAACCACGACCAGGTGGGCAACGCCGGCTTCGGCGAGCGGCTCGCCGCGGGCCTCGGCCTCGCCGCCCAGTACCCGATCGCGGCCGCCGTGCTCTGCTCGGGCGGTGTGCCGCTGCGCTTCATGGGCGAGGAGTACGGCGAGACGGCCCCGTTCCACTTCTTCACCGACCACGGCGACCCGGCGCTCGTCGAGGCGGTCCGCGAGGGCCGGCGCGCGGAGGTGGGCGAGGCGGGCGGCGCCCCGCCACCGGACCCCCAGGACCCCGCCACGTTCGAGGCGTCGCGCCCCGACCGCGTGCTCGCGCGCTCGGGCGAGCACGCCGAGCTGCTCTCCTGGCAACGCGCGCTGCTGCGTCTGCGCCGCGAGGAGCCGGCGCTCGGCACCCTCGAGCCGTCGCGCTCGCTCGTCTGGCACGACCCCGCGACGCGCTCGCTCGCGCTTCTCCGCCGGGCCGACCCCTACCTCGGCGGTCGCCCGGTCGCGATCATCCTCCACCTCGCGCCCGATGTCGCCGAGATCGCTCCCGACCTGCTCGCCGGCTGCACCCTCGAGGTGCTCGCCGTGCGGGGCGTCCCGGGCGTCGCCGTCGGCGAGCGCCTCGGGCCGCACGGCGACGGGTCCGCCCGCATCGTGTGCCCCGGCTACGCGGCGCTCGTCGCCGGGATCACCGGGTGCCCCGCCGCCGCGCCGGACGGTGCAGGGGCGACCGACCGCCTGTGAGCCCGGCCCGCCGCGCGTGAGACCCGGCCTCGGGGCGACCTACCGCCTGCAGCTGCGGCGCGGGTTCGGCTTCGCCCACGCCGCCGCCCTCGCCGCCTACCTCGTCGACCTCGGCATCGAGACGCTGTACTGCTCGCCGGTGACCGAGGCCGTGCCCGGCAGCACCCACGGCTACGACGGCACCGACCCGACGAGGATCCGCGCCGAGCTCGGCGGCAGCGACGGCTACGACGCGCTCGTCGGGGCGTGCGAGACCCACGGCCTCGGGATCTGCCTCGACATCGTCCCGAACCACCTCGCGACCTGGCCGGGTGGAGGCTGGTGGCGCTCACTCCTCCTCGAGGGCCCCGACGGCGAGCTCGGCGAGGTCTTCGACGTCGACTGGGACGCGAGCCCTCCGGGCGCGCCACG
>Ga0307372_10008593_pt1 | contig 14307 bp, 10 predicted proteins | sample OX1MG_FD_202533 | JGI IMG/M metagenome (GOLD analysis project Ga0307372, IMG submission 202533) | Soil microbial communities from Risofladan, Vaasa, Finland - OX-1 | ecosystem: Environmental > Terrestrial > Soil > Coastal area > Acid sulfate soil | place: Finland: Risofladan, Vaasa | collected...
CATTTTTTTCCTTGCGCCGATTCGGCGCCGTGGATTCTTTTGGTCATGTGCCGCCGCCACCCACCCTTTCCACGCTGAGCCGTCCGGAGCTCGAGGCTCTGCTGGTCGAACTGTTCGACGAAGTCGCGGCCCTGAAGCAGCTTGTCGCTGAACAGCGCGAGGAGATCGCCCGGCTGAAAGGTCTGAAGGGCCGTCCTGCGATCAAGCCGAGCGGTATGGACAAAGGCACCGAGCCGCCGAAGCCGGGCAAGAAGGAGAAGCGGCGCGGCCGGGGCAGGGTGACGCCGCGCGTGAGCATCGAAGAGAAAACGATCGAGGCTGAGGTCCCGCCCGGATCGCGCTTCAAGGGCCATGAGCCGTTTCTGGTCCAGGACTTGGTAATTTCGGTGCACGCGACCTGTTACCAACGCGAACGCTGGATCGCGCCCGACGGACGGACGATCCTGGCCCCGTTGCCGGAGGGGATATCGGGGCATTTCGGTCCCGAACTCCGTCGCTTCGTGCTGATGCAATACCATCAGGGGCAGTCGACGCTGCCTCGCTTGCTGGCGTTGTTGCGATCCATCGGTGTGTCGATCTCGAAGCGTCAGTTGCTACGTCTGTTGACGGACAAGCAAGACGATTTCGTCGCCGAAGCCCGGGCTGTTCTCCGGGCCGGACTGGAGACATCGCCGTATGTGTCGGTGGACGACACCGGTGCGCGGCACGACGGGAAGAACGGCTTCTGCACCCAGATCGGCAACAACTGGTTTACCTGGTTCGGCACGCGGCCGTCGAAGAGCCGGTTGAACTTTCTCGGCCTGCTGCGCGCCGGCCATACCGATTACGTGCTCAACGACGCGGCTTACCGCTACATGCAAAAGCATTCGCTGCCCGCGACCCTGATCGCCCGCCTCGCGGCCGAACCCGAGATCCACTTCGCCGATCACGCCGCGTGGATGGCCCATCTCGACCAGCTCGGTTTCACCGCGTTGACCGTCGCACCGGATCCGACGCGGGTCGCCACTGAGGCGGCTTTGTGGGGCAGCGTCCAGGCACACGGATTCCTGCGCGACGCCGTTGTGCTGAGCGACGACGCGGGGCAGTTCGCCATCGGATGGCATGCGCTGTGCTGGGTGCACGCGGAGCGGCTGGTGCACAAGCTGGACACCTTCAACGACCGCCATCGTGCCGCGCAGACGCTGGCCCGCGGGCTGATCTGGGACTTCTACGCCAGCCTGAAGGCTTACCGGCTCGCCCCAAGCAAGCGCCAGGCGGCCGCCTTGCGCGCCCGCTTCGACCGCATCTTCCGCCGCCGTACCGGATTCGTCACCCTGGACCGTCTGCTGGCGCGCCTGTACGCCAACAAGGCAGAGTTGCTGGTGGTCCTGGACCGGCCGGAGATCCCGCTCCACACCAACGGCTCGGAGAACGACATCCGGTGCTATGTCACGCGGCGGAAGGTCAGCGCCGGGACGCGGAGCGACGTGGGCCGCGATAGCCGCGATGCATTTCTGAGCCTGACCAAGACATGCGCCAAGCTGGGCATCCCGGTTTGGGATTACCTCGGCAATAGGCTCAAGGTGGCGGGGCATGCAATGATCGAAGCGCTCGACCATTACGTCAGAGGGCGTGTTCGATACGCCTGACCAGCGCTGCCGCCCACACTTTTGCCCCTCTTACGTCCTTGGACGTTAAGCCATTGATATTAAATGTGGTGCAGTAAGTTGTCTGGTCGCTCGCAAAGGCCCGCCTAGATGTCCGTTGGTTCATTCGCAGGCCCTTCGGCCGGGTCCGAGCGCGAAGAGCCGTTGCTCGCACCGGCTGCGGCGGGGACCACACCATTTCTGTCGGTCATCACGCGCACCCAAGGCCGCCGTCCGCACACGCTGGTCGAGGTGCTGACATGCCTGGCCGCCCAGACCGACACCGATTTCGAGGTTCTGATCATGGGCCACCGGCTGGACCCCATGGAGCGATCAATCGTCGATGGTGTGGTGGCCGATTCGCCGGTGTGGCTGCGCAACAAGATCCGGCACATCGCCGTTGAGGACGGTAACCGCACCCGGCCATTGAATGTCGGGTTCGCCGCCGCCACCGGCGACTATATCGCCGTTCTGGATGATGATGATGCGGTGTTTGCCCACTGGGTGGAAACCTTCCACACCCTGGCGCGTGCCACGCCGGGACGGGTGCTGCGAGCGGTGGCCGTACGGCAAGCGGTGGATTCTGTCGCTTGGCAAGGGCTGCCCGGCCTACGGGCCGCAGACTCGCCAACCATGCTGTATCCGACCGAGTTCGACTTCATAGGCCATATCCTGCAAAATGGGTCGCCGCTGATGTCGCTGGCATTCTCCCGCCACTTGCTGTGGGAGCTCGGCCTAACCTTCGACGAGAGCCTGACCACGACGGAAGACTGGGATTTCCTGATGCGCTGCGCTTCGGCCGTAGGCGTCGGCGGTGGGACCGAGATCACCTCGATATACCGCTGGTGGAACGAGAGCGAATCCTCCCGTACCGCGCATGACAAGGCCGAATGGCAGGTGAACCAGCGTCGGATCTTGGCGAAATGGGACGCAGAGCATTTCGCGCTGCCGCCCGGCAGTGTGCGCCAGATTGTGCGGCTGCTGGAGGAACATGCGTCATTCTGCGCCGAGCTGCGGCGGCTGCGCCATTCCGGCATCAATGTCTGCATGGAAGCGTCGCTGATCGCCCCCGATCGGCGACTGGTGCCGCATGGCGCCCGCGCCGAGGTGAAACAGATCCTGGAATCGACATCATGGCGCGTGTCCGCGCCGCTGCGCAGCTTGATGCACGCGCTGGGTCGTGGCCGACCACTGGACATGGTGGACCTGGCATCGCTGTTGCCCGACGAGGCAGAGGCCATGGTGATGCGCCTACGACAATCAACTAGCTGGCGGATCACGGCGCCATTGCGCTTCATCAAACGGCGGCAGAAAGGGCTTGATCAATGAAGCTGATTGTTGGCGTGCGGGGGCTGGAGACGCCGACGCTCGCTGCCCAGAGTCTTCCGGCGGCCGCGCGCAAGCGACAGACCAACCTATTTGACCTGCTGCGTGTCATGGCGGCGGCGATGGTGTTGTGGGGGCATGCCTTCTCTCTCACCGGCGGCCAGCCTCCGGGATGGTTCGGCAACGCCATAGGCACCATCGGGGTCAAGATTTTCTTCGTCATCAGCGGCCTGCTGGTCACCCGAAGCTGGCTCGCCGACCCCCGCCCGTGGGCCTATGCGATGCGCCGGGCGCTGCGCATCATGCCGGCCCTGATCTTGCTGGTGCTAATCACGGTCGTTGTGATGGGGCCCCTGGTGACCACGCTGCCGCTGCGTGACTATGCGCTGTCCGGCAGCACGCGGCTGTATCTGTGGAACATGCTGCTCTACCCGGTCTATTCGCTGCCGGGCGTGTTTGCCGGCAACCCATACCCGTCCGCGGTCAACGGCTCGCTCTGGAGCCTGCCGGCCGAAGTGCTGATGTATATCCTCACGCCCTTCGTCATCGGACGCTCGGCTGGCGGCGGCCGGCTGAGCGTCGCCATCTTCGTCGCCATCAGCGCCGCGGTGGGGATCTATTTCGTGCGCATCACCACGATCGCGCCGGTGCCGGTGTTCTACGGCACCAGCATTGCCTCGGTGCTGGATGTGGCGACCTATTTCCAGATAGGCGCGTTGTTCGCGGTGTTCAGGCTGGAGCGGTTCGGGCGTCCAGTGTTCTCCGTCCTGCTGCTCCTGGTCGCGGCACTGGCGATCCAGGTGGTGTCGAAGACCACCAATGCCTATACGGTGGCCGAAATCCTGCTGATGCTGACCCTGCCGTTTGCGGTGGTTTCGGTCGGCAGCGTCACCGCCGGCGGGCGGCTCGGTCGCGTGCTGGCGTTGGCCGATGTGTCCTATGGCCTGTATCTCTACGGCTTCCCGATCCAGCAGCTGATATCCGCTGCCTCCAGCGGCCGCATCGGGCCGATGGCCAACTTTGCCATCACCCTGCCGCTGACCTTCGTCTGCGCCCTGCTGTCGTGGAAGACCGTCGAACAGACGGCGCTTCGCCTGAAGCCGGGGCGTCCCTCTGTCGGAAGGGCCAAAGCATGACAGCGAAGAACTGCATCGTCACCGGAGGCGCCGGCTTCATCGGCTGTGCTATTTCGCAGGGCCTGGTGGAACGCTTCGATCGCGTGGTCGCCGTCGACAACATGCACCCGCAGGTCCACAAGACTCAGATGCGTCCGCAGGCGCTTGCCAGCCGGGTCGAACTTGTGCAGCTCGACATCACCGAGCCGGCGACCTGGGACGCGGTCCTGGCGCGGCTGCAACCCACCGCCGTGGTTCATCTGGCGGCCGAGACCGGCACCGCGCAGTCTCTGACCGAGGCGACACGCCACGCCCACACCAATGTCACCGGCACCACGGTGATGCTGGATGCGCTGGCCCGCCACAACATCGTGCCGGAACGCATCCTGCTGAGCAGCAGCCGTGCGGTGTATGGCGACGGCGCCTGGAAGAACCCGTCCACCGGGCAGACCGTCTATCCCGGCCATCGCAGTCGCGACCAGTTGGCGCGCGGCGCATGGGATTTCGCGGGCCTGGAGGTGATCCCCTCGGCCGCCGCCGAGACCCGGGCCATGCCGACCAACATCTATGGCAGCACCAAGCTGGCGCAGGAATACATCCTGCGTTCCTGGGCCGCGGCCTTTGGCACCCAGCCGGTCGTGCTGCGCCTGCAGAATGTCTATGGCCCCGGCCAGTCGCTGAGCAATCCCTACACCGGCATCGTCTCGCTGTTCTGCCGCCTTGCACGGTCCGGCAGCAGTATTCCGTTGTACGAGGATGGCCAGATGCTGCGCGACTTCGTGCTGATCGACGATGTCGCCGCAGCATTGCTGGTCGCGTTGGATGCCCCGGAGATCGGGCCGCATCCGTATGATGTGGGCACCGGAAAGGCGTCGAGCATTGCCGAGATTGCCGCCCAGGTTGCGGCATTGTACGATGCCCCTGCCCCACATGTCTGCTCGCTCTATCGGTTCGGCGATGTCCGGCATGCCGCCTGCACAATCGACGCGACCCGGCAGATGCTGGGCTGGCAGCCGCAGTTTTTGGTGCAGGACGGGTTGCCTCGCCTCAAGGCCTGGATCGACACGCAATTCAAATTAGAAGAGGGATAACGGCACCTTGTTCGAGACGAAAGGGATGATAGCGTCGCCGCTCGAAACCTTCCTGGTCAAGCCGGCGGCACTGCGGGTCCAGTCGGTGCTGTACGGCAACAGCTTTGCCAGCGTCGAACGTGCGGTACTGAGCCTCGGCCGGGCAGCCGAACTAGCGTTTGCCAGCGGCATGGTTTCATGCGTGGAGCTGGCCTATGGCGACAGTTCGCCGACGACTTGCCTGACCGAGGCGCAGCTTACTCATCTGCGCGGCCTGTACCCGAGCGGGCTGACGATCCAGTATGATTTCTTCAACGGCAACCTCGGATCGGCGGGCGGCCATAACCGCCTGGCGGCGGCCGCCGATGCCGATTTCATCCTGATGCAGAATCCCGATGTGGTGGTTTCGCCGCGGCTGATCGAAACACTGCTCGGCGCCTTCGCCGTTCCCGGCGTCGGGATGTCGGAAGCCAAGCAACTTCCAATCGAGCACCCGAAGGACTACGACCCGGTGACCGGTGAGACAGCCTGGGCCACCACCGCGTGCGCGATGATTCCGCTGAAGCTGTTCCGCCAGTTGGGCGGCTTCGATGCCAACACGTTCTTCCTGTATTGCGACGATGTCGATTTCTCCTGGCTGGTGCGGCTCGCCGGCTACAAGGTGATCTTCCAGGCTGCGGCGGTGGTGTTCCACGACAAGCGTCTGTCGACCGAAGGCCGCTGGCAGCCGACAAACTCCGAAAGATACTACTCGGCCGAGGCGGCGTTGCTGCTGGCGCACAAATGGTCGCGCTTCGATATCGTCGAGAAGATCCTGAGCGATTTCGCGTCCCACGGCGACGAGTTCACCAGCAAGGCGACGGCGACCTTCGAGCAGCGCCGGCGCGACGGCACGCTGCCGACGCCGGTGGACCCCGACCACAAGGTGGGCCAGTTCATCAACGGCTTCTACGCCAGCCACCGATACACGCTGTGAGCACGCTGCAGAAAGGCGCCGCCTACGACAACGGCTTCGCGCCGGACAATGTCTATGGCCACGCGCTTGAGCTGCTGCAGCGCCATCGGGTCCGCGCGGAAGGCGCGTTGCACGTCGATGTGGGGTGCGGCTTCGGGCGCATCGCGGAACCGTTGGTCGCAGCACTTGGGCTGACCTATGTCGGCTGCGACCTGGATGCGGTCGGCCTGAATTCGCTCGCTGGGCGCGGCTTCGAGACGCATCGGCTGGAACTGGCCGACGAGGAGTCGATCTATCAGGCATTGAGGGCCATCGTTGCCGGGCGCCCGGTCGCGTCGATCACCATCATCGACACGCTGGAACATCTGGACGATCCAGCCGCCACGATGCGGGCCTTGCGGCGGATCGCTGCCGAGCATTGCGCGTTCGTGCTGATCAGCGTGCCGAACACCACGCACCGCGATTTGGGCTTCCGCCTGCTGTTCGGGCAGTGGGACTATACCGAGACGGGCATCCTGGACCACACCCACCGCGTGCTGTTCAGCGATACCGTTCTGCGGCAGATGCTGGCGCATAGCGGCCTGCACGTCGTCGCCGCCAACGATGTCGAGATGACGATCAGCGACCAGGCGTTCCCGGCGGACCATCCGGCGTTCCAGGCCGGCACCAACCTGCATGCGTTGCTCGGCGCGCTACGCAACCAGGGCGATGCGTTCGGCCGCACCAACCAGCTTGTACGGCTTTGCACGCCGGGGCCGGTCGAGGCGGTGCAGCCCTATGTCGAGCGTGTCGACGAACCGCGGCTCTTCCTCAGCATCGTCATGCGCACGCAGGGCAAGCGGAGCGACACGCTGGCGGAGGTAATGACCTGCCTGGCCGGCCAGAGCGTCGCCGATTTCGAGGTTCTGATCGTCGGCCACAAGCTGGATGTGCCGCACCAGATCGCGGTGGAGCGGATTATCGAGGATCTGCCGGTATGGCTGCGCGACAAGACACGGCTGGTCCGCGTCGACCTTGGCAACCGCACCCGCCTGCTCAATGTCGGGTTCGCCGCCGCCAGAGGCCGCTACATCGTCATTCTCGATGACGATGACACGGTGTTTGGCCATTGGGTCGAAACCTTCGCGGCCCTTTCCACCACCGCCCCGGGCCAGATCCTGCGGACCGTGTCGGCAGTGCAGACCATCCGCCGGGTAGAATACAACTATGCCGTCAGCCTGCGCGCCGAAAGCGGGCTGGAGACGCCTTACCCTTCCCAGTTCGATTGGTTCGAGCATCTGCGCGTCAACTACTCACCGGGCATGACGCTGGCGTTTCCGCGCGGGCTGTTCCATCACCTGAATCTCTCGTTCGACGAATCTCTCACCACCACCGAGGACTGGGACTATTTGCTGCAGACGGCGGGCCTGGTCGGCGTCGCATCGGCACCGGACATCACCGCGATCTACCGGCGTTGGGTCGGCGCGGAGTCCTCCGCCACTGTACATTCGGTGGAAGAATGGGAACATAATTTCACCTCGGTCCAGGCCAAGATCGATAATTCCGCGTTGATCCTGTGGCCCGTGGGCACCACCAGGCGGCTGAGAATCATGCTGGACAATATCGGCGTGCCGGAACGGCGGGTGGCCGAGTTCGAAGCGCGGATGGAGGCGTTGCGTCAGGTAAACAACATCTACCTGTCCTCCACCTGGCGGCTGACCGCGCCGGTGCGGCTGATTGGCCGGCTGCTCGGCCGGCAGCCCCCGAACCCGGCAGTCGCGTGGTCGCTTTCGACGCAGGAACTGCACGACCTGGCGAGCGCTCTGCGCAGTTCCACCAGTTGGCGGCTGGGGGCAGCGATGCGCCGCATCGCGCGGCCCCGTTGACAGTTTTCGGACCGCACGACATGGACACCGACCACGAAACCCCTGTCGTGGCTATCGAATATTGCCGGGCCGGGCCTGAACGCCAGCCCGCTCATCCCAGGCGGCCAATCAGGCAATCGGCTGGGCAAAACGGTGGATTAGGTGGCTGAGCACGCCCGGCATCTCTTGACGATCCCACGCATGGCCGATGGCACTTACCGGGCGCCCGTGCCTGGAGAATTGTGCGGAAGCTGGTGCCGGCTATCGTTGCAGCCGACATCGGCAGCGGATCGCCGGACGGACCCACTGGTCGATGCGGCTGTGGCGCAGGTTGATATCCTGGTGTCGGACGGCGATGGTGACAGCATTCCGCTCGCGCTGCTGCTGCCCATGGATCGCTGGAGCACGGTGACGTTCCTGCCGCCCGATGCCGTCGCCGTCCGCCTGCATCTGTTCGGCGATCCTGTCCCGCGTGACCTGGTCATGCTCGCTTGCTGCCGGCTCACGCGCCCGGCGGCGGCTTTGCACATCGCCCGCCGCCAAGCCCCCCGCTTGGTCGCCAGTCTGCTGCGCGGCCTATGGACGGATCCTCACGGACTCATGGGCCGGCTGCGGGCGGAGTTGGGCCATCGGGGGGCACAGCAGACGCCGCCGCCCTTTGCGCTGTGGAGCACCCTGTTCGACACCTGGGGCGCCGCGGACCTCGCTCGCCTGATGCAGGAGCCCGACCGCTCGGCATGGCCAGCGATCGCCACGCTGGTGCTGCACGCCGACCAACCAGGGCCGGCGGTCGCGGCGTCGCGGGACAGCGCCTTGGCGAGTAGCCTTTCCGGCTCCCCGGTCATTACGGTTGGGCCGGGAGCCACCGCCGCGCTTGCCGAGGCGCTGGCCGGCATCACCGCCGAGTACGTCGCCGTGTTGCAGGCAGGAGAAATCTTGCCGGCGCATGCCCTGGCGCTGCTCGCGCATCATGCCGCGCGGCTTGGCCGCCCGGCGATCCTTTATGCCGATGAGGACCGCATCGGACCCGATGGTCGCCGTTGCGAGCCGCAGTTCAAGCCGCCGCCGAGCCGGACGCTGATGCTGTCGGGCGCGCCTTGCACGGGCGTATGGCTGATCCGGCGGGGCCATTTGTCCCGGTTCTCGTCCGGCTCCCAGCGATGGGCGGAGACGCTGCGGCTGGATGCCTGGCTGCGTTTGCAGGAAGAGGGTGGCGCCGCGAGCGCGCACCGGGTGCCATTCATCCTCACCCACCGGCGGCCGGACACCGAGACGGCGCCACCGACGGCCCTGGCCGAGCTGGCCGCAGCGCATGTCGAGCGGACGGGATTGCCGGCCGGCTTTGGCGTTGGCCGGCCTCTGCGAATGAGCTTCGCTGCGCCGCGATCCGCGCAACCGCGGGTCAGCATCGTCATCCCATCCGCCTGCCATGCACCGCACGTGCTGCGCTACATCTCCGCTGTGCTGGCCCGCACCGACTATGCCGATTTCGAGGTGGTGGTGGTCGTCTCAGGCAGATTGCCGCTCGATGCCAGCCAGGAGCGTGTCCTTGCCACGCTGGCGTCCGACCGGCGGGTGCGGCGCGTGCTGGTCGAAACCGACCGGTTCAATTTCTCCGTGGCCAACAACCGGGCGATGGCTAGCACCGAGAGCCCGTTGGTGTGTCTGCTGAACGACGATGTCGCACCGTGCGATCCGGGATGGCTAGCCACGATGGTTGGGCATCTTGCAGACCCCGCCGTCGGGGTGGTCGGTGCGCTGCTATGTTATCCGGACCGCACGATCCAGCATGCTGGCATCGTGTTGCTGCCGGATGGCACCGGCGAGCACCTGCAACGTTTCCTGCCCTACCCAGGGCCCGGCCATCAAGGGCCAGCACCACTGAGCCAGGAAGTCTCGGCAGTCACCGGTGCCTGCCTACTGACTAGGCGAGAGCTGTGGGACCGCCTGAATGGGATGGATGAAGCCTATGCCAGTGCATTCAACGATGTCGATTTCTGCCTGCGCGCCCGCGCATGCGGGTATGGCGTGGTTTTGGCCGCGGATGCACAACTGATCCACGCCGAATCCATCAGTTTTGGCAAGCACTACGGACTTGATGACAAGGCGCGCAACATCGCCGACCGCCGCCGGTTACGGAATCGCTTTCCGGGCGCCTTCCAGGCAGACCCGTACCACAACCCGAACCTGTCGTTGCGGCGCGGGGATTGCCACAGCCCGGCCTTCCCGCCCCGCGTCACGAAACCAGGCTAACACTCCCGCACCGCCGTGGCAGCGCGGGGCGTGTGGGAGGGTGGCTCTCCTCTGGCTTTGCGTGGAGAGCGGTTGCAGACTAATCACCAGTTCACACGGCAACGAGGGCGGGTGGCCGCACGGCGCTGGAAACCGAGCTGACCGGCGCCGCGGCGCGCGAGCCGGCGGCGCTTTGGACCCCCGCGTGGGCGGCGCTCGGCAGGTTGTCGCTGTGGTGCCGCCTCAGAATCATGGGGGCGGGGAAGCTCATATGTGTAGCGGCGCGCAATCGAAATGTGGCGGACGCGCAATCAAGGGTCAATTCCGACGCACAATCTGTGAGAACATCGGTGCCCGTGGACGCACATTGTATGAGACCGAACGCACGCTCGGTGAGACGGACGCGAGATCGAGCGTTCCGACGCACATTATCTGAGACGGGCGGCGAAATGCCAAACACCTGTAAAACAAAGGAACTCACAGCAAGAGCCGAAGCCTGAGTACGGAGCGGCTCTATCGCGTGCTCATCGCTGGACTGCGCTACGCTGGCCGTGGTCGGCTGGCGTGCTGGCAGATGGCTGGTGTCAGAAAAGATGGGGCGTTCTGGGAACGCTGGAATTGATTTCCTGATGGGTTTCCGGGCGGATTTTAGGCGTTCAGCGCCGACTTGAAGCGGCCACCAGGAAACCGCCCGTTTTCCGGGCGCAGCGTCCAGCAGGCCAGCTGACCCCGTGGCGCCTTCCGTCTCACGCATTTTGCGCCGGAACGCTCGATCTCGCGTCCGTCTCACCGATCGTGCGCCCGGTCTCAAACAGCGTGCGCCGGACATACCCTCCGGTCTCAGCTAATCTGCGCCAAAAACCGCCCTTGATTGCGCGTCGGCCACATTTCGATTGCGCGCCGCTACAGCTATCGCAAGCACCGCAAGTCGCGCCACGAGGTTCGCGCCGACCAGGTGGCGGCCCTGGCCGACAAGCTCGCGCTGCCGCGCGCGGCGCTGTCGGGTGAGCATGCCGTGGTCATGACCGGCATACGGCGCGAGGTCAACGTTGCCGCAGTCCCGGCGCGCCCGTTCCAGGACCCCGATCCGTTCCATGAGCTCGTCTTTGCCAACCCGATCGCGGCACGGTGCGCGATCGCCGAAGCGATCAGGGTGCCGCTGGCCACCTTGTCGGATGACGACAGAGCGTTCATCGATGCGTTGCTGGACCGCAGCCTTGCCCGGCCCGAAATCCTGGCAGCCGTGCGTGACCGCTTCCCGCAGGGGCGCCAGGGAGGCATTGGCTGATGCTGACCGAGGTCATGCGCTTCTTCGGCCTGGCGCGCCCGCCGGTCGACGCCGGGTTTTTCGAGACCGAGCACCATGCCCAGGTGTCGCGCGATGTTCGGGCGGCAATCATGGGCGGCCGGCTGATCGCGCTGACCGCCGTCATCGGCTCGGGCAAGACCATCCTGTCGCGCCGGTTGCGGGCCGATCTCGAGCGCGAGGGGCGGGTCATCGTGTCGCGCTCGTTGTCGATCGACAAGGCGAAGATCAGCCTGCCGCTGCTGGAGGCTGCCCTGTTCTACGATCTCACCCCGGAGAAGACGGTTAAGATATCGAGCCAGTCGGAACGGCGGGAGCGTGATCTGCAGGAGCTATTCCGGCGGGCCAAGAAGCCCGTGGCGCTGTTCGTTGACGACGCGCACGACCTTCATCCGAAGACGCTGACCGCGCTGGAGCGACTGATCGAATTGGTGGCCGAGGGTGGCGGCCAGTTGTCCATTGTGCTGGTCGGACATCCCAAGCTGAAGAACGACCTGCGCCGCCCCAAGATGGAGGAGATCGGCGACCGCACGACGGTATTCGAATTCGGCGGTCTGCGCGACCGGCAGCGCGACTACATCGACTGGGTGCTGAAGGCCTCGCTCAAGGAAGGTGTGGCACCCGACGACGTGCTGACCGACGAGGCGGCGACGTTGCTGGCCGCCAAGCTGAAGACGCCGCTGCAGATCGGCCAGCACCTGGTGCGCGCGTTCGAGGCCGGGTTCGAGATCGGCGCCAAGCCCATTGCCGCCGGCGTCGCCGAGGCGGTCCTCTCCACCAAACTCGACGAGTTGGAGCCGCAGCTGACGCGCAACGGCTACGACCTGCGTAGCCTGGTCGAGCAGTTCGACGCCAAGCCAGCAGAGATCCGCCGGCTGCTGCGGGGCGACCTGGACGCGGGCCGCGCGCAGGAACTCATGGACGAGATGCGTGCCGCCGGGCTGCCGACGTGATCGCAACGGGTTTTTTGGCAGATTTGGAGGGCGATCGGCCGGCCGGGCGCGGTCACCAGGAAACCGCCCGTTTTCCTGGCGTCGATGTACGCAGCGGCGGCCTGGCGCTGCGCCTCCAAGCCGGGGGGGTAAGGCTTCCCCACCTGGTTGCGTCCATCCAAGATGCCGCCCGACCAATGCTTCCGCGGATTCGATGGATCTTAATGATTGATCAGCACGGAAAGACTGACCTGCTTGTCGCAAGGCTGAAGGAGTCGTTGCCCATTGAGGCAAACATTACGCCGCCCCTGGCTAAACTCTTGGCAGAGAGGTCGCCGGAAACTCCGATTCCAGCGAAGTGCCATGTCACCAGTGTGTTTTACACCGGGGACATGGGAGGAATCATCTGCGGCCTGGACATTGGCGGCCCCAACACTAAAGTCCCACATTTTGTTTCAATTACTCATCTGACCTTCCATCGACACGTTCCGCTATCGCGCGAGATCGAGGCTTACCAACGCCACCGGACCAAAAAGCTCAAACAGCAGCAAGACCGTGGCTATTAGCGGCGCCGGATGCCGACGATCGGCGGCTGCCCCTCGCCGATCCACGCAGTCTCAATGATCATGCGCCGAGTTGCACGATCTCGCGTCCGTCTCAACGACCGTGCGTTGAGTCTCAGATAGCGTGCGTCGGAGACCTGCTTCAGTCTCAGCTAATCTGCGCCAGAAACAGGCCTTGATTGCGCGCCGGGCCGTTCATCATTGCGCGCCGCTACATGTAGCCCACCAGCATGTGCGGAAAACATCCTCATTGGGGTTTCCGCACAGTACATCATTCCGACAGGGTTGGTCGTGTAGTTTTTTGGGCTAAACCCCGCCTCATGGAGGCACTCCCGGCACCTGACGGGAATCATGTGTTTCCCGTCAGGCTACTTGGCGCCAAAAAGGATGGCAGAACGGCCAAAACCCGCTCCGTCGGGGAAATATGGTCGGCTTGTTCCCTATTTGTCCGAAAACTGTCAAATTTGGGTCGTTCCGTTAGTTCTGGCCACCTTGACCCAGGACCGCTACCGTGCTGCGCTCGCCGGTATCGATAATCTGCTCGCGCTGCTCGCTATCTCATAGCGTTGAACAGCCTTGGATGGCCCCCCTACCTTCGGCATTGGAACAGAAGAGCGATAGAACCTGATGGCAACATTTACCCGACCGACGGCGACTGCATACAGTCAGACGGCGGCGCCTGGCACGTCGATCCCGCTGTCGACCCTGTTCAGCTATTCGGCGGCGTACGGGGATTCGATCGCTGGTTTTGATGTTGAGGAGACCACCAACAACGGCGGGTATCTAACGCTTAATGGGGTCAGGCAATCGTCCGGCGTTCTGTATGGCAACTCGGCGACCGGGATTCCGATCAGCGAGATCGGCCAGTGGGCATTCGTGGTGGGGTCGGGCGGCACGTCCAACACGATTGGCTTCAACGCGGACGACCCATCCGGACAGTACAGCCCGACCGTGAACGCTGTGGTTACGGGGCAGGCGACCACATTTCCCCGGCCGACGGCGACTGCGTACAGTCAGACGGCGGCGCCAGGCACGTCGATCCCGCTGTCGACCCTGTTCAGCTATTCGGCGGCGTACGGGGATTCGATCGCTGGTTTTGATGTTGAGGAGACCACCAACAACGGCGGGTATCTAACGCTTAATGGGGTTAGGCAATCGTCCGGCGTTCTGTATGGCAACACGGCGACCGGGATTCCGATCAGCGAGATCGGGCAGTGGGCATTCGTGGTGGGAGCGGGCGGCGCAACCGACACGATCGGATTCAACGCGGACGATCCATCTGGACAGTACAGCTCCACCGTGGACGCTACGGTGACCGGGCAGGGGACCACATTTTCCC
>Ga0307372_10008595_pt1 | contig 14304 bp, 10 predicted proteins | sample OX1MG_FD_202533 | JGI IMG/M metagenome (GOLD analysis project Ga0307372, IMG submission 202533) | Soil microbial communities from Risofladan, Vaasa, Finland - OX-1 | ecosystem: Environmental > Terrestrial > Soil > Coastal area > Acid sulfate soil | place: Finland: Risofladan, Vaasa | collected...
GTCGGTAGATCGATGACCTGGTTACTGTAGTAGCGCCAGGCAATCAAGACCTGTGTTGGCTGAGAGACGGACTGGAGTTGGCCCGGAGAATAAACGACCACCCCGCGGGGGCTTAAGATATTGACCGAATATTTCTCCGTCGTCGTGCCCTTGGTTGTCGACGACGGGATCGGGATAGGTTGATCTTTAGGAAACGAAATCAACGGCGTTGAGGTTGATGTTCCATTCGGCGTCGCCTGATACGTACTCGTGATGTCTGATTCCCAACCGGTGCCGGTAAAAACATCGTAGCGATGAGCTGCGAGATACGGGGAGGAATCTCCCTTCACCAGCACAACCGGTTGTTGACTCAGTCGCAGCGGGCCGCCGACCTGGAACGAATCCCCAAAGCTGGCGAAGCCGCCGACGCTTCCAACTTGATTCGGTCCACGCAACGAACCAAACCAGTCGTTGAACGTAGTCTCAACCTGAACCCACGGTCCATTAACCTTCTCCCAGGCGTTGTGAATGCTCTGGTTCTGCGTCGAGAGCGGCACGGCCCAACCGAAGATAATAACTGCAAACGACATGTAGCTCGCGGTCCACAGGCCACGCCAAACGATTGAATCCGGGAACGGAATCCCCGAACGCCGCCACACCTCTTCTTTGCGGGAAAAGCTGAACCGCATCATGAGCAGGATTGCAGCAAAGAGATAAATCACAACAAGAAATACATGAACCTTGAGCGAATAGCCCAGATTCATGAAAAGGATCACACCCGGTAAGAGCAAAGAAAGCCAGATCCAATGTGAGCGGAGAATGAACCAGACGGACAAATAGCTCAAAAGATAAAGGAGCGCGCCCATCATGAGCACAAAAAGGTAGAGATCTTCGGCGTGCTGGCCGTGCGAGATCAGCGAGTACCACTGAACCCAGCGTGACCAGAGATAGTGCAATTTCGCCTCGCGCCCGCCGATATTGTCACTCAGGAAGTTCGTCATCTCATACATCACCACGACGGTGCCGATCAGCAGGGCAATGAGGTGCGAGAAAATCGCTGGTATGCGCGTGACTTGCGAGAGAACGAGGCCGGTGAGCAGGCCAACAATGGTGATTCCGGTGAGAATACCGAGCCCGTCAGCCCAGTTCGCCGCCTGGGTGGACCAGGTAGCCGTGAAAACAACGATCGCGATCAGCAGGAACGATGTCCAGCCTTCACGCAGAGCAAAACGTTGCATGTCAATTCCCCGTTGGATGATGCCGTGGCCGTGAGAGCGTCACGGACCTGCCAGGTGTCGCGTGCCACAAGCCTTTGCGGTGCAAGGCACGCATCAAACGCGAAAGCAAGACGGTTTAACGATCTAAACGATCCGCTTCATCGGTGTAGACTGCCCTTGCGACGCCAGGGCGCGACCAATATCGTCGCCGTACTTGACGAGATACGAGGGAACCCCAATCGCCGTCAAATCACTCACGACCATCAAGCTACTCTCGCGGCTTCCAAATGTGCTTGGTTCAACCACGATCGACACGACACGAGCATGTCGCGCGATTAACTCCATGACTGCCTGCGGCCACCGTTCGTCGGTCGACGGCGTGATGATCACCACCGTGCTGTTTCGCGAGAAGAGCGAGCCCTCCGCAAGCAATGTCTCATCGATCGACTGGGCACCATCGGCGCGAACAACAGCAAGCAACTCCAAGATCTTGACCATCTGCCGGGCACCACGATCGGTCGGGACGACCGTAGGCTGGCTATTATTGACGATCAAACCGACCGTTCGGTTCTGATCCAAAAAGTGGCGAGCCAATGACGCTGCGATCGTAACGCCATATTCCTCGGTCGAATCGAGCCAGAACGAAAGCGGCAACTCGTGCATGCTGGTGTACGACTCGTTTGCCTCCGGGCTGGCCGCGCGTGCGTGGACGTGATGCCGTGCCTCCAGATCAAGAACCAACCAGACATCTGCGGTTGGGTCGAGTTCGAATTCCTTGACCATCAACTGCCCCGTGCGGGCGGTCGCGGACCAGGACATTCGATTGAAGCCATCACCGGGTAGATATTGACGGACGCCTGAGGCATTCGGCGTGACGAACGGAGTCCGTCGCTGGATCGAATTACCACCGGGAAGATCACCAACCGGAAGTCTGAACCCGCTGAGGTCGACCGTCGCGGGATAAACGAGCAACTCCTGCACGTGCGGGACAAGACGCTCCGTCGGAAAGAGATCAAATGGATCGCCGGAGCGCAGCGTCAACGGACCGATATGGAACCGCCCGCGGCGTGAGCACCACGTTTCGACGCGCCATCGGGTTGAATCGTTCGGTCCCAGGTGCACGACCCGGCTCAGGTGGTGCCCAGGAAGATCGGAGTGATCAGCGACTTCGAGCCAGAGCTTCGCGACGCGGCTGCGATTTTCAACGCGAATCCGCTCGGTAAGCGTTTGGCCAACCTGAGCGCGATCAGCTCGAGTCTGGCGCGTAACCACAAGTCCGCGCAGGCTAAGGCGACTCCAGGCAAACGAGACGACAAGTAACGCGCTCAGGACGAAGAAGATCTTTTCAAGCACGTCCCACTGGTTCAGCTGCGCGAGAACCAGTACGACAAGGACGAGCACGAGAAGCTTGACGCCGTTCACGGAGTCGAACCGATCCCACGCCAGCCACGCGCCTGCCCGGTTTCGCGCGCGACCGGCTTCGCGCCGGGCACACCGGTCGCCGCCAAAATCTCGCGGATGACCATACGGCCGTCAACGTTCTTCATACGGGCCGCCGGGCTGACAATTATGCGATGCGAAAGTGTCGGGCTCGCGAGCGCCTTTATGTCATCGGGGATGACGTAGTCGCGCCCGGCCATCGCGGCCCAGGCACGAGCGGTGTTGTAGAGGGCGAGACTGCCGCGCGGCCCAGCGCCGAGATAGACATCGTCGTGGTTTCTCGTTGCCTCGACGATTGAGACAATGTACTCCTTAAGCGTGTCATCGACGTGCACCTGGCGCACCGCTTGCTGCGCCGCGACCAGATCCTCAGCTCCGACCGCCTGTTCGAGTCGCTCCATTGGATGCTGAAAATGCTGCCGATTGAGGATTTCTATTTCACCCGCGTGACCGGGATAACCGAGCGAAATGCGAATGAGAAAACGGTCAAGTTGCGCCTCCGGCAGCGGGAAGGTTCCTTCATATTCGATCGGATTTTCGGTCGCCAATACGATAAACGGAGTCGGCAAAATGTGGGTGATTCCGTCGACGGTGACCTGTCCCTCTTCCATCGCCTCCAGCAGCGCTGACTGCGTTTTCGGCGTTGCCCGGTTGATCTCGTCTGCCAGGACGATCTGAGCCACGACCGGGCCAGGGCGGTATTCGAATTGGGATGTCTGTTGATTGAAAACGCTCACACCGGTGACGTCACTCGGCAACAGGTCTGGGGTGAACTGGATCCGTTTGAAAACACAGCCGATGCTCCGGGCAATCGCCTTGGCGAGCATCGTCTTACCGACTCCTGGCACGTCTTCGACGAGAACGTGACCTCTACAGAGAAGCGCGACAAGAACGAGCTGGACCTCTTGGCGCTTCCCGACGATGACCGTCTCGACGTTGCGCACAATGCGTTCAGATAATGCCTCGGCGGTGGTCATGATGCTCCCTTCCCGCCGTGGGAGGAACAGCCACCCGAATCATCGAGTGGAGCGTCCACCGCGGCTTACGGCACATTTGCTGATTTTCGGCTCGAAACCCCTACCCGCGCTCGCGAATTGGGTCGGAAAGGAGTGCACGAGGCCATCCGATGAACTTTACCTAGCGCGATGCTACACAACAGTGACGACATTTCATCGATTATATCAATCCCAACGAGCTTCGTTCGCTCTCTTTGACTACCATACGTGCCTTTTCCTGGTTTGGATGGCTGCGCCCGAATCACGACGCGCACGTCGATATTCAATTGCCTCGTATCCGGCATGTACGTTCGGGAAACACAGCGAAAGGCGACCTCGCGTCCGCCGTCGTCGGACGCGGAATTCCAGCAATCTATGCTGATCCAACCTCGCTCTCCCGCACGGTTATAATTCCTCAAAGCAGAGAGGAGCCCCATTGTATGAATTCAGCTAACGATCACGCCGGACGTTCGATTATGTTGGTCGACGGTTATGGGCTGGCATTTCGTGCGTTTCATGCCCTACCCGAAACGCTCTCGACCGCCGACGGCGAAATTACGAACGCCGTGTTTGGCTTCACCTCGATGCTCCTCGACGCGCTACGCGAGCATCACCCGGATTGTGTCATTGTGAGTTTTGATGTTGGGCGTACGTTTCGCCACGACGCATTCGACGGATACAAAGCACAACGCGCCCCGATGCCTGAGACGATGCGCGGACAGATGGATCGCATCTTTCACGTGCTCGACGTGCTCAACATCCCAATCTACACCAAGGACGGCTTCGAGGCCGACGACGTGATCGGCACAATCGCGCGCCAAGCGGCCGCAAAACAGATGCATGTCTACATCGTGACCGGCGATAGCGACCTGCTGCAACTCGTCGCGGGCGACATCAAAATCGTCCTGCCCGGGCGCCAGCGGTTTGGTGAGTACCGGGTTTACGACCGCGCAGCGGTCATCGACCGCTATAAGTTCGATCCAGAACGCATCCCTGAATACAAAGCTCTGGTTGGAGATACCTCCGACAATATACCCGGCATTCCAGGCGTAGGCGCGAAAACGGCGACAACGCTGATTCAGACCTATCCCTCAATTGAAGTAATGGTTGAGCATATTGATGAGATCACGCCGACCCGCGCGCGCAATTCACTCAAAGAGAACGTCGAACAAGCGCTCGAGGGCCGCCGGCTGGCGACGATCGTCCAGGACATTGAGATCGACGTCGATCTGGATAAGTGCATCTGGGGTAACTTCGATCGCACCACCGTGATCGATCTGTTTCGCACACTCGAATTTCGCACGCTGGTGACCAAGCTCCCTGAAATCGTAAGCACGGAAGTCGTTGAACATCCACCGCTCATCGAGGCGACGCGAACCGCTGTCACCACGGCTGAGCAAATCACCGCCCTGGTATCCGAAATGCGCGCGTCCGAGGCGGTGGCACTCGATGTCGAGACAACGGATCTCGACCCGATGCGAGCTCTGCTTGTCGGCATCGCCCTTGCAACCTCACCGGAGCGCAGCTACTACATTCCGCTGCGGCATGTCGATCACGATGGAATCCTCTCCGAAGACGATGTGCGCGCGGCGCTGACGCCAGTGCTCATGGAGCAGCGCCCTTTAATTTACGCCCACAACGGCAAGTACGACGCCGTGGTAATGGAACAAGCTGGGTTTCCTCGCCCGCATATCGACTTCGATTCGATGATCGGGGCGTATTTGCTCGGCGAGTCGTCAGTCGGGTTGAAGGAACTCGCGTTCAAGCGGCTCGGTATCGAGATGACCGAGATCACCGAACTGATTGGACGCGGACGTGCGCAGTTGACGATGGACATGACGCATGTGCTCGAAGCGACGAACTACGCCTGCGCCGATGTAGAGGCGACGTTTCAACTGGTCAATCTTTTGCGCCCGGAGTTGGAGGCACAGGGACTGACGGAGCTCTTCTCGGCGATCGAGATTCCGCTGATCGACGTCCTGATGGACATGGAGGAGACTGGCATCGCGGTCGATGTCGAGATGCTCCACCAGCTTTCAAGTCAGTTGGCGGCTCAAATCGGTGAACTTGAAACTGAGATCTACCAACTCGCTGGCGGAGCCTTCAATATCAACTCGACCAAACAATTGGGGAAAATCCTCTTCGAAGATCTCAATTTGCCGACGGGTCGACGCACGAAAACGGGCTACTCGGTGAGCCAGGACGTCCTCGAAGGGTTGCGCGAGTCGCACCCGATGGTCGGGGCGATCCTCGAATATCGCCAATTGCTTAAACTCAAATCAACCTACGTTGACGCGTTGCCAACACAAGTCAACCCACGTACCAGACGAATCCACACGTCTTACAATCAGACGATCGCGGCGACCGGGCGCCTGAGTTCGACCGATCCAAATCTCCAAAACATCCCGGTGCGCACCGGAATAGGGCGGAGCGTGCGTCGCGCATTTATCGCGGACAATCGGCCCGAGTGGCGCCCCTGGGACGAAGAAGCGGTCTTCCTCTCAGCCGACTACAGTCAGATCGAATTGCGGTTGATGGCGCATCTCAGCGAAGACGAAATGCTCGTTAACGCCTTCCGCGACGGCCAGGATATCCATGCCGCGACCGCCGCAGACGTATTTGGCGTCGACCTCAAAGACGTGACGTCCGACATGCGTCGCGTCGCCAAAACCGTGAACTTCGGCATCATGTACGGGATGCAGGCCTATGGACTTTCGCGCGACACCGGCATGAGTCGGCAAGATGCCCAGGAGTTCATCGATCGCTACATGGCGCGCCTCCCCGGAGTGCGCGCATTCCTCGATCGCACCAAGCAGGAGGCGGCCAACACGGGTTACGTCGAGAGCATGTTTGGCCGGCGCCGCTATGTCCCGGAGATCACCTCGACGAATTTCAACGTTCGGCTCGCTGCTGAGCGGATGGCGATCAACATGCCGCTGCAAGGATCGGCTGCCGACATCATGAAGATGGCGATGCTTCGTGTGCACGACGCCTTACGCGAGCATGCTTTTCGCGGACGCGTGCTACTCCAGGTCCACGACGAACTCCTGTTCGAGCTTCCGCGTTCGGAGGTTGAGCCGATCGGTGAACTCGTTGCCGGAATCATGGAACATGTGGTCGACCTGCGCGTTCCGTTGGCGGTCGAGCGTTCGGTTGGCCTGAACTGGGATCAACTAGAGCCGGTCTAACTCAAGCTTGATGACATCACATTGATCGGTATGTACGTATCGCGTACAATAGATACGGAAGTCGATTCGAAGTCCAGTCAAGGAGTTTCGGCAGGATGCCCATCTACGAATACGCGTGTGAATCGTGTGACCATCGGTTCGATGTCACGCAGCGATTCAGCGACGATCCAATCAAAATTTGCCCGGTCTGTGGACAAGCCGTTCGACGCGTTTTCCATCCCGCCGGGATCATTTTTAAGGGCTCAGGATTCTATATTAACGACAGTAAGAAGACTGGTAGTTCGTCTGTCCCGGCCGGAAAGCCTGAGGCCGAGGGTGCGACGAAATCGGCGAGCGAATCGGCGACACCCAGCACTCCGACGACCGAATCGGTGAAAGAGGCAGTCACTACCACCAGTACGGAATAGCCGTGACAATACTCGATACCGAAATGTTCGATCAACTACGAGCGTTCTGCTCCTGTCTGGAGGGGATGCGGTTTCATGCGGCATCCCCTTTGCGGCGCGTGCCCTGGGGCTCGCGGTCGATGTCCAATTCAGACGGGAGCATGAGGCCTCTCCATGCGAGTCATAGCGTATCTGCGTCATCCTCAAACTGCGCGTTCTAACCCAGGCGTCAGACCGCGAGAGCGCGATGCCTCGTACTGCCACCTACCATCGGACCTCGCACACGCATGCTCCTGTCGCCACCTGATTTCGCCGGTTCACCATCGACCATCCGCGATGTGTCTCAGCTTGTACTCAAATCCGTTCACATCGCACCCGAGCGTTCGGACGCGAAGACTGGTCGATGCTTTCGCAATCGCGCTCACGAATCGAATGCGCCAGACCGAGTTATCGATTTCGCGCCGACTACTTGCCGAAGGAACATGAGATGACGCTGTTTATTTCAGACACTCTTACCACAAAGAAGAAGCCGTTCATCCCGATCGAACCTGGTATGGTGCGCATGTACGTTTGCGGACCGACGGTTTATGCCGACGCGCACATTGGCCATGCGATGTCTGCCATCGTGTTCGACGTCATCCGACGTTATCTCGAGTATTCCGGGTATGTGGTGAACCACGTTCAGAACTTCACCGATGTCGACGACAAGATCATCCAGCGCGCCGCGACGCTTGGCATCACGCCCGAAGCGCTGTCACAGCGGATGATCGATGATTGGCATGCTGAGACGGCCGATCTCAATATCCTGCCGGCAACACACTATCCGCGCGCAACGATGGAGATGGATACGATTCTTTCGATGATCGAGGGCTTGATCGCCGAGGGGAACGCCTACGCGGTCGACGACGGCGATGTGTTCTATCGCGTCAGTTCATTCGAAGGTTATGGCAAGCTGTCGCATCGGGTCGTCGATCAGATGTTGCCGGGCGCACGCCTCGATATCGATTTGCGCAAAGAGGACCCGATGGATTTCGTCCTCTGGAAGGCCGCCAAGCCGGGCGAACCAGCCTGGGAAAGCCCGTGGGGACCCGGCCGACCAGGTTGGCACATCGAGTGCAGCGCGATGATCTACCAACATCTTGGTGGGCGCATCGACATCCACGGCGGTGGATCTGACCTCATTTTCCCTCATCATGAGAACGAGATCGCGCAGTCTGAAGCATTTACTCATGCCGCACCGATGGCGAACTTCTGGGTGCACAATGGACTTCTTCAGCTTGGCGGCGAGAAGATGAGCAAGTCGATCGGTAACCTCGTCAGCATCCATGAACTGCTTGACGCGGGCGATGGTGAGGCGTTCCGCTTCCTGGTGCTGAACTCGCACTACCGTAACCCGCTCGTCTTCAATGACGAAACGTTGGAATCGGCGCGACGCGGGCTGGCGCGCATCGCGACCGCGGTGCGTGGCTTCGATCCGGATTCGGCCCCGGCTGCTGCTCCAAACCATCCGGCGGCGCTGGCGGCAGAGCGCGCGGAAACACAGTTCCGCCAGGCGATGGACGATGACTTCAATACTCCCGTCGCACTTGCCGCACTTTTCGAACTCGCGCGAACGATCAATCGTGAAGACGACGCAGGTGCCCCGACCAACGCCATCGCCTGGTCGCGGTCAACGTTGATTCGTCTCGCGGGGGTGCTCGGACTAACGTTACACGAGACCCGGAGCGCCACCGAGGCCGATATCGGGCCGTTCGTTAACCTGTTGCTCGAAGTGCGCCAACAGCTACGCGAGCGCAAGCAATGGGATCTGGCCGATTCAATTCGCGAGCGGCTGGAAAAACTCGGTTTGCGCCTGGAGGATAGCGACTCCGGTACGGAGTGGCGGAAAGGATAAGTATGCCGCGAGCGACGCGCAGTGAACTCTTGTACGGCCGCAACGCGGTTATCGAAGCGCTGCGCGGGCGGCGTACTCACCAAAAGCTCTATGTCGCGGAGGGAGCTGAACGGCAGGAGCGCGTCGAGTCGCTATTGACCGACGCGCGGTCGGACGGTGTTCCCGTCGTTCGACTCCGCGTCAACGAGCTTGAGCGACTGGCGGGATCAGTCAACCACCAGGGGGTTGTGCTCGAATCGAGCGGGTTCTCCTATACCAGCCTGCTTGACATCTTGAACGATCCGGAGCGACGACCAATCATCATTCTGGACCATATTCAGGACCCGCAAAACCTCGGGACGCTGTTACGGACGGCAGAGGCGACCGGCGTGGCGGGAGTTATCATCCCCGACCGACGATCGGCGAGCGTCACTCCGGCCGTGGTGAATGCCTCATCTGGCGCCGTGGAACATCTCGCGGTTGCCCAGGTGACCAATCTGGCGCGAGCCCTCGATGCCTGTAAGGAGGCTGGCTACTGGATCACCGCGCTGGAATCCGATTCTGATGCGACCTCGCTCTTTTCCGCCGACATCCCCGAGCCGGTCGTGCTGCTCGTCGGCTCGGAGGGTAAAGGCATCGGCTCGTCGCTCATCGCCAAATGCGACGTGGTGGTCGATCTGCCGATGAACGGCCGCGTTCAATCGCTTAACGCCGCAGTTGCCGGGTCGGTCGCGCTATACGAACTCCTGCGACGCAGAATCAACGGGCACGAATCGCAGCGCTCGACAACGAAGATCGCCTGATTTGAACTGGCGATCGATGGCCGGTATAGTATCATTGGTGGAAACGGCGTTCGTGTTCGCGAACGCCAATTTTGGCGCCGGTGAAATTGTTCTGTGAAGGCCGGCGAATTCGTGCAAGAAAGGCAATCACAGGATGAAGGTCGTCCTCATACAGGATGTTCCCAAAGTTGGGGAAGCCGGTAGCATTCAATCGGTTAAAGATGGGTTTGCCCGCAATTATCTGATTCCGCAGGGGCTCGCTGCAGAAGCGACCGTCGGCCGGATTAAGGACGCGGAGCAACGACTGCGGTCTATTCAGCGCAAAACCGAACGTGAAGAGGAAGCTCAGAAATCGCTAGCCGAGCGGCTGGCGGGCCTGCGCATCCAAATCACCGCGCGAGTCGGTGAGCAGGGTCGGCTCTATGGCTCGATCACTGGAGCGGACGTCGCCGAGAAGATCTCGGCCGCTGTTGGCCAGGAGATGGATCGCCGTAAGGTGCTATTAGAAGACCCGATCCGCTCGATCGGTGACCATCAAGTGACCGTGCACCTTGTTGGCAAACTGCGTCCGACGGTGACCGTCTCGGTTATCGCGGAAGATGACGGCAGCGGTGTTGCAGCGACTGCGCAGGAGACCACCGAAGCCGCGACTGACGACGTAGCAGACGAAGCAAGCGAAGCCTAAGGTACCGTTCGCGGGGGACACACATCATGGTCGAGACGCTGGAAAAGCTTCCTCCCCACAACATGGAGGCTGAGCAGTCAGTCCTCGGAAGTCTGCTCATCGACCGTGACGCCGTGATCCGGATCGCGTCATTCCTCAAGCCGATCGACTTCTACAGCGGGGGGAATGGCCTCATCTACGAGGCCATTCTCGACCTCTATAACCGCCGGGTGCCACCCGATTTCGTCACGGTGGTCGATGAACTTACCCGGCGCGAACGGCTAAACGACGTTGGCGGTATATCGTACCTGACCGACTTGATCAACACGGTTCCCACGGCTGTTCACATCGAATACTACGGCCGCATCGTGGAGCGGACCGCGACGTTGCGCCGGCTGATCGACGCTGGTGCCTCGATCATCAACATCGGCTACGACAATTCGATCGAAGTTGACGACGCGCTCGATCAATCGGAGCGGGCGATTTTCGGCGTCTCGCAGCTGCGCACAGTTCGCGATTTCGTCGGCATCAGCGAAGTCCTCGAAACGTATTTCGACAAGCTCGACACGATCCAGCAACATCGCGGTGAGGTCGTCGGTGTCCCAACCGGCTACGCCGACATGGACAAGCTGACTGGCGGCTTCCAGCGTTCCGACCTGATCATCCTTGCGGCGCGTCCATCAGTCGGAAAATCGGCGCTGCAACTCGGAATCACGCACAACGCTGCGGTCAAGCACGGCAAGACTGTTGGGATCTTCAGTCTTGAGATGTCGGCCGAGCAGCTCGTGCAGCGATTGCTCTCGATGGAGACGGGCGTCGACTCGCACCGGCTGCGTCTTGGGCTCATCGACGACAGTGAATGGGATCAAATCTCGCGCGCCTTTGGCCGCCTCGCCGAGTCTAACGTCTATATCGACGACACGCCTGGCATTTCCATCATGGAAGTGCGCAGCAAAGCCCGCCGCCTCTTCGCCGAACGCGGCCTTGACCTGATCATCGTTGACTACCTTCAACTCCTCTCCGGTCGGCGCACCGAAAATCGGGTGCAGGAGATTTCGGAGATCTCACGAAGTCTGAAAGGACTTGCACGTGAGTTAAACATCCCGGTACTGGCGCTCTCTCAGCTTTCGCGTGCCGTCGAAAGTCGCACTGATCACCGCCCGATGCTCTCCGACCTGCGCGAGAGCGGCAGCATTGAGCAAGACGCCGACATCGTGATTTTCATCTATCGCGAAGAAGTCTACGATAAGGAAACCGAGAAGAAGGGCATCGCCGAGATCATTATCGCCAAGCACCGTAACGGCCCAACGGGCACCGTGCACCTCCGCTTTTTTGAGCGTAACGCCCGGTTCGCCGATCTGGAACTCTATCTCGAGCCACCGGGATAGTCCAAACACGTCGATTCGAGGACAGATGGTCGCGACTCGATCTGATCGGGATCTGCCGATCCCGATTCCGCGTTCTTTCTTTGATCGCCACCTCCCGCGTATCCGCGACGTGGCGGCTCTGAAGGTTCTGCTGACAATCTATCGTATCGTCGCTGGCCTTGGCGCGGATGAACAATACGTGGCGGAAGACGCCATCACAAACGATCGCGTCTTGCTCGACGGGTTACGCCTTATCGCCTCGTCGCGCAATCCGCTCGACGAGATTCATCGAGCGATCGACCTCCTGGTCGCGCATGATGCGATCGTTCGTATCTGCCTCGAAGAGGGCGATGATGAATCGTTCTGGCTGATGCCGAAGGAGCCGGGGAATCAGATCGCGCTCAACACCATCGTGCGTGGCGAACGGCCGTTCCCGTTTCGGCGCGCGACCGGCGGGAAACCGTCGCACATCGCTATCGAACGCCCGAACGTGTTCCGTTTGTACGAACAGAATATCGGTATGCTTACACCGTTGCTTGCTGATCAACTGATCGAGGCGATCGAACTCTATCCAGACAGCTGGATTGAAGAGGCGATCAACGAAGCAGTAAGCTTGAATCGTCGCAGCTGGCGCTATATTCAGCGAATCCTCCAACGTTGGGAAACCGAAGGGCGCGGAGATGAAACAGATCGGCGAAATCGCAGCGCTGCAGGATTCGTCCAACCGGAAAAATACCTCCACGGCAAATACTCCTCGCTCTTCCGCCGGAGAGACTGAATGCCCCATTTGCGGCGGGGCGGGTTATTACCGACTCGATGTTTCGATCAATCATCCCCTGTTTGGCAAGGCGATCGACTGCGACTGTCGGAGGTCCGCCGTCGCCGCGCGTCGCAGCCAGGACTACGGAGAACTGAGCGGCCTCGGCGTGCTCGAAGATTGGACGTTCGAAAACTTTGACACCAATGTGCCCGGAGTTCGACGGGCATTCGAAAGCTGCCTTGCATACGCGCAGAATCCGGACGGTTGGCTCTTACTGACCGGCTCGTTTGGTTGCGGTAAGACGCATCTCGCGGCTGCCATCGCAAATTATGTTGCGCAAAGTCAGGTGACATTCCCACTCTTTACCGTTGTCCCCGATCTCCTCGACTACCTGCGCGCGGCATTCGCCCCGGAACAAGGTCTGTCGTACGACAATCGCTTCAACGAGATTCGCAACGCCAGTCTCCTCGTCCTGGACGATCTCGGAACCGAGAACTCGACACCTTGGGCCACCGAAAAACTCTTTCAGATCATCAACTATCGCTATAACCAGCGGCGCCCCACAATCATTACGACCAACCGTGATCTCGATCGGATGGATCCACGCATCGCTTCGCGCATCAAAGACAGTGCCATCTGTTCACATCTCTACATCGATGCTAAGGATTTCCGTGAGCGGCGTGGACGTATTGCCCGAACGCGGTAACTCGGTGAAACGGCGACCCTGACGCGCGGCTTTTCCGCCATTCCACGCGTAGAGACCGGCCGATACTCCCTCAACTTCCGCACTTTGGTACTATCTCGACCTCGACGCGCAGTTCGTATACTGGTGGGAACGATGCGGACAAGTGGGTCGCATCAAAGCGATGCGTTACCGCGTCCTCAAGCTACAGGTTACGCATAGGACCTCAAGCTAGGCGGTACCAATACAGTCGACGGGCGCTCGACCTATCAAGACGACGACGTGTGTCGATCGAGATTGGGGACACCAACTTGGCGCAAAAGGTTGACACCAATATTCGAGAGAAGTTTATGCCACAACAAGCAACACGAGCTATCGCGAAACCGGTCAATTGCGTACCCCCTCCTGAAGCGATGCATGGGGCGCTCGCATTGAATGGCGGACCCGTTGTGCCGGAATCCGCGCAACGGTTGCAATTAGGTGAATTCGTCATCGAGCAGCCGCTCTCCGGCTTATATTCGATTCCGAGCAGAATTGCGCGGGTGGTGATAGACGCCGACCGTGACATCGTTCGTGGTCGCCTGGAAAGTGCACTCGATCTCACTCTGTTGGCGGCATCAGACGAACCAGGCTGCATCGGGCTTTTTGTGCGGCAGGCCGAACTGCTGTTGGCCACCGGCTGTTCAGATTTGGCGATCCAGATCGTGTCGGCGATCGCCACTTCTCCCGAAGCCGTCGAAGGCACTTCTGTCTCGGTCGAATCCGAACGCATCCTGACTCACGCGCAACCGACTGACGAAAATGTCATTCATCTGGCACGCTCCGCGCTTAGCGCCCAGCGCACTGATTTGATCGATCGCTACATGCCGATCGCCATCGCGACGGCGTCGTTGCAGAGCGACGGAAACACATCGGTCGAACTTGCGCAAAGTTGGTGGCGGGTCCGGCCCGACAATATCGATGCGGCCTTC
>Ga0307372_10008596_pt1 | contig 14304 bp, 12 predicted proteins | sample OX1MG_FD_202533 | JGI IMG/M metagenome (GOLD analysis project Ga0307372, IMG submission 202533) | Soil microbial communities from Risofladan, Vaasa, Finland - OX-1 | ecosystem: Environmental > Terrestrial > Soil > Coastal area > Acid sulfate soil | place: Finland: Risofladan, Vaasa | collected...
GTTCCGAAAAGAAGCTGGTATAAAAAAAGCATGAAAGGGTCATTGATTATTTTATTCTTATTTTGCCTATGCCGGCAGGTGTATTCCCAACGGCCAACCAGCATTCCTCCTTCTCCCTATGGGGTGACCCCCACAGCCAATCAGCTCCGCTGGCAAAACATGGAATATTATATGTTCGCCCATTTCGGCCCCAATACATTCACCGGTAAGGAATGGGGTTCAGGCCGGGAAAACCCGGATGTCTTCCATCCTGACCACCTGGATTGCAGACAGTGGGCCAGGATAGCCAAAGCCGCGGGGATGAAGGGGATAATCCTGGTCGCTAAGCACCATGACGGGTTCTGTCTATGGCCAAGCAGGTTCAGTACCCATACGGTAGCTTATTCTTCCTGGCGCCGTGGTCACGGAGATGTATTGAAAGAATTGTCAAAAGCGTGCATGGAATATGGGTTGAAATTCGGATTATACCTTTCTCCCTGGGACCGGAATAACCCGGCTTATGGCACCCCGGCCTATAACCAGGTGTTTGCGGGTATGCTTCGCGAGGTGCTGACCCATTACGGACCGGTTTTTGAAGTCTGGTTCGATGGCGCCAACGGGGAAGGCCCGAACGGGAAAAAGCAGGTTTACGACTGGGGCCTCTTTGATTCCACAGTCAAAAAATATCAGCCCCAGGCGGTGATCTTCAACTTCAGCAACCGGGACGGCATCCGCTGGGTGGGCAATGAGCATGGCTATTCCACCCAGACAGCCTGGTGCCGGGATAATGGTTTTAAAGCAGATTCCGCCGAGACCGGCAGACAAATGGCCAGGGGACTGGAAAACGGCAAGTACTGGCGCCCCTCCGAATCAGATGTTTCCATCCGTCCCGGCTGGTTCTATCATCCAGGTCAGGACAGTTTGCTTAAGTCTGTGCGCGAGCTGATGGCTATTTATGAGGGTTCGGTTGGAAGGAATTCCAGTCTGCTGCTGAATGTACCCCCGGACCAGGACGGACGAATCAGTCCGGTGGATTCAGCCCGGCTGATCCAGTTCCGGATAGCCAGGGACCAGGCTTTTGCCCATAATCTGGCCCAAAATTCCAGGATAACCGCCAGCAATATCCGGGGAAATGATCCAAAATATTCACCAGGCCTCCTGGCTGATGGCAACCCGGCCACATACTGGACCACGGATAACCAAGTGCACAAAGCCTGGGTGGTCCTGGATTTCGGCCACCTTATCCGGTTCAATACCCTCGTATTAATGGAATACCTGCCCCTCGGACAGCGTATTCGTTCTTTTAGTGTAGAAACCTGGAACGGTAAAACCTATCAGCTGCTGGACCTGGAAACAACTATTGGCCATAAAAGAATCCTCACTTCGAGCGAACAAACTACCTCCAAAATCCGGATACGGATCCTGGAAGCTTCAGCTAATCCGGTATTATCGGAAATCGGGGTTTATGAAGATCCAGCCATGAAATAATAAGGCATGCAAATAAAAAAGCCATTTGGACGATTGGCCATTCCACCCATCCCCTGGAAAAATATCTCCATGGGCTGACCCAACTTAAAATCGGCCTCCTGGCTGATGTGCGGGGATTACCCGGATCTGCCTGATTCCCACAGGTCAATCAGGATAACTTATCAGTTACCCTGAAAAAGGCTGTCATGAACGATATCCATCTTCCGGATCTGGATGGCAGGTGCAGGCCACCAGTCCAGCTGCCAACATGGGTTGGCGGAATGCTTCCTTCAGGGGCTTTGCAGATTTTATGGAACTCCGGAATTTTTACACAGGCTGTCCTTGCGGGAATCACTGGTTTCTGCCCGAAACACTGCATCAGGTGTGCGGAAGCGGTTTGGTGGAAATGCCATCGCAGCCTGATCGCCGATGCGCCCAAGCTCCGGGGCTGGAAGGAAATGCATATCCTCCCGCTAAAAAAGCAGAAGAACATCCATTTTCCGCTCCCGCAAGGATCCGGTTTGGCAGATTGTTTTATGATCAGCTGTCATGGGAAAGAGGACAAGGAAGGAAAGAGTAACCGGCCAGTCCATTCCCCGGATCCCCAATTCCCGGTATAAAATCTTTTTTGTCCCATTAGAATTTTTTTTATTTTACCTTTGCACACAAATATGACTACTGGCCATTCGGGCCTACATTATCACCTCAAATTCTGAACGGAAATTGAAAACTGAAAGGACCCATATAAAGCTCGCTGCTTTTCATCCCGCGCTCAGGATGGGAGTGACTGTTTTTGGGGTTATTGTTTTCAGATACCTTTCCCGACGACCTCGCATCTGATCCGAACCGGAATGCCAGACTTCCCAGTCAGGCATCAATTTCGCGCCCATGGCGTGAGGACCGGAACCCCATGTTCTATTCAAATCATTATTCATACGGATACAAATTGGAACAGCATCAAACTTTTGTCATCAGGGCAGCAGTACCGGAAGATAAAAAATACGCCCGGCTGATCACGGATGAAATGGCTTCGTCTGCAACAGCCCGGGGTACTGGTATTGCCCGGCGCTCTCCCGAATATGTCCAGCAGAAAATGGAAGAAGGGAAGGCCGTCATTGCCGTTACCCCTGATGGCCGGTGGGTGGGCTTTTGTTATATTGAAGCCTGGGGACATGATGAGTTTGTGGCTAATTCCGGACTGATTGTTTCTCCTGACTTCAGGGGTCATGGGGTAGCCACGGCCATTAAGAAAAAAATTTTCGAGCTTTCCCGCGAAAAATACCCCCACGCAAAAATTTTCGGACTGACCACCGGGTTGGCAGTCATGAAAATAAATTCTGACCTGGGTTACAAACCCGTCACTTATTCCGAACTGACCGGGGATGATGAGTTCTGGAAAGGATGCCAGAGTTGTGTGAATTATGATATCCTCACCGGAAAAGGCCGGAAAAATTGTCTTTGCACGGCCATGCTCTATGACCCTGAAGAACATCCGCCTGTCCCCCATCAGGCTGCAATTCCTGCATCCCTCGTACAGCCCAGGTATGAAAAGCGCCAGTTCGCCGGAAATTTTAAATTGTTTGAGCGCTGGATGAAGTTCAAGAATTATGTGTTGCTCAAACCCTTCCTCCGTAAAGAGGAAACTGCAGGTACCGGAGGTAACGGAAACCGGAAAAAATTCTTTTTTAACCTGTTCTGATATGGCGGAAAGGAAAAAATTGGTATTGGCATTCAGCGGTGGCCTGGATACTTCTTTCTGTGTTAAATACCTGGTACAGGATAAGGGTTATGAAGTGCATTCTGTATTGGTGGACACGGGTGGCTATAGTCGGGAAGAACTCCTGGATGCCGAACGTCACGCTTATTCCCTGGGAGTAACCTCTCACCGGACAGTGGATGCGGTCAAAAGCTATTATGAGCGGGTGATCCGCTACCTGGTTTACGGGAATGTCCTGAAAAATAATACCTATCCGCTCAGCGTCAGTGCAGAACGGCTTAGCCAGGCCTTAGCCATCGCAGATTATGTGCAGGAAACCGGAGCACAGGCAGTAGCCCACGGCAGTACGGGTGCGGGTAATGACCAGGTTCGATTTGACATGATATTTCATATCCTGATTCCCGGGGTGGAAATCATCACCCCCATCCGGGACCTGAAGCTGAGCCGGGAAGAGGAGATCAGCTACCTGAAGGAAAAAGGAGTCCGGATGAATTATGACAAAGCTAAATATTCAGTGAACAAAGGACTCTGGGGAAATTCGGTCGGAGGAAAGGAAACCCTGGGATCATCGGAATTCCTGCCCGATGAAGCCTTCCCTACCCCGGTTACCCGGGTGGAACCCCTGGATATCTCCCTGCTTTTCAACCAGGGACAGTTCATCGGAGTGAACCAGCAGGTTTTCTCGCATCCCGTGGAAGCCATCCGGCACCTGCAGACAATTGCCGGGGCTTTCGGTATTGGCCGGGATATACATGTGGGGGACACTATCATTGGCATCAAGGGAAGGGTGGGATTTGAAGCAGCAGCACCCATGGTCATCATTCGGGCGCACCACCAGCTGGAAAAACATGTGCTTACCAAGTGGCAGCTGAACTGGAAGGACCAGCTGGCCTTATTTTATGGTAACTGGCTGCATGAGGGCCAGATCCTGGATCCGGTGATGCGGGACATCGAAGCCTTTTTTGAGAGCACCCAGCAACAGGTAAGTGGAGAAGTATTGGTCACCCTGTATCCATACCGGTTCCGGATAAATGGGATCCATTCACCCCATGACCTGATGGGAGACCGGTTTGGCAAATATGGGGAAATGAACACGGGGTGGACCGGCGAGGATGTTCGCGGATTTTCTAAAATATTCAGCCAGCAAACGGCGATCTGGCACCAGGTAAAGCATGCCGGCAAATCCTCCTGAATATGTCCGCTAAGATTAAAGTTGCCGTAATAGGAGGAGCAGGCTTCACCGGCGGAGAGATGATCAGGCTCCTGCTGGGCCATCCCGCAGCGGAGTTAGCCTTTGTACATAGCCGAAGTCATGCCGGACAACCGGTGCACCAGGTCCATGGTGACCTGTTCGGTGATACTGACCTGCAGTTTACCGGGGATCAGGGTTTGGATGCGGACCTGTGGATGCTCTGTCTGGGCCATGGAGAATCCCGTCAGCTGCTGGACCATACAAATATTCCCGATCAGGTGAAGATCATTGATCTCAGCCAGGATTTCCGGACTGAAGGAGCCCCCGGGAAACGACATTTTATCTATGGGTTACCGGAATGGCAGCGGGACAGGATCCGTCACACCGGACATGTAGCGAATCCCGGATGTTTTGCCACTGCGATCCTGCTCGGGCTTCTTCCCCTTGCCTTCCGGGGCCTGCTGAAAGAAGTCCATACCACCGGTATTACCGGATCCACCGGTGCGGGCAGCAGAATGCTGGATTCCACCCAGTTTCATTGGAGATCCGGTAATGTCAATGCCTACAAGACCTTGTCCCACCAGCACCTGGGCGAGATCAGGATGGTCCTGGAATCCCTGCAGCCTGGTTTCCGGGAGCCCCTGAATTTCATCCCCTGGCGGGGTGGTTTTACACGTGGCATCTTTGTCAGCTCCTATTTGCAGGCCGACCTTACCCTGGAGCAGGCCAGGGACCTTTACCGGGAATATTATGCCGGACATCCCTTCACCCATGTGAGCGACCGGATGGTGGATATCAAGCAGGTGGTCAATACCAATAAGGTGCTGATCTTCCTGGAAAAAGCGGAAGGTAAGATTGTCATCCATTCCGTCTTGGATAATCTGCTCAAGGGAGCATCCGGACAGGCAGTGCAGAATATGAACCTGATGTGCGGCCTGCCGGAAGAAACCGGCCTCAGGCTCAAAAGCACCGCATTCTGAATGGTGAATTATGATCATTACAGGCTACATTTAATTGGCCTGATTTAAAATTAAACCCATGACGCTATTTGATGTATATGCCCTGTTTGATATCGAGCCTGTCAAGGCACGGGGCTCCTATATCTGGGACCGGAAAGGGAACCAGTACCTGGATCTTTATGGTGGACATGCCGTGATCTCCATTGGGCACAGCCACCCGCATTATGTGCATGCCCTGAAACAGCAGCTGGATCAGATCGCCTATTATTCCAATTCGGTTAAAAATCCGCTACAAGTCAGGCTGGCCGAGAAACTCGGGCAGATGTCCGGTTATCCCGATTACCAGCTTTTCCTTTGTAACAGCGGCGCCGAGGCCAATGAAAACGCCCTTAAGCTAGCCTCTTTGGTAACCGGACGCAAGATGGTGATTGCCTTCAGCCGTGCTTTTCATGGCAGGACTTCCGGGGCAGTCGCAGTCACGGATAATCCGAAGATCCAGGCTCCATTTAACACAGGCCATGCAATCAGCTTCGTCCCCCTCAATGATGCAGGGGCTTTTAATGAAGCCCTCAGTGACCAGGTGGCAGCCGTGATCATCGAAGGCATTCAGGGGGTTGGCGGCATCCATCTTCCCGAGGATAGCTTCCTGCAGCTGGTAGCCGCGCAGTGCGCAAAAAACGGCACCCTCCTTATCCTCGACGAAGTCCAGTCCGGCTATGGAAGGACGGGAAAATTCTTTGCCCACCAGTATGCGGGAATCCGTCCTGACCTGATCACCACAGCCAAGGGAATGGGCAACGGTTTTCCTATTGGCGGGGTACTCATCGCTCCGGGCATCAAAGCCTGGCAAGGCATGCTGGGAACCACATTTGGGGGTAGCTACCTGGCTGCCACCGCAGGGCTTAGTGTGCTGGAAGTCCTGGAACAGGAAGACCTGCTGGAAAATGCCACGCGGGTAGGCAGTTTCCTGATGAAGGAATTATCCGCGCTGCCCCTAATCGGGGAGGTAAGGGGAAAAGGGCTCATGATCGGTTTTGACCTGCCGGAAGCACTCAGCGGTCTCAGGATGGACCTGCTGACTAAACATAATATTTTTACCGGAGATGCCAAACCCAGGACTATCCGGCTGCTGCCTTCCCTGACGCTGACTATGGATCAGGCCAGTTATTTTCTGGAAGAACTGGAAGAGGAACTAAAACTGGTAACTGAAGCGCAACAGGATTAAAGGACTTTATCAATTTGGCATATGGATCAGTTTATATCGGTCAAAGATGCCTTGCAGGTGGAAGACCTGATCCGTGCCGCCCTGGCTTATAAACAGGACCCCGGCAGGGATCAGGCGCTCGGGAAGGGCAGGACCCTCGGTATGGTTTTCCTGAATCCCAGCATGCGCACCCGGATCAGCACCCAGGTTGCAGCCCACAACCTGGGTATGGAAACCATCGTCTACAATGCCGATCAGGAAGGATGGCAGCTGGAATACAGGGATGGTGTTGTCATGGATGGCAGTTCGCCGGAGCATGTCCGGGAAGCTGCGGCCGTCCTGGGTCAGTACCTGGATATCCTGGGACTGCGGACCTTCCCGGATCTTAAAAACAGGGAGGCTGATTACGGGGAACTCCTGCTGAATCAATTTATCAGGTATGCGGGCATTCCTGTGGTCAGCCTTGAAAGTGCCACCCGGCATCCATTACAAAGCCTGGCAGACCTGGTCACTATCCAAGAGACCTGGACGGCCAATCGGGCCCCGAAAGTGGTCATGACCTGGGCGCCCCATGTAAGGGCCCTCCCACAGGCCGTACCCAATTCCTTTGCCGAATGGATGAATGCCTGGGGAAAGGCTGAATTTGTCATTGCCCAGCCGGAGGGGTTTGAACTGGATCCCCTGTTTTCGGGTAATGCCCGGATTGAACACCAGCAGGATAAAGCATTAAAGGATGCGGATTTTGTCTATGTGAAGAACTGGTCCTCCTACCGGGATTATGGCAGGATTTCCGGTGACCGGAACTGGATGATCACACCCGAAAAACTCCGGGTTACTGCAAAAGCCAGGGTAATGCATTGTCTGCCGGTGCGCCGGGGGGTGGTCATTGCTGATGAAGTGCTGGATGGTCCGGATTCAATAGTCATCAGGCAGGCCGCCAACCGGATATGTTCGGCCCAGGCTGTGCTGGCCGGTATCCTGCGGCATGCAGACCTGATCCGGCCAGGGAGAAATCAATAATCCGGTTAATCTATGGAACGGCTATTTGTCATTAAGATTGGCGGTAATGTGCTGGATGATCCGGCTTCCCTCGCCGGATGCCTGGCCCAGTTCGCAGGGATTGCAGACCGTAAGATCCTGGTTCATGGGGGTGGCAGGATTGCCACCCGCATCGGTGAACAAATGGGAATAAAAGCCATCTATGTGGATGGCAGGCGGGTTACGGATGAACCAACCCTTAACCTGGTCACCATGGTTTATGGTGGACTCGTCAACAAGCAGATTGTGGCTAAACTCCAGGCCTTGGGTTCAAACAGTATCGGGCTGACCGGGGCCGATGCCAGAATTATTCCGGCGTTGAAAAGGATTGGGGGGGAGACGGATTTCGGTTTTGCCGGTGAAGTGAATCCTGCCGAGGTATCTGCTGATACCTGCAGGCTCCTGCTTGAACATGGACTCGTGCCTGTATTTGCTCCCCTGACTTTTGAAAGCAGCGGCCAAATGCTGAATACCAATGCGGATACCATTGCATCAGCCCTGGCTATAGCGCTGGCGGGAGTTTACCGGGTGAGGCTGATCTATTGTTTTGAAAAAAAAGGCGTGCTCGAACGGCCAGGTGATGACCAGTCGGTGATCCCCCGGATGAACCAATTACGCTTTGACTCGCTGAAAGCAGCAGGCATCCTGACGGCAGGCATCCTGCCCAAGCTGGAGAATGCCTTTGAAGCCATCCGCATGGGAGTGGCAGAAGTGCTGATCGGAGAAGCCAGTCAGCTTGCCCTTAATACCACGGACAAGGTTACCGGCACCCTAATTTTTTAAAAGGAAATGTTACCAGGAAGACAAATATTTAACCCTGCCCTCCCCTGCCGCAAGGCAGGCGTATGTAATCTGACTGCTCCCGGGAGCAGATGAATCAACAGGCCGCCGATTGCCGGCTGCCATTCTTGTCTTCCTAAAACTGCTTTATGGATAATCTCATTCATCAATATACTGACGCCCTGGAATTACTCCGGGGTATGATCGCTCTTCCCTCCTACAGCCGGGAAGAGGACAGGACTGCTGATCTCATCAGCCAGTTCCTGGAAAACAAAGGGGTAAATGTGAAACGGAGCGGAAATAATTGCTGGGCACTCAATAAATATTTCCGGGAGGATAGGCCCACCATCCTGCTCAATTCCCATCATGATACTGTCCGGCCTAATCCGGCTTATACCCGGGACCCCTTTGATCCTGCGGTGGAAGCGGGCCGGCTGTTTGGATTGGGCAGCAATGATGCGGGCGGATCCCTGGTCGGACTTATTGAGGCCTTCCTGCATTTTTATGAAAAGGGCGACCTGAAATTCAACCTGGTACTCACCGCTACTGCGGAAGAAGAAATATCCGGCTTAAACGGGATTGAAAGCATCCTTCCGCTCCTTCCCCCGGTAGATTTCGCCATCGTGGGCGAACCCACGCTCACGGACCTGGCCATTGCCGAGAAAGGACTGCTGGTGCTGGATTGCACCAGCTATGGACGGGCCGGCCATGCCGCCCGGGAAGAAGGGGATAATGCCATTTACAAGGCCCTGGCAGATATTGACTGGTTCCGGAAATATACCTTCCCGAAAAACTCCGAAGCGCTGGGCCAGGTCAAGATGACCGTGACCATCATCAACGCCGGACAGCAGCACAACGTGGTGCCGGCAGTATGTCATTTCACTGTGGATGTGCGGGTTACCGATGCGTATACCCAGGAGGAGATCCTGGAAGAAATCCGCAGCAGGGTTTCCTGTGAGGTTATGCCCCGTTCCCTGAGGATGCGTTCCTCCCGGATTGACCGCCATCACCCGGTAGTGGAGGCAGCTGTCGCCCTGGGTAAAAAGCTCTATGGTTCGCCGACTACCTCAGACCAGGCCCTGATCCCCTCACCTTCTGTGAAGATCGGCCCCGGTGACTCAGCCCGGTCTCACAGCGCCGATGAATTTATTTATCTGGAAGAGATCCGGGAAGGAATCCATTGTTATATATCCCTACTTGACAAAATCATCAGTTAAATGCCGGACCAGCCAGCTATAGATTATTTACCCATGCTGGAAAACCAGCGGGTGCGCCTCCAGCCGCTGGGCATGGGTGATCTGGATGAGTTGGAAGCTATTGCCCTTGAACCCTCCCTCTGGAAACTAAGTCTGAGCTCCATTTCCAGCCGCCGGGACCTGGAAGCGTATATCCAGCTGGCCATCCGCGAACGGGAAACGGGAAGGTCCATTCCCTTTGTTATCCTCGACAGGCAGGACAACCGCAAGGCCGGATCCACCCGTTTTATGGATATTTCCCTGGCGCATAAACGACTGGAGATCGGTTCGACCTGGATCGGGGAAAAATACCAGCGAACCGGACTCAACCGGTGGATGAAGCTGGCCATGCTGGATCATGCCTTTGATGTGCTGGGCCTGAACCGGGTAGACCTGAAAACCGATGCACTGAACGAAAGATCAAGGAATGCCATGCTGGGCATCGGGGCTACCCAGGAAGGTATCTTCCGGCGGCATATGATCACGGCTGCCGGCAGGGTGAGGGATACCGTGTATTTCAGCATTATCAGGGAAGAATGGCCCCTGGTCAGGAGTAAGCTATTGCATAAAATGAATTAAATTGATCTTCGGATGAAACTCTGGCAAAAAAATAAAGATGTATTCGCAGCGGTATCCGCCTTTACGGTAGGCAGGGACCGGGAACTGGATCTTTATCTGGCTTCAGCCGATGTGCTGGGATCGCTGGCCCATATCCGGATGCTGGAATCCATCGGGTTGCTGACCCGGGATGAATGGACTGCCTTGTCCGCCGAGTTGAAGGTCCTCTACCGGGATATTGAAGCCGGTCAATTTATCCTTGATCCGGAAGCCGAAGATATTCACTCCCATATAGAAATCCATCTCACTCGGGTGCTGGGGGATACCGGGAAAAAAATCCATAGCGGTCGTTCCCGCAATGACCAGGTCCTGGTGGATATCCGGCTCTTTCTGCGGGACCGGCTCCGGGAGCTGGCCGGAAGAACCAGGCAATTTTTCGGGCTGCTGATTAGCTTAAGTGAAAAATACAAAGACCATCTCTACCCGGGATACACCCATCTCCAACTGGCCATGCCCTCCTCCTTCGGCCTTTGGTTCGGCGCATATGCAGAAAGTCTGGTGGATGACCTGATCCTGTTACAGGGAATATACCGGATCGTAAACAAGAATCCTTTAGGTTCTGCAGCTGGTTACGGATCCTCCTTTCCCCTGGACAGGTCCTTAACCACTTCACTGCTGGGGTTTGATGAACTTAACTATAATGTGGTCTATGCCCAGATGGGCCGGGGAAAAACAGAAAAGCTGGTGGCTCAGGGACTGGCTGGTATTTCAGCCACCCTGGCCAGGATGGCCATGGATATGTGTCTGTATATGAATCCGGGATTCGGGTTCGTCTCTTTTCCCGATGAGCTGACCACCGGTTCCTCCATCATGCCCCATAAAAAAAACCCGGATGTGTTTGAAATGATCCGGGCCTATGGAAACAGGATGCAGGCTTTGCCCGGTGAAATATCATTGATAACGGCCAATCTCCCTTCCGGATATCACCGGGACCTTCAGTTGCTGAAAGAGCATCTTTTCCCTGCTTTTGGAAACCTGACACAATGCCTGGATATGGCAACCCTGATGCTGGAACATATCCGGATCGGGGAGCATATCCTTTCCGATGACCGCTATAAATACCTGTTCAGCGTGGAAGAGGTGAACAGGCTGGTGCTGGAAGGCATGCCTTTCCGGGATGCTTACCGGAAAGTAGGTATGGATATCGAAAAAGGGGAATTTGAGCCATCCCGGGAAATCCATCACAGCCATGCAGGTAGCATGGGCAACCTTTGCAATGAGGAAATTAGCCGGATGATGGATCAGGTCTGGAACTCCTTTGGATTCGAACGCAGTACGGAAGCCATTAAAAAACTCACGGACTAAGGACTTCCCTAGGCTTGGATTACCTTAAATCACCTGATTTGACCTAGTATTTATCCGGCTGTAAACTGCTTCCCGCCTTATTCATCCAGGCCAGACTTTTTGCCCTTGGGCTGGTGTTTGAGTACTTTAGCTTCACTATAAAAGATGATCTCTTCCGCAATGTTTTTAGCCTGATCCCCTACCCTTTCCAGTTTCCGGATGATGGAATAAATGTACAGGGCCTGCCCGGTCAGGTTCTTATCAAGATTGCTGGCGATATACTCGGTAATGATTGCGGTGGAATTATCATTGATCTCATCAAGCAGGTCATCCTTCTTAAAGGTTTTCCGGGCAATCAGGGTATCTTCCTTATCAAAGGCATGCATCACGTCGGAGATCATGATATTCGCCTGATCGAACATCTCCACTACCCGGGTGATCTCCAGCAGTTTCCGGTCAAAATGAGCGGGAAGGTCCACCACGGACTGAGCAATCGTTTCCGCATTGTCCCCCGTCCTTTCCAGATTCATATTGATCTTCAGCACCGCCAACAGGAATCGGAGATCAACCGCCACCGGAGTGAACAGGGCAAAGATATCTTCGCAATCCCGGTCAATCTTCAGTTCAAAGGCATTCACCCTTTTTTCGGACAGGATGACTTCCCTGGCCAGGTCCTTATCGATATTCACCAGGGAAGTCCGGGACTTATGCAGCTGCTTGAGGACCAGGGCCCACATTTTAATGGATTCAGCCTTCAGCTTATGCAACTCGTTGTCCAGGTGGGTGAGTTTGTTTTTAGGTTGTATCATGGCAATATTATTTTTTGCATCCGGTCATTAGCCGAAATGCCCGGTGATATAGTTCTGAGTCTTTTCATTTTTCGGATTGGTGAATATCACTTTGGTGTCATCTTGCTCGATCAGCTCACCCAGAAAGAAAAAAGCAGTCCGGTCGCTCACCCGTGCAGCCTGTTGCATATTATGGGTGACGATCAGTATCGTGTACTCGGATTTAAGTTCATAAACCAGCTCTTCCACTTTGGCGGTGGAAATAGGATCCAGGGCGGAGGTGGGTTCGTCCAAAAGCAGGATCTCGGGGTTCATAGCCAGTGCCCGGGCAATGCAGAGTCGCTGCTGCTGGCCTCCGGACAGAAAGGTACCCCGTTTATGCAAGGTGCTTTTTACTTCTAACCATAGGGCAGCCCTTTTGAGGGTGGATTCCACGATTTCATCCTTTTGAGCCTTGGTGAGGCGGATGTGGTTCAGGAGGTATCCGGAAATCACATTGTCATAAATGCTCATGGTCGGAAAAGGGTTGGGGCGCTGAAATACCATGCCTACCTTTCTGCGGAGCAGCACCGGGTTCATTTTATAAATATCCTCCCCGTACAGCTTCAGGCTACCGCTTACTGTGGCCCCTGCCGTCAATTCATGCATCCGGTTAATGCAGCGGATGAACGTGGTTTTACCGCATCCTGAGGGGCCCATGACAGCCCAGACCTGGTGTTTCCTGATTTCCAAACGGATGTTCTTCAGGATCTGGTTCTGGCCGAAATAAGCATTAAAATCCTCTGCCTTTAAAACGGTGTTCTCCATTTTCTTTCCACTAGTTTGGTGATGAGGTTCAGTACCAGGATCATGATGATCAAAATCAGGGAAGCGCCCCAGGCCAGTTTGTGCCCTTCTGTGTAGGGGCTGGTCGCATATTTGAATATGATCAACGGAAGACTGCTGGTCGGTTTGAAAATATTGGTATTCATCCAATGATTCCCAAAGGCAGTGAAGAGCAGTGGTGCTGTTTCGCCCACCACCCTGGCAATGCTCAGCAGGACCCCATTCATAATGCCACTCATGCCGCTGGGCACAATAACCCGCAGCACCGTGGTGTAATAAGGGACTCCCAGGGCCAAGGAAGACTCCTTGAGTGCCTCCGGGATCAACTTTAAGGTTTCTTCCGTGGATTTGATGATGGCAGGAAGCATCATCAGTCCCAGGGCTATGCTGCCGGAAAAAGAAGAAGGTCCCCCCATTGGCACGACTACCCATTCATAAATAATGATTCCGATCACAATGGATGGGATTCCCTGCAGTACATCCACTGCAAGCCGGCAATTATAGGCAATTCTGCCCTTGGGGGTTTCACTCAAGTAGATGCCGATCAGGATGCCAACAGGTATGGCCAGCACAGCAGCCACCCCGATTAGCATCAGGGTACCTACGATAGCATTGCTGATCCCTCCACCGGTTTCGCCGACAGGTTTCGGCAGGCTCACCAGAAAATGCCAGTTGATCGCTGATATCCCCTTTTTAAAAATATAAAAGAGGATCAGCAGGAGGGGCAGGGTGGAGATCAGGGACAACAGAATCACCACCAACCTGAACAGCCGGCTTTTCAATCCACGCACCTGGACTTGTCTGTCCAGACCTGAGATGATCGCTTTTCCTTCCGCTATATGACCGTCATTTCCCAATTTAATTTATTGAGCATCTGTGTATTCTTTTGATCTTTCATTCGAAAGTAAACCGCTTTATGACCTGTTTTCCGATGATATTGATAATGGTGGCCACGATAAACAGGAATAGCCCCATTTCAATCAGGGCTGCACTGTATATTCTACCCGTGGCCTCTGTGAATTCATTGGCGATGACACTGGCCATGGTATTGGCTGGCCCGAATAGTCCATGGGGAAGGGAATGGGTGTTGCCAATCAGCATGGTCACTGCCATAGTTTCCCCCAGTGCCCTGCCCAGGGCCAGCAGGATCCCGGCAAACAAGCCTGACCGGGTATAAGGTATGATGACATGGCGGATCACTTCATATCTGGTGGCCCC
>Ga0307372_10008602_pt1 | contig 14294 bp, 17 predicted proteins | sample OX1MG_FD_202533 | JGI IMG/M metagenome (GOLD analysis project Ga0307372, IMG submission 202533) | Soil microbial communities from Risofladan, Vaasa, Finland - OX-1 | ecosystem: Environmental > Terrestrial > Soil > Coastal area > Acid sulfate soil | place: Finland: Risofladan, Vaasa | collected...
AGTTGCGGAATGCGTCCTCTAGCTGCTGCGCGGTCTTTGTACTTGGATCAGGCCCCAGGATCTGGAACACGGGGGCGTAGGCTCGGCGAAGGATCTCTGCGAACACACTTTGATAAGTGTCATGGCTGGCGCGCTTGAAGGCCAGCAGGTCCTCAGAGGCTGACCCATCGTCGTTCAGGAGTCCCATGATCCGAAATGACTGCAATGTACGGGGCACGATCGACTCGCTCACACCTAGCCTGACCAGGGATGATTGGTTGATTTGGACCCCTGTGTCCCTGAAGGCATCGAGGGGCTTCGTAATCGCGTAAGCTGGTGCGTAGGGGGCTGTACCTGCGTCGTCTAGTGCCATGAACACATGGTACCAGGACGGGTGGCAGTCTCAGTACACAATTACGTGATTCCGGGAAAAAACTTCGTAATCCCAGGTCAGCGTGCTAAGAATATTTCATGGAGAAGATAAAACCTGTACTGATTCTTTCCGAAGGCGGCACCTGGCTGGCTGTTTCGCCACCTGAATCAGCGATGAGCGTGGGGGTCTTTGGATCGAACCGCGAGGAAGCCAGCGGTCGATTCCAAGATGCCGTAACCCGCAGGCTGGCCCTGGATACGGCGGCCGAGGTGGTCGTCCCACCACCCTCGTTCTAGGGCGCGGCGCCGTTACACCCCCTGCGTACCGTTAGCAGCGCACCCAGCTAGAGTCGAACGGAGGAGGTGCAAGCTATGAGCGCAGCACTCTCTCAGGCGGTAGACGAGGGTCGCGACGAGTTGACTCCCGAAGAGGCGGAGCGATTCGCCGACGAGCAGGCCCGGGAGTATCTCGGTATGTCAATCGAAGAGTTCCGGAGTCGCGCCGCGGCCGACGCGCTTCCCGAAGATGATCCCATGGTCGTCCACATTGGACTACTGGCGGGTGTCGAGATCCACCACTGCTGACAGGGAACCCGCTCGTAACGACGCTGAGGCCAAGAGGCGACTTCTCGGCGTTCTCAATCGGTCCCTGTCGGCGGTCTGCAATGAGGCGATCTGGCTAGTAAGCCCTGGGGGCGATGGCGTATTCACCGCCCTCACGGCTCCTCCTATCGTCCCTTTGCGGGTCGATGAGGAAAAGCTCTGGCTCCGATCCACACTTCAGTTCTCATACGTTGATGATTTGCGATTCGGCGGCCGAGAGCGCAAGGCATCGACGCATTTCTATGCCCACACCGTGGGTGAAACGGACAGACTCAAGCCCCAGCTTTACTCATGGGAGTGGGCTTCTTCGGAACCCACGTACCCTCACTTACACCTTCGCCGCGCTGACCCCGCATTTCACGGGCTCGGCAAGCTCCATATCCCTACGGGGAGAGTCTTCTACGAGGATGTGTTGCGATTCCTCATCGCGGAACACGGAGTAGAACCGGCCCGGGAGGACTGGCAGAAGGCCTTGGATGATTCATTCCGACGGGTATCGAACTACGCGTCATGGGGCGGCGGAAGAAGCTCGTAGCCTGGGGCTGGGTCGATTTTGGTGCAGACCTGTGACTTTTGGTGCAAGTGGCACCTTTAGGTGCAAAGCCGCGGGCTGGCACGGAACTGCAATGTGTTCTAGTTTGCGCCGTCGTACGCCAACCGAGGGGAGGGGTTGATGGCCGACAGCGAAGTCCTGCGGGCACCCCACGTTCTCGAGTACCCCTACGTCCGGTCGACGGGCCCGGTCATCGGCGCCTTTCTCACCGCGCTGCGCGACGGCCGGATCCTCGGGGCGGAGTCCCACGACACCCAGGGCGCGGCGACGGTGATCGTGCCCCCTACCGAGTACGACCCCGTCACCAGTGCCGACGTCGGCCCACTGGTGGAGGTAGGCCAGTCCGGTGTGGTCACGACGTGGTCGTGGGCATCGGAGCCGAAGAAGGACCAGCCTCTCGATCGCCCCTTCGCGTGGGCCCTGGTGAAACTCGACGGAGCGACCACGGCCATGCTCCACGTCGTGGACGCGGGCTCACCCGAGGCCATGTCGACCGGCATGCGCGTCACGGCGCGCTGGCGTCCGGTGACGGCGCGCGTGGGGCGCGTCCAGGACATCGAGTGCTTCGTGCCCGAAGGGTCCAAGCCATGACCGACGCCGGCACCATCACCGACTCGGGCGCGTCGGGCGAGGCCCCCGTCACGACGCTCGCCACGCCGATGCGCCTCGACTACCAGTACACCGCCGGTCTGTCCCAGTCGCGTTTTCTCCAGGGCATCGCCCAGGGCAAGTTCATCGGCCAGCGCTGCCCGGCCTGTCACAAGGTCTACGTCCCGCCCCGCGGGTCGTGCCCGACCGACGGCGTCGCCACCACCGACCCGGTGGAGCTGTCCAACATCGGGACGGTCACGACCTACTGCGTGGTGAACGTTCCCTTCCAGGGCCAGTCCATCGAGATCCCCTACATCTGCGCCCAGATCCTCCTCGACGGCGCCAACATCGCCTTCATGGGGCTCATCCAGGAGATGTCGGCCGCGGATGTCCGCATGGGCATGCGGGTCGAGGCGGTCTGGCTCCCGAAGGACCAGTGGGGCCTGACCATGGCGTCGGTGAAGTACTTCCGGCCCAACGGCGAGCCCGACGCCGACTACGAGACCTTCAAGGAGTACCTGTGAGCCCCGCCGCGACGGCACGCGCCGCGGTCCGGCCCGTCGGGGTGGTGTCGGTCGCCCAGACGAAGTCGGTCCGGCGCGAGGACCACCGCAACGAGGTCGAGATGCTCATGCCCATCGTGACCGAGGTCTTCGCCAATATCGGGGTCACCAAGCTCGACATGGGCTTCGTCTGCTCGGGAAGCACCGACTATCTCGTGGGCGCGCCGTTCAGTTTCGTCATGGCCCTCGACGCTGTGGGGGTCTGGCCCCCGATGCGCGAGAGCCACGTCGAGATGGACGGCGCCTGGGCCCTCTATGAGGCCTGGACATTGCTCCAAGAAGGTGAGATCGACACCGCTCTCGTCTACAGCTTCGGCCGCTCCTCGCCGAGCCAGCTCGACCGGATCCTGGCGCTGCAGCTCGACCCCTATTACATGGCGCCCATGTGGCCCGACCCCGTTGCCCTCGCCGCCCTGCAAGCCCAGGCGCTCATCGACACGGGGAAGGCCACCGAGAAGGACTTCGCGGTGGTGGCGGCCCGCAGTCGCCGCGACGCACTCGGCAACCCCAACGCCCAGGTGGCCAAGGACCAGTCACCCGACGAGTTGCTCCGCGACGACTACGTCGTGGCGCCGCTGCGTCGCCACGCGCTACCCCCCATCACCGACGGCGTCGTCGCCGTCGTCCTCGCGGCGGAGGACAGAGCCCGCGACCTCTGTGACCGCCCGGCGTGGATCACCGGCATCGACCACCGCATCGAGGCCCACGCGTTGGGCGCCCGCGACCTGGCCCAGTCCCCCTCGACCCGCGCCGCCGCGCAGGGCGCGGGTGTCTTCGACGCCTCGGACGCAGTCCACGTCGATGTAGCCGAGCTCCACGCACCCTTCGCCCATCAAGAGCTCATCCTGCGCGAGGCGCTCGGTCTGGCCGACTCGGTGGCGGTGAACCCCTCGGGTGGCGCGCTGGCCGCCAACGCGCTCATGGTGGCGGGGCTCCTCCGGATCGTCGAAGCGGCGACCCGCATCATGGACGGGTCTGCCGGCAGCGCCATCGCGCACGCCACCTCGGGTCCCTGTCTCCAGCAGAACCTCGTCTGTGCTCTCGCCGCGGAGCCCTCGGGCCCGACCGGAAAGGGGGCGTGATGGCCGAGCGCTGTGCGGTCATCGGTGTGGGCCAGACCAAGCACGCCGCCAAGCGTGAGGACGTCTCGATCGCGGGTCTCGTCCGTGAGGCGGCGGGACGGGCCCTCGAGGACGCCGGGCTCGACTGGGCCGACATCGACGCCGTGGTCATCGGCAAGGCCCCAGACATGTTCGAAGGTGTCATGATGCCCGAGCTCTACCTGGCCTCGGCGCTCGGCGCGGTCGGCAAACCCATGCTCCGCGTCCACACGGCGGGGTCGGTGGGTGGGTCCACGGCCATCGTGGCCGCCCATCTGGTCGCCTCGGGTCGCCACGAGCGGGTTCTCACCGTCGCCTTCGAGAAGCAGTCCGACTCCGACGCCATGTGGGCCCTGTCGGTGCCCCAACCCTTCTCGGCGCCCCTCCTGGCCGGTGCGGGCGGGTTCTTCGCCCCGATCATCCGCGCCTACATGCGACGCTCGGGCGCACCCGACCACATCGGGATCCTGGTGGCGGTGAAGGACCGCCTCCAGGCCCTCAAGAACCCCTACGCCCATCTCCACATCGAGGACATCTCCTTCGACATGGTGAAGGACTCGATCATGTTGTGGGATCCCGTCCGCTACCTCGAGACCTGCCCGTCCTCCGACGGCGCCGCGGCGATGGTCCTGGTCTCCGAACGCGTGGCGGAGTCCTCGACCTCGAGCCGGCCCCCGGCGTGGATCCACGGCATGGCCATGCGTTCGGAGCCCACAATGTTCGCGGGGCGCGACCAGGTGAACCCCCAGGCCGGCCTGGACTGCGCCGCGGACGTCTATCACCAGGCCGGCATCACCGAGCCCCGTCGCCAGATCGACGTGGCCGAGGTTTACGTCCCCTTCTCGTGGTTCGAGCCCATGTGGCTCGAGAACCTCGGCTTCGCGGACCAGGGTGACGGATGGAAGCTCACCGAGTCCGGGGCCACGGCCCTCGACGGCGGGGACATCCCCTGGAACTGCTCGGGCGGCGTCTTGTCGTCGAACCCCATCGGTGCCTCGGGCATGTTGCGTTTCCTGGAGGTGGCCATGCAGGTCCGGGGTCAGGCCGGGGAGCACCAGGTGGAGAACGTCCGCACCGCGCTGGGCCACGCCTATGGCGGGGGATCGCAGTTCTTCGCCATGTGGGTGCTGGGCGCCGACAAGCCCTGATCCGCCCGTCTGCCCCGCCGTGGGTCCGGTACGGGGGCTTTCGATGCCCGCCACTACACTGCGTGTCGACATGCGCCGCGCTCTGCGGGTCGGGTCGAGACGGAGGTCCATCACATGAAGGTCGTCGTTGACTACGACGTGTGCGCGTCCAACGCCGTCTGCATGGGCATCGCGCCTGAGGTGTTCGAGGTGCGCGACGACGGGTACCTCTACGTCCTCAACGAGAACCCCCCGGCCGAGCTGATGGACAAGGTCCGCATGGCCGCCAACAACTGCCCGACGGGGGCGATCACGCTCGTCGAGGACGAGTAACCGCCAGTGGCAGGAGGTGCCGGCGTGACCGGCGGGACCGCTCCGGTGGGTGCCGCGGTCGGTCCGACCCGGGTCCGCTTCGCCCCGTCGCCCACGGGGTTCCTCCACGTCGGCAGTGCCCGGGCCGCTCTCTACAACTGGCTCTACGCCCGTCACACGGGTGGGATCTTCGTTCTACGCATCGAGGACACCGACACCGAGCGCAACCGCGAGGAATGGGTCGACGGCATCGTGTCGTCTCTGTCGTGGCTGGGGATGGAGCCCGACGAAGGGCCCTTCCGCCAGTCGGCGCGCGCCGATGCCTATCGCCGCGCCATCGACGCCTTGTGGGAAGCCGGTGCGGTCTACGCCTGTGGGTGTTCGCGCGACGAGATCGACGCCCGGACAAAATCCAACGCCACCCCCGGATACGACGGCTTCTGCCGCGACCGGGGCCTCGAACGCGAGGGCCGGGCCCTGCGCTTCCGGGTTCCTGCGTCCGGGACGACCGTCGTCCACGACCTCATCCGCGGCGACGTGGTCTTCGCCCATGAGGCCATCGAGGACTTCGTGGTGGTGAAGTCCTCGGGGGCACCGCTCTTCGTCCTCGCCAACGTCGTCGACGACATCGACATGCGCATCACCCATGTCATCCGGGGCGAGGACCTCTTGCCGTCGACGCCCAAGGGTCTCCTCATCTGGTCCACCCTCGAGGGTGCCGACGCCACCCTGCCCGCCTTCGCGCACCTTCCCCTTCTCGTGAACGAGCGCCGCCAGAAGCTCTCCAAACGCCGCGACGACGTGGCCGTCGAGTCTTACCAAGAGCGCGGTTATCTGGCCGCCGCCATGCGCAACTATCTGGCCTTGCTCGGTTGGAGTGACCCCGAGGGACGCGAGATCCTCACCGTCGAGGAGATGGTGGCTGGCTTCGAGTTGTCGGAGGTGAACCACGCCCCCGCGTTCTTCGACCTGAAGAAGCTGGAGTGGATGAACAAGGAGTACCTCCGGGCCATGTCCGTCGACGACTTCATCGAGCTGTCCCGACCGTGGTTGGCGCCCGACCGCGCCCCGTGGCCCCCCGACCGTTTCGACGAGGCGGTCTTCCGCACCATCGCACCGCTCGTCCAGGAGCGGGTCGGGGTCCTCGGCGAGGTGCCCGACATGGTCGACTTCCTCTTCCTGGACGAGCCGCTGATCGACGAGGAGTCGTGGGTGGCGCTGTCCAAGGACGACGCCACCCCGGCCGTCCTCGACCGTGCCCTGGCCCTCTACGGGGAGTGCGAATGGGAGGCCGAGATCCTGCACAGCGCCACCCAGGCGCTGGCCGACGACTTGGGCCGCAAGCTCAATAAGGTCCAGGCGCCCATCCGGGTGGCCGTCACCGGCCGCCGGGTCGGACCACCCCTATTCCAGTCCCTGGAGGTGCTCGGGCGCGAGGCTGTAGTGGAGCGCCTAGCCGCCGCCCGGGAACGTCTCGGAGGCGAACGGAGTTGAGACGCGGTCCGGCCCAGACCGGACCGGAAGGATCGGGGGACTGAACCGGTGGCAGTACTCGGGGACGCGATGGTGCGTGGTGCGCGCGCCTTCCGGTGGGTCCTCCAACGTCTCGTGCTCCTCGCCCTCGTCATCGGGGGCTACTTCGCCTTCACCGGCGCCCAGGTCTGGCTGACCTCCCGCCATCACGACGCCCGCCCCGTCCAGGCCATCGTGGTCATGGGGGCCGCCCAGTACGACGGGGTCCCATCACCCGACCTGGTGGCGCGGCTGGATGAGGCGAACTCACTCTGGAACCGCCATCTCGCCACCACCATCGTGGTCACGGGCTCGAAGCAGACCGGTGACAAATTCACCGAGGCCCACGCGTCGGCGACGTGGCTGGCCCAACACGGGGTGCCGCCGGGCGACATCATCGAGGTCGGTGGCGACGACTCGTGGACGAACCTGTCGCTGGCGGCCGGGGCTCTCCATCAGCGGGGGATGACCAAGGTCCTCATCGTGACCGACGGGTTCCACGAGGACCGCAGCCTCGCCATCGCTTCCAACGTCGGGCTCCAGGCCTGGTCCGCACCCACCACCAATTCCCCCATCAAGGGGTGGGCGACGGTTCCCTACTACGCCAAGGAGGCCGTGGGAGTGGCCCTGGGCCGGATCATCGGGTACTCGCGCCTCCACCGGCTGGGCTAGCCTGCGAGGTCACCCATTCGGGGGTGGTGTAATCGGCAACACGGCAGGTTCTGGCCCTGTTATTGGGGGTTCGAGTCCTCCCCCCCGAGCCAAATTCCCTCTCCGAGCCCCACTGCGGTGGGGCTCGGGTGCGTCACGGATTCGAGATCACCGACGTGAGTGCGGACCCGCTTGTCCGCACCGGAATCCCTCGAAGGACGTTGCCTGTCCGTCAGGACGGCGTGCCTCGTTGCGGCTTCGGAATCTCGATCGAGGGCGAAAGGGGGATCTCGACCGATCGGATAGTCTGACTCGGCCCGAAAGGGTGCCGGGCCCCATCGTCTAGTGGCCGAGGACACCACCCTCTCAAGGTGGCGACACGGGTTCGAATCCCGTTGGGGCTGCGATACACCTGCAGGTGAGCGCCTTGAAATCCCATCAGTCAGGTGGGAAACGGCCGATCTGCTACTCGAATTGCTATTGCCGCACAGCGGCCCACTACGTTTGGGCAACTCACCAAACCGGTAGGTAGGCGCCATGCAAGGTCACGTCCGCCAACGCGGCAAGGACAGCTGGGAGCTCCGGGTCTACATCGGGCGCGACGCGACTACGAAGCGGGCGCGGTACAAGACGCGGACCTTCAAAGGCTCCAAGCGCGACGCCGACCGGGCCATGCGCGCCTTCCTCGTAGAGGTAGACCGAGGAGTCATCAGCGAGGGCACCTTCGGGGAGCTGCTCGAGCGCTGGTTCGAGGTGGCGTCGACGACGCGGGACTGGTCGCCCAAGGGCATCGCCGAGACGAGGCGGATCATCGACACCAGGCTCGGCGCCCTGTCGCCGATCGCGCTCGACAAGCTCCGGACGCCGATCATCGACCGTTACTACGCGCAGCTGCGGACGCACGGTGGTGCCTGCGGACACCGGCCCCGTCAGTTGCACGACGGTGACCTGTGCGAGGCCGGGCCCCCGCTCTCGACCTCAACCGTCCGTCGTATTCACGCCGTGATCCACTCGGCGCTCGAACAGGCGGTCGCCTGGGACATGCTGATGTTCAATCCCGCGTCCAAGGCATCGCCCGGGCGGATCGACTCTCCCGAGATCACGTCGCCCGAGGTCGATGAAGTGATCAAGCTGATCACCGCCGCCCGGGAGACCGACCCGGATTTCGCGGTCTATCTGGTTGTCTCGGCCGTGACCGGGGCGCGCCGGGGGGAGATATGCGCGCTCAGGTGGACCGACTTCGATAGCACCAAGGCGACGGTGCGTTTCGCCCGGGCCATCTCGATCGGGACGGAGGGTCCGGTGGAACGGCAGAAGCTGAAGACCCGTTCCTCGGTTCGTACCGTGGCCTTCGATGCCGCCACCACGTCCATCCTGGACGCCCACCGGGCGCGCTGTGCTGAGCGGGCACTCGCCTGCGGTGTCCCGTTGCCGAAGTCTGCCTTCGTGTTCTCCGACGAAGCCGACGGGTCGGCCCCGTGGCGGCCGGATTCGACCACCCGGCGATTCGGGACGTTGCGCAAACGCTGTGGGCTCGATGAGAGCATCCACCTCCACAGTCTCCGGCATTTCGTGGTGACGACCTTGCTCAACGCGGGTGTCGAGTTACCTGAGGTCGCCGGCCGAGTCGGCCACGGCGGAGGAGGAAGGACCACGCTCGCCGTCTACTCCCACTTCAAACCGGTGAGGGACCGCCATGCGGCCGAGTACCTCGGACAGCTACTCGCCGTTCCCGACGGGGGCAACGTCTAACGGCCCTCCAATTCCGAGAGGCGTGCAGCGAGCTCCCGATCGGGGCTGACATGGCGCCTGTAGAGAGGCCCGCATGGCGTCTCGCTTAGACGCAACGAGAGCATCAGAAGTGGCTGGTCTGGGGAATCGTCGCGGTACGCTTGGCCGAGGTAGCCGAATTCATTCATGACTCCCACCACACTGCGGTTGGCGGTCTTAGCCAGCCGCCGTTCGCTCATATCAGTCAATTCAGAGGCTATGAAGGCTGGACTGGCTCCGTGCGCGTCCAACACTTCCCCGAGGGCTCCTGAGAAGCGGGCAATGAGAGTGGTCGCCGGAGCAAGCGGGATGAGCACTGGAAGCAGTGTCGACTCGTTGACGAACAGGGCAACCTGGGGACGCCAGAAGAAAGCCGTGGCCAACCAGTCGCCCAGGGCCGTGGTCGACCTCTCTTCGGTCTGTCGCGGCTCGGACTTCAAACGATCGAGCAGTCGCTTCGTGCCGTGGACGATCAGCATCTGGCTTCGCGGCCGTCCGCTTCACCGTCTACACCGGCCCGGAGTCGTCGACAGAGGTCGGCAGGCGGGATTTCCCGCTGATCGGCTACGGCGCGGATCCATGCGATGGCGGCCAAGGCCGCATATCTCCAAAAGTCGTCCGTGCTCCAAGAGCTAACTTCCTCCAGCAGGTCGACCTCGACGCCTCCGTGAGTGGCGCCTACGGCCAGGAGGGCGTAGCGGATCTTCTGGTTGTCCCGGCCTCGGAATCGACACTCTGAGAGGTACTTCTCAACGATGTGCTCCTCGGAGATCGGGCTATCCCGGCTGACTACGCCATCTTTCAGGGCGTCGGCGGCCAAGCGGATGAAGACCTCGCCCGGGAACGTGTTGTTCTTCGGATGCAGTGGCCCAATCTGGTCCAGGGCATCGAAGATGTCCTCATCGATCTCGACCACTCTCAAGAGGAGTCCGACCGCCTCTCGGGCTTCGTCCGGGCTCGGGGTCCGATGTGGGCTCACCGCTACAAGATAGGTCTGCCGGCGGCCCGAGGGCCCAGACGTACCTTGGACGTCCGAGGTACTGTCAATGGACTCGGGCCTGAAAGTGCTGAGGGAGGAAAGGTGTCAGAGCGAATCGTTGTACTGCGGTCGGGTCAGTCGCTGCAGTTCCTGATGGATGCTTGCGCTGCGCTGGCTGACGACGTGAACGAGCCACACGCCTGGACGAATGCTGATGAAGAACTCTTGAACGTCTACGCCGAGGTCGTGACCGCATTGGCCCGGCTACGACGGGAGGAGTTGGCCGGTGGCTCTGAGTCGAATGTTCAGGTTGCGATAATCGACCATCTGATCGAGCGAGTTCGTCAGACCAGGGTGGGCGAGATCAGCATGCGATTGGCCGACGTCGTGGACCGCCTGCACGCTGAAGCAGTAAACCAGGTGGTTCTGTCGTAAATCGCTCGAAGCCGGTCACATCGCTCGCGACAATGTCCCGCGAGCCAACAACTCGTCTCGGAATGGATCACTTTTCGACACGGACAGGTCGATAGTCCTGGCCAACAGCGAATCGATCGGGCTTCCTCGAAGCAAAAATTGCCCACCCCTTCCGAGGCTCCCTGGATCCAGGCGGTAATGCTCGGAGCCGCGAATAGCGTGGGGCTGGGATTAAGCGCAGGGATAGCGGGATCGGCAGGCTTCGCTCGACGATTTTGATATTTCGGCCAGGCGATAGCCCCGATTATGCGCGCGTCTGACCACCGGACTTCTGGACTAGGACCAATCTCATCACTGGCACTTCTCGCCCGGGCCAGAATGGATACATCGGTACATCGGTACATCGGTACCTTGATACCGAATGCGGGTCCTGGCACCTCTGGTGGGTTACTTCGACGCAATCAGTGACGCCAAATCCAAAGCTGGCTTGCCAGACATACAAGAGACCGAGAATGTGACGCGCACGACAGTAGGCGTACCTGTCGATGAGGAGGGACCGACCGCTTCGGGCTGGATAGAAACGGGGGAAGACATAACGGCCTGACCGCCGATGACGACTGACGAGAAACCAAAGCCACTCGGGACTGTGGACACAGCCACCGCATTCGACGTCCAGTCGTAGTTGCCAAGATGATCGATCGGGATGATAGCTGTCCCCCAGTTCGCCAGCGTGGTCGCGGGATCGGGGGGAGAAGCAGGAGCGGGCTTCGGGTACCCTCCCGGAGGCTGCGTGGCATTAGGACAGGTCGACGCTTTGCTGTGCCTGCCGTTCACCAAAGCGCCAGGGACGGAACGGCCTCGGACTGTCGTGTTTGGTAGTAACTGTGACCCGTGGAGTTCGTTGCTGGCTATCAATCCGGCCACTCCAAGGCCGAGAGCGATCACCAGGACCCCTACCATCACATGGCGACGGCGTCGCCTAGTTCTGGCTTCCTTGAAGATGCCTTGGGACGCAAATGGAGATGCGGGGTGGTTGACAATGGTCACGCCGCACCCCCTTTTCTCCGAGCCGGTGCGGGTGACAGGCTTCGGATCATCTCGATCACCTCGTCGGGGCGGTACCCGTGGTTACGTGCAAAGGCAACCGTCTCGCGAATCCTTGCCAGCACGACACTGCGCTCAGAGGTACCGGCCACAGTTATGCCTCGACCACGGCGGAAGTCGAGGAGCCCTTCGTCGCGCAGTATGTGCATGGCCCGGAGCACGGTGTTCTTGTTGACTCCGAGGACGGCAGCGATGTCGGAGGCCAAAGGCAGGCGTTCGCCTGGGCCTGCCTCTCCTTCCGCGATCGCTCGACGGATCTCGGCGGCTACTTGTTCGTGAAGCGGAACGGGCTCGGAACGGTCGAGTTCGACCAACAACATAGTACTAGGCAGAATAGATCTATTTCCAGCTGATGTCTAGGGGCAAAGACACGCGCGACTGCCGGTTCTGTGCGCCATGAAGGGGCCAGCCCCAACCACCTTCAGGCCAGCCGGGAACACCGGGGTTCGGATGGAGGTCGAGGATGCTGCCGGGCCCACCTCACCGATGGTTTCGATCAGACCCACCACCCGGGATTGCGCAACGTCGTGATTATGTGCGCGTGACTCAAGGGCGTCGGTAAGTTCCGTGGGACCACTCTCGGAACGATCAGGCTGGAACGTGGGTGGGCGATACCCCCGATTACAGGATGCTGTAAGACGCGCATGCCAAGGGTTGGATCCCATCCGACTCAGGCACCTCTAGCCCGGTCCAGATGGATTACACGTTACGTTTGGTATCAACAATCTCGGTGGCATTGGCTAGTCGATTCGGCTCGATCGCCTCAGACGGGATAGTTCCCAGCCGCGAGGTCTTCGAGCAGGCTCGGATGGTTGGGCTTCCAACCGAACTTCTCTCGCGTCAGTGCACTCGACGATGGCTGGTCGACGGCGAAGATGTGGCTGAGGAATCCGAAGTTCTCCGCTCCGACGGCCTCGACGGGCAGGTCGAGCTGGCGGCCGATGACTTCGGCGATGGAGCGCATGGTGTCGCCCTCGTCAGCGACGGCGTGGGCAACCGTGCCGGGAGCGGCTTGCTCGAGAACCAGCCGGAAAAGTTGGGCGGCGTCGAGGCGGTGCACGGCTGGCCAGCGCTGGGTGCCGTCGCCTACAAAGCCGGAGACACCGGTGCGCCGGGCGCTATCAACGAGCACCGAGGCGAATCCACAGCGCCCACCTGCGGCATGGACCGACCGGGGCAGACGAACGACGGCGGAACGGACGCCACGCTCGGCCAGGTCAACGACTGCTTGGGCATTGCGGCCGCGGCCGCCCACAGGTCCGTCGGTGGGGAAGGCATCCGCCTCGGTTGAAGTGTGTCCGGGTATGGCGGGCGTGCCCGATGCGATGACCAGTGGCTTGCCGCTCTCCTCCAGGGCGGCCCCGAACGTTTCGACCGCGAGCGTCTCCCTCGCCACCGACTTTTCCATGTTGTTGAAGTCGGCGCCGAAGGCGAGGTGGATCACCCCGTCGGACTGAACGGCGCCTGTGCGTAGGCTCTCGGGGTCACTGAGATCCCCGCGGAGCACCGAGGCTCCGACAGCGGTGAGGGCTTGCGCAGAGGCGTCGGATCGGGCCAGGCCGAGCACTTCGTGGCCCGCGGCCGTCAGTTCCGGGACGAGCACGGAACCGATTCCTCCGGTGGCGCCGGTAACGAAGACACGCATATTGAACCCTCCTTGAGATGGGTCGCCTTGCCTGGCGAACAGGTGATGGGACTCTTATCCCGTCACTGTAGCAGTGTGATGGGACTAGAGTCGCATCACTGTCTATGATTGGCAGATGGCCCGATGGGAACCCGACGCACGCGAGCGACTGGTGCGCGCTGCGTTGGACCTGTTCGCCGAGCAGGGCTACGACAACACCACCGTCGCCCAGATCGCCGAACGAGCGGGGTTGACCAAGAGCACCTTTTTCCGACACTTCCCCGACAAGCGCGAGGTGTTGGCTGCCGGGCAGGACACCTTGTGCCAACTCTTCGGAGAGGGCATTGCGGCGGCACAGCCCGCGGCGACGCCGCTGGAGGCCGTCGCCGCGGGCCTCGACGCAGCGGTGGAGGCATTCACCCCCGAACGACGAGACCTCGGGCGAAAGATGCAAGCAGCCATTGCGGCCAGCAGCGAACTACAAGAGCGCGACACACTCAAGCGCGTCGGTTTGGCCAAAGCCATATCCGACGCGCTCAAGAAGCGAGGAGTGCCAGACCCGACCGCGAGCCTCGCTGCTGAACTCGGAATCCTCGCTTTGAAGATGGCCCACTCCCGCTGGTCCGACTCAGCCAACCAGCAGGAACTTGCTGCCCTCGCCCGTCATTCACTTGACGAACTGCAAACCGCAAGCGCCACACTCAGATAGATGAGACGGTGCCTTCAGGTTCTGTTGCCCGAAGGCGTCCCAACCGCCGGATACGGGCCCAGTCGGAGTACCTAAGTCCGTATGACACGGCGCAGGATGGGACCGATCGGTAACACCGCCGAGTCGCGGATGTCGGCGACCGTCCGAGACGGCTCGAACATTCCGGTTCTGTGCGTCCTGGTGGGGTCAAGCTTCCGATCAACAGACCGACCGAGATCACTAGATATGCCGCCCATCCTTGATGCTTTCCATGGCCTGTCACCGGGACAGGTCGAGGAGCTGAAAGGAAGGGTTCCATGCACAAGCCAAATCATCACTCGGCGCGCGCATC
>Ga0307372_10008603_pt1 | contig 14294 bp, 12 predicted proteins | sample OX1MG_FD_202533 | JGI IMG/M metagenome (GOLD analysis project Ga0307372, IMG submission 202533) | Soil microbial communities from Risofladan, Vaasa, Finland - OX-1 | ecosystem: Environmental > Terrestrial > Soil > Coastal area > Acid sulfate soil | place: Finland: Risofladan, Vaasa | collected...
TCGAAACTCGATGTGATGGTCTTCCCTTATACGCGGCAAAACTACCATGTGCACTTGTCTGGGCCGTTTTCGGAAGCCATGGCCCAGGGGAAAATTCTGGTGGCGCCTCGCGGGACCTGGATGGCCCGACAGCTCGTTGAGTACGGCGGGGGAGTGGTATTCAACCCCGGCGACGTTGCCGACCTGGCGAGCCGGGTGTTGGCCGTGCTGTCTGCGCGCGACTCCTACGCCGCTGAGGGGCGCACGCGCGCCAAGCGATGGTGCGAATTCCACAATCCCGAACGGTTCCTCAGCCTCGTGATGGAGCACGCGGACGCGTCTTCGCGCGGCGCGCGGAGCGCAGCTTGAAAGCCGTATTGCCACGCAACTGAGGATTGGCTACGATCCGCCGCAGACCTCTCGCTTGCCATGGGGATGGTTGTGTCCTTGCTTCGCACTTCGGATCCACGCGCGATGCCCCGTTTCTTCCTTGCCGACCCGACTCTCACTTCGGTGGCGGGCCATATGTGGGGTTACCTGCGATCGCTCGTGCGGCCGGTGGAGCAATTGGGCTTCCAACCGGTGTTACTCGGCAGTTGGAGAGCCGAAGCGGCATTACGCGAGAAGTACGGAGTTGCGCCGGTATTCGAGTGCTGGTTCGACGCTCGCTACGGCGCTCATCAGGAAACGTTTCGCTATCATCGACAGTCAATCCGTTCGGACCTGAGGATCGTGTCGCGCGCCTATGACATCGACAATCGCGACGTGCTGTTGATCAACACGTTGCGGCAGTGGTCGCTTGCCGGGGTGGTGGATTGGCTCGAAGCGTTGCCGGAAGCTCGGCGTCCCTTAGTGGTACTGGTGCTGCATTTTACCGCGTTTTCCTATCCTGAGCGCGCCAGCGACATCCTGGAATTCTACCAGCAGGGCTTTGATCGCATCGAACGTAGCCCCGCCAGGAGTCGCATCTTGCTGATGGCGGACACGCAAGAGTTGGTTGATGAGTTTCAGCAAATCAACGACCGTTTGACGTACGTGCTGGCGCCGATCCCACACACCCAGCTTCGTCTGCCGGCCGCCGCGGCCCAGCGGCCTGTGAACCTGGGCTATGTCGGTGGAGTGAGAGAAAACAAGGGCTTCCATCTCCTCCCGCACCTGGTTCGACGCGTGACAGCGTCGGAGCATGCCGCCAACATGCACTTCCACGTCCACTCTTATGCTTGGGATCCATGGATTTTTTATCGTAAAACTCTGGCACAACTCGTCCACCCTCATGTGACACTGTATCCGGAGCCGTTGGACGACTCCGAGTACGAACGGCTGATGGCGAGGCTGGATGTGTTGGTGTTTCCCTACCTGCGGCAGGATTACCACGCCCAAACGTCCGGTCCTTTCTCCGAAGCCATGGGCCAGGGAAAGATCGTGGTGGCGCCGCGCGGGACGTGGTTGGCCAAGCAAATCGGCAAGTACGGCGGTGGAGCGGTGTTTAATCCTGGCGATGCCGTCGACCTGGCCAACCAGGTGTTGGCCGTGCTCTCGGCGCGCGACACCTACGTCGCCCAGGGGCCGGAACGCGCCAAGCGATGGTGCGAATTCCACAACCCAGAACATTTCCTGAGGCTCGTGATGGACCACGCGGCCGGAGCAAGTCTCGCGGCGTAACGAATGCAAAACGAATCGCAAAAACAAGCCACGATCGCCGTGCCGATCAGCAGCCTCGATGCTGCAAAATCTCCCACAGTTGCTTCCACCGCGCGCGCCGTCATGGAGCAATTAGGGCGCAACACATCGTTTAAGGTACTGGCGATTTCCGATCCGGTTTTCCATTACGGCGAGGTCATTTTCCAAGCTTGGGACTTGGCTCTCTGGTTGAGCGGCCATACGCGCAGCGGCGCGCAGCCGTCATCCGCGTCCCCCGAGGGGCTGGTCGAGTCGAGCGGCGTCGAGGGGGGCTGGGGCGAGGTGTCGAAGCGTCTGTTGGGTCGCGTTGGACTGCGGCGCCCGGCGAAACGCATATACGAAGTAATTCGTCCTGCCGCGTCGGCCGCTAAGCGCGCTGCGAAAACAATCGCGGACCTGGGGCTCCGCCGCTCCGCGCAGCGGGCGTGGCGAGTCGTTCGAGGTGGCGGGACCAAGGCGCATTTCCCTCCACCGTTCCGCGTTCGTCGCCACCCCGACGAACACCCGGGGCCTGAACGCTGCGCCGAACACACCTCCACGTTCATCTCGATGCGCGATCTTGACGGCCTGATCAGCTTCAACTGCTACGATGCCATTTGGGACTGGCCGACCGAGTTCTACGAATGCAGGCTGATTGGCTTCTTCCATGACGCGATCCCACTGCGCGTCGCCGACATTCCAGATACTGACCGCGGCCTCTTTTTTTGCTCGGTCGCCAAAATGGTGAGCCGCGCCCATTGCATCGCCTGCGACTCGGCCTCCGCGCAAAGTGACCTGCACACTTTTTTTTCATGTGCGCAGCCCAGGACGTGCATCGTTTATCCCGGTCACGATCTTGGTCGCTTCGCGCCAGACGAGTCTCCTCAATCGCACAGCGAAACGACCTCGAGGCGGGTGCCATCGAAAAACGACCAGCAGCGGACCATTGCCGTGCTGCTCGAGTCGGAGCCGCGCAAAAACCGGGCCGGAGCACTGCGTGCGTGCCGGCACCTGGCCGCCCTCCGGCCGGACGAGCGAATCACGCTCATGTTGATCGGACGGACACCAGCCCCAGACCCCTATGCCTGGTTGGAGCGTGAGGCGTCCCGGTACGTCGAAGTGATCCGTCTGGGCGACGTCGCGTGCGACCGCCTCGGCGACGTGCTGCGATCGTGCGATGTCTTCGTTTACCCTTCGTTGTGGGAGGGCTCCGCCACGCCGATCTTGGAAGCGATGACGGCCGGCGTGCCCGTCGTCTGCGCCGAGAACTCCGCGCTCACCGAACTGGGGGGCGCTCATGTGTTTTATTGCGATCCCTACGATCCGGCTTCGATCGCGGCGGCCGCGTCGCGCGCTTTGTCGCTCGACGACCAGCAGCGCGAGCGCTGGCTATCCGAGGCCCGACACTGGGCTGGGCAGTTCACCTGGGAACGCACGGCGGAACACCTGGTCAAGTTGATTCACGAGCGGGCCGCGTTGGCGCGGCCGGCGACTTCCTGGGCGCCGCCGCGGTCCGCGCCGGCACCAAGCCACGCTGCCTGAGGAATTCCTATGCTTCGCAGAACGCTGAAGGGTGCGGCACGCCTCGCCAACCGGCTGTTGCACCTGCGAGACTATCACGTCACCCGGCACTCCCACCTCCGCGAGCTCGAACGGATCGTGCGAGATTGCCAGCACGAAATCGAAAGCCACCAGGCGATGCAACTGGCGGCTGAGAACGACGCGGCGTGGCTGCGGCGCGAGCTGGCGCGGATCCGATGCCAAGAGCGGGAGGCCACTGCGGCGGCAGATGACCTGGCGCGGGTGGAGCGCATCGCCGCCGACGACGCCCAGCACCGTTCCTCGGCGGCTGCTTGTTTGCGCAGTGCGGCCTGAATGGCCGCCGTGGCGTTACCATTGGGGGAGCCGACCTTGACTCGCCAGTTCATTATCGTGAACCATGCCCGCCGCGACCTGAGCGGGCACCATTTCCATGCCGCGCTTCCGGTCGCCCAATCACTGCGCGAAGCAGGCTGGCGCCCGGTTATGGCGACCCACGTCGATTGCCGGCCCGGCGAGGTCCCCGTTTGGCTCGAAGTCCATCCGGTCTTCTGCACCGACCACGCGATGATGGAGCCCGTGGCAGAGCCGCCCGACCTGGCGGGAGCGCAGATCGATCCCTATGCGCGGGCCGCCGTCTCGATCGCCTCCGTTCGCAGCGGCCGGGCAAGCGTGCGCGAATTCCTCGCCGGCCGGTTTGCGTCAATCGCACCTGCGCCGTCGGCCGCCGTCCAAGGCCGGCGTGTTTCTTCCAGGCTCCATGATTGCGGACGATGGTTCTACCACAAGGCGATTTGGGCCTCGCGGCGCGGCGCCTTCTACCTGTCGCCGCCTTTTCTTTATAAAGGATGTCGCTTCATGGTCGGCGCGGCGGCGCGGCATTGCGTGCCCCCATTGTTCAAACGCGAGCACCATCAGCGGCTGCGAACGCGCATCGGCCCGATCACCGCCAAGCTGCGGCTCATCTGCAAGGGGCTCAATTTCGAAGGCGGCGGCCCAGCCGTCTTGGCCGGACTGGGGCACCCCGTGGAGCGACCTTTGATCGAGCTCGCCCTCGGCGAATTGGCTCCCTTGGGCTCGACTTTGGAAATCGAGCACGCTTTGCTGTTCAAACGCGACCTGGAGCGGCTACTGGCGATCACGGGCGCGGACGCCGACGACCACGTGCTAATGCCGAGTGCCCTTGCGCGCGAATTGCTCGCCGTTCACCTGGTCGCGCGGCGCTTGGGCGAAAGACGATGCCCGACGTTCCATTTGCAGTTCCGCGATTCCGTTTTCGGCCGTGAGCCCGAGGCACGCAAGCTCGAACGCTCGTCCTTTGCCGGCGTGGTTCAAGCCTGGTTCTCCTTGCACGCGCGGTGGGGACCATCGAACCGGATGCGTTTATATGCCGGCACAGACCAGCGGTGCGACGACCTCAAGCGGTTGTCCGGCCTGAGTTTCGAGGTGTTGCCGGCACCGTTTCGGGGCGGCGCGGCGGAGGACTGTCTTGGCAACGAAAGGTCCGGCAGCTCATGATGCGCGTTACGTACTACTATCCTTGGGGTTACTTCCATCCGATCCGTTCCGGAGCGGCGACCCTGGCCGCGCGCCATCTGGAGTACTTTCGCAGCCGCGGTATGCGGGTGCGCGTGTTGCTCTGCGGCGACCACCCGCGCGCCGGCCGGCGTGACTTCGAGCGGCATTATTCCTGGCTTGAAGATCTCGGCGTGCTGGACATCCGGCGTCATCCGTCGATCGCTTCCCGCTTCGATCGCTTCACGTTCGCGGACTGCCTCGCGGGGCACACCGCGCTGGGCGACTTGCCCCAGTGCCGCGATTTTCTCTCGCAGGACACGGACTTGGTCTTCCTGAACTACGTTTTCGCGTCGCCCTTCCTCGACTTGGTCCCGCCGGCCGCCAAGCGAGTGCTGGAAACCATCGACGTGCTATCCAAGCAATTCGCGCTGCGCGCGGGCGGCCCCGCGCTGCTCGGCCATAATCTGCGCGTCGAGTTCGACTTGTACGAGCTCTACGATCAAGTGATGATGATCAGCCAGGAGGAGTACGAGTTGGCGCGAGCGCGTTCGGGGGCCCGAGTCGCGTACCTGGCCCGGGCCGTCGACACGGTTTCCGCCGGTAGCCGGCTGGAGGACACGGCCGATGATTTGTTCGACCTTTTGTTCGTGGGCAGCGACCATCCTCCCAATTCGGAAGCGATCGCCTGGTTCTACGAACACGTCTTCCGGCCGCGGCTGAAGCGAATCGGCTTGCGCTGGGCCATCGCCGGCTCGGTCTGCAATCATCTCTCGCTGTCCGACCCCTGCGTCGAGCTCTTGGGCAGTGTGGACGATCTCGATGCGGTGTACCGCAGGTCTAAGGTCGTCGTGGTCCCGTTATTGAGCGGCACTGGCATTTCCATCAAGACCTTGGAAGCCTTAGGACGAGGCAAGCCCGTGGTGGCCACTCCCGTTGGCCTGCGCGGTTTGTCCGACGTCGGCGACTGCGTCGTCGCGATGCCGTTCGAGGAGCAACCGGAAAAAGTCGCGCGGTGCATTCGCGAGTTGTGCGCCTCGCAGTCGCTGCGCGAGCAGTACGGCCGCCGGGGTCTCGAATACATCCGCCGCAATTTCAGCCGCGAAGGCTACGAACGTCGCATGGATGAACTACTGGCGGCGGTGACAGGGGAGCCGCTGGCGGCCGCACCCTCGACGCCCCAACTCCAGTCCTCGGCGGCGTGATGGACCCGGTCGCCCCGGTCTGACGCCTTTCGCTCCGCGAAAGGCGACATTACAGGCAAGTGCTAGCCATCTTTGTCCCGCCGAAGGCGGGATGGGGCCGGGGGTTCGCCTCGCCGCAAATCCGCCTTGTTCCAAATTGCTCGATCTACTACGATCTGCCCGCCACCGGAGGGGCGGAGCGATCCCCCTGTGGCGAGTCAGCCACGCTTCGCGCTGGCGAATGTAAAGATAGCAGGCACACTCCGTGTGCCGTAGCCGCGCCTGCAAGAGGCGCTTCGGCGACAGGTTACGGCACACGGAGTGTGCCTACTACGTTGGCGGAAGTGAAGGTGAATCGACCATGAACTGCCGCGTCTGCGACTCGACACGCTTGGATCCGGCCATCGACCTGGGCGTGCAGCCCTGGTGCAACCATTTCTTACGCGCCGAGGAAGTCGGCCGCGAGCCGCTGTACCCATTGCGCGTCGTGTTATGCCGCGACTGCGCCACCGCGCAGCTCGACTTCACCGTCAAGAAGGAGATCATGTTTGGCGACCACACGTACCTGTCGGGCGTGACACGGTCGCTCGGCGAGCACTTCCGCCGCATCGCCCAGGAGGTCGACGAGCGCTTCGTCGGCCCGCGTCGGGGGAAGGCGGTGCTCGACGTCGGTTCCAACGACGGCACCCAACTCAAGCAGTTCCGTGAACTGGGTTACGACGTGCTGGGGGTCGAGTCGTCGAAAAGCACCGCCAAGCTCGCGAACGAGGCGGGAATCGCCACGCTCAACGAGTTCTTCAACCTCGACGTCGCCCGCCGCCTGGACCGCAAATTCGACGTGATCAACGCCGCCGGCGTGTTCTTCCACCTCGAAGAGTTGCACTCGGTGACCGACGGCATCCGCGAGTGCCTCGCCGACGACGGCGTGTTCGTCGTGCAATTCCTGTACATGAAGCGGATCGTCGAGAACCTGGCCTTCGACCAGATCTACCACGAACACCTCTTGTACTACAATCTGGCGACGATCGAAGTGCTCTTGAATCGGCACGGCTTGTCGATGTTCGATGCCTACCTGGCGCCGATCCACGGCGGCTCGATCATCGGTTTCGTAACGCACGCCGGGTCACGCCCGAAAAGCCGGCGGCTTGCCGAGCTCCGCGCCGCCGAAGACGAAGACCAGGCCAATGAGCTGGCCACGTACCACGAATTCGGCCGCCGCATCCAAGGGATGAAGGCCGAGAACCTGGCCTACCTCGACGACGCCAAGCGGCTGGGCAAGACGATTTTCGGCATGGGCGCGCCGGTCAAAGGGAACACGCTCTTGAACTATTTCGGTATCGGCCGACAGTATCTCGATTGCCTCGTCGAGAAGAACGAGTTGCGGCGCGGGCTGTTCTCGCCCGGCCGGCACGTGCCCGTGGTCATCGAGCGCGAGATCGCCGCCCCACCCGACGTCTATTACGTGCTGGCCTGGAACTTCAAACAGGAAATCCTGGCCAACAACCAGGACCTCGTCGAACGCGGGGTCGAGTTTTACTTTCCGGTCAATCCCAAGGAAGTCTGCGTATGAAGATCCTGGTCACCGGAGCGACCGGCTTCCTGGGCACCGCCTTGTGCGCGCGGCTGCGCGCCGACGGGCACGACGTGACGGGGCTGGGAAGCCGGCAATGCGACCTGACACGCCAAGGGGCGCTGGGCCCCTGGGACGACTGCCGGTTCGAACGCATCTACCACCTGGCCGCCTGGACCCAGGCCGGCGACTTCTGCATTCATCATCCGGCCGAGCAGTGGATCAAGAACCAACAGATCAACACCCAGGTGCTCGCCTGGTGGCAAGCGCACCAACCCCGAGCCAAGCTGATCGCGATGGGCACGAGCTGCGCCTATTCGCCCGGCAACGAATTGGTCGAGAAGAACTATCTCGACGGCCCGCCCATCGAGAGCTTGTTTACCTATGCGATGACCAAACGGATGCTTTACGTCGGCCTGCAGGCCTTAGCCAAGCAGTTCGGCCTCAGGTACCTCTGCCTCGTGCCCTCGACGCTCTACGGTCCCGGATATCACACCGACGGCCGGCAGATGCACTTCATCTTCGACCTGATTCGCAAAATTCTGCGCGGCAAACTGCTGGACGAGCCGGTCGTGCTCTGGGGCGACGGTCACCAGTCGCGCGAGTTGGTGTTCATCGATGACTTCGTCGACGCGGCGGTGCGGCTGACGGAGCGCGCCGACGACGAGCTGATCAATGTGGGGGCGGGCGCGGAGTACCCGATCCGTCATTTCGCCGAGTTGATCTGCCGGCACGTCGGGTACGACTTCGGAAGTATCCAATTTGATGCGTCGCGCTACGTCGGCGCGAGGTCGAAATGCCTGGACGTCCGCAAGCTCGATCGGTACTTGCCCGGTTTCGCGCGGACGCCTCTCGAAACGGGCCTGGCGAAGACGGTCGATTGGTTCCACGAGCACGCTCTTGAGGCGCAGGCATCCCGCCTGCCACAGGCAGCCAGGGCGGCCGCATCACAGGTTACAACATCCTCGTTGTCGAAGGGCGCCGCCTAACTCACCATGCCCCGCTTCGTATTGCTCGACCCGTCGCTCGTGGACTTCGCGGGGCACCACTATGAGTATGCGCGGCATGTGCTCGGTGCGGCAAGTCAAGCCGGGTACCGACCATGTCTTGTGGCCAACCGCGAGTTCGCGCTACGCGATGAGACGCCGTGGCCGATTGCCGCGGACTACAAGTACGGTTACTGGTTTCACCAGGGAGCGCCCGCCTGGCAACGCTGGATTCACGCCTGTGGGGCGGGTTCAAAAACTACCATTGACCGTACTCTGGTATGGCCCCTTGGGAACCTGCCCCACAAGGAGGTTGGAAACCTGCCCCACGATCCAGCCTGGGTCCGCCTGGCCAAGAGCGCACACGCCGCGCTTCGGCGTCGGCAGTTCATTCGCGACACACGCCGCGCGCTGGCGCGGCTCGACGTCACCGCGGAAGACGTGATCTTCGCACCGTCGCTTTCGCCCGTCGAGCTGGCGGGTATCCACCAACTCCTGCGAACGACGCCAAAGTGGGCGGCAGCCACATGGCACCTGCTCTTACGGCGCGATGTGCCCTCCGGACACCGGCTCGACGCGCTTCGCCGGTCCGTAGCCGGCCTCGTCGGATTGCGTGCTCCCGCCAGGGTGCGTTTCTGGACCGACAGCCCAGATCTCACCGGCGCGTACCAACGGGCCACCAATTGCCACTTCGGCACACTCCCCATTCCTCACACCTGGGAGGCGCCGCGCGCCGGTTCGCGCTGCGTCGATGATTGTCAGGTCGTCTATCTCGGCGATGCACGGTGTGAAAAGGGGTTCCACCACTTGCCGGCCATCGTGACGGCCTTGACCGACGGCGCGGACGGTCGCCGGCGGTTTGCGTTCCGGTTCCAGTCACACACGACATTGCCGATCGCCGAAACCGAGGTACTGGCCGCGCGAGCCCAACTGGCTGACTCTACAAATCGAGGTGTTACGCTCATCGAGCAGCCTCTTGAATCGCGTGCCTATCGCGAGCTGCTGGCCGCGAGTCACGTGACATTGCTACCTTACGATGCAGCGGCTTACGCGGCACGGAGCTCAGGCGTTTTCGCCGAGTCGCTGGCTGCTGGTGTGCCCGTGGTCGTTCCCGCGGACACCTGGATGGCCCGCGAGCTGCCCGCGGGGGCCGGCCGAGTCTACCGCCGCTTGACGGAAGTGCCGGCGCTGGTTCGCGAGCTCGCGGCAGACCGCGAGCGGGAGACGAACACGAATGAAACTTGGTCCGTGGCATGGCGCAAACGCCACAATGCGGCCCGCCTGGTGACGTTACTACGAGGAGTAGCCGCATGAACCGATTCAAAAGCGCGGAGCACGGAAGGTGGAGCGCGGAGCGGCAAAGAGGACGCGGTGACGTCCTCCTCCCCTCCTCCCCTCCTCCCCTCCTCCCCTCTTCCTGCCCGACCCGCGCGCGGCGTTCCGCCGCAATCATCCTCGCCGGCGGCAGGGGCACGCGGCTCGGCGCGCTCTACCCCCATTTGCCCAAGCCCATGGTGCCCGCGGCCGGCAAGCCGTTCATCGAGTGGGTGCTACGACACCTCGCGTCCCAGGGGCTGCGGCGCGCGATCGTCTCGATTGGGCACCTGGCCGAAGTCATCGAATGCTATCTGGAACAGCGGCCGAGCGGCGGGCTCGAAGTCAGCTCCGTCCGAGAGCCGGTGCCATTGGGAACCGCCGGCAGTGCGCGGCTGGCGGCCCAGGCCGCTGGTGACGTCGACGAATTCGTCGTGGCAAACGGCGATTCGCTCGTGCTTGCCGACCTGCGCGGCGGATGGTTGTTGTTGCACCGTGATGACGTCGACGGTGTGGTGGTGGGCGTGCAAGTCGACGACGCGGCGCGTTACGGCACGCTCGACGTTGGTTCCGGCGGCCGCCTTACGGGCTTTCGCGAGAAACGGCCGGGACGTTCGAGTAACGCCGGGAGCCTGATCAACGCCGGAGTCTATTTCCTCAAGCGCCCGCTCCTCGACGCCCTTCCGGCCGACCAGCCGTTGAGTCTGGAAACCGACGCTTTTCCGGCTTGGCTGGCCGGCCAGGCAAGACTGTACGTGCTCCCCGTTAAAGGACCGTTTCTCGACATCGGCACACCCGAAAGCGTGTGCGAGGCCGCGCGGTTCATTCAAGAAAACTTCGATGGAGAGTCATTTGTCGTTAGTTGAGGAGTGTCAGTTGTCAATAGTCAGTTGTTGAAGAACTCGACGGCAAAGCTCTCATCGGATAACCAATGACCAGTACCGTAGGGTGGGCACCGCCCACCAACCCAACTGATGAAAGGCGACTTGTCGCCTGAGGCCCGTGCTTTGAGACAGGGCCGCGGAGCGGCCGAAGAAGCGTTCCCACGCGGAGCGTGGGAACGAGTTATTTCATCCTTGATCCTTCACTCGACCATGATCATCAGCAAAACGCCGTGCAGGGTCAGCTTTTTCGGCGGCGGCACCGATTATCCTGAGCACTTCACAAAGCACGGCGGGGCCGTGCTTGGCACGGCGATCGACAAAGCCAACTACCTGGCGGCAACGCATTTCTACTCGCACCTGTTCGATTATTCGATTCGCCTGGCCTATCGCCAGGTCGAGTGCGTGACCAGCATTGAAGCGATCCAGCACGCCCCGGTGCGCGAGTGCCTGCGGTGGACGGGGATCACCAAGGACATTGAAATCGATTGCATGGCCGAGCTTCCCTCGTCCGTGGGCTTGGGCACATCGTCGAGTTTCGTCGTGGGTCTCTTGAACACGCTTTACGCCTTTCAGGGGCGAATGGTCCATCCCCTCGAGTTAGCCTACAGGGCGATCGAAATGGAGCGCGACGTGTTAGGCGAATCGGTCGGCTGCCAGGACCAAACGTTCGCCGCGATGGGCGGCTTCAACCTGATCGAGTTCCGCACGACCAGCGATATCGTGGTCCACCGCGTGCCGCTGTCCACAGAACGGCTGCGGGAATTCGAAGAGCACTTGCTCTTGGTCTACACGGGCATTCGCCGCCGGGCCAGCAATGTCGCCTCGAAACAAATCAGCAAGATCGGCCAAAACTCCTCGCGGTTGAAACAGATGCGGCGGCTCGTCGATGAAGGCTACGATGCGTTGGCCAGCGGCGGGAGTCTGGCCCGGTTCGGCTCGCTCTTGCACGATGGATGGGTGGTCAAAAACTCACTTTGCGACTCGGTTTCCAACGACCAGATCGACGCGACGTACCGCCGAGGTCTGGAGGCCGGGGCGCTGGGCGGGAAGCTGCTGGGGGCGGGCGGCGGCGGCTTTATCCTGCTTTTCGTACCACCGGAACGGCGCGGGGCGGTGACGAGGGCCTTGGGCCACCTCGAGACGATTCCCATTCAGGTCAATGCCCAGGGCACGCAGATCATCCACAACTCCTTGGCGGCCGCGACCGAGCACGGCATCCGCCGGACGCTGGCCAGGTACGCGGTGTGAACGTGGGGCAGGTTTCCAAGGGGCCATAAAAGCTTATCCCCGTTCCCACGCTCCGCGCGTGGGAACGGACCTTTTTCGACGCACCGCATCCTAATGTCCGCGGAGCGGACGAAACGACGCTCCCACGCAGCAGCGTGGGAACGAGGGGACTGATTATGAACCGACTCCGCACTCTATTGACTTTTGGCACTCGCCCTGAGGCGATCAAGATGGCCCCATTGGTGCAAGAGTGCCGTCGGCGTGTCGATCGGATCGAGCCAATCGTCTGCGTGACCGGCCAGCACCGCGAAATGCTGGCCCAAGTAACGGATTACTTTGGCATCGTCCCCGATGTCGACCTGGCGCTGATGCGTCCTAACCAGTCGCTGGCCGAGTTGACAAGCCGTTGCCTGACGGGCCTTGATGAGGTGCTGGATCGCTACCAGCCCGATTGCGTCGTGGCCCAGGGCGACACGACTACCGTGATGGCCGCTTCCCTGGCGGCATTCTACCGGCGAATTCCCTTCGTTCACGTCGAGGCGGGCTTGCGTACCTTCGACATGCAGTCGCCCTGGACTGAGGAAATGAACCGCCGCGTGGCGGGGCTGGTCGCCGCGCTGCACTGCGCGCCAACCCGCCGCGCCGCCGACAACCTGTTGGCCGAGCGCGTGCCGGCCGAAACGGTTCATGTGACCGGCAACACCGTGATCGACGCATTGCTCTGGACCGTCGACCGAGAGCGTGGGCGCGACGCCGTTTGGCGCCGAAAATATGCGACACTGGGCGAGCGCCGGATGGTGCTGGTCACGGGCCATCGCCGTGAGAATTTCGGCGGCGGCATGGAGTCGCTCTGCCGGGCGATCGCCACGTTGGCCAAGCGGTTCGCCAACGTCGAGTTCGTGTATCCCGTCCATCTCAACCCTAATGTCCGCGAGCCAGTACACCGGCTGCTGGCCGGCCCCGGTAACGTGCATCTCGTCGAGCCCGCGCCTTATCCCGAGTTCGTCTGGCTGATGGACCGCTCGACGCTGATCCTGACCGATTCGGGGGGCGTGCAGGAAGAAGCCCCCTCGTTGAAGAAGCCGGTGCTGGTGATGCGCGATACGACGGAGCGGCCTGAGGCCCTTGAAGCGGGGGCTGTCGAGCTGGTCGGCACCGCGGCAGTGAAGATCATCAGCCGCGTCAGTCTGTTGTTGTCCGATCCGGCGGCCTACCGCTCACGTCAACTCGATGCCAACCCCTACGGGGACGGCCGAGCGGCGCAACGAATCGTGGACCTGATGCTCCAGCGCATTGCCGTCCGCTCGAACCCACACTGGAAAGCCGCTACGAGGGCCGTCGCGGCCTAGGCGTGATTAAGCAGCTTAACCTCACTCCGTGATTCGACGGTGCCAGATCTCCCAGCCGGCCTCACTGCCTATCCGCTGGTAATCGTTTGCCAACTCGACGCGCAATTGCACTAGAAACTGACGATGTTTGCGTTCGGTGCGAGGCGGCTCGTTGGGGAGCTTGATCGACACTTCTTCATCGAATAGGATTTCACTCGGTGCCTTGCGCCGCAGTTCCGCCATGACGGCGGCAAAACGGTTCTCCGTGAGGCACTCCCAGAACGGGTCGGCCACGGACAAATCGGGCCAGACTTGCGCCGCCTTGGGAATCAGATAGCTGTCGACGGTGAAGAAAACCTGCCGATTCGTCGCGGTTCGCAGCCGCAGGTATTCGGCCTTGCGAATCAAATAGTCAGTTCGTTCGTCTGCTGGCAAGGCCAGGCCGCAGACAGACTTCATGCTCGTGTGGGCCGTAGCGGTCATTTCGTGCCACGATCGGTCGAAGCGAAAATGGTCGAGGCACGCTTTGAGTGTCGTTGGCAGGGCGAAAACGCCTCCAATGACCAGCGCCCCTGCCACAGCGAGGCGGGGCACTGCGCGCCTGCTTCCCGCGACGACAACGCGCGCCACGTCAATCCACAAGCATCCATACATGCCGGCAAAACTGTAAAGGTATTCCGGATGAGGGCGATTCGCATAGTAGGCAAACCAGACCAGAATCGCCGAACTCACGCCTATTCGGAACCCATTGTTCCACAAACCGCGGCGTGGACGGTCCAGCACGCTATACAGCCAAACGAACCCCGCGTGCGCCAGCATGACCGCCGCCCAGGGATCGATCTTGTCGAGGCGCGCAGCGCTGAAGCCGCTCTTGTTGACGATTCTCAGGAATTGCCACTGCGAGGCAACGGCGCCGAGATCGGGAAACGAGCCGGCAGGCCAGCAGCCATCCAGCGGCCGTGGAGGCAATCGGAGGGGCTTGTATGGCGGACCGGGTGTGTGGCGACCCTGTCGGTGGGGGGTTAGATTCGGGTTGACTACCGGTCGCGGACCGCTGTGGAATTGGAGGGGGGTGGTGGGGAAGTCGGTCGTCTTTGTTCTCTGGGTCT
>Ga0307372_10008604_pt1 | contig 14290 bp, 19 predicted proteins | sample OX1MG_FD_202533 | JGI IMG/M metagenome (GOLD analysis project Ga0307372, IMG submission 202533) | Soil microbial communities from Risofladan, Vaasa, Finland - OX-1 | ecosystem: Environmental > Terrestrial > Soil > Coastal area > Acid sulfate soil | place: Finland: Risofladan, Vaasa | collected...
CTACCTTCACTCTGCCTCCCCGGCGGAAGCCCAACTCGCAGAGACGACGCTCGCGGCGATCCGCGTAGGGCGGAGTCATCACGCGGGCCGACCCCGGCAGAAGCCGCTGCGGGTGATTGCCGATAAGCCGTATGACAGCGATCCGTTGCGGAAGCGTTTGCAGCGGCGCGGGATCGAGCTGATCTGTCCGCATAAGAGGAATCGCGTCCGGCCCGCCACGCAGGATGGCCGCCCGCTGCGGCGCTACCGGTGCCGCTGGATCGTCGAACGAACCAACGCCTGGCTCGGAAACTTTCGGCGCCTGGTCGTGCGCTATGACCGCTCGCTCACGATTTATGGCGCCTTCTTTCATATCGCCTGCTTCATGATCGTCTTACGGAGGCTTGTGCAATAGCTTCTAGGCTTTCAAGCGATGGAATTCTCCTCTGTTTCAGATCTGACTTCAGCTGCGGATGGATCGTGTCGAGAGGCTCGGTTGGCGGCGATATAAGAACCGAGGACCAAGAGAACAGCAGCCGCTTGGGCTAGTAAAGACTCTACTGTAGGGAAGACGGAGAACCACAAGCCCATCCACGCAGGAATCAAGTTTTCAAGTGACGGAATCCTCGTTGTTGTGATCCAGTGCGCGAGTTGCATTTCTTGCGTTTGCTCTCCCACCATCACAGTCAGGACAATCCCCAGTAGGATTCCCGTTAGGATGAGCATTTTTCGGTAGGGCAATCTCCGATGTGCCACAAAGGTGAGGACGGCAACGATTCCGGAGAGAAAAATTCCAATACAAACTCCCCACAAAACGATTTCATCCCCGAGCCGCAATCGGTAACTCTGCAAGAACAGCACAACCTCGAATCCTTCGCGGTAGAGAGACGTGAAACCCAACATTGCCATTCCCCAGAAAAGGCTAAGTCTGGATATTTGCTGGCTGTCGGCGAGTTCCACAAGATCTCGCCTCCGCCTGTTATGCAGTGAAATCCATCCAGCCCAATAGACTTTGTGAAAAAACCAGTTCATCACGACCAGAAGGACAATAACGGCGAGAAAGCCCGTCGCTGCCTGTAATGCAAGAGCGGAGATGCTTTGGCCAATGTCATCCATGACGTGAACCGCAACGATCCAGGTCGCGAGCGTGGCGATGAACCCTGTCTCCGCACCGATCACAATCGGATGGCGGGAGGAGCGGCGCCTACCCGTCATGCCAGCAGTGATCGCGGCAAGCACGAGCACGCACTCCAACCCTTCGCGGAAAACGAGCACACCGATATCGAGCACGGCAGCGGTGGAGTTCGTGCTGGGCAAAAAGGGATTCGAATTTCCGGATGTAGCGATAGCTTGCCAGATGATGACACCTGCGACGAGCAAGCCACTGACAAACAGGATGGGCCGGAGGGCGCTACCGTGCCTCTCCTCGGGCAAGATCGTGGTCAGAGTCGCATTTCTCATTTATTAATATCCCTTGAAATCCCTACCGCTTTGGATCGATGTCTTTCAACCTACTTTTTGCTTCCCTTCATGCCCTCGGAATTTGGGAATGTTCGCGTTCCAGCCGATGCCTGCGGCGATTGCGGAGATTCTCGCGGCCAATCTGCGCGTACAGCTTTCGGGAATAGAGATGGTAGATGCATCCGTTCCGCCGATATTCCCGCATCGTGGCATGGCCCTGGGTACTGAGCTTTTGCGTCAGCGAGTGCGTGCGATAGCCGCGCTTGGCTCCCACGAAATTGAGGAATTGACGCGCGAGGAAGTAACCGGAATGAGTCGCCACAAGGTATAGGAACCGGGCCTCGTCCTCGGTGTATCCGAAAGCCTTAAGCGCGCCGATCTGATCGTGAGGGACCGTCATAGCGAAAGAATCTCCGCAGTCAGTTCCCGGTCATTCAAGATTCGGTGCACGCGAGATGCATCGTCTCCGTGGCTGTACATCGTGAATCCCACGCGGGCTTTATCGGCGAGCTGCCGGGGCCGGTAGTCCCCGGTTGTCAGTTCCAGATTCACGCGCGCAATCCCCTGTTCCGGCATCTCGTATTCGATCTGCAAATCGGGCACCGGAATGCGGCCATGAACGGCGCGCAATCCATGCCGCTCCGCCACCTCTTGTTCCCTAGCAGGATCGTCCTTCTCGCGGCCCAGCCGCAGGAGGTCGCGGTTCGCTTTTTTCTTCAATTCGTAATCCAGAACAATGCGGCGCACCCTGCCGCCGCGCGCCTCAATCCGAGAGGATTCCTTCTGATAGAGGCGATAAAGTTCGCTGTCGTGTTTGGCCTCTTTGGGCTTCACGAAACCGGAGTAGATTTCCTGCCCTCTCGCGACACTTCTTGACTTCAGCAAGAGACTCCGGCCCGTCTTCGTCAGCGTGTACATTTTGGTCGTCTTGCTAAGAGAGACTTCGACTCGCTTCTCCTCGACCAATCCCTGCCGAATCAGGTTCGTTGCTTCCTGTTCCGTGCGCCCTTTGTCGCCGTCGTATCCGAAGCGCGCAAGATCATCGGCTCCGATGACGCGGAACTTGCCCAGATCGGTTAGGGTTTGCACTTCGGACTCGCGTAAGTCATAGGCCCGGTAGCGGTCGTAAAGAACGGTGCGAGCCTCCTCCGGCGGGACATCCCTGGGGCGACTCTTTTGGACTTCCGGCAACCGCGACAGAGTCCTGTCTTCATCCCGCTGCTTTGAGTCGTGAGCGGGCGCGCTTCGGCTCGATTCTTGGGACTTCTCGCGAACCTCTCTGACAGCCTCGCGGAAGTCGTCCACATTGGGGCTGAAATCGCGCGCCATTTCAGAAGGGATCCTCGTCCGTGTTGGGGCGCGGCACGTGGACGTGATCGCGATTCGCCTGCGTGTCCACGTGCCACAATTTGCGGCCTGTGTCCTTGAGGAAAAACTTGCGCCCGATCAGATAGACCGCAGCGAATACATTCAGGAACAAGAATCCAAACCACGCCAAGATGATGTTGCCGTAAAAGTGAAAAAGAACGTTTCGATAGTGAGCGAGAAACTTTAGTTCTCCCATGAGCCAAAACAGATAACCAGCAGAATGGCGACCGCCGCAAGCAGTGCATTTGCGACCATATTCCCTCCTCCATTCAGGGGACGGATTTGGGAAGAACTCCCAGAGGGTGCGAGGAGCCTTGCGGGTCAACAAGGCACACCTCGACCCAATCTCCAAACAGGAGGTTCATCCCTTCGCGGGAGGCTGGCTGTCGGTCAGCCCAACGCGACGCCCGGCGGCTCACCGAAGTGGGACGGCTCCGCTGGGCGTATGGGGAAATTACCGGCGAGAATTCCCCTCATATCTACAGAGGGGATTTCTTGAAGAAGTGTCTCCGGGTTCTTCTCGATTGGTCGGCTCTGGGCGGAAAACCCTCAAAGCGTGGAACTTCTAAGCGAACATACTGTCCACTTCGGCAAGTATGTCTTCCTTTTCATGGTAGGTGATATGTAGTCTTACGGCCCAAATGTCCTTCAACCAAAGCGCCCGAAAAAGCAGAAATGCGGTGACCGTTTCCCACAAAGATATGAAGCGCGATTTGTTCTGCTGCTCGCGCTCAGCGAGCTTTATTCCTTCGATGTACTGCCGTGGGTCGGTTTTTAGCGCGTCGCGGATCGCACGCAAGGCCTTGCTGTAGTGCAGCCGGGCCGCATGATTCGACGCGACTACATCATAGGAAATCTCATCCCACGAACGGCCCTCGATTCGCCCCCAAATGATCGCCTGCGTCTTTCTATCGCACATGCCCAGAATCTGTTTCAGGACGAGCTTAACTTCAACTCTGGCCTCGACGCTCATTGTTTCGTCGAGGCGCAAATCGTCTTCAAGTGCTTCTTGCAGGCGCGCCTCGCTTCGCTCCTCGTCGCCGATCCTCCGCAAGAATGCGCGGTAGAGATAGGCGCGCATGTCCCGGATGGGAGGAATCTGTGCGGTTTCCTTCGCACGAACCGCTTCCGACACCGTTGCGGCGGCCTCCTCCAAAAGGTTCATGGCGACGCACGGGTCGCCGATGAAGTTCTTGGCATAGGCAAGAGCTTGGGGGAGCCATCTCCTGTGCGACGGAAAGAACACACGGTTCGATGAGCCTGCCGAGAGGGTCAATGGCATTCAACAGAAGCGGCTGAGTTCGAGGCATATTTTTGACAGTCATACATCCCCCATCTTTCGTCTCGATCTCGTGAAGCTCTTTATAAGGTACAGCGAGGGGTACGTCTCTTCTCAATTAGCGCACCACCCCCTATTTATAGAACGCAAACGGGAAGAAAATGTTTCCTGGGGGAACAAAAAAGAGGAAGGCCATATCCACCAGGCCATGCCACTCGGTTGCCCTCTCCCTTGTTGCAATGTACGGTAGATTACCGTACAATCGCAATTGTGAGGATACTATGGCTTTCGTGCTAAAGAGACAGCACAGGGAAATCAGGAAGATCGAGCGAGTCGAAGCTCGACTCAATCCGGAGCAAAAGCGCCGCATCGAATATGCGGCCAGTCTCAAGGGCAGTTCAATTTCCGATTTTCTGGTTTCCAGCGCAGACGATGCTGCTGTACGCGCTATCGAACAGCATGAAGTATGGACCCTAACCGACCGGGATCGTGAGGTGTTCGTGAAGGCGTTACTGCATCCGCCAGCCCCGAGCCCGCGAATGAAGGCTGCCGCTCGGCGCTACAGAAGCCGAGTGAGTGCTTCGTGAATCGACAACAGGACACAGTTCAATATCGAATCAAGCCGCTCGCAGACAAGCATAATCGAGTGGCTTTTTCTTGTGGAGTGGAAGCGCTAGACCGATATTTGCAAAGACAAGCTGGCCAAGATGTCACCAAGCATGTAGCCGCTGCCTTTGTCATCACGCCGGATGGAGAGACTATCGCCGGTTTCTATACGTTGTCAGCCCACATCCTAAACCTCGGTGATCTCCCTGATAACGTCGCGAAAAAACTTCCTCGCTACCCCAACGTTCCCGCAACTTTGCTCGGCAGACTTGCGGTTAGCATAGACTTCCGTGGCCGGGGCATCGGCGAATTATTGCTGCTCGATGCATTCAAGCGCGTGTTGGCGAATACTCAGGAGGTAGGGTCAACCGTCTTGGTTGTCGACGCAAAGGATGAAAGAGCGCGAGAGTTCTATTTGCGTCACGATTTTATCCCCCTGCCCTCGCAACTGAACCGTTTTTTTTATACCGTCAAAACGATTGAGAAACTCTTTGAATCAAAGCAGGGGCGTAAAAGAGACTAACCTCGCCGGACTTTCATGTTCCGAGACGAGGAGATGGGAGATACCCAGAAAAATACTTCGAGAAAGCAGAGTAGCGGCTCAAAGCGGTGAAGGCGCGCGTGGCAAATGAGAAGAAACGTGAAAAGCGCAGCTAACAAACCTACGCATGTAACGCGGGGAAGCGTAATTGACGATCTTGGTTTTTCGCCAGAGCAAGCAACGGCTCTCAAGTTCAAGGCCGAGCTGTATCAGGCAATCCTGAAGTGCTCACAGAAAGAACTGCAAGTGATTCTCGGAGAACCTCAGCCGCGTGTCAGCGAATTGCTCAACGGGGAAATTGCGGACAAGAGTGTCGACAAACTTCTTTATTACGCAGGACGCCTGGGGATTGACGCAAAGACCAAATTTGCACAGACGCACTAAAGAGTCGTTGAAAAAGAGCTTGTGATGGCCGACACGACAGCCTAGCCTCCGCCCTCAGGAGGCAGAGGCTTATCGAGCGTAATGGCTGCAATGATCTCCATAGCCGTGCGCTGCACAAGTTCGAGGCTCTCAAGCAGCACAGCGGCGTCCCCGTTCCACAGGGAGATGTAGTCCGCACTCGCTGTACCGGTTTCAAGAGTAATAGCTTGGCAAACCACAAAGGCTACCGCCTCGGCTTCCGTTTCACGGATGCGCTTCGTTGTACTCGCGCGGCGGTCGGCGCGGTGAAGGCGTTCGTGTGCTATTTCATGCGCCAGCGTCGCCACGGTTTCAGCCGGTGCCTGGCCGGGCAGCAACTTGATCTTTCCGCCCTCTGAGATGCCCTTCGCCGGTGCGATGTCCGCTGAATACTCCAACGTGATGCCTTGCTCCCGAACGAATCGTTCGAGCCGCTCACAATAGCTACCGGGATCGCCATTCACGCTGCCAATTTCCGGCAACGGAGTACCATCCGTTTGGGTCACGTCGAAAACGTAGACAGCGCGAAAGCCCACTGCCGGGCGCAATTCATCGTCGCTCACGCGCTCATCGACTTCTTCTGGGCGGCGTCTGAAAATGGGAGCGAGGATCATGATTCCTTTTTTGCCTTTCTTGACGTATCGGCCCAGAGAGCGCCATGTCTGATAGCCTGCGACATGCGTCGCCTGCGGGCACGCCCTTGCGATGAGAAGAACATTGCAGAGGCTATACTTGCGGAACCTGGCGACCGCCGCGAGATAGTTCGTCAAGGCTTCGCTGCGACCGGAATTGAGCGCCGCGACTAGCTCCTCGATTGCCTTGCTTGTGATTTGTTTGATTTGTTTTGATTCCATTTTTTCGTCCTTTCGGTGAGCTGAGATTCGGTTCCTTCAACCAGACACAGGAACCGAATCGAAACGCACTCACCGGAAGGACAAAGAGGAAGTGAACTGGTATTTGCGGCTGGAGCGGGTCGCAATGGGCGTGACAGGTCGCCGTTCACCTGGCGCGATCAGTCATTGCTAGCGGAAGCCGCGCATGTCTGTTCAGACCATCGAGCGGTGCGGAAGGACAGGCCAGGGGAGAAACACGCTGATCTCGTTCAGTGAGGCGGGCGAGTAAACTACACGCGGGCTGCTCATTTCTGGATTGGTAGATTGACAAATATCGCGGACGTGCCGGGCCGAGGCAATTGGAACTTGGTGACTATGGCCGGCGGGAAGGCTGCGTCATGATTCGCAAGGTGCGAACCGATATGCAGAACTGATGAGCAAGATGCTAGCAGGCCTGTTGACCGAGGTTACTCTCAACGAACTCGCGGGCGAGCGCACATTCGAGCGAGGCGCGGATTACTTTGCGGACGGGCACGTCGTTGGCCTGAAGGAAGAGAACGGCACAATTATGGCTAGGGTGCGCGGCACGTATTACTACCGCGTTAAGCTCTGGGCGGAGGATGAAGACCTCGCTTTCGAGTGCAACTGCCCGGTCGGACGAGACCGCGTCTTCTGCAAGCATTGCGTCGCGGTGGGGTTGGCCTGGCTCGACCGTCGGAAACAAAAGAGCGGTGTTTCCAAGCAGCGGACGAAACGTGATGTGACTGACGAAGAAATTCGCGCACATTTGATGGCGCGAGACAAGAATGCGCTAGTCGAACTGTTGATGCACTATGCGGACTGGGACTCCGGGTTCCGTGACCGGCTGGTTCTGGCGACGGCGCAGAAAGGCGCGAAGTCCCCCGATCTGGCGGCGTTCCGCGCCGCAATTGACAAGGCGATCCGTCATCGCGGCTCTGTGGATTACGCGCGGAACGCTATGGCGGACGCTGGCGAATCACGCACATGATAGAGACTCTTGCAAAGCAAAAGGGCGATGCCGAGGCGCTCGTGGCCGCAAAATCGCGCGACCTGTCCAAAGCCTTTAGCTTTCTGGAGATCGCGGAAATATACAAAGCGGCAGGCAACGATGAGGCCGCACTTGAATGGGCGGAGCGAGGCACACGGGCGTTCCCAGTCAATACGGACGGTCGGTTGCGCGAGTTCCTCATTGAGGAATACTACAGGCGAAAGCGGCACAGCGAAGCCATCGCGATTGCCTGGACGAGTTTCCTTGAGCGGCCCGGCCTCGATGCCTATCAGGGCCTGTACCACAGCGCCCTTCGTGCGAACCATTGGTCCGAATGGCGCGAAAAGGCCTTGACGCTGTTGCACGAGGAAATCGCAGCGAAAAAGAAGCAGCCGTCAAAAAGCGCCTGGGGCCCGCCCCTTCGTGCCGATCATTCACATCTTGTGGAGATTTATCTTTGAGAGGATGATGTCGAAGCCGCGTGGAACGAGGCGAAGGTCGGAGGTTGTCATGATGGCCTCTGGTTTCAGCTCGCCGAAGCGCGAGCGAAAGACCATCCCGAGGATGCCATCTCCGTCTACACGTCACTGCTCAAGCCTGCGCTGCAATATGCGCAGCAACAAGCCTACGAAGATGCGGTCGAAATCCTCCGGAAGATTCGGAACTTGATGGTGCGGATCGGTAAAGAGCGCGAGTTTTCTTCCCTCGTCCAATCCGTCCGCGCACGGTACAAGCCCCGCCGGAATTTCATGAAACTCCTCGACGCCAAGGGATGGTAGTTCCGCGTTTCGAGTACATGTCGTGGACGGCAACGGAGGAATACCGGAAATTCGCGTGTCCATCGATGAGAAACCCGTCAGTCGGTGTGCCTACGAACCGTTGATCCCGCTGGCGTCCAAGTGCCGCGTGTCCATCGATGAGAAACCCGTCAGTCGGTGTGCCAGTCGGGCCACGAAGTCACTGACAAATAAGCAGTTGTGACTGCGTCCGCGAGCACCCACCCGACCCGTATCCATCGAAAGGGCATTCCGAACACCGAGAGTTCCCCATCCCGCTCGTTCTGAACCAGTTTCTGCAACGCGAGCACCCCCCGTACCCCCTTCCGCCACCTTCGCACTCGTGGACACTTTTACCTCAAATGGGACGATCTCTTTGACGTTTTTCTCATCGACCGTCGCGTGTACGCGCCGCCTCAGGCAAGCAAGCCTGCCATATTGAAGAGTCCCCTTAAGCCCGAAAGCGGGGATGATTCAGCTTCACAGTTGGGTCCAAATGGACAGCAACGGGAATTTCATTTCTACGCAGTGAAGGTCAACCCGCCGTGGCTTCGCTTCAGCACTTATATCAGGAGCGCAAGTCGAGAAGGAATCCAATTTAAGCAGTTCTGTTTTTGTTGTCGGCAAAGACTTACACGTTTGTCGCGATCATCCATCCGGCTCACCGACGGACCTGAAGATGTTTTTTTTCACTTGCGGTAGCACTCCAACTCCCTGTCGGACAGTATGATGACCCTGTTTTTGCCTCGATTCTGCGCTTTGCGGCAGATTTCAACGTCTTCGAGCGTGAACGGTGCCAACTTGGCGAAGAGAACGAACGCCTTGAAACCCCGCTCGTCCAAAGCGTCCGCGACTCGACCGAGTTTGCGAACGTCATCTTCCGAAATCCCACCGCGAGTTTTGCATTCACCGACGGCAACCGCCACTCTCCGGTCCCACCACTTTGTCGGGGAATGCAAGAACACAAAATCCGTTTCGCACGGCTCAATTGCCGCGTTGATCGGATCAATCTTGGCATTCGTGATGAACATTCCATTGTTGTGAATTCGGCAGATTGCGTTGGTGCGTGTGAATACTTCTTGAGGCCCGACACTTTCGATCAAATCTCGAACGCCCGGAATCTTGAACACGCGACAGCCCTGAATCCCACCCATCTGATGTATCAGCCGTGAAGCAATTCTTCCCGGCTGGCTCAGTTCGAGAGTCATTCCACACAATTTGAATATTTCGAATATGAGATGGTGCTTAAGTAGAGAATGAATGTGCAGGTTGCTTGTGGTGAGCGATGTGATGATCCCGATGCCTTCGGGCTCAACCCGAACAGCGCGACTGCTGTAGTACAGCTTCGCCCCGTAGAATGGATTCAGTTCCGCAACGCATGGAGTCTCAAACGTATCTTCGCCATCGGGCGCGTAGTGCGAGATATTCGAAAGCCTGACGACGGCATTTTGGTGGTGAAATTCAATTTCTGGGAAGAACGGCGGATCGGGTAATTGAAAGGAGAGAACGGGAGGATCATCGGCAATCGTGCCGAGAATCGATTTGAGCGGAGTTTCGATATGAAACCGTGACGGCTTTACGTTTCTGCCATTCCATGTGTCCGGCGTAACAGCGCGCATCAAATAGTCAAGCTTCTTGCTGTTTGGGGTGGTCGCAATTTCTGCGGGGAGCGTGTCCCTCAGTTCTTCCGGTCGAGCCCACAGTGCCACGCATGGTCAAATCTCCTAGCCTCGGTTGGAAAGATGTCATTATGCTCTTCTAGAAAGGCATCTTTGATTCGCTCTAGGCGCTTCCCGTGAGCCTTATCGTAAAACATTAACTCTATATCTGCTGCGCGTAGGTTCCAGAAATTGGTTATATCTTCAAAATCATTCACATGACGACGTATATTCCCCGGTTTGCGTGATCGGGTGGCGAATGCCATTCCAGCATGTATCTTGTGAGCCGGAGAGGGGTGTAGGCTCGCAAGTGGAGTTCGAACAACTCATCAATCGGTGAAAGTTTGATGGTTTGACTGCACAGCCCTTCGCGAACCAGACCGTCGTAATCGGGCGGTGTCTCGTCCTTCGAAGGATAGGTTCCAAAATGGGACAAAAACAAATCGGCCAATGGATCGTCAGCGTTCCACTCAAATTGTGTCAGGTGAAAGTCGGGATCGGAGTTGTCCTTCAATCGTTGCTGAAACAGGTGACGGGCAGGGTGGTATATGTCAAGAAATCGGGCATCGTTACCGATGAAAAGGGATTGCTCGAAATTTGGCCAAGGCAGCCAAGTAAAGGATGCGACAAAATCTTTTAGCAAATTGTCGTCAGCGAGTGGAAACAATGCGTCTACGCGAAAGAGTCTAACGAGGCTCTCCGCCAGCGCGCGGTTACGACTGACAGGGATAATAGGATTGAAGCGCCCGCCCCACAGAGTCGTCGTAAGTCGAATCGCGCATCGTAAATCATCCCAGTTCTTCTCGCGAACACACCAACCGAAGCGAAGAGGTCGATAGGAAACGTAGGCAGTCGCTGTACTCACTGCTCGGAATCATAGTGCTGCCCGCGTATTTTGCCAATGAACAGTTCGTGCTCGCCCAGAAGCGCCCCAGAAACTCGGTGTTCCCGATCAGCTTTGCCTTGACGTGACTTGTTTGAACCACCACCGGGTAAATTTTGTGGAAAAACTTGTCATCGGAGACGATCTCACGATCAAAGTGTTCCAGTCAGGCCCCGCTTTTACGCACGTCGTTCCTGTTCGCTGTCGCCACAACGATGCTCACGTCCGACTGCAAGCGGCCACCTTTTTCCACGACAGCGGGCGAAGGTGGGTGATAGGGTAGGGGGTAGTGGCGTTTTCAGCCTCTCTATCACCTATCCCCCCGTGCAATTGCCCCGCTCCGGGTGTTCGCCTATACTTGTGAAGTCTCAAAATGGCGACAGTTGGTACAGAAGATATATTTTCAGCCACCCACAAAACTTAGAGCCGAAATCCACGATTGCTTCGCCCTTTCGGGATCGGAGTGCGATGTGAACGGTCCGTTTGCGCCTGAGACTCCGACCCACCGCCAGCATGGCTAAATTTGGTGGGTTTCCGCGTGCCTGAATCTCAGTGACATCTAAACGGATATGGCGTACTGCCTGGCTCTCACCCTTACTTTTACGCAACCCGCGTCGGCGGGCCTACGCATTCGACAGCCGTCCCCTCTTGATGCGCGACCCAGATCGCCCCAGCGCAGACGGCACGGAGAGTATCCGTGTCGACATACGCATCACAATCTTTTATCAAAGAGCATGTAGCTTCTAGCCCGCCGCACATTAGGAGCGATCAGTCTCGCCGCAATCTAGCATCTGTAGGCACCATAGCCGTTCCTTGCTCTCGCCCGACGAAGACCTGTATGCTGCCCCGCCTCAATTAGCTCGTAGGCACAGCGGAGGCATGCGCTCATGAAACTTTTTCGTAGGCACGGTAGGAATTGTCGTCACAGCAAGAGGAAAAACAAGAATTGTGCATGTCCGTTTTGGATCGATGGTTACCTGCCCGGCAATCCCAAAAGAATACGCCATTCGCTAAACGTTTCGGATGAGAGCACCGCACGGGCAAAGTTGTTCCAAATCGAGCTGCAATCGGATACAGGGGATAAGTGGACACATCTCATAGCCGTTCCCACGGAGACAGAACCTGAAGCTGACAGGCCGTTATATAGGGGTGCTCCACGGCCCGAACCAATTACGTTGAAGGTGATTTGGGAGAAGTTTCTGGCCGATCTCCGCCGCCGTAATCTTGTCTTGTCAACAACACAAAAACATGAACGGCTCGGTGAGCAGATGCTACTTTTCGCAGACCATCTCAATCTGAAATTATTAGCTCAAATCGACCTAGACACCCTTTCAACTTTCTATGGGCAGTGGACAGAAGGACCGCTCACTCGGCAAAAAAAGCTGGAGTGTCTACGCGCTTTCTATCGCCATACTGCGAAGCGGAAGTGGGTGACAGAAAATCTGGCACTAGATTTAATTCCTGCGAAGATTAATCCGAAGCCGACGATGCCATTTAGTCGCGATGAAATGCTTCGCATTTTAGGAGCATTGAATCAATATGCGGAAAGCGCGGGTCGTGCGAATGCGGAGCGGCTGCGTGCCTTTGTGCTTGTGCTCAGATATTCCGGCCTTCGCATCGGCGATGCCGTCCAACTCAGCGCAGACAAATTGCATGGAAACAAAATATTTTTGCGTACAGCGAAGACGGGCCAGCCGGTGTTTTGCCCGCTACCGGAACCAGCAATCACAGCACTTGACGCAATACCCAAGGCAAACGAAAAGTATTTCTTTTGGACAGGCCGGTCAACATTACATAGTGCGATTGGCAAATGGCAAAAGCGCCTGAAGCGGCTTTTCGAGCTGGCATGCGTTACGGGTAGCCACGCTCATAGATTCCGCCATACGTTTGCTGTCGAACTTCTCCTATCGGGTGTTCTTAGGGAACACCTAAAAATTCTGCTCGGGCATTCCAGCGTGAAAATTACCGAGAGGTATTACGCAGCATGGACGGTGTATCTCTCTTCTGACCGACGGCACGATCCGAACGCGGCAATGCGCGCACATAGCAATAATGCGATGACCTTGAGTTGTGGATGGCGAATTCAGGATTCAGTATGTGGAGTTGCCGAACGGGCGGCTGCCCCGCGCGAGTTCGTCGATTCGCTGGATGACAAAGCCGCCGCCCGAATAGACGCCTTATCAAGCGCCTGCGCGTCTATGGCAACCGGATGCAAGGAAAATTCGTCGAGAGGCTCACAGACGCATGCCGCTGGGCGACGTTAACCAGCGAGGATCGGCGCAAACCCGGCTCCAAACGGTAAGACGAATCAACGAAAGTGAGGCAAGCACCATGGGCGGCGCAAACAACAATCTGAAACACTATGAGGAGCGCATCGTCCGCGCGAAGGAATCCATTTGCAGCTTCCGATCGTCCCCGCTTGATTGAATATTTTCGTCCTCAGCAGTATAGTGACCACCGAGAATTCGGTTGTGGTGTTCAAATCGCTCCCCTAATTACACTGACGCTGGATTGCAGTTTGCAGACCGACCTGCGTCCCTCCCGCGACGCAGGCGTTCTCATATCGCGAAGGGTTGCCCCCCTGGCCACCCGCGCGACTCAACTTACATACTGGAGACACCACACCATGAAGCAATCGTTGATTCGGAGCATTCTGACTGCCGGGGTATGTGTTACGGCTCTAGCATTGGGCGCATGTCACAGCGGCAGTCGTCAGTCTAGCGATACTCAGCAAAGCTCCACCGGTCCAGCCGCTTCAACCGTTCCGGCGCACCCCGTGGCGTCGTCCTCGACGGCCGCAACACGGTCAACTTCCGCCCCTGCATCGACCTCGGCGCCTGCCTCCGCGCCTGCCAGCACTACGGGCGGCATCGAGAGCGTTCTCTACTCCTTTGCCGGCGAGAGCGGGGGAGCTTTTGATGGCGTGGCCCCGTCCGGCAGCCTGGTCCAGGGCCCTGACGGCAATCTCTACGGCATGACCTACTCCGGTGGTACCAAAACTTATGGCATTGTGTTCAAGATCACGACCGCCGGCGCGGAAACCGTGCTGCACTCCTTTACCGGCGGAGCCGATGGTATGTACCCGCTCGGGAGTCTGATCCTGGGCCCCGATGGCAATCTCTACGGCATGACACGCCAAGGTGATGTCAACAATCTTAATCTTGGCGTGGTATTCAAGATCACAACTGCTGGGGTTGAAACGGTGCTGCACACGTTTGGCCCAGACGATGGCCGCCCGGCAAGCAGTCTGATGCTGGGCAGCGATGGCAATTTCTACGGCACAGCCCAACTCGGTGGCGCCAACAATGGTGGCGTGGTATTCAAGATCACAACTGCTGGGGTTGAAACGGTTCTCCACTCATTTGGTCGCGAGGGCGATGGTGCGAGTCCGATGGGCCGTCTGATCCAGGGCCGCGACGGCAATCTCTATGGCACCACCTCGATGGGCGGCGATAAGGGTCATGGCACGGTATTCAAGATCACAACGGCTGGGGT
>Ga0307372_10008608_pt1 | contig 14286 bp, 9 predicted proteins | sample OX1MG_FD_202533 | JGI IMG/M metagenome (GOLD analysis project Ga0307372, IMG submission 202533) | Soil microbial communities from Risofladan, Vaasa, Finland - OX-1 | ecosystem: Environmental > Terrestrial > Soil > Coastal area > Acid sulfate soil | place: Finland: Risofladan, Vaasa | collected...
CAGCCAGAAACATCAGGACCAGGTGGCGAGCCGAAGGTCCTTTCTCATCCTGGAATCGTTCCGTCCGTTTAGCCATTTCTCTCCGCCGGCGTTTGAATCACGCCTCGTTCGCTTCAAGCCTTGGTGGAACCCTGGCCGCCCGACGGCGCCGGGTTCGTCTTTTGCATCAGAATTGTTAACAACTCCACTGGAATCGGAAACACGATCGTGGTATTTTTCTCCGTCCCTAATTCTGCCAGAGTTTGAAGATAACGCAACGTAATGGTGACGGGTTCGACCGCCAGGATTTTTGCCGCATCCGACAGCTTCTGCGATGCCTGGTATTCTCCGTCGGCGTTGATGATCTTGGCGCGGCGTTCCCGCTCGGCTTCCGCCTGCCGGGCGATCGCCCGCTGCATCTCCTGCGGGATATCCACCTGCTTCACCTGCACCTGGGTCACCTTAATACCCCACGCCTCGGTCTGCTCGTCGATGATGGTCTGCAGCCGCTGGTTCAGCTTTTCGCGTTGCGAGAGCAAGTCATCCAGCTCAACCTCGCCCAGCACGGCCCGCAAAGTGGTGGCCGCAAGCTGCTCGATCGAATAGCGAAAGTTGGTCAGCTCAATCACCGCCTTCTGGGCGTTGATAATCCGGTAGAAGAGCACGGCGTTGACCTTGACGGAGATATTGTCTCGCGTGATGATGTCCTGCGGCGGAACATCCCACGTATCAATCCGCAGTGAGATTTTGATGATTTTGTCGATCGGCCACCAGATCCAGATCAAACCCGGGCCTTTGTCCGGCTGCTGCACGCGGCCCAGCCGGAAGATAACCGCCCGCTCGTATTCCCTGAGGACGTTCAAGCACGTTATCGCATAGAAAAAAAGAATCATCCCGGCAACCAGATAGCCCATCACTCCTCCTCCCGTCTTTCGGGGAATAGAATCTCCTATTCCTCGAACCTAACGCATCAGCGGTCTGTTCACCCTTCCCGAACGTTGCGGACTTCGCCTTGCCATTCAGCTGCGAACAGTCTATCGGGATTCTTCAACCGGCTCAACCAGCAAAGTGAGCCCTTCCACCTTTCGAACGCGAACCTGGCGGCCGAGAGGAACATGTTGCTCGGCTCGGGCTTCCCACAATTCTCCGTGGATGAAGACTTTGCCGTCAGGGTCCAGGTCTGTACGGACAACCCCGATCGAGTTCACAAGCCCTTCTTCGCCCGTAATGGTTTTGCTCTTCGTCGCTCTCCAGGCAAAACGCATCAGGATGATGGTGATGACGGCCAGCGGCAGAACCACGCTCAGCGTTGTGGTCAGGTAGATTCTCGCGCCCGGCCAGGGCGAGTTAATCAGGATCATCGATCCAAAAAGCATGGCGGCGATCCCTCCCGCGGCAAGAATGCCGTGCGATGTGTAAGCCGCCTCCAGGCCGAACAGCGCCAGCCCGATCAGAAGCAGGGCAACCCCGGCGTAATTAATCGGCATCAGGTGGAAACCAAACAGCGACAGCACCAGCGCGATGGCGCCCACCACGCCCGGCAAAACTCCGCCGGGATGCGTGAACTCGATGTACAGTCCCAGCACGCCGAGAGCGCCCAGAATAAACGCGATGTTGGGATCGGCAACCCAGGAAAGAATCCGTTTGAACCAGGGCATCCGATAAGGAACAATGCGGGCCCCCGCCAGATTCAGCACGGTCTCGGAACCGTTGGAGCGCTTGACGGACTTGCCGTTAAACTCCTTGAAGATATCGTCCGGGCTGTTGGCGATGGCATTGATAAGGTTGTCCTTGAGGGCCTCCTGATCGGTCAGAGAGATGCTCTCCCGGACCCCTTGCTCGGCCAGCTTGGCGTTGCGCCCGCGCGTATCGGCAATCGAGCGGATGAACGCGGCGGAATCGTTCAGGATTTTTATTTCCTCGGTCTTGCCCGCGCCCATGCCGCCGATCATCACCGGGTGCGCGGCGCCCGTGTTGGTTCCCGGGGCCATCACCGCAACGTCCCCGGACAGCAGGATAAAAAATCCTGCTGAAGCAGCCCGGCTGCCGCTGGGATAAACGTAAGTGATGACCGGCACGCGCGAATTCATGATGGCGCTGATGATGTCGCGCATGGAATCTCCCAGGCCGCCCGGCGTGCTCACTTCAAGAAGAATCGCGCTCGCATTCGTCCGGTTCGCGTAGTCGATTCCGCGAACCACATAGTCGGCGCTGACGGCCTGGACAACGCCAACCAGATTGATTTGAACCACAACGGGAGGCGATGGGGCGGAATACAGCGGGGTGAGAGCGAAGATCCCCGTCCACAACACAGCTTGCACCAGAGCTCGCGTGAAGAACTTTGCGTTCAAGGTTTGTCTCTGTGACCCGACAGTTCGGTCCGAATCCGTTCCACCAGATTCCTGGCCTCGGCATTGGCCGATTCAAGCTGCAGAGCCGCTTGCGCCTGCTTCAAGGCCGGTTCGAAATGCTCGAGAGAATCATAAGCCCGCGCCAGCCATAGATGCGCCTGAAACGAATCCTTTTCCCTCAGCGAGGTTTCAAGCTCCGTTGCGGCAAGCGTATGCTTACCCTCTCGTTCGCACGCCTGCCCCAGTGCCTGGTGCGCTTCGCTGTTATCGGGAAGCAGCAGCACCGCCTGATTCAATTCCCTTTCCGCCTCCGGCAGCCGCCCGGCCGCAAGCAGATCCAGGCCATGCTTCAAGTGAATCTGCCCGTCACTCTGCGCGACCTTGGATGGCTGCTGCGCAAGCCTGCTCTGGGCGGCCCGAGTCATCGCCAGCGAGAGCAGATGGAACGCTTTGCCAGCGTATTCCTTCTTGATTCGCGGTGATAAATCAGGAGCCGCTTTCGCACCGCTCTTATCTCCCGGAGGATCGGCCGCAGCGCCCTGCTCGTGATCGGAAACCCAGGCAAGCTCACTTTGGCGGGTCTGGGTGTCACCGAGTTCGCCGGCTACCTCGCCGAGAAACATATGGGCCTCCGCGTCTTCCGGGTCCTGCGCCAAAACCTGGCGAAGATATCGCGCGGCCTGGCTGTATTGCTTCATGCGCCAGAGAGCAACGCTCATATTGTACGCGTAATCGGAATCGGTGGGCGCCTTTTGAGAAGCTTCCTTAAAATCGGCCAAGGCATGGTCGTCACGACCCAAACGCAGCTCGACGGCCCCGAGGTTATTAAAGACCTCGCCCAGTGGAACGATGGCGACGAGTTTCCGCAAAGCGCTTTCGGCTGAGACGTCATGGCCCAGAGAATATTCGTCAATTCCCAGAAGGAAGAGGGACTCCGCATAGTCGCGGTCACCCGAATTCAGGATTTGGAGCCAGCGTGCCGAATCCGTATAAGATTCCTGCTCAAAGTAATACTGCCCCAGCGCAAACGCCGCGCGGTGATCATGGGGATTCAGGCGGTCCGACTCCCGCAGAAAATGGATCCGGCTCTTCGGGTCGGTGGACAAGATTCCCCGAATATAGCTTTCAAAAGCGTCCAGGCGCACCGCGGGAAACCGGTTGCTGAATTCTTCCGCGGTTCCAGTCACGGCTCCCCTGTCCTGCGACCGCAGAAGTTCCCGTGCCAGGCGGGTTTCGAGGTCGTCTAGTTCGGTCAGCTTTCCGGTCACCACAATCGCTTGGGAGAGTCTAAGTCCCGGAACATCAAACCACTGCACGCGCGTGGTCAGTTGACCTCCAACCACCGTAAAATGTCCCACCACTGCAATCGTAGCGCCCAGGGTCTGGGCCACCTTATACTCGCTGGCAAGGGTTAGAGGCGTCTCAAGAGGCAATCCCAACTGTTGGTAGGCCGTGTCGCGCTCACTCCGCTGAAGAACGTACCGGGTCGGAGAAGCCAGCCGGGTCGCAAGAAGTTCTGCGATGCCTTCGGACATCCACCCTAAATTGGCGTTGCCGCTCATATTCTCCAGCGGGAACACCAGGATAATCCTGGGCGAAGCGGCATCCAGCCCTCCGCAAGCAAGCAGCAAAAGAAGAAATAAGCCAATACACTTCAGTTTCATATCTTTCAGTCCGACGGCGGCCATTATAACATTGGCAGGCATACCACCCGAAGGGAGCTGATCCTTTTCCACCCGCAAACAACCTCAGGGCAGGATATCCCGTCCCGCCTCAGTCCTTGATGGAACAGGAGGATTCTTCATCAAAGCGATCAAAGCAGGACCATTGATGATTTTCCGGATGTGGGTTCGCGCCGGGAAACCTGAGTTCGGCCGCCTGATTCGACTTGCCGGCCTTCAGCGCTCCGGCTTGCAACGGCCAGCGCTAACGAAGTTCCGGCCAAGAAGTCCGCAGGCGCGGTTTAAGGTTCCCGGTTTCAGTGTTCATCTTCCCGGCTCCGGGCGCTCACGGCTTAGCCTGGATTATTCATGAATTTTGCCTGAGAGGCCAGGAGGGCGGGCCTTGGCCCCGCCCTCCTAATGCTGCTTCAACGCTTCATGAATAATCCACCTTACGGTGGTGTCTCGTTGGGTGAAGGCTTCTGGGATTGTTGCTTTGAATCGTCACCCTTGAAAATAGAAAGGAACTTGTGAAAGAACCCGCCCTTTTTCTGGGTATGAGAAGACGAAGGAGCCGAACCGTTTGTTTGCGCAGCCTGTTGATTCTGTGACTCTTCGGACCTCGGAGCCGGCACGGAGGGGGACGGCGTCAAGCTCTGCGCGGCATGAGCGGCTGATTTGCTGTCGGGATGAAAAAACCTCCCCAGAATTCCGCCCACTCTCTCCAGCGGGTTTTCGGAATGGGGCTCGGTTCCCTGAATGAAAAATTCGTCGTGAACGATTCCAGGAGAGTTCTGGGCCACCAGTTGGCCCTGGTCATTGACGGGAACGCTCACAACCCCCGGAGGCTCGGGAAAGGGCTGAACGTCATCGTAATCTGGAAGGCTGGTAGCGCTTTTCATAAACGCCGTCCAGACGGGAAGCGCGGAGGATGCTCCGGGCAGGCCCAATTCCTGGTCGTTGTCATAGCCCACCCAGACAACCGCCAGCAGGTTGGAGGTGAATCCCGCAAACCAGCCGTCATGGGACGTTCCGGTTTTGCCGGCCGCCGGCAGCGTAAATCCGCGTTTTCGAACACCCTCCCCGGTGCCTTCATTAATCACGCTCTGCATCAAGCTGGTCATCAGGAAACTGATGCGGGGATCCAGCACCTGCCGGGAAACTTCGGGAACCCGGTAGATCGGCTGGCCGGCGGCATCGCTGACCAGAAGAATGGACCGCGGCTGCTCGTACTTCCCGGCATTGGCAAAAACCGTGTAGGACCCGGCGATCTCCAGCGGCATCGCCACATAAGCTCCCAGAGCAATGGCCGGGGTCGCCTTGACGTCCTGATTGATTCCGGCGGCAATCGCCAGGTCCCGGATTTTTTCGTAGCCCGTCATTTGCGCCAATCGCACCGTGGCCACATTCAGCGAATGGGCCAGCGCCTCCCGAACCGTGACCAGGCCGAGATACTCGCCCTCGTAATTCCTGGGTTCGTAAATCTTGTTGTCGAACTCGAAAGTGGTGGGTTCATCCATCAGCGTGGTCGCCGGAGTGATGATCGGCTGGGAACCGTCAATCGCGGAATTCAGCGCCGCCGCATAGACAAACGGCTTGAAGGAAGAACCCGGCTGGCGCCGCGCCAGGGCATGGTTCAGTTGACTTTGCGCATAATTGCGCCCGCCGACAAGTGCTTTGATGGCGCCGGTTTGGGGATCAAGAACTACCAGCGCAACCTGCGGCTCCTTCGGTCCCGAGTCGGGCTGCTTCGGAGCGTGGCGCATCCCGGCGATCCGCTTGTCGACCTCCGCCATGCCCGTGCTGACGGCCTCGGACGCCGCCCGCTGCAAGTCAGGGTCAAGGGTGGTATAAATCCTGTAGCTTTGCGAAAGCAACTGCTCCTCGGAAAAATGGGAGAGCAGTTCATCCTGGATCATGTCCACAAAGTAGGGCGCCTGGTCCCCGCCGACATTCTCCGGCGCCAGTCCCAGCGGCGCCCCGGAGGCTTCCTTCGCCTGATCGCCGTTCAGGTAACCCGCGTCCGCCATTTCCTGCAGCACATGGTTGCGGCGCTGGGCCGCGCGCTGCGGGTGCCGGTACGGCGAATAGTAATTGGGGCCGCGAATGATCCCGGCCAGCAGCGCAGCCTCCGGCAGAGTCAGGGACGCGATGTTCTTGTTGAAGTACGCGTTCGCCGCCTCCGCAAACCCGTAAATCGAAAAACTCCCGCTCTGTCCCAGGTAGATTTCGTTGGCGTAAAGATCAAAAATCCGTTCCTTGCTTAATCGATGCTCAAGAAGCAGGGCAATAAATATTTCTTCGCACTTGCGGCGAATCGTTCGCCGCGGCGTCAGAAAGAAATTCCGAGCCAATTGCATGGTCAGCGTGCTGCCGCCCTGCACGGCCCTCCCGGCGCGCAAATCGGCCAGCGCAGCCGCAAGGATGCGAAACAGATTGACTCCGTGGTGTGAAAAGAAGCTATGGTCCTCCGCCGCAACCACCGCGTTGACCAGGGTTTTGGGAAGCTGTTCGTACTTCACCACTCTGCGCTTGGCGCGGCTGCTGCCGAACAGCGTGGTGATCACCTCCGGTTCAAGCCAGTAATTCTGGAGCGCCGTGCCGTGATCCAGGGCGGCAATCGAAGAAAGACGGCCACCGCTGAAAGTGAGCGTTGCGGGCCCTTCCTGAATCACCGGCCCGTGGAAGAACGAATCCGGGCCCGGCCTGATGACCAATCGGTTGCCCTGGACCTCAAAGCTGCCTGAAAGCGCGCCGTTCTGGCCTGCCGTATAGCCGGCTTTCTGGAGCTTGGCGGCGAATGCTTCCACCGTGCCAGGCTCGCCCACGCGAACCGGCGTGGGAGCGGCGTACACCAGGGAAGCATGGTTGAAAACGTTCCCGCTCAGCCGCGCGTCGATCATCCGGGACAAGTGAACGTCAAGGTAGACGAATCCCAGCACAACAACCAGAAAGGCCAATATCCCCGCGGCAAGCAGGAGTTTTTTCCATGAGGCCCGCTCCCAAATGCGGAAACGCCGGCTTCTGGTTCTGGCCTTGGAGGGCTTCCGGGTTGATGATTTCGATCGGGACCGCACAGATTACAGATTATCAGATGTTGCTGTTTTTAGCCGAGGGAGTGAAATGGAGCGGGAGCATAAAGAATTTCAGATCAACGTAAACCAAATAGTCGGCATCGATCAGGACGGTCCGGCCGACTGAAACTTTGATGTCACCAAGTTCTACGGGAAGCCCCAGAGACTCGGCCTTTGCGAAAACCCTGTTCTGAACAGCCTCAGGCGTCTCCTGTGGAGAGCGGACGGTCTCGTCAACAGCCAAATGGTTTATGTAGTCCTGAAGCTCGTAGTTCTCAACATAAACCGGCACAATTTTGATGGCGCAAAACAACACGACACCAAGAAATACTAAAGAGAAGAGGGCTTTCACTCACCCTCCCCCGAGTCGCTGAGTGGCATCATCTCTGTTACCGTAACGTCCACGCCTAATCCTGATTCATCAAGCGTTCTTTCAATGCCACGGCCAACCTGTCAAGGCTGGCATCGTGGACTTGCTTTGTCGAGCGCTCATAGATTTCGCCCAACCCTTGCGCAAGCTTTTTCTTTCCGAGCGTGATGCGGTACGGCACGCCGATCAAATCCGCATCCTTGAATTTAACGCCCGGCCGTTCTTCCCGGTCATCAAACAGCACATCCAGGCCCAGTTCCTGCAACTCCTTGTAAAGTCTTTCAGCGCTGGCCTTGACCCCGGCGTCATCCATGTTGGCCGCGGTCAGGATCACGTCGAAGGGAGCAATGGCGCGCGGCAAGAACATCCCGTCACGATCATGATTCTGCTCGACGGCGGCCGTCAGAATGCGCTCGATGCCGATCCCATAAGATCCCATCGTCAGAGGAACCTCTTTGCCGTTGGGATCAAGGACCGTGGCCTGCATGGCTTCAGAATAGCGCCGCCCCAGCTTGAAGACGTGGCCCAGTTCGACGGCCACCGAGATCCGAAGGGGCTTCCCGCACCGGGGACACAAATCGCCCGCCTGCACCACCCGAAGGTCGGCGTATTCGGCGGAGAAATCACGCTCCGGCGTCACGTTGCGAAGGTGAGTGTCATCCTGGTTGGCTCCCGTGATGAGGTTTCTGCGCCCTTCGAGCGCCCGGTCGGCCACCATCCGCGCTCCCTTGATTCCAACCGGGCCGAGCGAACCCAGCCGGGCTCCGTGCAGCGCCAATGCTTCAGCGGCTGTGGCCGGGCGGTACACGGTTGACTGCAGCACGGAGGCGAGCTTCGTCTCGCTCAAAGCGTGGTCGCCCCGCAGCAAAATAACCACGGGCTTGCTCTCAACGATATACACCAGCGTCTTGATCATCCGCGACGCAGGCTCGCCCGTGAACCGGACCAGATCGTCGATCGTTTTCTGTCCCGGAGTCGGGAAGGGTTCGGGAACGGCCTCCACTGGAAGGTCCTCCACCGGAGCAACGGCCGATATCGCTTTCTCCAGGTTGGCCGCGTATCCACACTCGCAAATGACGACGGAATCTTCACCGGATTCGGTGGGCACCATGAATTCGTGCGAAACGGTCCCGCCCATCGCCCCCGAATAGGCTTCGGCAATCACGTACTTCAGGCCGCAGCGGTCGAAGATGCGGCAGTAAGCGTCGTAATGTTTCTGGTAGCTTTTATCCAGGCCCGCGTCATCCAGATCGAAAGAATAGGAATCTTTCATCATGAACTGGCGCAGCCGAAGCAACCCGGACTTGGGCCTCGGCTCATCCCGGAATTTTTCCTGAATTTGATACCACATCTGCGGAAGTTGTTTGTAGGAGCGGATTTCTCCGCGCGCGATGTTCGTCATCTCTTCTTCATGGGTTACGCCCAGGCACATGTCATGCTGGTTGCGGTCCTTAAACTTGAACATCGTCTCACCAAATAGATCATATCGGCCGGATTCCCGCCACAGTTCAGCAGGATTCAGCGCCGGCAGATAGAATTCCTGCGCCCCCATGCGGTTCATTTCCTCGCGAACGATCTGCGTGATCTTCAGAAACGATCTCTGGGCTAGAAACAGATACGCGTACACGCCTGCCGCAACCTGCCGAACGTACCCCGAACGCAGCAGAAGCTGGTGGCTGGGCGCTTCCGCCTCCGCCGGAACTTCCCGAAGCGTCGGGATGAAAACCTGACTCCAACGCATGCTGACACCTTTCTCATTTCCAGTTCTGAAACCCCATGGCTCGCCGAACTTGCAGCCACAATGGCAAATGGCCATTGTTGGGGTAAACTGGCATTATTGTCAAGATAGTCAATCGGATTTCAAAACGAGTTTCCTCACGGATTTGACTCGCATTCCTGGTCCAGGCGGTTTTCGTAGCGCCAGGCTATGGCTCGCAACGCCGGTGGGTGGGGGTGCCGCGCACCTGCCGCCGGGACGGTGGCGCCGCCTCGCACAGCGTCGCTCGATGGAGCAATCCGCAATAAAATTCCGAAATCGTGGGAGAATAACGAAAGATGAGTTGAGCAACGCATCCGGCAGGTGCCAAGCCGCCGGCGATAACGGTGCTCTCCAGGAAAGCTCATCCAGGGTGCTATGAGCATCACACTTCTATTCGCGTTACTGGGTGGACTGATCGCGCTGGCGTTTGTCGCTAACCAGCTCTTCCGCCGCACTCGCGTCCCTGACGTGATTGTGCTGATGGTGACGGGCCTGGTCCTGGGGCCGCTGCTGGGCCTGGTAAGCGGCAGCCAGTTCCAACCTGTCACCCATGCCTTCGGCACCCTCGCGGTGATCCTGATCCTTTTCGAAGGCGGCCTCGGTCTCGAACTGCGGTCCATGCTGCGCCACTTCCCCGGCAGCCTGCTGCTTTCATTCCTGGCCTACGCTTTCAGCCTGATTGTGATTGCCCTGGTCATGCGCTGGAGTATGGACCTTTCCATGACGGCCGCACTGATCGTGGGCGCGGTGCTGGGATGCACCAGCAGTTCCATCACCCTGCCTGTCCTGCAACAGATTGAAGCCAGCACCCCGGCGCGCGTGACGATGATCCTTGACGCCTCGTTAAGCGATACGTTTGCCATTCTCACCGTGGGGATTCTGCTGAACCTCGGCCACAGCAACACCCCCATGGCGGCGCGCTTTCTTGGCCAGTTGCTTTTTGTGCCGTTCATCTCGTTGCTGCTCGCCATCCTGGTAGCCATCCTCTGGGCCTATCTTCTGCCGAAAATTTCCGAACACCGCTTCTGGAACCCGTTGACGCTTGCCGTGGTCTTTTTGCTGTACGCCGCGGCAGAACGGCTTGGCGTCAGCGGACTCATCACCGTCTTCTTTTTTGGCATATCGCTCGCCAACGTCCGGCGCGCCGAATTGAACGTGGTCAAGGATACCCTGGGCCTCGAACTCGCTGGAGAAGAACACCATGCCCAGGTATTGACGTTTCATGCTGAACTGGCCTTCCTGGTCCGAACGTTTTTCTTCGTTTTGCTCGGCGCTGTGGTGGAATTCAGGGAACTTATCCACTACCTGCCGCAGGTGCTGGGCTTGTTGGGGGCGGTGATCCTGGCAAGGGCCCTGGCGGTCCGGGCCAGCAGCTGGTCGTGGAAAGGACTCCACGCTTCCGAGCGCGAATTGATTCTGTGGATCATGCCCCGGGGCCTGATCACGGTCGTTCTTGCGCTCCAGGTCGTTCAAGCCCGCGGCGCTGCCTTCGCCTTTCTTCCCGCCGTCGCCTTCGCCACGATTTTGGGCACGAACGTGATGGTGGTCATCGGAAGCATCCGGGCTTCGCGCATTCCCAAACCCGCAACCCCGATTGAGCCCAAATCTGAAAGCGAACCGCCGCGGGTGATCGCAACCTGACGCCTTTCGGAACATCGTTCGCTGTTGCCTGCACGACTCTTGAGCACGCCCGAACCCTGGTGTGGTGTCCCATCAATCCGTTTAACAGCGTGGACCGTCAGGGCAGGGCTTCAGCCCTGCCGTTCGAGCACGACTCGGATTTATTCGGGCCTTCAGGACCTGGGGGGACAGCCCTCAGCGGCTAAAGCCGTTTTCGGAGCGCCCCCGGATGCCGCACGCCTGAAGGCGTACCCTGACAAATAATTGAACGAACTTATGGCAAACCACCCTCAGCATCATCGCAAGCTTTGGGGTAATGGAAGGGTAAGGCGAAAGGTTGGTAGCGCTACCGGGAATCGAACCCGGGTTTTCAGATTGAGAATCTGACGTCCTAACCCCTAGACGATAGCGCCACTGTGCTCGTAAAGCTTTTCTAGCATCCACTTTCAAGAGCTGTCAAGTTACGGCTCTTGTTAGCATACCAAATGTCCGGGTGAATTAGCACCTGACCGGTCCGCGTCAAGCGGTGAGGACGCGGGCGCTCCCCAGCGCATCGAGGCTAGCGCTGTAACCGTCGCTCCGCTGCGCAATCCGGGTACGACTGCCGGCGGCAGCGCCGTTGGGAAACCCGTTGTCCGCCGGGCCGGCCCTCGATTCCGCCCGAGAAGCTGCTGCGCGCCCTGCTGCTGCAGGTACTCTACACGGTGCGCAGCGAGCGGCTGCTGATGGAGCAGATGGATGACAACCTGTTGTTCCGCTGGTTTGTGGGGCTGAACATGGACGATGCGGTCTGGGACGCGACGGTGTACTCGAAGAACCGGGGGCGATGGCCGGCAGGTTGCCGGGCTGGCCATTCTCAATAATGCCCACAAGCAGTTCGTGAGCGACATAAGCCACCCGGTCATAGTGAGGATGCCGGACTTCGTCGGCGCCGGCCTCGCGCCACTCATTGCGATGCGGCTTCCGCTTCAGATAAACCCGCTCACTAAACTGAATCTCGCCTTCGCTAATCATTTGGTCGAGAAACGGATTGTAGCCCAGAGGAATAGTAACCACCATTCTTCCCGTCGGGGAAAGGAGATTTTGAAGATTCTTGAACGCCGTCAGGACTTTTGCTTTGTCTTTCGGTTCCTCGTCCCATCCCACGTGCTCAAGCGTTGAGAGGCTCAGGATCAGCTCATACTTTTTATCCGATTTGAAACTGCAGGCGTCTTCATTCCTGACGCCTTCGGCTTTCTCATACTTATCGACCACTTCGTGCGCAACCGGGCCGTAGTGGGAGAGGACGTTGCCAATTTCCAGAACCTTCGCTGCCGGCACGCTCTCCTCAAATCCCCGGGCGATCGGGATTTCAACCGCGCGTTCGTTTCGCCAGGTTGCGTTATAGCGATGCCAGAAATATCGGTAGGACTTTCCGCGGAAGGTGAAGGAGGAGGGCGAACTCGAAAGCCGGACGAGCCAGTAGCCGATCAGCTTGTTCCGCTGCTTCAATCGCCACAGGTAATTTCCCACGCCATTCATCCAGGCTGAATGCCGACCGGCTATCCAGCAACGCCGGCAGGATTCCGCGAAAGGCTTCGGCCGATGGCTGCACCCTCGCAGAGCGCGCGACAAACCAAGCTACATGCGCAGCCGGTTGATTCCGTCGAAAGCGGCGTTTTTATAGCACTCCGCAAGCGTCGGGTAATTAAAGACCGTGTTCACGAAATAATCGACTTTTCCCCCGAAGGCAAGAACCGCCTGGCCGATATGCACCAGGTCGCTGGCGCCTTCCCCGATAATATGCACCCCCAGCAACGCGCGGGTTTCAATGTGAAAAACCAATTTCAACAAACCCGTCACATCACCGATGATCTGGCCGCGCGCGGTCTCCTTGTACTGAGCTTTACCGACCTCGTAAGGAACGCCCTGCTCGGTCAGAGCCTCCTCGGTGCGGCCCACCATGGAAATTTCGGGGATGGTGTAGATGCCATATGGAAATAATTCCTGCACGCTGGCGGCTTCCACACCGAAAGCGTGACACGCCGCCAGCCTTCCCTGCTCCATTGAAATAGAGGCGAGGCTGGGAAACCCGATCACGTCGCCCGCGGCGTAGATATGCGGAGCATCCGTTTGATAGTGCTCATTCACTTTCAGCCGCCCGCGATCGTCGGCGGAAAGCCCGGCCGCCGCAAGGTTCAACCGCTCCGTAGCTCCGGTGCGGCCGATGCTGTAAAGGGCTTTCTCGGAAACAATCTTTTTGCCGCTCTCCAGATGGAGGGTGACTCCTCCGCCGTGATCGTTGTCGTAAGGCTCGATGCCCTGCACTTTCTCGTTCAGCCACAGAGTGACGCCGTTATTGCGCATGTGGTAGGAGAGCGTGTCCACGATTTCCCCGTCAACGAATGGAAGCAGGCGGGGCCGCATATCGATCAGCGTCACCCGGATGCCCAGGGTGGCGAAAATGCTGGCGTATTCGCACCCAACGACTCCCGCGCCCACCACGGCAAGACTTCGGGGCAACTGATCAAGGGTCAGGATTTCGTCGCTGGTAATAACGCGGTGTCCGTCAAAGGGAATGTGCGGATCTTTGGTCGCCGCCGCGCCCACCGCGATCACAATGTGCTCAGCGGTCACGTCGCGGCTTCCCTGCTCATCGATCAGGTCCAGGCGAACCGTGTGGGGATCGACGAACGAAGCCTCCGCGTTGATCAATTCAACGCGGTTGCGCTGCAATTGATGGCGGGCCACGTCAATTTCATGGCCGATCACGTGCTGGGCGCGAAAGAGCAGGTCTTCCTTGGTAATGTTCTGCTTGACCGTGTAAGAGTCTCCATACAGGTCATGCTCGCGATAACCGGACAGATAGAGGACCGCCTCACGCAACGTCTTGCTGGGAATGGTGCCCAGGTTGATGCAAGCGCCTCCCACCACCGCTTTGCGCTCCGCGACGGCAACCTTCTTGCCCAGCTTCGCCGCCTGAATCGCCGCATGGTGGCCGGCCGGCCCGGAGCCGATCACCAGCATGTCATATTCAAAATCCTGCATGTTTCCCCTATCGCTCTGACTTGCGAAAGATGTAACCCACGGTTCCTGATCGCTGGAACCTCTGAAGCTTGCTCCTGAGTTATTGGAGCAAGGTAGATTCTCTCTTGATTGTAAATAGGAATTTCTCTTTTGAAGGTGCAGGAAACTTTTCTCTTTGTAGAGGGTCATGCGACCTCCTGGGGGATGGGAGTGGGAAGGTTGACTGGGGCGAGGGCGTAGGCTTTAGCGCCGTCGAAGGTCTGATGGTGTTTGAACATGCCAAAGATAGCGTGGAGGAGTTTGCGCATGACGGCGACGAGGGCCTGCATTTTGGCCTTACCGCGGGCCAGCAGATGCTCGTAGAAGGCGCGCAGGTGCGGTTCATGGACGATGGCGACCAGGGCGGGCATGTAGAGAGCGCGTCGCAGGTGCTTGTTGCCGGTCTTGGAGATGCGTGGTTTCTTTT
>Ga0307372_10008610_pt1 | contig 14278 bp, 17 predicted proteins | sample OX1MG_FD_202533 | JGI IMG/M metagenome (GOLD analysis project Ga0307372, IMG submission 202533) | Soil microbial communities from Risofladan, Vaasa, Finland - OX-1 | ecosystem: Environmental > Terrestrial > Soil > Coastal area > Acid sulfate soil | place: Finland: Risofladan, Vaasa | collected...
AGGTCAGCGCGGTTGCTGGCTTGTACGGGTTTTTGCCGAAGTAACTCGCTGCATCGCGAGAATGTGCCGAAAAGCTGGTCGTCCAGATCGTTACGGTCCGTGAGCACGACGACAGTCGGATTTTCCATCGCCGGATGAAGAACCAGCCGTCCAGCGTAAAACACCATGGTCAGGCTTTTGCCGGAACCTTGGGTGTGCCAGATCACGCCGCAGCGCCGATCGCCCTGCGGCCTGGCGGCTGCAAGCGTGGCCTCAACGGCCTTGTTGACCGCATGAAACTGATGGTACCCAGCAATCTTCTTTGATAGCGTCCCGCCGCCTTCGTCCTCGAACACGACGAAATGACGGATCAGGTTCAGAAATCGGCGCTTCTCGAAAGCACCCTGAATTACGACTTGCAATTGTGGGATCGTAACCGGCGCGAGTGATTCGCCATCGATCGTCCGCCAAGGCATAAAGCGTTCGCGGATCGCCGTCAGCGATCCGATTCTGGCTTCGACGCCGTCGGAAACAACCATCAGCTCGTTGAACCGGAAGAGCGATGGAATTTCGTTCTTGTACGTCTGAAGTTGATTGAACGCGCTCCAGATGGTGGCCTGCTCGTCGGCGGGATTCTTAAGCTCGATCACCGCAAGGGGCAAGCCGTTTACGAAAATGACGACATCGGCGCGCCGCTCATGCTGGCCCTCGACGACGGTGAACTGATTCACCGCGAGCCAATCGTTGTTGTCCGGTTCGTCGAAATTGATCAGGCGCACCTGGACGCCCGCGATCGAGCCGTCGTCGCGCCGATGCTCGATCGTCACGCCCTCGGTCAGCATCCGATGGAACGCGCGATTGTTCTGAATCAGGGACGGCGATTCGGCCCGCGCGAGCTTGCGGAAAGCTTCTTCGAGCAAATCGGGCGGCAGGTCGGGATTGAGCCGTTCGAGCGCCCCACGCAGCCGGCGCGCGAGTGGGACTTCGTGATAGTCGTCGCGCTCGGCCTTCGCCTCGCCGGGCGCGATCTCTGCACCATGCGCGACCGCGTAGCCGCTTTCGCCAAGCCATGCGAGCGCGGCGTCCTCAAGATCTGACTCTGTGAAACCGTCGCTCATGCAGTTGCCTGCTCGGCCATGTGTCCGCGGAGCCTCTCTATTTCTTTTTTCACGCTACGCAGATCCGCCTCGAACTTCTGTTGTTCAATGCCGCCTACCAGTTCATTCGACGCAATGCCCTGCAGCATTTCGCGAAGAGGAAGGCTACAGCCGTTGTGCGGTCTAGTAAGGAGCAGCGCGCACGCCTTGGCGAAGCGCTCGGCAAGAGTAGCAAACGCATCGGCCATGACGCCAAGAATATCCGGGGAAACCGAAACTGACTGAAAATAGACGGCGGCGTCCGCATATGCGCTGAGGCAGTAGTTCAGCGAAGGCCAGTCAAAGCGATCAGCTAATAGGGCTAACTGCTCCGACCAGACGCGACTGCTATATGCTTCGCGAAGGAGCCTCTGGACTAGCTCCAAGTCTAGCTTGGACTTGTCCGGTGCCACTCTTTCACCTGCGCGAACCGGCATTAAATCTCTCATGGTCTTCGCTGCGTGCAGCGCCTGCTTCGCGTTGCCCATCAACTCGATCAATAACGCCCTACCAGCAGCGCGGCGCTCGGACTGCCTCTGCCACCATTGCGCGAGCACTACAAAGCCGCCGCCAACGATGGCACCAGCTATGGCCGCAAAGAAATTACCCATCACAACACTCTACGCCGCCAGCTCCTCGCGAACATCCTCGCGATGGCTCCACGGCACCGGGTTGACCTCATAGTTGCGCAACGCCTCGAAAACCTCACCTGGGATCGGATGCTCCGAGTCGTTGAGCAGCGCATATACCCGCGACGGCGGCAGTCGCAACTGGCGCGTGTCGTGCCACGCGAAGGCGAGCGCTATAGCCGTGTCGCGGCGGGGACGGCTGAGGGCCTGGAGAATCCGTTCGGGCTGCCGCCGGGACTTGGGAATTGCAAAATCGAAAAGGTGATCGTAGCCGCTCTTGCCGGTGAATTTAACGTTGGAAATGTAGCGAACCTGTTGAGCCTCAAGCCACGCGACCACATCCTCGTAAAACAGGCTCTTCACTATCGGCGATGCGACGTAAAACAGATCGTTTACCGCCAGCATCGCCTGAACGAGATTATGTTTGCGAAGCGGAAAGTGATCGGGCGAGGCGTGGACCTCAAGGGCGTCATGGTTCAATCTCACGCCGAAGCCGTTCAGCGTTGTTCGCAGCAGGTCTTGCCGCCTGGGGCTGTCGAGATTGCAGCCGGACAGCCGCAGGTCCTCGATCGTCTCGCCGCCATCGGTCAGCAGGTAGGCTCCATTCTCGCGCTTCGCGTAGATCTGCATGTAATCGTTGTGCCGGTCGAGATACGGGGTCGTGATCTCGACCCAATCCTTCACCTAGCGTAGGACAGTCTTGTCCTTCAGCCACGCGATGTATTGATCGAGCAGATGCTGGATTTCGGCCGTCATGCAAACAGCCCCCTGCTGAAGGTCGGCTGCTCGACAATGTTGCAGAACTGCATGAAATCGTGAAGGGTCAGCCACGCATCCTGGACGTTCGGGAAACGGTCCGCCGGTAACGGATACGCCGACTTGTCGCCGAAACCCTGCACACGCGACAGGTGATTCTTACCTGACTGACGAACCGCTCGAATTCAGCCTGCCCGAAGGGCGCCAGCGGATTATTCACGTCGCTGGTCACTCCTTGACCTCCAGAACTTCCGCGAGAACCTCTGTTACCCATCCTTTTACCCTTACTGCCTCGTTCCTTTCGGGTGCGGTGTGGACGCCCGCGGACGCTCTGTCGTACACTGCTCGGAAGAGCGAGCCAACGTATTCTTCCACCGATTGGCCCGCTTGCTTGGCGGGCTTAATCTGCGATTCTACCTGCTTCCGAGAACGAAGAATAAACACGACCTTTTGCGCCATCGTCGGTTTCTTTTGGTCCCGCTCAGGTTGAAACCAAGGCGCCTTCCTGACCTCTTCGTCCGGCGCCAATTTATTAAGCGGCTCCCAAAGCGCCTGTCGAAGCTCGGCAATGGTTCCGTACCACGATCTTCTCGATTGATCGCGCAGGTCATTCAACGCCTGCTCGTACGCAACAGCGGCTGACGGAATAACTCTCTTCAGCGTTTCTATGATCCGGCTCGCGCGCGATTCATGCCGAGAAGATGGAACCAGTTGGGTGGAGGAGCCGAGGATCGTCCGTTCAAGTCGGTTAAGCTCCGTGAGAGCATCTCGGACGAGTGCGCGATATTTTGAAACCGTGCTGCGCCCCTGCGCGCACCGGAGCAGATCTTGCATCGTTTGATCGAGCGCCGCTAACTGCTGCTCTTCATCGAGTGGTGTTAAAATACTGGGACGACACGTGCCGAAATAATCGCCTACAACAGCTCTTACGGTGTCCCTTTGCCGTCGTTCATTCACGTGCTGGGCGCGAAGCTTGCTAAGCTGGTGCCCTACGTGGTCGAGTGCGCCTCTAAGCCGTTCCAGACAGTCAGCGATAGGTGCCAAACCGTCCACTGCTTCTATCGATTCCTTCTTCGTGGCGCATGTTTCGCAGATCGACCAGCGCGGCTGGCGCTCCTATGCCGCTCGCCTTGGCCGCGAGGCAGATTGTGAACAACCAGGTTATGACCGACAGGACTCAAGCGGTATCGACCCTCCTCAACGCGCTCCAAATAACCAGCGTGCAAGCCATTTACCAATGCCTGTTCAGGTCTGTTCGGAAGTGGAAACCCCGCTTGCTTGAAATACTTTCGGATGTCGTCCTTATTGATGGACTCTTTCCTACCGCCCTCGAGTGCGTGCTCTGCTAGGTGATACGCGACTAGCGCCACCTTTTCAGTAATTGATTGGGGCATTTTCTCTTTAGCGAAACTTCTGATATCCGATGGGAGCAAATTCTCGGCGCGCGAGGCAGGACCGGACTGCGTAGCCTGCGCTTCTGGCGCACGGTCTTGCGAAGGAGCGCGTTGCGCAGGCAGCTCCAGACGGATTCCGAGCTTGTCACAAACAGCTCTGAGCACAGCGCTGCGCGTGGCTTCATCGAGCGGCTCGAGTGAGGAAAGGACCGTGTCGATGGCCTTACCGAACGTCATCTCGCTTCTTTTCTCTTCTTCCATCGGGGGCCCTCTCCATCTGGGGTTTAGACTGGATGCCGCAGCCGTTTCTCCGTCAAGAGCTTGCCTGAATCCTTCACGCGAAGCTCGCCCGAGATAAGCTTTGGCAACAGTGCTTCGCGAGCTACCGCCAATGTCTGCGACTGTTTGGCAGTACTAAGTACCGCTGCGACGAGTGGTTCCACAACGGAGTCGAATGCATCCAAGGCTCGCACGTCAGGAATGAGAACCGCTACGGAACGAAGCGCTGTCGAATTTAAGCCAGGTACGGCGACGCCCGTTCCCTTTACCCGCATCTCATCTTTCGCCGTATCTGATCCGAGCCAAAAGTAAAGAAAACATTGAGAGAACTTCTTGTGGGCTTGTAACCTGTACACGTGCTCGTTGATGCAACACTCCTCGAAAGGGAAACCGTCGCCGAACATCGAAAGGTGCGGCTCATATTCTCCCGGCCTGCCGCCATCCTTGTAAACGAGAACGTCGCGGTTTCTTACGTGCCCCTTGTGCATGCCTTTGAAGTATTCGGTCGGTACGAACCTGGTCTTCGAGAAATCGAATGTGCCTAATCCGACTATGCTTTCCGCCCCGATGCTCGGCACTCCATTCCTGATGTTTCTAACCCCACCATTGGGCCTCCCGCCCGTTTCGAGTTCGCTTAAGACTTCACTTAGAGTTCCAGCCTCCCAAGTCGCTGGGATTCTTCCGAGCGGCGAGTCGTCCAATGAACCGGGGAAGAGTTCGTAGAGGTCGGCGGGGAGACCGGGGAGGGATTGGCCGCGACGCCATCGGCCGTCCATTTTCGCGTGGACCGGTTCGAAATCGACGAACCACGATTTGAAAATCGCACGTGCGAGTGCCTCCAGCGTTTCGTTCATCCGCCGGTTCAGGTCGATCTTGTCATCCAGCGCGCCGAGAATCTCCGCTATCGCATGCTGCTCAGAAGGCGATGGCACCGGAATGTCAAAGTTTTCAATCATGCCCTTAGTCAGGGCATTTCGCGTTGCGCCCGCTCCAGCCAACGCCATCATGTGAGCCTGCATGGTTGGACTCACGAGGAAGTAGCGGAGATACCGAGCGTGCAATATGTCCTCGTGCGGCCTGATAATCGCCACGTGCTGGTTGACTCGGGCCGGCAAGATGTCATCGGGAACTTGACAGATCCTTGCCACAGAGTCTCCCGTGATGTTGAGAAGGACATCGCCGGTTCTGACCTCTACGTTCCGCAGTTCCTCGGCGTGGGCGTCGTCGATGAAAGCTAATCCCTCCTCGCGAAAGCCATCGTTGTAGATGTTCTGACTCCTGATGAGCGCGATCCCCTGCGATACATATACATCGGCACCGCCACGAGGCGTGGCCCCGCTGCCGATCTTCTCGCATGCATCGCCCAGCCGGATGCGCCTCATGGATCGGACCGCCTCGATAGCATCATTCCTCACGCTGCGTAACGCAGAATCTCCACTTCCGCGTGGCGGTCGGCCGCCTCCTGCGCCTTCGCGTAAACCGTCGCGGCGACCGTCTCGTCCAGGTAGTATTCGCCGCAGTTCTGACAGATTTCCGCTGGCGTGCCTTTGACCAACACGGTCGTCTCTCCACGGGCCAGCGTCACGGTCACAACTCCCGGCCTGGTCTCGCCCGTCTTGCAGATTACACACTTCATCAGGGTTTCCTCGTTTTGAAATCCTTGCTCCAAAGAATCGGATCGGGACGATAGACGGTCACCACGAAACAGATGCCGCTTGCCGGATCGCGCGCCACGACCAGATGAAGCGGCTCCTCCCGCTCGAAGCCGAGAATGAGCACGCTTGGGAACGGCCGATCGTCCGGGTACGACGCGATTATCTCACCCTCTCTTATAATCCGCACAACGGCTTCAGGCGCGACCGACCGTTCGAACATGCGTTCAAAAGCATGGCGCGTGAAACGGACGGCGCTACAGTCCATAGCCCAAAGCCTTCAGGTTCTTACGGATAGCCTCCTCAAACCTGCGCCCCTCGGCCATTTGCTCATTCAAGGCGCTTACAAGCCGCCGCATCTTCTCGTCGAACGGCTCGCCGTCATCCTCGACCGCCTCGGCACCGACGTAGCGTCCGGGCGTCAACACATAGTCGTGCCCAGCTATTTCTTCGGTCATTGCTCCCTTGCAAAATCCCGGAACGTCTTGGTACTTGCCCGCGCCTTTATCGCCGCGCCACGCGTGATACGCATCAGCAATGCGGCCTATCTCCTCGTCGGTAAGCTCGCGATGCACGCGGTCGATCAGAACGCCCAGCTTGCGCGCGTCGATGAAAAGCGTCTGGCCGCGGCGGTCGCGAAAGCGCGGGGCGCGCTTGTTGCGCGTAAGGAACCAGAGGCAAACCGGGATTTGAGTCGAGTAGAAGAGTTGGCCGGGCAGCGCAACCATGCAATCCACCAGGTCGGCCTCGATTATCCGGCGGCGAATCTCACCCTCGCCGGAGGTGTTCGACGACATGCTGCCGTTGGCCAGCACGAAACCCGCCATCCCGCTTGACGCAAGATGATGGATGAAATGCTGCACCCAAGCGAAGTTCGCGTTACCGGCTGGCGGGGCGCCGTACTTCCAGCGTGCGTCCTCACGCAATCGCTCGCCGCCCCAATCGCTGTCATTGAACGGCGGATTGGCGAGGACGAAGTCGGCCTTCAAATCCTTATGCAGGTCGCGATGGAAGCTTTCGGCGGGCTCAGGTCCAAGATTACTGTCGATGCCACGAATCGCGAGATTCATTTTCGCAAGCCGCCACGTCGTATGATTCGACTCTTGGCCGTAGATGCTGATATCGCCGATGCGCCCGCCGTGTGCTTCAGCGAACTTCTCGCTCTGAACAAACATCCCGCCGGAGCCGCAGCACGGATCGAAGACGCGGCCCTTATACGGCGCGAGCATCTCGACCAGCAACCGCACGACGCATCGTGCGGTATAGAACTGGCCACCCTTCTTGCCCTCGGCGCTGGCGAACTGGCCGAGGAAGTATTCGTACACGCGGCCAAGAATGTCCTTGGACCGATGTTCGGCGTCGCCCATGCTGATCGTGCCGATAAGGTCGATCAGCTCGCCAAGCCGCTGCTTGTCGAGCGCGGGGCGGTTGTACTCCTTGGCGAGAACGCCCTTGAGGGAAGGGTTGTCGCGCTCGATGGCGACCATCGCATCGTCGATTAGCTTGCCGATTTTGGGCTGCTTGGCGTTGGCGCGAAGAAGCGGCCATCGCGCCTCTTTCGGAACCCAGAAGATATTTTCGGCGCGGTATTCGTCCGGGTCTTCGGGAGCGGCGCCTTCGTTCTTTTGGGCGAGTAGGGCCGCATGTTTCTCCTCGAAAGCGTCGGAGATGTACTTGAGGAAGATGAGGCCGAGCACAACGTGCTTGTACTCGGCGGCATCCATGTTGTTGCGCAGCTTGTCGGCAGCCTGCCATAGCGTTTGCTCGAACCCGAGCGTCGCCCCGTTGTTGCCGTTGCGGCCGTTGGCCCGAGATTTTGCGGCGCGCGCCATCCTCAACCCTGCGCTTGTGTTGGCGCGTTGCGATGGCGGATGTGCTCCTCATCAGCGCTCGCGACGGCGGCGCTAAGGAATTCGTGAATCGTCACGATCCGGTTTCCCGCTTCGCGACGAGGGTAGGTGTCACCGACCGCGTCCTGCGTCGGTTTCACAACGAGGGCGGGAACCTGCGCGCCGAACCAGCACGCGGAATGACGATTCGTTCCGAACACTCTTTTGACTTCGTACTTCTTGTAGATGGCCGGAATCGTGGCTTTGGTATATTCCTCGAAGCGCTGCTCGGCGCTTAGCTTCAGAGGGTCGATTCGCCGCACCCGAGCCCCTCGACGCTCAAGGAGCTCAAGCAGGGCCGAAACAGCTTCGATACCTCGATTCCGTTCATCCTGAAAAGGAATCGCAGGGTCAGACGGGAAATAGAACGTTAACTCCACAATGCACACGATAGCACACGGTCATACCCGGTGTACAGGGGGTGTGGCGGCATAGGCTGGCGAACTGGTGCCAGAATTCACCACCAAGCCCCGGTCGTCGACGGCCCCACCGTCTTCCAGTCAACAGATTGCGGTTTCGGTACTCGATTGGCAGTACTGACCGTTCATTTTCGATTTTGAGGGTGGGACCATAATTCTGGCCAAAAGCGTCTACGCCGGCTTCTAGGCTAAACAGACGGTCATTCGCGGCATCGGCGAGTACGCTCAAAAAGAAAGTCGCAAGTGTCCGGCGACTGCATTGAACGAGTCTGGCGATTCCCCATTCTGGAGGAACCTACGATGCAAAACCGATCGCCCGGAGGATCTCGTGAGCCTTGGCCGCCTCGTAACGGCGAGGCGGTACTTTCGCAAAAGCGCTCATATTGCTTTGTCCCGAAAAGGAGGCGTCGGTGCCATCGCTCGTGCGATTGCTAGAGCGTGCGACGGACTCACTGCTCTCGTCGGATAAGCATCAAGGACAATAGAAGGGAGGAGCCGTTGCACCAGGTCGGAAAACGTAAATCCGTAGCCTCGGCCATCCTGGGCTCCCGTGGCCGCCACCATCGCGTCAATTTCCGATCGCGAAAAGCCCAGTTTCTCAAGCGGCGGAACCAAGACAGCATGGCGCTGCTCGGCGTTCGGCCTTTCGAATATCAGGATGTCGGCGGCCCGCCGCAGCACGGCCGGGTCGAGCGCGCCCAGACGATTGGTGCACATTATTACCGAAGCTGGAACGCGGCTATTCGATATTCGGTCGACGCCGCGAATGAAAGCATTCACGCCTGCCCGGTCCTCATGATGCATCTGCGCCGCCTCGCGCGATTGCGCCAGCGCGTCCGCCTCATCGACCAGAAGAATCACCGCCCCTCGCGCACGGCCGGAGGAACTCTTCAGCTTGTGCGCTTCGGCTACGGTGTGATCAAAAGCGGCCGACAACAACTGCGTCATCTCGCCCACGCGCCCCTGCCCGCGGGTCGAAAGACTGAGCGGCAACAAGGTGATCTCGATCTTTTCCTGTCTTGCGACCGCATCGCCAACCGTTTCCGCGAGCTCGGATTTCCCGGCCCCGACGTCGCCGGCGAGGACAACGAGAGGCGGACGCCGCAATATCACATCAAGAATGCCCTCGGCGCCGTGATGGTGTTTTTTGCACCAGGCCTCTAATCCCGCCGGGTTCACCAACAATCCAAGAATTTTCGTCAGCCGCGACTTGTGGTCATCGAGGCCGACCAGCCGCTCCAGCCGCTCTTTCGCCGCAGGATCCGGATAGGTCAGCCGCTGTTCAAACAGATCATCGAGCGGCAAGCGCGTGTTCATGTCCAGCTCCTGACACTTGCGCGGTCCAGGGCGCGCCCACCAGAGGAATAAGTCAAGTCGTTAGACAGATAGCCGTTCACCGCCGGCTCCGGCGCCCCTCCGCGCCGAAAGGGCAGACGCGATTCGAACGCTTCGCGCTCGCCCGCCGACAGCATGTCCCACGCCGCACTGTATGTCAGATAACTGTAAAAGGAAGCATTGGTAATATCAGCGCCAGGACGAATTCGACCGGGATCGTCGTCATTGGCGGCGAACCCCACCAAGTCTCGCGCCGAATAACGAAGCGTAGGCTCGATCCATTTTCCGTCACGCCGAAAGCCGTACGTCACCACTCCCAGATACCCCGCCTTTATCAGTTCCGTTATTTCCGTTTCATAATCGGCGATGGCCTGATCGCTCGGCCCCCCGTAGAGCCGTTGAAGACGCTTAAGATCGGTCGCCACCTTGGCCGCCATGTGCCGCGCGTGAGTGACCGTGAAGCTCGTGGATACAGATTCAGTAAAGCTCAAACTCATCTTGTTATTTTTCCCCCGCGCTCAAACCTGAAAGACAGGCCCGAACACTTTCTGCCAATAGTAGGTAGTCTCCTGCTTCGTCGGGGCCGCAAGCGCGGCATCGATTGCATCGCCAGCCTCAAGCGCAGCGTCAACGATGGCGTCCGCCTGCGTCGCGGTATACAGGCGGCTCACGTTGTTCTTCGCGTTGACCGGATCGACAATCTGCACCGTCTCGGTAAACGGCCTCACGACATCCAGCTGGTAGTAATCGTCAAACGCGATACGCTGGCGCAGATTGCTGCGGGCGATATACGTAAAGAAATGCTGCATCGCTTCCGGATAATCAGAGAAACCCAACCCCAAGTCAGCCAGATGCGACAAAATGAGTTCCATCATGAAGGACTTGAACCTGAAGCCGTCGCGCTCGCGTTTCATCCTGGCCGCCCAGAATTTTACCAGCCTCACGACCTGCGCGAAGTCCTTCTCGCACGCCGCCTTCCGCTTTCGGATAAACTCCAGATGCCGCGGGATGCAGGTCGCCAGCAGCGACCCGTCCTCCTGGCTGACGAGCTTGCCATACCAATTGGCGTCCCCGTCGTAGAGGATGGGAACAACGTCCACGTCCAGACCCGTTCCACGAAATGATACCGTGACGCTGTAGGTCTGCGGTTTGACCTGCTCCGGTTTGAAATTCGGGAAAGCCTTGCGCAACCGCACGGCCAAATATTCGAGCAGCTTCTGAATATCCGCCGGCGCATCGGCGCCGCTGATATAACAGGCTACGTCGATGTCGTTGAGAAAGCGCAGGGAAGTGCCTTTGGCCAGACTCCCCGACATCAGCATTTTCTTCAATGTGAAATCTCGGTGGTCGCTGAGGTAGCTCTCCAGCTTGTCGCGCAAACGCCCGGCTTGAGCGCGGTACTCGTCGGCCTTATCCTTGGGCAGATTGACGCGTTCTTGCGCAAAGCGCGCAATGTCGGCATGGTCAACGTGCTGTCTTCCCATCGTTTTCGAATTCCTCTTGCCATGGCGACTTCGCCATGACATACATGTCTATTATTATGAACGACGTTGATAAACCCGTCAAGTCCTCCATGTCGAGTTAGCCATGGCCCATGATCCCAAACCCTCCGAAATCTTCACGCAACGCCTGCGGGCTGCCAGAGAACTCCGCCAATGGAGCCAGAGCGAACTCGCCGAGCGCGCGGGCTTGCCGCCCAGTTCCATCGCGCATTTCGAAACTGGAACGCGCAAGCCGTCGTTCGACACTCTAAGACGCCTGGCGAATGCGCTCGAAGTGACGACCGATTACCTGCTCGGCCGCGTCAAAAATCCAGGAATGGCCGAGGCTGGTGACCCCCTTTACCGCGAAGTCGGAAAACTCTCCGATGGAGATCGTGAAATCGCTAAAGACTTCCTGAAGATGCTCGCTGAGCGGCACGCCGAAAAAACCAAAAAGGGCCGTAAATGAGTCAACCGCTGCGAACAACGTTGGCCAGAAGAAAGGCGGAGGCCCTTCTCAAGCAGAAGGGTATCGACACCCTTCCGGTCGATCCTTTCTCCATAGCTGAGGCCAGTGACATCGTCGTGGAACCGAAGGCAGGTACGGCTGGTGGAGTCTCCGGCATGCTCCTCCGCCACGGCGACGTTTTCGGAATTCTCTACGCCACCCACATCTCAAGCGAAGGGTTCCAGCGCTTTAGCGTCGCCCATGAACTTGGGCATTATTTTCTCGACGGCCACATTGACCACGTCCTGCCGAAGGGCGCTTCGATCCATACTTCCCACGCCGGATATGTGTCGGGCGACCAGTACGAACTGGAGGCCGACAATTTTGCGACCGGATTGCTGATGCCCGAAGCGCTGTTTCGAAACGCTCTTCGCACACAACGGCGCTCGCCAGGGCTCTCCGCGGTTGAAGCATTGGCAGGCCGATGCCGAACTTCCCTGACCGCGACCGCTATCCGATACGCCGATCTTTCCGATGACCCCGTAACCGTCATTGTCAGCACAGGCTCCACCATCGACTATTGCCGGCTCTCGGAATCGATGAAGTCTCTCCGCGAACTGAGCTGGCTGAAAAAAGGCTCGCCGGTTCCAATGAAGACCGCTACCGCACGACTAAACGCCAAACCCGACCGCGTCGCGCGTGCTGACCGCGAAACTGAGGAGATCGATATCCTGGATTGGCTTGGTGGCGTTTGCTCAGTGAACGCGACGGAAGAAGTCGTGGGCCTTGGCAGCTACGGCAAGACACTCACAATCCTTTCCTGCCCCTCGCTCCAAGACCAAGCGGACGACGAGGACGAAGGTGAGGATGAGGCCTCGTTGATCGAAAGCTGGACGCCCCGGTTTAGGCGACGATAAAAGATGGATCAGTACATACAACCACTCGCTTCAGCGGTCACGATTGCTGGCACTATCGATACCGTCATCCTCATCGCTCTGATTATCTATGGTGTCTATCTCTGGTTCAGCGGGATCCTGCCCGCCATAATCCGTCTCGGCAACGGGCTCGCCACGAGGCAGATCGCCGTCTTCGCCAAAAACGACAACCTCGGAAGCCTCATGCATCTACTGAAGGATTCCGGTCTATTCAAGGACAAAAACATCTGCCCCATCTCCAAGACAGAAGACCTGGGCCGGGCGGAGCGCATCAGCCTCTACCTTGTGTTCTGGCCGGACTGGTCCGATGCAATCGACGAGATCCTTCGGATGAAGCCAGATTCCTGCCCACTCATTGTTTATGCGCCCTTCGACCACGGGAAAATTCCCGTAGACGTTATGAAGAATCTCGATGGCAAGCGAAATACAGCGGTTACGAACTTTCGCGGGAGGCTCCTCAACGACATGGTGACCGCGATGATTACCACGAGCTATGTCAGCCGCTGATTCCTATCTGTTCGGCATTTTGCAAAAGTATAGTGCGCGCGAGGTCACCGCGCACTTTGCCGCCATCCTGCAGTTGAAGAAAACGCTGCAAAGCTGGGCCCATACCTGCTTTGTGGCTATCCTTGATTCCGGCTCACGAGCGAAAGGCACCGCGATTTCGCTTGCATCAGACGTTGACTATCTGGTCTCCCTAACCAGCACTTGCAACGAAAATAGCGGCGGGTTAAAGGGAATCTACCAATCCCTGTATTCCACACTCTCCGCGAGCTACTCAAATCCAAGAAAACAGAATGTCTCAGTAAGAATAGCGCTCGATGGATTAGAAATCGACGTTACCCCTGCATGCAAGCAGGGACCACTCACGAATTTTCACAGCCTGTACGTTTCAAAACTCGACACATGGAAGCAGACCAATATCGCCATGCACATCAAGGACATTTCGCAATCCGGCAGGACCAACGAGATAAAGGTCCTGAAGATTTGGCGCGAACTGAACCAGCTCGAGTTTTCATCGATTTACTTGGAATACCTGCTGGTCAAGAGCGTGCTGGCGTTCAAACCCAGGGGTCCCGACCACCTCGCCGATAATGTGCGGTATGTTCTCGGCCAGCTCGCGAGAAAGGAGGGCAACCCGTTGTTTGCCAGGGTCACCGACCCGGCAACCTCCAACAACATTCTGTCGGACCTGCACACTCTGGCCGAGAAAAACGCAATCATCACATGTGCGCAAGCTGCCCTGCAAAGACCCAACTGGAATCAGATCGTCTGGTGACCTTTCCTACCGGTGACACCGCTTCCATTTCCCGTGGAGACGATGGTCATAGTCCACATGCGATGACAAGCAACCACGAAGATGGCGTTCGCTAAAAACCGATCGATCTTGAACTTTATCACTGACCGCCTCCCGTGCGATATCGCGGGCCAGCGTCTTCTCGCCCGCCTCCGGAACTAGCGGTCATTCAGATTCTGAGCGAAGATTCTTCTTTGTGCGGCACAGCTCCGCGAGGCCTTCTTCCCCGCGCATCCCACGATCATGGAGCACCAGCCGTACCTTGCCGTACAAGGCTACCGCATCGCTCGCCGAAACTCGCTCTGTACCGCAAGACCCGTGTGCCACAGCTATATTTCGGGTGTGGAGCACCATCCGTAGTTTTCCTCGAATTCGCGCGTTCTAATCAAGTCGCATTCAGAGGTGCAGCGAACGGTCACAAGCAGCCGAATCCGCCATCCAAGGGTTCGTTCGACGCGCCGTCTAACGCCTAGCGGCGGCTCTTGGGATACTCCTTCCGGTGCCTACGGAGTGCCGTAACAGAAGTGGCTCCGGTTGTCTGAACAGATTTCCCCGATTTATAAGTGGACTCCGGGGTGGTTAAGCGAGGTGCAGAGTTGTCCACGGCGGCGGTCGGCGCTTGCGACGAACCGACCGCCGCGGTGGGCAA
>Ga0307372_10008613_pt1 | contig 14274 bp, 12 predicted proteins | sample OX1MG_FD_202533 | JGI IMG/M metagenome (GOLD analysis project Ga0307372, IMG submission 202533) | Soil microbial communities from Risofladan, Vaasa, Finland - OX-1 | ecosystem: Environmental > Terrestrial > Soil > Coastal area > Acid sulfate soil | place: Finland: Risofladan, Vaasa | collected...
TCGAGATCACTACCGAGTCATCGGCTCAGACCCGATCAAAGCCCTGAAATGCATGCGCTGCGGTCAACGCGTGCGCATCAAGAGCAACCGCGCTGCTGCCGAAGAGCATCTTAGGCACATTGACTACTTGTCGCTACCCGAAGAGCCTGTGTGTCCGCGAGCAACCTGTGTCGACAGGGCACCGCTCGTGTACCGGCACGGGTCTACGCCTGATGGGTCCGTACGCTTCCGCTGTCGCCGTTGCGGCAAGACGTTCAGCGCCCCAATTACCCCGACTTGGAAGCAGAAAGCATCCGACAAGAACGCGCTTCTGTTTCGTTTGTTGATCAACCGGAGCCCCATGCGCCGAATACTCGAGGTGGCTGATGTGAGCGCTTCGACGCTATACCGTAAGATCGAATTCATTCACCAACAGTGTCAGCGGTTTGCTGCTCGTTTCGAGAGGCGACTGCCTGAGATGGCCCTTCCTGCTGTGCAGCTTGAAACAGACCTGCAGGACCATTTGGTTAACTGGGGACGAGACGTTGATCGATTAAGCGTGATCTTACGGGCAGTCGCGACTACCGAGAGCAACTCCCAGTATGTGTTGGCGGTAAGCATCAACTTTGACGGTAGCATCGACCCAGGCGAAGCCGAACGCAACGCAAGGGAGTGCGGCGATTTCGATCGAATGACTTACGAGCGCCAATGTGCACGCATATGGGTAGCGAGCGACTATATGGCATGCTCGCGCGCCAGCGCCGCGAAACTCGGTGCGCACACACAACAGCATCGCACGAGAACGGCTGATTACGGTGACGATGAAGATCCGTTCACCGAGAAGTGGGAGGTCAAACAGCCATCACGTGGTGTCCAAGTGCACCAAGCATACTTGCTCATGGGCCACTTTCAGACTGTGAAGTACCTGATCGGAGGCGCTACATCGGCAACTGCATGTCTCGACCCAGACGCCGGGCTCCGGCAGGCGGCGATAGCGGTGTTTCGGTCGTGGATCATGCAAAGCAAGTTTGAAGCATTCGAACTCAACATCGACAAGAGCCTAACGATTGACCAGAAGAAACTTGTCGTGATGCGAGCGAAGGCGGCACTTAATCTTGCTCGTAAACGAATGGGAGATCATCATCGTGATGATGCTGCGCGCGCACTGATCAAGCATCAGGTTCATGAGATGGCCAACCAACCACCCAATCAGCGATGGATCGAGCATCCGCTGCCCAGTCTGGCCGAGCCGAAACTACGCGTTCTCCATCTCACGCCCCGCAGCACAAGCAATCTCGACCAAGTGGCATCGATGGTGTTCGACGCCACGCTTCGAAATACTGACAGGTTCTTCATGATCACGCGTCGGCGACTGTCACTTCTCGAACGTCCCATCAAGACGCCATCGAGCGCGCAGCGCAGTTGCTACATCTATGCGCCTTATAATCCAAACGTGCCGTGTCGTCTGTTGGATGCCTTGCGGGTCGCCCACAATTACCACTGGGTTGGCAAAGACAACCGAACACCCGCGATGCGACTGGGCCTCACGGATCGGCCCTTCTCACTCGAAGATATCCTTGCTGAACCTCGAGACGTCCCAGGGCTTATACGTCGTTGAACGCATAGACTTTGTACAGCGCAGGCTCGCGTAGTGCAATGTGACTGCTAGCACCCTTGGGGTCGAGCGGATAAAACTGCATGAAGTAGGGCGCAAGACACCGGCGCATCTTCACTCGCCATACCCACCCGTCACCATCTCGCTTCATTCCGTACTCGCGGGCTACAACATCGCGTTGATGCTCCGTCAGGCGCGCAGCGGGGAGGACATCGATCGTGACTCGATCCTGCCACTCACTATCAGCTGGCACCATCGCCTCGGGCGGCTTCTTGGCGCCATCAAGGCCACGCACATGCGTCAATCGGGCAAGAACGAAGTCACCGAAGCGGTCGTGCTGCTCGTCATAGGCGCGCGCATGCCAGCGATAGCCGCTGAACACGAGGGCGTGGGGCCACAAGGTTCTGGATATCGGCTCGGGCGACTTCATGGACTGGTAGGTCGCGCTCAGTCCTTGGTCACGTGCGATGGCGCGCGTGACTCGTTGAAGCGTCATGCCATCAATCGTCCCTGCCGATCTTGGCACGATATCGGCTGCGCCCGGTCCGGGTAGCCACGGTAAGGCTGCATCGGCCTTGGACTCTGCATGGAGTCGAAGCAAGGACAAGTATTCGTCGGGTGCGCCGGTGGCGATCTCTGGCTTGAAGCGAGGCCCTGGGCGGTAACACCGGTTGGAGATGTCGTAGACCAGGTTGTCAGGATACGCATCGCGATAGAGCGCAAAGTCTCGTGTGAGGTGGTTCAGCGATACATGCATCGCCTCACAGACCCGCTGTCGGTTGACAACACCTTCCCAGCAGGCGAGGGACTCCATGAAGCGCAACCGCTCACGCTGCGTAGGATGGAAAGCGACAGTCATGCCTATCACGCTACCCTACTCCTCATGCTTAGGGCAACTTGCAGCATTGTAGTCAATGTGATAAGTATAGCCATCACAAAGCGAGGTGCGGTGTGGATAGGGAAGGCTTCGATCGATGGCTCGATGATCTCGGGTACAGCGCCTTTCCCGACCAGCTGCGGCGAGCTGGCGCCCCGGTGTCGCCTGAGCATCCGTACGCGCCGGAGTTGAACGCACTTTTCGATCCAGCAGGCGAGGTACGCGCCTCTGCGGTCTTTGAGGTCAACGGCGTGCCTGCGGTGTGCTTGATCGCGGGCGACCCCGAAGCGGTGACGTCTGATGCCCTCGCCGCATTGCGGGCGCGGGTGTGGAATCAGGGGTTGATTTCCGTCGTGCTTGTGTTGGGCGCAGACGCCGTGCGCGCGATGCCGGCGGTACCCAAGGTCGGCATGGGCGATCTTCAGTCGCGCAACGCGGCGTGTTTGGACAGCGCCGTGTCAGCGTATGGAGTGCAGTCCGCCGCCCTGATGGAGCGCTATCCGACATGGTTCGAGCCGAATCGCCGTGTGGATCGCGAACTCATCCAGAACCTGAGCCGTGCGGTGGACGAACTCACGCCGCTTTTCGCGAGCGCGGTCGAGGCTCAGTACCTCGTCGCACAGGTCCTGTTCGTGTCGTACCTCGAGCATCGAGGCATCGTGCAGGCTGAATACCGAGCCAAGTACGGTGTGGGCGAATTGCATGCGCTGGTCCGTGAGCGCGATGGCGCGGGAGTTGATCGCCTGATTGCACGCCTGAAGCTGGATTTCAACGGTGATTTTCTCGAGCCCACGGACAAGTCCCCTTGGGCGTCGCTTGAGGGGGCTGGCTACCGAGTGCTCGACCGCTTTCTGGCTCGTACGGATCTGACCTCGGGACAGACATCGCTCTGGCCGTATGACTTCCGCTATATCCCCGTGGAGTTGCTGTCGAGCATCTATGAGTCCTTCCTTCGTGATGAAGCGGCGGAAGCCGGCGCGTTCTACACGCCGCGACATCTGGCCAACTTGGCGGTCGATGAAGCCTTGGAAGGTCTGACCGACGATCATCCCGTTATCTTCGATGGTGCATGCGGGTCAGGGATTCTTCTGACCACAGCGTTTCGACGTCTGTTAGGTCGCGCCGAAGCGAAAGCGTTGCGTCGCCTGTCACTTCGTGAGCGTTCCGAGCTATTGCTGGCCACGATCTACGGCGCGGACATCAAGAAAGCGGCCTGTCAGGTCACTGCTTTCAGCCTGTACTTGTCGCTTTTGGAAGATCTGGTTCCCAGCGATATCGCTCGGATTCGTGAGGAGCAGCATGACAAGCTGCCCAATCTCCTTGGCAAAAACATTTTTGCCGGCGAGGACGGCGATATGTTCGGCGAAGCGCACCCGATCCTTCAGGGGCGCATGCCTCGGCCAACCATTGTGATCTCGAATCCTCCTTGGCGCGAACCCCATCGGGAGGACAAACCACGCTACGAGACATGGCTTGAGACACAGGGGCTCAAAGCGCAGCAACGCCAAATCGCCGTTGCTTACGCGTGGTGTGCCGGCGTGCTGGCAGCCCCTGGGGCGCGACTGTGCCTGATCATGCCCGCCTCGGCATTCCTCAAACCCACCTACGCGGGCTTCTTGTCGCGTTGGCTGCAACAGGTGCGGCTACATCGGCTCTTCAATCTATCCGATATGCGCTCCGTCCTGTTTCGCGCCAAACATGCTGCAGTGGTCGCAGTGGCAGATAACACGCCTGACACAAACTCGATGTACGCGCTCCCGCACTGCTTCGACTATGTAACACCCAAGGCGGACATCGCTTTGGCCTATCGCAGGATCGCGATCCATGGCAGTGACCGTCGCCGACTTCCCCAGCGTCGCGTTGAAGGAGACCCGGCCATTCTGCGCACGCTGTACTGGGGCTCCGAGTACGAGGTCGGCATCTTGGATCAGCTTTGCAGTCGTGGCCGCATCGGCGATCTGGTTCAGGCCAAGCGGTTTGTATCTGCAAAGGGGTTCCACTTTGTCGATGGCTCGAAGTCAGTGAGTAGTAAGCCCTTGCAGGACCGCCCGTTCCTGGATGCCATGGCCTTTACATGGAGCGGAGTGGCATTGCCGAGCTCCGCGCTGCGGCCTTTAACACGCCAACGCGTGGCCGGGCTCGGAGGCCATTTCGAGGTGTACGACGGGCCCCGCGTGGTGTTCGCCGACGGCCTGAGTCCGGAACGACGGATTCGAGCCAGTTACGCCGATAGTCCTTTCTCGTTCAACAATTCGATGACAGGGATCCGTGACCAAGAGAACGACGCTGATCTGATGCGGTTTTTGGCGGCGTACCTATGTTCGGATCTTGCAGCGTACTTCACTCTACTGCTGGCACCGACTGCCGTCTTGGAGCGGACCCAGGTTAAAAAGGCTGAAATCGGAAGTCTTCCATTCTGGCTTCCGGAACATGCTACAGACCCCGCACGTGCACGCAAGATCATCGACGATGTCTCTAAGTGGGTTAAGCAGCCCCCTTCTGAAGCGTTGCTCAAGATGCAAGGGGTCAGCGCATCCCTACTTCCAAAACCGATCGAAGCTCTGATCCGGGAGTACTTCGATCTCGACGCACGCGTCAACCTCATCGCGGATGAGACCGCGCAGACGGTGCTACCTGATGTTCAACCCAGCACCATTGGCAGGTTCCCGACGGCGCTGCAGAAGCTACCGCCCGAGGGCCAGCTTCGCTGTTACGCCACGGTGCTGACCGAAGAGCTTGAACGCTACCGCCTTGTCCTGAAGGGTGAAGGCTGTCTTTCGGCCACCGTACGGCAGTGGCGTGCGGGTGGTGCGGGTTATGGGGTGGTAACAGCGACTGCAAGCACGAGTCGCATCGAAGCGGCTGAACTGTTGGACGCATCGATCGATGAGCTACTAGCGCAGCTACGTGACCTAGGGTTGCTTCAAGGCCTGCGCCAAGGTCAGGTAGCTACATCGGACGTATTTGTCCGAGCGGGAAACACGATTGTATTTGCAAAGCCACTGATTCATCGCCTGTGGCTTTCCACCGCTGCCTTGGATGATGCGTTCAAGCTGCTGCAATACGTGCAGCGCACCGAGGTGCACGCGCATGCGTGAAGCCGATCCGTGGCGATGCGCGCTGCCCTATCGCGACGCGATAGGCCTCGTAGGAGACTTGGTTGACGCATTCTACGCGCTGGAACGCGAGAGCTCACACACTTACCACTTCGGCTTGCACGAAACTAAGCTGACAAAGCGGCTGGCAAACCGGCTTGAAAATATGCGGGCTAGGGCGTGCCATGCAGGAATGTGGCAGTTTGAACAGGGTACGAACACGTTTATCGAGGATGATCCGAGACGTTTGGATATCACTTACTGCACTGTCGTTGACAATACCGTCACGATCCTGCTGGTTTTCGAGTGCAAAAAGATTCGCGCTGGGGCTCGCGGGATCTCCGAGTACGATCGCAAACAATACATTCAGGACGGTATGCGTCGGTTCGTCATCGGAAGTTACGCGCCTCGTGAAGCCATTGGCTTCATGGTCTCGATGAGTGATCAACCTCACGAAGCAGTCGTAACCTCTCTGAAGCGCTCATTGAGCAGCGCCGGCAGCGATGCATGGCTTGGCTTGACAAAAACTGCCGATGGAAAGTTGTGGATGGAACCTTCGCGGCGATTCGCGCCTCATGCCGCATTCTCAACGGTTCACCAAAGGATTGTGTCGTCCTCAAACTACTCGCCAGAGATTGTGCTCTATCATGTTCCGCTCCAGTTTCGACGTCACGCACGATTGCGCCCTACAGAATGAGTCGACGCTGAAGAATCATGCATCGAGCATTGGTGAGGGATAGTGACCTGAGGGAGACGCTTTCACCCTGGCTGAAATTCATCCCTGATCGATGGAGATCGCCTAGTCTTCGCGCATCAGCGTAGGCGCGCTCGCGTAGGATTCAAGTGAGGTGTGGCGATGTCAATCTGATGACATGGTTTTTAAGCTTGGCGCGCGCCGCTGTCACAGTGGTGCACGTGGCGATCTTTGCGGAATGCCCGACCGCTTCCTGCCGACGCCACGCGCAAGATCTCAAGCATCGGGAAGAGCGCTGCCGTCAGGCGCGGCCGAACGCTGAAATCATCGGTCTGACGCTGCGTTGCCCCGCGTCGTCACCAGCGCGGCATGCAAGTCCACCACTTCGGTCATCGGTACCCAAGGGTATTCGCGTGGTCTGCCGGCGCGATTGATCCAAAGCACGCGCCAACCGAACGCAGCAGCACCGGCTGCATCCCAGGCATTCGAGGAATGGAAGATGACGTCGGCGGGTGTTACTCCCAAAGACTCGGTTACGGCGGCATAGACCCGTGGCGAAGGCTTGTAGATGCCCTGATCGTCAGCTGTAAAAATGCGGTCGACAAGACCTGTGAGTCCGGCGGCAGCCAGCGCCGTCGTCAGCATGGGCGGAGTCGCGTTGGAGAACAGCACAGTTCGGATCCCCAAGGCGCGGTAGCCGACTAGCGCTGCGGGCACGTCAGGGTACGCATCGAGCTTGCGGTAGGCCTCGAGCAGTGCGGTCCGCAAGCCGGGGTCGTTGTGCCCACTCGTCGCCAAGGCAACATTCAGCGCTTCCCGGGTGATCTCCCAGAAATCCACGTAGCGACCGATCAAGCTGCGCGTCTAGGTGTACTCGAGCTGTTTTTGGCGCCATATCTCCGAGATGCGTGCGGCATCGGCGTCGAGGGCGTCAGCAAACCTCGCAACCGCGGAATGCACGTCGAACAAGGTGCCATAGGCATCGAAGACAGCGACGGAAGCGTTCACAGCGGCCGTCCTCCATGAAGTTCTGCGTCGCTGGCGCCGCGGGCAGTGGATGGGTAAGTAGATCATGATAGCACTCGATCACGTCGTACCTGGCATGAAATCGACGTACGTCATCACCAACAGCTTGCTATCGAGCTGCTCGGCATCGCCGAGTGGGTCTCACCAAGGCCGAAGCAAAAGTGATTGATGGCAAGATCGGCTCAGAAAATGCGGCTAGGGCATCACTGAGGCGATGGTGTAAGAGGTGCATTGGCAGAATGGATCTGCAGCCGTTTGTGCTACCGGGGAGCCTGTTTGGGCTAGGATCCGGGCGCGGCATGGCCCATCAGCGTGTCGACCTTCGAGGACTTGCCATGCAGATCGACGAAGATGACGTGCCATCGCAGATTGGCCGCTTCCGCCGACTACTGGGCCAGGTCGGTGGCCATCGGGGCCTCGACCATTCGCCGCTTGATCTTTGGAGTGTGCACCGTGTTGCGCACGAGAAACAACCAGCAACGCCGGTAGATGAGATTCATGCGCAAAGCAACAGCAATCGGCGCGCGTATCACCTATGTATTTCGCTTGCGGCGCTATGGTGCGTGGTTGCCTCGCTGACGGGCTGCGCGACCCGCGTCTGGAATCGTCCGTTGACCGCGACGTCGCGTGCAGGTCGCTACGACTTCAGGCATCGTATGCCACAAAGCGGCAGAGGCATATTCGTGGTGCTGGCCTTTTCCGGCGGTGGCACACGTGCCGCTGCCTTCAGCTATGGCGTACTCGAAAAGCTTCGGGATACCCCAATAACCGTCGGCGGTAAATCGGAGCCGCTGCTTGATCAAGTAAATGTGATAACTTCCGTTTCAGGAGGCAGCTATACGGCAGCGTATTATGGGCTGTTCGGGGGCCGCATCTTCAAAAGTTTTGCGCCGCTCTTTCTCTACCGTGACTGGCAACGCGATCTCTCTTTGCTGATATTGCGCCCCGATCACCTGATGTCAATCGCGCGTCGCGGCTACAACCGAAGTGATCTTGTCGCATCCTATCTTGATCGAACTCTCTTCGAACACAAGACTTATTCTGACATGTCGCGCAACGGTTTGCCATTCGTCATCGTCAATGCTAGCGACCTCAATAACGCGATAACATTCTCTTTCATTCAGCCACAATTTGACTTTCTGTGCTCGGACCTGTCAAGTTACCCCGTGGCCAATGCAGTGATGGCATCATCCGCTGTGCCACCGGTGTTCGCTCCAATCGCGCTGCGTAACTTCAAAGATTGCCCCGAACGGCACAAACCTTGGGTGGTCTATGCACTCGGGCACGATGCAGTACTAGACCGCAATTATGCGGTCGCACGTGCCCTTAAACGCTATTCCAATGCCAAGCGAATGCCGGTTCTTCGTCTGGTTGACGGAGGCGTCACAGATAATCTCGGCGTGCGCGGATCGATGATGAGTCCGGTTGCGCAGGAAGGAGATGTTTTGGACATGGCAGGAGCTTTCACGCCTACTCAGCTACGACGTGTGCGACATGTGTTAGTAATTGTGGCCAATGCCCAAGTCTACAGTGAATATAGCTGGTCCCGACATGGCACGGATCCTGGTTTAATCGATATGACGCGCGCTTCATTCGACGCGGCGCTGGGAATACTCAATACCGAGACCGTTTCGCTCGCCAAGCAGGGATTCATGATGTGGGAGAAACATGTGAATGCAATGCGCCCTCCCGGGGCTCCCGGGGTCAAGGTCGACTTTGTCGTACTCACCTTCAATCAGATCAAGAATAGTACCGAGCGCGATCGGTTCAACGCGATGCCAACCACCTTCCACCTGCAGCCCGCGCAGGTCGATGCCCTACGCGCCCTTGCCGGGCAGCTGCTGGATCAATCACCTGAGTACCAATCGTTTCTCTCTGAGCTGGCACACGATCCTGACGTGAGGGCTGCCCACTGAGCGGTTTCAGGCTCACTTCGGCCTTTCAACGTTTCGAGTGTGTGGAATTCACTCACTTCCAGAGTGTTCACGCAACCGCGTGAAGCACACATCGCCGGTACAGTCGTAGCCGCACAGTGCATACCTCATCGCTCCCGTGTCGGCAGTAACCGCGGTTGGACATCTGGACATTCATGTCGTCTTACTCCTTTCAGGGGGCGACAGTGGTTGTTTTATTCTGTGGTAGAGGCATTTAGGCGCCAGTCGTAGCTGATAAATGTGATATCGACCTGCTGCAGGCGGATGCGCGCCTGAACGTTCGGATCGTTGCTCAGTTCTGACGCATGTTCAGCCAGCAGGCCCTTCACTGAATGATCGGGCCCCCGCTTAAAATCATTGGCATACCAATCGAAGATCTTCGACAGCTGCAGCGTGCCCCGACTCCGGTCGTAACGGTTACGCGTGCGATCGCCGATGAAGCGTGTGGCAGCTGCCTGGAGTTGCCGGTTGAGGCTTTTCCTTGTTGGCGCTGGTTGAAAACTGACCATCTCTGCTGGTTGAAAACTGACCAGGGATGGAGGCCGAGGGGAACGCCCCTCGGCTGTGGATAAGTATAGGGTTTGGGTCCTCAGAAGGGATCGTTGGTGTCGTCGGTGCTGCTGGATTCCGCGCTGGGTTTTCGTTTGTGCTCGCGGGATTTGATTTTAGCCTTGGCGGTCGCGCTGCTGTGGCGGAAGCGGAACGACTCGTTGCCGGTTTCGACGATGTGGCAGTGATGGGTCAGGCGGTCGAGCAAGGCGGTGGTGAGCTTGGCGTCGCCAAAGACCGCGGCCCACTCAGCGAACGTCAGGTTGGTGGTGATGATGACGCTGGTGTGCTCGTAGAGCTTGGACAGCAGGTGGAACAGCAGGGCGCCACCGGCTTGCGAGAACGGCAGATAGCCGAGCTCGTCGAGGATGACCAGATCCATGCGCATGAGCGCGTAGGCCAGACGGCCTTGCTTGCCCGCGGCCTTTTCCAGTTCCAGCGTGTTGACCAGCTCGATGGTCGAGTAGAAGCGCACGCGCAGGCCGCGCTGCGTGACGGCGGCGACGCCCAGCGCGGTGGCCAGGTGCGTCTTGCCGGTGCCGGTGCCGCCGATCAGGACGAGGTTGTGCGCGGCTTCGGTAAAGTCCAGCGTGGCAAGCTGCTCGATCAGGGCGCGGTCGACCTTGGCGGCCGCGAAGTCGAAGCCGGCCAGATCGCGATGGACGGGGAACCGTGCGGCCTGCATCTGATGACGGATGGAGCGCATCGCCCGATCGGTGTTCTCGGCACGGATCAGGTGATCGATCAGCCAGTGCGAGGTTTGCATGGCAGCGGTGTCGCCTTCCTGCAGCAGCTCGGCATAGGCCTGCGCCATGCCGTGCAGCTTGAGGTCCTTGAGTTCGGCGAGGGTGTCAGGCCTGGGCATGGCACACCTCCAGTCCGTGCAGGCGGTCGTAGCGCTGCGGATCGGCCACCGGTTCCTCGATCAGCTGCAGCGTGGTCTCGACGCTGTCCGGGGTCGGCGTGGCGCGCAGCCGCGCGAGCACATTGAGCACATGCTCGGCGCTGGGTGCGCCGGACTCGAGGACCAGATCCACGGCCACGAGCACGGCCTCCAGGCCGAAGGTCGGCACAGAGGCCAGCACCTGGGCCATGACCCGGTCGCCACCCACATGGCGCAGCAGCGCCTGTTTGAGGGCGAGCAAGGGCGCCGGCATCTCGGCAAACGGCGCGCCGTTGCGCAGCGCGCCGGGCTTGCGCTCGAGCAGCGGGACGTAATGCCGCCAATCGTACGCCACCTGATCGCGGTCCAGGCCGCGCACATGATCGGCGACGATCTGCGCATCGGCGCAGATCACGATGTGCTCGGGATACAGCCGCACGCTGACGCGCTGACCTGCGTACTCACAGGGCACCGAGTAGCGATTGCGCTTGACCGTGACCAGGCAGGTACTGGAGACCCGTGCCACGACCTCGACGTAGCCATCGAACCGGCTCGGCATCGGCATCAGGTGCGGCTGTTCGTACGCATGCGCTTCGGCGATGCTCATCCCCGGGAAGTCCGGGTGACGCGCGCTCTGCCACGCCGCCGTGCAGCGCTGCGCCAGCCAGGCATTGAGTTCGGCGAATGTGGCGAAGTGCTCGGCCAGCGCCTCCTGCCAGATCCCCCGCCGGATGTCCTGCACATCCTTCTCGACGCGACCCTTCTCCCAACCGGCGGCGACGGTGCAGAAATCCGCATCGATCAGATAGTGCGCGCACATCGCCGCGAAGCGGCCGTTGACCAGGCGCTCCTTGCCCTTGCCGACCTTGTCCACGGCCGTTTTCATATTGTCGTAGATGCCACGCCGGGCTACACCGCCGAGGCCGGCCAGTGCGCGGGTGTGCGCATCGAACAGCATCTCGTGACTCTGCCCCGGATACGCGCACAGCCAGAACGCACGGCTGGCGCAGAGCTTCATGTGCGCCAGCTGCACGCGACGGTAGACACCGCCGATGACAATGCCCTCCTCGCTCCAGTCAAACTGGAACGCCTCGCCCCATTCAAAACGCAAGGGCACGTAGGCCGGGCGTGCCGTGGTCGTTCCGGCCTCAGCACGCCAGCGCCGGATACGGTCGGTCAGTTGCGAGTAACTCCCGACATAGCCTTGAGCCTGGATCTCGGCGAACAGCCTCAGCCGCGTCCGTCGATCCCGCTTGGGCCGATGCGCATCTGTCTCCAGCGCCTGTTGCAGCGCGACCAAGAACGGATCGAGCTTGGTCTTGCCTGGCGGTCGCAGGTACCTGAGCTCGTCGCGCTCGGGCGCTTGGAGCCACTTCCGGACCGTGTTGCGCGACAGGTTATTGCGGCGTGCGATCTCGCTGATCGCGACCTTCTCCCGGAAGTACATCCGGCGAACTTTGGAGTACTGACTCATGGTGATCACCTCGTGGTCCTGCTGGTTAAAAACTCAGCAGGCTAGGTTGAACACCCTGGTCAATTTTGAACCAGCAGAAACCCCGTTTGATGGTCAGTTTTCAACCAGCGCCAACAGCTTTTCCCCTCGTACGCTTCAGGTTGAAGCATCGGGCAACCAATCGAGGCGCAGTTGGGGCGAAGTGGATGCGCGGTTCGTTATAGCGCCCCGGCTCGCGGAGCATGGCCTCGATCCCGTCCAGGTCCATGCGGTGGCCCAGCAGTATAAAAAAGCGTTGCCGCCATGGACTGGAGAACAATCCACCCAGATCCTTGATCGAATCCAGCTTCGGCCAACGCCTGAGAATCAGCTGCACCGTGAACGCGTTGTAGGCGTTGATCAGAAAAGCCATCTGCTCGGACTTTCCCCAAGTGCGGAACTGTGCTGGCGCCACCGCACTTAATTGCCGTGTGTACTTGTCGAGAAGAATCTGATCGCGGCGCATGCCGGCGTAGTCCACACGCGACGCATGGCCACCTTCGACGATCACCACGTGGTGCTTCAGCAAGGACGTCCACAACGCATTGGAAGGCGCCTGCCCTGCAACCGTTGCTGCGCTCAGCAGCATCAGCACGGCAAGCGTCGAGATGCGGATCCACTGCCGCGTCACGGCCGCCTCATCGACGCACCAGGCGTGATCGCGCGCCAGCCAGGCAAGCCCTCGTTCGAGCGCATGGTCATTTCCCCAATTCCAGCAGCGGATTTGTTGACCTCGGCCCGAACCGGATAGACACGAATGCGGCCAGTTGCCCCCCATGCCGATCTACCAGATCCATCCCAAGGACGAAGTTCTCGCCGGGCGGCGTCCCAATCTTGGCGAATCCGTGCACCTGATCCTCGGTAGTCGCCCAATCTGAGTCGCCGAAGTCGTCGCGAGCTGATTCGTATCCGCTGCCCTGCTCCCGTGTCACGTGCTCGTTCAAGCCGATATGAGCCAACCCGTAAGCGCCGACCATGACGACCGAGATCACCATGTAACCCGCAGGGGTCGGTGAATCTGGCCAAAACGCATGTTGGCCGGGCGTACCACGCCTGATGCGCCGCTGTGCAGGTGAACTGATCATCAAGTCAAGTTCCAGTCTCAGTCTGCCGAATGCTGCGGAAGCCGCGTGCTGCTCGTCGACGCGGGCGCGCTCGCCGCAGGCGTCGAGGCGGCAGGTCCGGGAGCCGCGCCAACGCCCGCGTGCGCTTTCTCGTAGGCCTGCTGCTGTTGCAGCAGCTGCTCGATGTCATTGCTGGAGCTGCCGTCGACACCCTGCATCCGCTCGATCACCGAGGTCGGCGGGTTGCCGTGGTAGATCAGATAGGTTCGCCGCTGCAGGTAGGCATTGCGCATCGCCAGGTAAGGATCGTAGGCCGAGTCGAGAAAATCATCAGCGCTGAGCAGACTGGCGCGCAGCTGCACGTAGTACAGCATCACCGGCAGGTACTCGGCGTGGTAGCGCAGGCTGTGGTTGCGCGCATACCAGGCCATCGGATCGAGCAGGTAGCTGTCGACCGGCCAGGACCACAGGTCACGTGCCGTGGTCGGCCCCAGCAGGGGCAGCACCAGGTAGGGGCCCTGCGCCACCCCCCAGCGCGCCAGGGTCACGCCGAAGTCGGTCTTGTCCTCGGTGAGGCCGAGTTCACTGGCGGGGTCGAAAAAGCCCAGCAGGCCGATCGTGGTATTGATCGCGAGACGCCCCGTATCGCGCGCCGCACCGCCTAGCTGCACCTGCAGCACGTCGTTGACGATGCTGATTGGCAAATGGATGTTTGAACCGCCCCGGCTTTCGTGGAGGCTGTTTGGTTTGAGTCAGGCGGCCAACAGGGCCTGACGGTTTTGCTGCTGCCAGTAGTGTGCCTCAGCTTCTGCGGGTGGAATGTATCCGATGGGTTCGAGCAGGCGTCGATGGTTGAACCAGTCGACCCATTCGAGCGTGGCCAGTTCGACGGCCTCGCAGGTCTTCCAGGTCCTGCGGTGGATCACCTCGGCCTTGAACAGGCCGTTGATCGTCTCGGCCAGGGCGTTGTCGTAGCTGTCGCCCTTGCTGCCGACGGAGGGTTCGATGCCGGCCTCGGCCAGGCGTTCGGTGTAGCGAATACTGACGTATTGCGACCCGCGGTCCG
>Ga0307372_10008616_pt1 | contig 14266 bp, 11 predicted proteins | sample OX1MG_FD_202533 | JGI IMG/M metagenome (GOLD analysis project Ga0307372, IMG submission 202533) | Soil microbial communities from Risofladan, Vaasa, Finland - OX-1 | ecosystem: Environmental > Terrestrial > Soil > Coastal area > Acid sulfate soil | place: Finland: Risofladan, Vaasa | collected...
GGGCCGACAGTACGCGCTCGACGTCCTGATCTACGCCACCGGCTTCGAGGTGCAAAAGACCGGCATCTACAATCAGATCAAGGGCGAGCAGGGCCTCGAGCTCAACGACAAGTACCGCGACGGCATCCGCACCCTGCTCGGAATCCATTCGCAGGGCTACCCCAATCTGTTCATCATGGGCGGCTACCAGGCGTCGTTCCAGTTCAACCTGACCGACATGCTGCAGGCCCAGGGCGACCATATCGCCGGATGCATCGACTACGCCCGCCGCCACGGCTATCACTCCATCGATGCGACGCCGAAGGCCGAGGAATGGTGGGTGCAGGAAATCATCGAGCATCGCGGCAAGACCAGCCGCAATCAGGAATGCACGCCCGGCTACTACAACTTCGAGGGCGAGTTTCAGCGCCGCCAGGACGGCAACTACAACGGCGGCTTCTTCCAGTACTGCAATCACCTCAATGATGTGCGCGAGCGGATGAGCGAACACTTCGCCTTCGCGAAGAAGTAGATCGGGCCAGCTTGCCGATGCGGCGGGGGGAGCATATTCCCCCCGCCATCACGATCCCGCGTGCGCTTGACCATGCGCGCGGCCGGCCGTGCGGCGGAATAAAATCGCGCGTGGAGTGAGTAATCACCCGCGATTACTCAGTGGTGTGCCTTGACGGACGCCGGACCGGCATCGCCGGCGCCGCCCAGCTCGGGCCACCAGCGCAGCTTGATCCTGGCCGCGACGCCGACCAGTCCGATCATCACCGGCACCTCAATCAGCGGACCGATGACCGCGGCGAAGGCCTCGCCACTGGTAATCCCGAAGGTCGCCACGGCGACCGCGATCGCCAGCTCGAAGTTATTCGACGCGGCGGTAAACGATAGCGTGCAGCTTTGCGCATACGAGGCGCCGCTCCACCCGCTCATCGCAAATGACAGCGCGAACATAATCGTGAAATAGAGCATCAGCGGAATCGCGATGCGCACTACGTCGAAAGGCAATTCGACTATCGCGCGCCCCTTGATCGAAAACATCACGACGATCGTAAAAAGCAGCGCGGCCAGCGTAATCGGCGCGATCCGCGGGATGAATCGTTCGTAATACCAGGCCTTGCCGCGGCGGCGCGTGAGCGTAATCCAGGTGATAAAGCCAGCCGCGAACGGCACGCCAAGATAGATTCCGACGCTCGCCGCGATTTCCCCGATCGTCACGTTGACCACCGCGCCGCCCAGCCCCAGCCATCGCGGCAGCACGGTGACGAAAACCCAGGCGAAAACCGAATAGAAGAGCACCTGGAAGATCGAATTGAAGGCCACCAGCCCCGCACAGTAGTCCGCATCGCCGTGCGCGAGATCGTTCCAGACGATGACCATCGCGATACAGCGCGCCAGCCCAATCAGGATCAGCCCGACCATGTAGGCCGGATGACCGCGCAGGAAAATCACCGCCAGCGCGAACATCAGGGTCGGGCCGATTACCCAGTTCTGGACCAGCGAGAGACCCAGGATTTTCCAGTCGCGGAAGACGTCGCCAAGTTCGTCGTAGCGGACCTTGGCCAGCGGCGGATACATCATCAGGATCAGTCCCGCCGCGATCGGCACTGAAGTCGCGCCGATACTCAGTGCGTCGACCGCCGTCCTGATACCCGGTACGCAATAGCCAATCACCACCCCGGCGGCCATCGCAATAAATATCCACAGAGTGAGGTAACGATCGAGAAACGAAAGCCGGCGCATCACCGAAGACTGGCTATTCGACAAATGCTGGCCTCTAATCGCAGTTTCCATCGGATAAATTCCCGCAAACGGATTCCCGTGAGTTCATGCCGGAGCGCGCCGCGCGGCGCTCAGCCTTGCGGATCGTCCGGCAGCCTGATTTTGCCAATCTCATTCGCGTGCGCCCGCAGCGCCATTGCGCCGAGTGCATCGAACGGCAGGCTGGCGAATAGCTTGATGCGATTTTCGAGTTCGGTATAGACGCGCAGGAAGCCCTGCCGACGGTGCTCCTCGGTGCCGGCGAGGGCCGCCGGGTCGGCCGCGCCCCAATGCGCCGTGATCGGCTGGCCGGGCCATAGCGGGCACTCCTCGCCGGCCGCCTGGTCGCAAACCGTGAAGACGAAATCCAGCGCTGGTGCGCCCGGCGCGGCGAATTCGTCCCAGCTTTTGCTGCGCAGATCGGCGGTCGCATAGTTGAGACTGCGCAGCAACTCGAGCGTGAGCGGATGAACCTCGCCCTTCGGATGGCTGCCCGCGCTGAAGGCCCGCAAACGGCTCTTGCCCCAGCGATTGGCCGCGCATTCCGCCATGATGCTGCGCGCGGAGTTGCCGGTGCAGAGAAATAAGACGTTGAAGATCTTGTTCGTCATGGCTCGCAATTATCCGAATAATTAACGACGCGGCACTGTATTAAACGACAGGACGCTGGATTATCCACGGCGCGACGCGCGGCCACCCGGCGCCGGCAATTTCCTGGCGGGCGCCGCGGCGGCGGACGTCCGTCGCGCGATGCGCCGCGTGCGCGGTCGGGGCGCCGGGATTTTGCCCGCTGGCGCGGTGGCCGGCGGGCACGCCGGCAGGCACGCCGCGGCCTCGCCACCGCAGCAGTTCTCGGTCAGGTAGGACAGCAACGCGTTCATCGCCGGGTAGTTGGCCGCGTAGATGATCGATCGGCTCTGGCGGCGCGCCGCGATCAGTCCGGCGTGGCGCAATTGGTTGAGATGAAACGACAGCGTGGGCGACGGCAATCCCAGCCGCGCGCCGATTTCGCCGGCCGCCAGACCCGCGGGCCCCGCCTGCACCAGCATCCGGAAGACCTCGAGGCGGCTTTCCTGAGCGAGTGCGCCCAGCGAAACTATTGCACTTGCCATCTCCATTGTTTTAGATATATAGAAATATCGAACGGTGTCAAGGGTGCGCGGCCATCGGATGCAATCGAGTTCGCGTGGCCGCGCTTTCGATCAACTCCGTCACGGCGCACCATTCAGCGGCGCGCCAGATCTCCGGGTCCAGGGAGTCCGCGATGAACGAGCCAAGCGACAAGCAGGGCGAAACAATCAGGGAGCAGGTGCGCGAGAATTACGGCAAGGCCGCGATTCGGGCCGCGGCGGGCGCCACGGCGAGTTGCGGTGCAGGGTCGATCGGGTGCTGCGGACCGGCGCCCGCGAGCAACGATCCGATCACCTCGAACCTTTACAGCCACGGCGAGACCACCGAACTGCCGGTGGCCGCGGTCGCGGCCTCGCTAGGCTGCGGCAATCCGACGGCGTTGGCCGAATTGCGCGCCGGCGAAGTGGTGCTCGACCTCGGCTCCGGCGGCGGTATCGACGTGCTGTTGTCGGCACGGCGCGTCGGGCCCACGGGCAAAGCCTATGGCCTCGACATGACCGACGAGATGCTGGCGCTGGCGCGTGACAATCAGGCCAAGGCCGGCGTCACCAATGTCGAGTTTTTGAAGGGCGAGATCGAACGGATTCCGCTGCCCGACAACACCGTCGACGTGATCATCTCGAACTGCGTCATCAACCTCTCGGCCGACAAAGACCGCGTGATGGCCGAGGCCTTTCGCGTGCTGCGACCGGGCGGCCGCTTCGCGGTTTCGGACGTGGTCGTGCGCGGCGCGGTGCCCGAGCAGATTCGCCGCAGCGTCGAGATGTGGATCGGATGCATCGCCGGAGCGCTCGAAGAAACCGAGTATCGGAGCAAGCTCGCGCAGGCCGGCTTCGCCGAGATCGAAATCGAGCCGACCCGCATCTACACCGCCGCGCAGGCGAGCGGCTATCTCACCAGCGCCGGCCTCGACGCGGCGACGGTCGGGCCGATCATCGATCAAAAATTCATGAGCGCCTTCGTGCGCGCGCGCAAGCCGACGCGCTGACGGCGGCCGCGGCGAGGGTCACGCGCCATCGCGCGGGCAACCCTCGTCGCGCGCTTAGCCGGGCGCCGAACGTATCGGCCAGCGCCATCAGCGCACCGCCGTGGACGATCGCGGGTATCGTACACAGATCCGGCCGCACGGTAATTTCGGCGCGCACGCAACCGGGCGCCGCGCTGCTCGGCCGCTCGCCCGCACCGGCCATCCGCCTTGCTTTAATCGGCGAATCGGGCAAAAGAAACATTCGATGTTCTCGATTCGAGATTTTTTGCTCAGCCGCCTTGCGGCTAGCGCGGAGTGCCAGCACCTTCCATGACGCCCACGACCCCGATGAATTCGACGACCCCGATGACCCCGACGATGCCGACGAAGCTCCTGGTTGCCAACCGCGGCGAGATCGCGATTCGCGTGATGCGCGCCGCCGCCGAGATGGGCCTCCGCACGGTCGCCGTATTTTCCGCCGACGATGCCAACTCGCTGCACACGCGCAAGGCCGACGCCGCCGTGGCCTTGCGTGGCGCGGGCGCCGCCGCCTATCTCGACGGCGACCAGATTATCGCCGCCGCGCGGGCCGCGGGATGCGACGCGATCCATCCGGGGTACGGCTTTCTGAGCGAGAACGCCGACTTCGCGCGGCGCTGCGCGCAGGCCGGCCTGACCTTTATCGGCCCGCGTCCGGAAGTGCTCGAACTGTTCGGCGACAAGGTGCAGGCACGCGCCCTGGCCGAACGCGCCGGCGTGCCCGTGCTGCCCGGCACGCCGGGGGCGACCACGCTCGAGCAGGCGCGGGCGTTTTTCAAGTCGATCGGCGACGGCGGCGCGATGATGATCAAAGCGGTGGTCGGCGGCGGGGGCCGCGGGATGCGCCCGGTCACCCGCGCCGACGAGCTTGAAGAGGCGTACACGCGATGCCGTTCCGAGGCGCGCGCGGCCTTTGGCAACGCCGAGGTCTACGTCGAGCAACTGATCGCCCGCGCCCGCCATCTCGAAGTCCAGATGCTCGGCGACGGCTCGGGCAGCGTCAGCCATCTGTGGGAGCGCGAATGCACGATTCAGCGGCGCAACCAGAAGCTGGTCGAGGTCGCGCCGAGTCCGGGACTCCATCCGGGGCTGCGCGATCGGCTGACGGCGGCCACCGTGCGCCTGGCCGAAGAGGTCGGCTACGACAATCTCGGCACCTTTGAATTCCTGGTCGACGCCGACGACCGACGCGGCGACGCGACCTTTGCCTTTATCGAGGCCAACCCGCGCCTGCAGGTCGAGCATACCGTCACCGAAGAGGTCACCGGGGTGGATCTGGTCAAGACCCAGATTGAGCTGGCCGGCGGACGCACGCTGGCCGATCTGGGCCTGCTGCAGGCCGATATCGCCAAGCCGCGCGGCTTCGCGATGCAGCTCCGCGTCAATCTCGAATCGATGGGCGCCGACGGCGCGGCCAAGCCCTCGGGCGGCACGCTCAGCGCCTTCGAGGTGCCGTCGGGCCCGGGGCTGCGCGTCGATACGTTCGGCTACGCCGGCTACACCACCAGCCCGCGTTTCGATTCGCTGCTGGCCAAGCTGATCGCGTATTCCCCCGCCGCCGACTTCCCCGCGCTGGTGCGCAAGGCCTATCGCGCGCTGTGCGAGTTCCGGATCGAGGGCGTGCCGACCAATCTCGGCTTCCTGCAGAACCTGCTGCGCCATCCGGAGTTCGCCGCCAACCGGGTCTACACGCGCTTTATCGAAGAGCATGCCGCCGAGCTGGCGGGGCCGTCGACCGCGGATCATCAGCGGCTCTTTTTCGATCCGCCGGCCACGGGCGCGAGCGCCGCCGGCAAGCCCGGTGCGCCGCAGCGCGCGGGCGCCCGCATCGACGCGAGCGATCCGCTCGCCGTGCTGCATCATGGCAAGGGCGGTGGCGACGCATCCGCGATCGACTCACCGCCCGCCGCCGCAATCGCGCCGGCGCACGACCTCGCCGACCTCGCCGGCCCCGACGGCACGGTCGCCGTCGCCGCGCCGATGCAGGGGACGATCGTCTCGGTCGACGTCAATGAAGGCGACCAGGCTGGCCTTTATCGCGGAGGCCGAGGTGCAGGGCGCCGCGGCCGGCGTCGAGCAGGCGGTCGAACTCGATTACATCCGGCCCGACCTCGCCGAAGTCTACGACCGCCATGCGATCGGCTTCGACGCCGCGCGGCCCGACGCCGTGGCCCGCCGGCGCAAGACCGGCCAGCGCACCGCGCGCGAGAATATCGCCGACCTGTGCGATCCCGGCAGCTTCGTCGAATACGGTCCGCTGGTGATCGCCGCGCAGCGCCGGCGCCGTCCGATCGCCGAGTTGATCGAGCGCACACCGGCCGACGGGATGGTGGTCGGGGTCGGCCGCGTCAACGGCGATCTGTTCGACGAAGCCCGCGCGCAATGCATCGCGATGTCCTACGACTACACCGTGCTGGCCGGCACCCAGGGCACACAGAACCATCGCAAGAAAGATCGCATGTTCGAGATGGCCGCCAGGTCGCGCCTGCCGATCGTGATTTTTGCCGAGGGCGGCGGCGGCCGGCCCGGCGATACCGACGGCGTGAGCCCGACCGGACTCGACTGTCCCGCGTTCAACCTGTTCGGGCGCCTGAGCGGCCTGGTGCCACTGGTCGGGATCACTTCGGGCCGATGCTTTGCGGGCAACGCCGCGCTGCTCGGATGTTGCGACGTGGTGATTGCGACGCGCGGCTCGAATATCGGGATGGGCGGGCCGGCCATGATCGAAGGCGGCAACCTGGGCATCTACCGGCCCGAAGAGGTCGGTCCGATGGACGTGCAGGTGCCCAACGGCGTGGTCGATATCGCAGTTGCCGACGAGGCCGAGGCGGTCGGCGTCGCCAAGCAGTATCTATCTTACTTTCAGGGCACGATCCCGGCGTGGGATTGTGCCGATCAGCGCCTGCTGCGCGGCCTGATTCCGGAAAACCGCCTGCGCATCTACGACGTCCGCGCGGTGCTCGAGACGCTCGCCGATCGCGCGTCGGTGCTCGAGCTGCGCCGCCATTTTGCCCTCGGAATGCTGACCGCGTTGATCCGGCTCGAAGGCCGGCCGGTCGGCGTGATCGCCAACAATCCCGTCCATCTGGCCGGCGCGATCGACAGCGACGGCGCCGACAAGGCGGCGCGCTTCATGCAACTGTGCGACGCGCACGATATTCCACTGCTCTTCCTGTGCGACACGCCGGGGATCATGGTCGGGCCGGAGGCCGAAAAGACCGCGCTGGTGCGCCACGCCGCGCGCATGTTCGTGACCGGCGCCAACGTCACCGTGCCGTTTTGCACGATCGTCCTGCGCAAGGGCTACGGGCTCGGCGCTCAAGCGATGGCCGGCGGGAGCTTCAAGTCGCCCCTGTTTACGGTCGCGTGGCCGACCGGCGAGTTTGGCGGCATGGGCCTCGAGGGCGCGGTCAAGCTCGGCTATCGCAACGACCTCGCGGCGATCGACGATCCGGCGGCGCGCAAGAAACTGTTCGACGAAATGGTCGCGCGCATGTACGAGCATGGCAAGGCGGTCAACATCTCCTCGGCCTTCGAGATCGACGACGTGATCGACCCGGCCGAGTCGCGCAAATGGATCCTCACCGCGTTGCGTTCGTCGCCCGCGCCGGCCCCGCGGACCGGCAAGAAGCGCCCGTCTATCGACACCTGGTGATCGTCGCGCGCCCGGCCCGGAATCACGGCTTGCCCGGCGCGCTCGCCACCGCGCCTTCGTCGGTGATGAACAGGAACATCGTCCACAGGCTGTGCGACCACGGCATCACGCCGATTGCGGCGAGCAGCGCGGCGGCGCACGGCACGACGACCTGCGTGGTCTCCGAGAAATCGAAGTAGACGAGAATCGCCCACGCATAGAGCGCGGCGCCGATTGCGGCGACGAAGCCGATCACCGCCGGCCCCATCCATTCGCCGTCGTTCTTCCACAAGGCCACGCCGCAGGCCGGACACGCGGGGTTCATCGCGACCCATGATTTCAGGATCGCGCCGCGCCCGCAGCGTGGGCATTTGCGCGCAATCGCGCGGCGCATAAGTTGCGCCCCGGTGGGCCGTTCCGCATCGCCCGCTTCAGGCCGATCGCGCCGCGCGCGATACTCCTGCCAGGCCATCGCGATCATCAGGTAGACCGCCAGCGACGAGAGCACGCCAACCGCCGTCACGGCGCCAAAGATGGTCAGGGCGAGTTCCTGATTGGTAGTCATCGTGGATCGGTTCCGCCCGACGGTTTATCTGAGATGGGGTCCGTGCGACAACTACCTACCGAAGATGGCGTCCGCCATCGACGCGAATCGACTCGCCGGTGACGAACTCGGTCTCGATCAGAAAGAGCACCGTACGGGCGATCTCCGCGGCCCCGCCCCAGCGCTTGAGCGGGGTCGCGCGCATCACCTCAGCCAGTTCATCGTCGGGCAGACCGGGTGGCGCCATGATCGGTCCCGGCGCGATCGCGTTGACCAGGATAGCCGGTGCAAACTCCAGCGCCAGGCTCTCGGTCAGCGCCGCGACCGCCGCCTTCGAGGCGTAGTACGGCGTATAGCCGGTGTAGCGCGGACGGCCGCTGGCCACGAGCCAATCGCTGATATTCACGATGCGGCCGCCGCCGGCCGCCTGCATGATGGGCGCCGCGCAGATCGCGTAGAGAAAGGCGCTGCGGGCGTTGGCGTCGAGCGCCGCCGACCATTCGTGCGCGCCGGCCGCGGGCGTGCGGATATAGGTCGACGCCAGGTTGATCAGGATATCGAGCCGGCCGAGCGTCTGCGCGGTCGCGCTCACCGCCGCGCGAATCTGGGCCTCGTCGAGCCCGTCAGCCTGAAGCGCGATCGCCGCCACCCCGGCCGCATGTGCCGCCGCCACGCTCGCCTCGGCCGCCGCGCGCGATTCGCGCCAGGTCAGCGCCAGGGCGCATCCGCGCGCCGCCAGCGCCTGCGCCACCACCTGGCCGATCCGCGCCCCGCCGGTAATCAGCGCCACCTTGCCTTTCGGATCCAATGTTTTCCTCCGCCTGCAAATGCGGCTAGTTTAACGTCCGGCCGTCCGCCGCCGCGCCCACGGCGGTCGCCCGAAGCGCGGTTTATCGGTGCACAATTGAACGAATCCGTCACCCGAGTCCATCGCGCCGCGGAGCCCGCCGGCGGGTCGATCATGCCCCGCGAATTCTACACTCAGTCGGTGCTCGCCGTCGCCCGCGCGGCGATCGGCCTGCTGCTGGTCCATCGCACGGCCGACGGCGTCACCGCCGGGCGCATCGTCGAGACCGAGGCCTATCGCGGTCCGCGCGACCTGGCCGCCCATAGCGCGCGCGGCCTGACCCGCCGCACCGCCGCGATGTTCGGTCCGCCGGGCCACGCTTACGTCTACCGGCTCTATGGTACCTGTTGGGCCATGAATCTGGTGGTGGCCGCCGCGGGCCATCCGCACGCCGTGCTGATTCGCGCACTGGAACCGGTTTGGGGTGTCGAGCTGATGGCTGCACGCCGGCGCCGGCCGTCCACCGCGCGCGAGTTGACCAATGGACCGGGCAAGCTGGCCGAGGCGCTCGCGATCACGGGTGACGACTACGGCCGCGACCTGTGCGCCGGCGCGCTCTATCTTGCGCAAACCGATCGGCCGGTCGGCCGGATTGGGCGCTCACCGCGAGTCAATATCGATTACGCGGGAGTGTGGGCGGCGAAGCGCTGGCGCTATTACGAGTGCGGCAATCGCCACGTTTCGGTCGCACCACGCGACTGATTTTGGGCGGCAGCAATGAAAACACCAACAATCACGTAGCCGTTGGTTTAAGCCGTCTTTGACCCGCTCTCGAAAGCCGCGTATAAGTTGCTAGCATCACCCTGGGACAAGATAGTGGACCAATCCTGCAGGTCGTGGTACGGTTCACGCCGGTTGCGACAATTAGAGCGACGGAACGATCAATGCACTGGTAGTGACGCTCTAAACTCGGAGGTAAGGAAAAACGCATGACTAATGCATTGAAAACGGCCAAAAAGGCCTACAACGAGCCCCGGATTGTCGATTACGGTAAAGTGGCCGACTTGACCAAAAAGCCGGGCACTCGCGGCGACGGCTCGCCGGGCACCAAGGGCGATAAGGGCCACGGCTCCTAAGCGCTTCGATTTTAGAGCATTGCGAGGTGGTGGCAGGCGCCCCGGGAGTGGCCGTCCAGAGGCTCGCGCGCTGACCGGCTGAGGCAAAGTCGGCGTGCCGCTCCTTCGCAGCTAGTCTGAATGCGATCGGATGGCGATGATGCGCCGGGCGTCGAGTCCGCGCTGTGGCTGGGCTTCGCGTAAAGAAACTGCCGCGGTGAGCCCGCTACATCCGGCGGGTTTCAATGATTCGAGCTGCGCGAGTGGACGCCTCGCGCGTCGCTTATTGCAGCGGCTGGTCAGGCGGCGATCGAATTTCGTGATCGCCGCCTTTTTCATCTAGCCACATGCAATCGTCATAGCCTTCCGATCGCCGCACGCCCCGACCGCGAGCATCAGCGAGCCAGCGTCCGGCGCCGTAACGAACCCGTAGCACATTCGTGATCGCGGGGCGGTTGTGCATGACAGTGCAGCCGCGCTAGATAAGGGGGAATATACTCTGCGAATTTGGAGGCGGTCTCAATGTTGAAATTTTACGGTACGTCGAAGTCACGTTCGGCTCGCTGTCTGTGGGCGCTCGAAGAGGTTGGCGTCAAGTACGAGCATGAGCCCACCCCGACCACGCAGGCCAAGAGCGCCGATCATCTGCGCATCAATCCGATCGGCCATGTGCCGGTGCTCGACGACAACGGCACGATCATCTTCGAGTCGCTGGCGATCAATCTGTATCTCGCCGAAAAGTATGCGAAAGGTACTTTGTGGCCTGCATCGGTTGAGGATCACGGCCAGATCTACAAGTGGAGCTTCTTCGGCATAACCGAGCTCGAGCCGCATCTGATGACGCTGCTCATGCACAAGCTCTTTTTGCCGGCCGACCAGCGCAGCGATCAGTCGATCAAGACCGCCACCGAAGCGCTCAAGGCGCCGCTTGGGGTGATCGACGCGGCGCTCAAGGGGCGCGAATACCTGCTCGGATCCAGCTTCACGATCGCCGACCTCAACGTGGCCGCGGTGCTGAGCTTCGGGCTGTATATCAAGTTCGATTTCTCGGCCACGCCGGCGCTCAACGCCTGGTTCCAGAAATGTACCGGACGCGAGGCCAACGTGCGCACGCGCACGATGAAGTAAGCGGTCGACGGCCCGGATAAGGGCGTTAATTTTCACAACGGGGCGGCGCGCAATGCGTCGCTCCGTTGTTTTTGGGTGCGGCCGGGCGCCTCTGTCTCAAAATGAAACACTAAGGCCAAAGAACTCCGCGCCGTTCGCGGCATGGATGTTGCTCGATATTTGATCACCCGAGTGTCGCGAATAATCCTCTCGATCGATCCGATCAAGCGCCGGATCTGATTTCACGCGCGGGCGGGATAGACATGGCAACCTCGACCTCGAGCAACTTCGAACACCAGCAGTCCGATCAGCGCGAAGCTGAGCTGCGCGAGTCTGAGCCCGACCAGCATGGCGGCGGAGCGCCGGGCACCGTCGATCTGCAGGTCGAGGAAGCGCCACTGCTCAAGCGGATCTGGTCGGGCTTCGCCTTCGCGGTGGTCGCGATGGCGCTGGCGGGGATCGTCACGTACGTCGCGGTGAGCCGCTACACGGCGACCAGCGAGGATCTCGCAATCAGTCATCAGGTAGTCGAGAACCTGCAGGATCTGACCTTGGAATTGACCGCGGCCGACGCGGCCACGGTGGGCTACGCATTGACCGGCGAGGAGCGCTACCTGGCCGTTATCCCTGATCTCAAGGCCCAAGCCCTGCGCGACTTCGGGGCGGTACGGCAGCTCACCGCCGATCGCGCTGAGCAGGCCCGCCGGCTCGACCAAATCGAACCGATTCTGAGCGCCAAGCTGGCCCTGATCGACAAGCTCGCCGCGACCCACGGGCAGGGCGCCGAGGCCGCCGCGCAGATTATTCGCGTCGGCACCGGACGCGATCTGATGACCGATATTCGCGACCGCCTCAATCAGGTCCGCGGCGCGGAGGAACTGCTGATCGCGCAGCGCGAGGATCGCGGAAGGTGGTTCTCGCATCTGATTATAATCGTGATTCTGCTCGGCAGTGCGGCCGCCCTGGGCGCGATCGCCTTTGCCGGCAGCTTTATCGATCGTGCGATGCGCATCCTGCGCGCAAGCCTGGCCGACGAGGCGCAAAACCGCGCGGCGCTCGCGATGTTGAACGAGACCCTCGAGGGGCGCGTCAACGAACGCAGCGCCGTCGCCGAGACACGGGCGCAGGAGCTCGGGCGATCGCAAAAGGAATCCTTCGCCCAGAGCCAGCTCCTGCAGTCGGTGCTCGACGGCATGACCGAGGGCGTAATCGTCTGCGATACGCATTTCCGCGCGATGCAGTTTAATCCGGCGGCGGAGCGCATGTTCGGCGCCGCCAATCTCAAGGGCCAGCCGCTCGACCATCTGACCAGAGCCTTTGAATTTCTGCCCGAAGGCGGCGGCAAGCCGATTACGCCCTCCGAATGGCCGCTGATGCGTGCGTTGCGCGGCCATTCGAGCATCCTGACCATCAATCTGCGCACCCGTGGCACCGCGGAGACCCGGTGGATCCAGGTGCAGGCGCGCCCGCTCCGCGAAGCGGGCGGCACGGTGCGCGCCGCGATGACCGTGGTGCGCGATATCACGGCGCAAGTCGGCGCCGATCGCGCGCAGGCGCTGCTCGCCGCGGTCATCGAATCCACCGAGGACGCGATCATGAGCGTCAACGTTGCCGGCGACGTGTCGAGCTGGAACCGCGGCGCGATGGCGCTGTTCGGCTTCACCGCGAACGAGATGATTGGCACGCCGGCGCTGGCCCTGGTGCCCGAGGATCGGCGCGCCGAACTCGAGGAAGTTGCGCGCCTGCTGGCCGCGGGCACCGGCGTCCATCATTTCGAATCCGTGCGCTTGCACAAGGACGGCCGGCGACTCGAGGTGGCGCTGACCATTTCGCCGATCAAGGCCCCCGACGGACAACGCCTGGGTTACTCATCGATTTGCCGCGATATTGCCACGCGCCAGCTGCGGCAGGCGGCGCTCGAGCGGGCCGGCGCGCTGGCCGCACAAGATCAGCAGACGCGGTCCGCGTTTCTGGCCACGATGAGCCATGAGCTGCGCACGCCGCTCAGCGGGATCGTTGGACCGGCCGAGTTGCTGAGCGAGACCCCACTCAACGACGAACAGCGTGACCTCGTCCGAACAATCGCGTCGAGCAGCGAGATGCTCGCGTCGATCATCGACGACATCCTGATTTACTCGCGCCTCGCGGCGGGCAAGATGGCCGTCGAACACCTCGACTTCGATTTGGCCGCGACGGTCGCCGCCGTCGCCGACGGTTACGCCGCGGCGGCCGCCGCCCGCCAGCTCGAGCTGGTGCTCGCGCTGGCCCCTGCGGTGGCGCCCGCGGTGGCGACCTTGACGCGCGGTGATCCGGAACATCTGCGCAACGTCCTGGGCCATCTGATCGACAACGCGATCAAGTTCACCGAGGCCGGCGAAGTGGTGGTCGAGGTCACCGTGGCCGAGGTCACCGCCGACGCGCCCGCCGGACGCCTCAATTTCGCCGTGCGCGACACCGGCGACGGCATCGCTCTCGACCTTCAGCCGAAACTCTTTGCGCCGTTCTCGCAAGCCGACGGCTCGCTCAGCCGCCGCTACGGCGGCAGCGGCCTTGGTCTCGCGATTTCGGCCCTGATGGTCGAGGGGATGGGCGGCCAGCTCGGCGTCGTGAGCAACCCCGGCGCCGGCGCGGCGTTCACCTTTGCGCTCGCCCTCGAGCAACATCCGCGCAACGAACAGCGCCTGCTCGCCGCGGCCCGCGCCCTGCGCGGCCGGCGCGCCCTGGTGGTCGACGACAACGCCACCAGCGGCCGCGTCATCTGCACCCATCTATGCGCCTGGGGGATGGAGGCCGAATACGTGGCGGGCGGCGCCGCGGCGCTCGTCCTGATGGCCGAACGGAAGGCCGCCGGCCAACCGTGCGAGGTCGTGCTGGCGGACCTGCTGATGCCGGAGATGGACGGGATGACGCTGGCGCGGACGCTCGCGGCCGACGCGCAGCTCAAGGCGGCACGAGTGATCATCATGACCACGGTCGGCGCGCGCGACTCGGAGCCGGCGGCCGAGGCCTTCGCCGCGATCGTCAAACCGATCAAGCCGGCGCAATTGTTCGAGCGGCTGTGCGCACTACTCGGCCCCGCCGCCGATCTGGCGGCCGTACCGCCGGACGTGGCCGCCGCCGCCGACGGCATCGCACGCCCGGTCGTTATCGCGACCGGCGCGGCGGCGATGGCCCGGCGAGTCCGATCGCAGATCCT
>Ga0307372_10008620_pt1 | contig 14263 bp, 10 predicted proteins | sample OX1MG_FD_202533 | JGI IMG/M metagenome (GOLD analysis project Ga0307372, IMG submission 202533) | Soil microbial communities from Risofladan, Vaasa, Finland - OX-1 | ecosystem: Environmental > Terrestrial > Soil > Coastal area > Acid sulfate soil | place: Finland: Risofladan, Vaasa | collected...
ATTCTCAGCGTCACGATTTTCGAAAAAACCCCGATTTTAGAGGGGTTTTTCAACTTTGCCGATGAAACTGAGAACCTGGATCTCGGTAAGCAACTGAATCTGTTCGAGTTTTAACCGGACACTACTGCTGTCAGATAATGAATGTTCCATTTCGGACCCAATACATCCCCTCACCCCTGCCCTCTCCCCGCAAGCAGGGAGAGGGTGAGAAGCGCAGTGCGTGAAGAGTTCCGAGGGCGCCGCGGGGAAGCAGTGCTTCCCGTCGCGGCGGGTGAGGGGTGCCGGTTGGAAGATGGAACAGTTATTTCTGAACGGGCCCTAAGACTCAAGTTAGAATAGATTGATACCTCTAAATATCGGGAGCACTCAATATGAAGCTTGTCACATACGAGTTGGGTAAAAGCACGAAGTTAGGCGTGGTGGTAGGAGAAAGGGTGATGGACGTTCGCCGCGTGGTGGAGCTGATTGCTGGCCGTAAACTTCCCCGCGCCCTGGCCGCGCAATCAGCCTTCAAGAAATCCGCCGAGCAAGTTAAAGACGCCGGAAAAGCGCCGCTCGACATGATCGAACTCTTGGGCCGCGGTGAGAAGTGGCTCAAGGCCCTCGGCCGCGTCACCAGCGCGCTGGCCCGTGAATTTACAGGACGGCCAGCGAGCAAGGGCAAGGCGGAGAAGCAACCTCCAGGATTAATTCTTCCACTTTCATCCGTGCGGTTGCGGCATCCAATTCAGAAGCCGGGCAAAATTACTTGTGTTGGCTTGAATTATGCCGACCACGCCCTGGAGCAAGGCATTGAACCTCCAAAGCTCCCCATTTTTTTCCTGAAGTCGGGCAACACGGTTTCCGGACCGGGTGATCCCATCGTCATGCCTCCAAATTCGTCCGACATCGATTACGAAGCCGAATTCGCCGTGGTGATCGGAAAAAGAGGGAAGCAGATTCCCGAGGAAAAAGCCTACGACTATGTTGCCGGATACATGGTGATGAATGATGTCACGGCGCGGGACATGCAGCACGGGGACAAGCAGTGGTTTCGCGGCAAGAGCTGCGATACTTTTGCCCCCGCCGGTCCGTGGATCGTAACCAAAGACGAAATTCCCGATCCCCATCAGCTCTCGATCAAGTTGGAGCTGAATGGCGAAATCATGCAGGATTCAAGTACCTCCAACTTGATTTTCAAAGTGCCCTTCCTAGTCAGCTATCTCTCCCAGTCCTTGACTTGGGAAGTGGGGGACATCATCTCCACCGGCACGCCGCCAGGTGTGGGAGTGTTCCGCAAGCCACCCATATTTTTGAAAGCCGGTGACACCGTCAGCGCCATTGTGGAACGTCTCGGAACGTTAACCAACCCGGTGGTTGCCGCCGGCTGAGGGGAATGAACCGGTCCGTTCGGTAGTGGGTTGGGTTGCTGTAGCGCCGGTCTATGAGCGGCGAAATCCGCCGGTCACAGACCGGCGCTACAGCAACCGGTCGTCGCCGACTTACGACCATGTGTACAAATAAAATTCGGCGGTCAGAGACCGGCGTTACAGCGGCGGAAATGTCCCATTACCGGCCGTTCCCTCAAACCTGTTCAGGCACCACGAAAGGCGCGCGGAAGGCGCCGTGGAGCATGTGATTCGCTTCGTCATCTCCCAGCACTTGCTGGTGATCGGGATCGTACTGCAAGGTGCGCCCCAGGCGGTAGGAAATATTGGCCAGATGAATGAGCGTCGATGAGATGTAGCCTTCCTCAATCGGCGCGTTCAGGTCTTCGCTGTTCCGGCTGCGGACGCAATCAATGAAGTTGGCGAAGTGATTCCCGCCGCCTACGCCGTGGGGTCCGGGTTCCTGGTCCTCACCCATCCAGGTTTTATAAGAGTCATAGCCGTCCATCGCCAGGTAGCCTTTGGAGCCGTAGAAGATATTGCCAATGGTGCTGGGCGCACCAGTGGGTGGGCCCAACTCCTTCTGAGCGGGCTTATGCTTCAGTGCGGTGTGGTGAAGGCCGGCGGCTGGCACGCCTTTGCTATGGAATGCGCCGGTGCCGATTTGCGCCTCGTGATTCGTCATCCATCCACGCACTTCAAATTCCAGCATGCGGCGGGAGCCGTCCGGCATGTCGAACTCATAGGCGCAATTCAGCACATTGGGCGTTTGCTGGTCGTCCTTGAAAAGAAAATGTCCGCCGATGGCCGAGATTTTGTTGGGAAATTTTACGCCTAAACCCCAGCGCGCCACATCCAGCTCGTGAATTCCTTGATTTCCCAGATCGCCATTTCCGTAGTCCCAAAACCAGTGCCAGTTGTAGTGGAAATGATTTTTCGTAAAGGGATGAAGCGGCGCGGGACCCGTCCACAAATCGTAATGCACCCCGGGCGGCACGGGATCAACGGGAGTGTGGCCGATGGTATCCCGCCACTTGTAACAGAGGCCGCGAGAAAGATAGACGTCCCCAATCAGGCCGGTCCGCATCTTCTGAATCGCATCTTTCACGGCTTGGCTCGACCGGCTTTGCGTGCCGTGCTGCACGATGCGGTTGTATTTCTTGGTGGCGCGCACCAATTGCAAGCCTTCCCACCAATCATGCGAGCAGGGCTTTTCCACGTAGACGTCCTTGCCAGCCTGGCACGCCCAAATCCCCATCAGCGAATGCCAGTGGTTCGGGGTGGCAATGGAGACGGCGTCAATGGTTTTGTCGTCCATCAGCTTGCGGACATCGATGAAGGGCGTGGGTTTGGGAAGTCCCATTTGATTCATGTCCTCAAGGCGCCGGCGCAGGACGGTGTCATCCACCTCCACCACGGCCGCGATCTCCACGCCAGGAATTGTGGAGAACGCTTTGACGTGATCAAAACCGCGGCCTCGCAGGCCGCAAATGGCCACTCGAACTCTGTCATTCGCGCCCAGCACCTGGCCTGCCTGGCTCACCAAACCGATTCCACCCGCTGCGGCCAAGCCCGCGCCGCTGATGGCCGTGGTCTTAAGAAAATCTCTCCGTGTCATGTCATTTGGCGCTTTTCCCATAGGTTGTGCCCCCGAATCAGAATGCCGTGCTTTGATAGGTCAATTCAAACACGCCAGTTTACCTCAAGAAGTTCAGGAATGACCCTAGTAAATTATAAGTTTCCGGCGCCGGGTGAAGCTTTCTTGAAACTCACGGGTTGCGAAGGCTGGGGCGAGGACATAGGATGTTACGTGCACAGTTTGCGCGGCCGGCGGCGCGGCACTCGTGACCGGCGCCGGCCGTAAATCAAAACCTGAAGGGATCATTCCATGCAGAACAAACCGACAAGAAGAGCAATTCTGAAAATGTCAGCCTTGGCTTGGCCCGCGCTGAGTGCATTCGGAAAGAGTGCTGAAAAGTCATCAACGGTCATGCCCTTCCGTCTTGGGATCATTTGTGACGAGATCACGCAAGATTTTGAGAAGGCAGTGGATTTCATCTCCAGTTATTCGCTGCACTACGTCGAGCTCCGGGAACTATGGCGCAAGAACATCATGAACCTTTCGCACGCCGACGCGGTGCGGGCCAAGACCCTGATCCAGGCTCATGGTTTGAAAGTCAGTGACATCGGCTCGCCCATTTTCAAGTATAACCTGCCTCAAATGCCGGCCAGGAAGGAGCGGCGGGATACCTTTCGAGCCGATTTTGCCGAACAGGACAGCGACACCTTGCTCATGAAGTCATTTGAACTCGCCCATTTCTTCGGCACGCGGAAAGTGCGGGTCTTCAGCTACTGGCGCGTAGAACAGCCCGCGAAAGCCTATCCCTACATCCGGGACCGTATGGCGAAAGCCGCAGAACTTGCCGGCAAGCACGAGATCATGCTGGTTCTTGAGAACGAGCATGAGTGCAACGTGGGAACGGGCGCTGAATTGGGCCACATCTTGCGGGATATCAATTCACCCCACCTGCGCGGCAACTGGGACCCCGGCAATGATGCCATGCTGCACGAGGTTCCTTATCCATATGGCTACGAACAGGTCCGCGGCCTCTTTGCTCACATGCATGTGAAGGACGTGAAAAAAGACCCCGCCACCGGAAAGTTGACGTGGGCTCCCGTGGGCGGAGGCTTCATTGACTGGCGCGGCCAATTGAAGGCGCTCATCCAAGACCATTATGAGGGAACCATGTCGCTTGAGACTCATTACCGGCGGCCGGACGGGAATGCACTGGAAAGCACGCGCGAATCCTTGCAGGGCCTCCTGAAGTTGATCCACGAGGTGGCGTGAACAGAGGGTTTGGGGTTGGATTCTTGGCCCAGATCATGCCCAGATCATTTATTCATTCAAGTAGGAACCGCTTGCAAACATGACTCAGCGCATTGCTTTCATTCCTGGGGATGGAATCGGAATCGAAGTTACAAAGGAGGCGATTCGCGCGCTGGACGCCTTCCGCAAGGCCCGGAACCTGCATTTGGAATGGGCGGTCTTCGACTGGGGCGCAGAGAAATACTTACGCGAGGGCATCGCGCTTCCGGCGGGCGCTCTGGAAATGCTGGCAACCGAGTTTCAAGCGATCTTTATTGGCGCTTTGGGCGACCCCCGCGTTCCCTCCAATCAACACGCTGCGGATATCCTGCTGGGAATTCGATTCGGCCTTGATCTCTATGCCAATCAGCGGCCCGTGAAACTCCTGGATTCAAGGCTGTGCCCACTGAAGAATCGTGAGGAAAAAGATGTCAACTTCGTGGTGTTCCGTGAAAACACGGAGGGGATATATGTTGGCATGGGCGGCAACTTCAAGCGCGGGACTGCGGACGAGGTGGCCATCCAGGAAGACCTCAACACCCGTAAAGGCGTTGAACGCATCATCGTTTACGCCTTCGAATATGCAAGGAAGCACGGGCTGCAAAAGGTCTGTATGAGCGATAAATCGAACGCCATGCCTCATGCGCATGGACTCTGGCAGCGGACCTTTGCGGAAGTCCGGGTACGCTACCCGGAGATTGAATCCCGCCACTTGTTTATTGACGCTCTGGCCATGGAAGTGGTTCGCGATCCCTCGCAGTTCCAGGTGATTGTTACTTCCAACCTATTTGGAGACATCATCAGTGATCTTGGGGCGCAACTCCAAGGCGGCATGGGACTGGCTCCTTCGGCTAACATCCACCCTGGCCGAACCTCCATGTTTGAAACCGTGCACGGTTCGGCTCCGCAGATTGCAGGAAAGAACATTGCCAATCCCATGGCCGCGATTCTTACGGCTGGAATGATGCTCGATCATTTAGGCTACCCCGCCGAAAAGGCCTGTATCGAGAATGTTGTGGTTGAAGCAATTCGTCAAGGCATGACCACCCAGGATATTGGCGGCTCGCTTGGCACCCGCGAAGTGGCAGATTGGATCATCGCACGTCTCCAATAAGCCATCCTAAGCCCAATGCGGTTCACCTAACCGTTCGGGAATGAATGTACATACTTGAACCCGCGCCCCTCACCCCGGCCCTCTCCCCGCTTGCGGGGAGAGGGCCGGGGTGAGGGGTCAGGCGACGCTTCTGACATCAACGTCGTGAGACTCACCTTAACTGAACAGTATTGATCCTAAGCCGCCGGAATTGGGCGCGGAACCGGCCTTCAATACGGGCGGATCATTTCAACCTTAGCCCGCCGGGGCTGAAATACCAGGGCTAGAATCAGACCGGTTAGGAACCCGCCGACGTGAGCCCACCAGGCCACGCCGCCGCCCGTGGCGGACTGAATCGCCAGCATTTGGTATCCGGCAACGAACTGGACCAGGAACCAATAGCCGAGGACCAGGAGCGCGGGAAGTTGGACCGTCCAAAAGAAAAAGATCAGGAAAATGACTGTGGTAATCCGGGCACGGGGGAAGCAGACAAAGTAAGCGCCCAACACTCCGGCGATGGCGCCGCTCGCGCCAATCGAAGGAACTGGCGAACCGGCATTCAAATAAATGTGCAGAAAGGCGGCTCCAAGGCCGCTCAAGAAATACAAGATCAAAAACTTGCCGTGCCCGAAACGGTCCTCCAAGCTCCGCCCAAAGACGAACAGGAAGAGCATATTGCCAATCAGATGAAGCCACCCGCCGTGCAGAAACATGGACACAAAGAGTGGCACAAACAAGGCGAGGAAACCCGGGATTGCAAGTCCCTGCGCCGTCATGTAGCGCCCGGGAACCACGCCAAAAACAAAGATAAAGCGGTTGAGCAGGTGTCCGAGCGAAAGTTCGTACAGGAACGCCCAGGTGTTTGCTGCAATCAAGAGAAGGGTAATGGTCCAGAATGTTCTGCGCCGGACATTGTCATTGATGGGAATGGGAATCATGGAGGAAGTATTTTAACCCCAGAAGGGGTTACGATATAGCTCAGGGCAAATCGCCCTTCGCTCGATGGGCAGTCTGGTCACTTGCAAGTTTTTAAAATTTCAAAACTGAAGGTGGGTTTATACTGCGGGTCGAGGCATGCTTGTGGTGGCAAGGGGGACACCGGAGGAGGTCCCCCCTTGCCGGTCCCGCCTTACCATGAAGGAGGCATGCGGGAAACTTGGGGATGCTGCTGGCAAACAGCCGCGTTTTGTCTCAAATAGCTTTGCGCTCTTTCCCTCCATTTGCCCAGGCGCTCAAAGCATCTAACCCTAATGCCCTGACCGGTTTATCGCTTCGGGCAGCCACCCCCGGCGATCATTCCTGTCCGGACCAACAGCGGCCACGATTATCTTTCACTTTCTTTGACGCTAAAAATTGGTGTTGAGTTAGCTCAGCCCGTTAGAATTTATAAAAAAATCCGCATGCTCGCCTTGTTCCCTCATATCATTACGCAAGCCAGGAGCAATAAGTTTCACAAACATTCATCCTTCATCACCAATGCAACTGGCGTGCCATCTTTTCGCAGTATTCGTCCAAGTAAAATGAGTCTTATCTGAACTGCTTCTTCACTTGAGATGTCCGCACTGTCCACTTTTGGGATTTTGGTTTTCGCTTCCGGACGCCGCCTTGAATTTTCCAGAAATCCGCTGGGTCTCGTCCGCCCCTTCGCGTTCCATGAATACGCCCTCGTTGACCCGCCCGCCCTGCGCCGATATACTTCAAGCGTGAATCGTAATGTCCAGAAGATGATGGATCGGACGAAAATGCCTTCAATTAAGTCCTATTGGGTAAAACTGGGATAGCCGATGTCCGAAAACAAATCCGAGGCTTGGCGGAAGACGATCGCCGATCAAGCGGCGCGCATTGCCGGCCACGACGCTGTCCTGTGGCGGGCTGAAGATTTGATGCTCTATGAATACGACGGCCTTTCAACCATGGGGAAACCGGACTTGGTGGTGTTTCCATCCACCACCCATCACGTTTCTGAAATCGTGAAACTGGCGAACCGAAATAATCTTCCGGTGATCGCCCGGGGAGCCGGGACCGGATTGAGCGGAGGCGCCGTCGTAGCCTCCGGAGGCATCGTCCTTGGATTTGCGCGAATGAAAAAGATTCTGGAAATTGACGTCGAAAATCAACGGGCGAGAGTACAGCCCGGCGTTGTGAACTTGGATCTTTCGCTCGCGGCTTCAGATTCCGGCTATTACTATGCGCCCGATCCATCCAGCCAGAAGGCATGCACCCTGGGAGGCAATGTGGCGGAGAATTCGGGCGGCCCACATACACTTGCTTACGGGGTCACCACCAATCACGTACTGGGTTTGGAAGTGGTTCTACCCGATGGTGAAGTCATTCACACCGGCGCCCCATACCTTGACCCGCCCGGTTACGACCTCACCGGCCTTTTTGTGGGATCGGAAGGGACGCTCGGCATTGTTACGGAAATCACCGTCCGCCTCATGCGCAAGCCGGAGGCGGTTAGAACCCTGCTGGCAATTTATGACCGGGTTCACGACGCCACTTCGACGGTGGCGTCCATCACTGCCGAAGGGATCACTCCCGCCGCGCTCGAAATGCTCGATGGCTTCACGCTCCGTGCCATTGAAGAAGCAACCCACGCCGGTTATCCACTGGACTCCGCCGCCGTCCTATTGATTGAATTGGAAGGACTGCGCGAGGCCGTGGAAGAGGAAAGCGCCCAGGTGGAAGCGGTGTGCAGCGCCCAGGGCGCGCGCCACATCCGCGTGGCCCAGAACGCCGAGGAACGCGACAAGCTTTGGCAGGGCCGGAAAAATGCCTTCGGCGCGATGGGACGCATTAGCCCAAACTATTACGTCCAGGATGGCGTGATTCCCCGCACCCGCCTTCCTGAGATGCTCGACTTCATTGGTGAGGAAGCCATCCGGTATAATCTCCGCATCGGCAATATTTTTCACGCCGGTGACGGCAACCTGCATCCTCTGATCATGTTTGACGCGCGCGATGCGGACCAGTCCGGGCGCGTGCTGAAGGCCGCCGGCGAGATCATGATGAAGTGCGCGGAAATGGGTGGCTCCATCACGGGCGAGCACGGCGTGGGCATCGAGAAGAGTGAACTGATGCCGCTCATCTTTTCCGAGCAAGACATCGAAATGATGAAGCAGATTAAATCTATATTTAATCCGGCGGATTCCTTCAATCCCGGCAAGATGTTTCCGACTGGAAAAATGTGTGGCGAGTTACGAGTCCAGATTTCTGAAGGCGCGCCCCAGGTTTGACCGATTGCCATGAATCTTCAATCCTCGGAAAGCATTAACGAAGCCCGTAAAGCCGTGGGCGTAACCCCGGCAGATGCCCAATCCTGGGCCTACACCTTCGGTGGGCTCGTGGGCGCCCGCCGGGTTGTAACCGATCCCGCCGCGTGTGCCGCCTTCAGTGTGACGGGCGTAACTCCAAGCGCGGTGATCTATCCGCGAGCGGCGGAGGATGTCGCCGCCATTCTCTCGATCGCTTCCTCCTGGGGACTTGCCGTCATCCCGCTCCGCAATGGAACAAAAGTTGGAATGGGCAACGTGCCTTTGCGTTACGATATCGCGCTGTGCCTGAAAGATCTGAATCAGGTCTGGCAGTATGAACCGGATGACCTCACGATCGGCGTCGAAGCCGGGATGAAGTTCGGTGATCTTCAGCGTTACCTCAGCCGTCGAGGGCTCTGGTTGCCGCTGGACCCTCCCGGCGGACCGCGCGCCAGCGTGGGTGGAATCCTTGCGGCGAATGCTTCCGGGCCGCTTCGCATCCGCTACGGCGGTCCACGAGATATGGTCCTCGGAATGAAATTTGCCACCGCGGATGGCAAGATCATTAAGACGGGCGGTCGCGTGGTGAAAAATGTTGCAGGTTACGACCTCTCCAAACTCATGATCGGATCTTTTGGGACACTGGGAGTGATTTTGGAGGTCAACTTCAAGCTCTTCCCGCTTCCCCTCCATCGCCAGACGTTTGTCTTTCCGGCGACTGGCCTTGAAATTTTTCGCGAGCTTCGGCGTGCCATCCTTGCTTCGCCACTCACTCCCTTGAGGATGGTCCTTCTGAATCCTCCGGCGCAGGCCCTCGCCACGGGGCTATCGCCGGATGATGAGCGGGGCTCAAGCCATGAGTTCTGGGTTGAGGTTGGAGGGTCTGCCGCCGTCCTCTGTCGCGCTTCGCAAATCCTCGGCGCGTTCGGCGCACGCGCCGGATGCGAACCACGCAAGCTGGATGAGGGCGTTGCGCGTGAGTGTTGGGACCGGATTGCCGATTACACGACGTGGGCGTCTCAGCCGGAACGGGACCTTTGGGTCCTCAAAGCCACCTTGCCCATCGCATCCAGTGAGAAGTTTCTGGAAGCGGTGTATCAGGAAACAGAACAGGAGCGCTGGCGCGTGGCCTCCTTTGCGCAAACGGGTACGGGCACAGTTTTACTTTCTATTTTGGCAGCAAAAGGCGATGCCAAGGTGGCGACGTTCGTCTCCCGGCTCCGGACTATCGCCAGTCGTCTTCAAGGCGCGCTGACCGTCCTGGAGGGCCCAACTTCCTTGAAGCAACATGTCGATTCCTGGGGTCCGCCTGCAACCGACATCGTGTCGATGCGCAAATTGAAGCAGACGCTCGACCCCAATGGAATACTTTCACCGGGCAGGTTTGTAGGCGGCTTGTGACATGTGCCGTACCGCCGGCGTCTCGCCGCCAAATGCTTCGGCGCGCAGCTACACGATGTTGGAAGCCTGGCGCTTTCTTCGCGACTTGGCGTGAAGACGTCATTCAAATTGCAGGCAGCTTCTTGATTAGAGGATAATGCATGGCGGTAGTTTTCTCTCAAACTCCTGATGTTCGGCCTGCCAGCGGCTATGGCCCAGGCGAAGCTCCGAAGTGGGAAGTCTATTCCAAGTGTACCCACTGCGGCCTTTGCCTGAATAGTTGTCCCACCTACCGCGAATTGGGTGTGGAAATGGATTCGCCGCGCGGACGGATCTATCAAATGGTCCAGGTTGCCAAGGGCCGCGTGCCGGTGAACGAAAGCTTCGTCCAGCACATCGATTTGTGCCTGGATTGCCGCGCCTGCGAAACGGCCTGCCCTTCCGGAGTGGAATACGGCAGGCTCGTCGAAGCGGCGCGCGGACAGATCCAAACTTATTATCAACGGCCGGTTTTGGAAAGCTTTCTCCGCCGTTTTTTTCTTTGTCAGGTCGTGCCGAACCGCTTTCGACTGGAATTGATCGGAAACATCCTTCGCCTTTACCAGCGATCCGGGCTGGAGCATCTGGTTCAAGCCTCCGGCCTGCTTCGATGGGCGCCGGGCCGCTTGGCGAACGTGGCCCAGCTCGCGCCTCGCATGGAGAAGCCTTTCTTTTATCACCGTCTTGGGACCATCGTGCCCGCCGTCGGCCCGCGCAAATACCGCGTTGCTTTTTTTGCGGGCTGCATTGCCAATCTGTCCTTTGCCAGCTTGAATGAGGCGACGCTCCGGGTTCTTGCGAAGAATGGATGCGAGGTGGTGATCCCCAAAGCGCAGGGATGTTGTGGCGCGCTCCAGGTCCACGCCGGGTTCCGCGACATAGCGCGGAAACTCGCGCGTCAGAACATTCACGTTTTTAATGGCCCGGACTTTGACGCCGTCATCACCAACGCCGCCGGTTGTGGATCCGTGCTGAAGGAATATCCCCAGCTCTTCGAAGATGAGCAGACGGAGTTTCTGGAGCCAGCGCGGACATTCAGCAACCGGATGCAGGATGTGAGTGAATTTCTGGCTGCCATCGAGCTGAACCGCGAAATGAAAGCCACTCCATTAAGAGTTACTTATCAAGACCCGTGCCATCTGGGCCACGCGCAACGCATCTGCAAAGCCCCGCGCTTGCTGCTCAATTCCATTCCCGGTCTGGAATTGGTGGAACTGAAAGAATCCGAAGTTTGCTGCGGCAGCGCTGGCATCTATAACATCGTTCAGAACGAAATGGCGGAGCGGCTGCTGGCCTCCAAAATGCAGCGGGTCGATGAGACGGGGGCGGACACCATCGTCACCGCAAACCCGGGCTGCATGTTGCAACTTCGCGCCGGGATTGCGCGCAGCGCCAACCCTGCCCGAAAAGTGATGCACGTGGTTGAGCTTCTCGATCAAGCCTATGGGGGCGCAGGCTCGTAGGGGCGGGCCTTGTGCCCGCCCGTGGCCTCATTCGAGGCTCATGGTCTTGATGTCAGAGGCGTCGCCGGACCCCTCACCCCAGCCCTCTCCCCGCAAGCGGGGAGAGGGTGCCGCGAAGCGGCGGGTGAGGGGTGCCCCTTGTGATGGCGCGCGGCCGCGCGCGGCCGCACTTATTTGGAGAACTCGGGAGGGAATCGGAACATGATTGAACCATCAGCAGGCGAAGAGCGGCTGGAGGTCTTGCTCGATGAACGCCGCAAATTTGTTCCCAACGGCGATTTCCGCCGCCAGGCCAACTGGAACGATCCTGCCATCTTTGAGCAAGCCCGCAAGGACCCTGAAGCTTTCTGGGCGCGCCAGGCGGAGCGCCTGGATTGGTTCAAGAAGTGGGATAAGGTCCTGGAATGGAACGCGCCTTGGGCGAAGTGGTTTGTGGGCGGCAAGCTGAACGTGACGCACAACTGCGTGGACCGTCATGCCAACTCGGCGCGGCGCAACAAAGCGGCCATCATCTGGGAAGGTGAGCCGGGCGACTCGCGAGTGCTGACCTTCGGCATGTTGCAGCGCGAAGTGAACAAATTCGCCAATGTGCTGAAGTCGCTGGGCGTCGAAAAGGGAGACCGCGTCGCCGTCTACATGGGTATGACTCCTGAGCTGCCCATTGCCTTGCTCGCCTGCGCCAAGATTGGCGCTCCACACAGCGTCGTCTTCGGTGGTTTTTCGGCGGAATCCCTGCGCGAGCGCATCAATGACGCTCAAGCCAAAGTGCTGATTACGGCAGACGGCGCCTGGCGGCGCGGCAACGTGGTGAAGCTGAAGGCGAACGCCGATGAATCGCTCAAAGGCACTCCCTCCATTGAAAAAGTGGTGGTGTTGGAGCGAATTGGCGCCGCAGCCCACGCCGCCATGCAACCGGGCCGCGATGTGGGCTGGCAGGAGGCCATGGCCAAAGCTTCTGACCGTTGCGATGCGGAGCCCATGGACGCCGAGGACATGCTCTATATCCTCTACACCAGCGGCACCACCGGCAAACCCAAAGGTGTTGTTCACACCACCGGGGGTTACCTGGTGGGCACCGCCACCACTCACCACACTGTCTTTGACCTCAAGGAGCACGACGTCTACTGGTGCACGGCGGACATCGGCTGGGTCACCGGCCACTCTTATATTGTTTATGGTCCGCTGGCCAATGGCGCCACCAGTCTGATGTATGAGGGCAGCCCCGACTTTCCTGATCGCGGCCGCTTCTGGGAAATTATTGAGAAATACGGTGTCAACATTCTCTATACCGCGCCCACAGCCATCCGCACCTTCATGCGCTGGGGAACGGAATGGCCCGCCAAATTCGATCTGTCTTCGCTGCGCGTCCTCGGTACGGTGGGGGAGCCCATCAATCCCGAGGCCTGGATCTGGTACAACCAGAACATTGGCCGCGAACGCTGCCCCATCGTCGATACGTGGTGGCAAACCGAAACCGGCATGATTATGATCAGCCCCCTTCCCGGCCTCACCTCCACCAAGCCGGGCTCCGCCACTCTGCCGTTTCCCGGCATTGAGGCGGCGACCGTCGATGAAAAGGGGAACAAGGTTGGCCCCGGAGCCGGCGGCTACCTGGTGCTCAACAAACCCTGGCCGGCCATGTTCCGCACCATCTACGGCGATCCCGAACGCTACGAGCGCCAATATTGGTCACGCTTCCCGGGAAGGTATTTCACCGGTGACGGCGCGAAGATCGATGAAGAAGGATATTTTTGGCTGCTGGGTCGCGTCGATGATGTGATGAATGTCTCCGGCCATCGCGTCTCCACTTACGAGGTGGAAAGCGCGCTGGTGGATCATCCCGCCGTGGCGGAAGCGGCGGTGATTGGGAAATCTCACGAGGTTAAAGGCCAGGCCATCGCCGGATTTGTTACCTTGAAGGAAGGCATTAAGCCGAGCGACGCACTGAAGCAGGAATTGCGCGAGCACGTGGCCCGCAAGATTGGAGCGCTCGCCCGTCCCGATGACATTTTCTTCTCCGCCGAGCTTCCCAAAACCCGCAGCGCCAAAATCATGCGGCGCCTGCTCCGCGATATTGCCGAAGGACGCATCCTGGGTGACACCACCACCCTTGCCGATCCCAACGTGATCAGTATGCTTAAGCGCCAGTATGAGGAATCCGGCCAGGCGGAATGAAACGGGGGCTTCGTCTTGTAACGCAGGGCCCGGCTCTGGGTAGTGGGTCAGTTTGCTGTAGCGGCGGTCTCTGACCGCCGGAAGCTGTTGAAAAATAAAAGTCGGCGGTCAGAGACTGCCGCTACAGCAAGCAAATGACGCCACTGTCCGGCTTCAGAGCTTGGGCGCCAGGTGTGTTGTCCGGCAGCTCTTCTAACAGGCTGCGGCTCGTATGTAGAGTTTAGGCGCACCTTTCCAGAGCCTTCAGGGTACGGCGGTGGCCAAGGGCGGACTCGGATCATCAGCGTCCGCGAGGTAACTCCCAGAGAGCGGAAACAATATGAATCGACAGGTTCACCACGTAAATAAGGACGAGATGCGGCCTGAGCGCGACTTCTCCCACGGCGTTCGCGGCAAGCATTACGCGGCTTACCGTGCTGGCACAAACGCCGTATTTCTCGAGCCCGATGTGGCCAGAGTGTTCGGCGATTCGGCGTCGGTCAATCAGGTCTTGCGCCTGCTCAGCGATTCCGCATCCACGATTCTTGAACGGGCTTAACTCCTTGCCGCGCTAGGCCTTGTTTCCCCCCTTCGTTTCAGAGCAAATTCGCATTCGTATTTGGGGCTTGACAAGCCAGCCCGTCTTA
>Ga0307372_10008621_pt1 | contig 14261 bp, 12 predicted proteins | sample OX1MG_FD_202533 | JGI IMG/M metagenome (GOLD analysis project Ga0307372, IMG submission 202533) | Soil microbial communities from Risofladan, Vaasa, Finland - OX-1 | ecosystem: Environmental > Terrestrial > Soil > Coastal area > Acid sulfate soil | place: Finland: Risofladan, Vaasa | collected...
GGCCGCACTCAGTGTGCCGGTCGAGGACCGCACGATCCATCTGCGCGCCGGGGACGAGGCTGAAGTCGAGGTGTCGGTCGCCAATGCCGGTGATACCCGATGGCTGGCGTCCGCAGCGGTCGGACGCGGTTGGACCCGCCTCGGCGTTCATCTATTGAAGGAGGAGGCTGGCTCGCGCAAGTTGGTGAACTTCGATTGGCATCGCATCGACCTGCCTGCCGACCTGCGGCCGGGCGAAGCCGTCGATCTGAAAATAAGGCTGCCGTTGCTGGCCGCCCCGGGTCGGTACGTGGCCATCTTCGACCTGGTCGTGGAGGGGCTGACCTGGTTCGCGGAGCAGGGATCGCCGACGCTCGCGGTCGTGCTCGACGTCGCGTAAATGGCTTGTCTGGGTGAGTAAGGGATGGTTGGCTGTCAATAATCAGGTGATGTGCCCCCCACTTGTCAGCTGAAAGTCCCCCCGCCTGGTTACTCCGCCGCAGCCGTGGCCGCGATCTTCGACTTGAGCAGTCCCGCTTTCATCTCTTCCTTGAGCCGGTAGCTGTCGCCCCGGATGTTGACGGTGATCGAGTGGTGCAGCAGGCGATCGAGGATGGCCGAGGCGATGACGGGGTCGCCGAAGACCTCACCCCAGGCGCCGAGGCTCTGATTACTGGTCAAGATGATCGCGCCGCGCTCGTAGCGGCGCGACACCAGCTGAAAGAAGAGATTGGCGCCTTGCCGGTCGATCGGGATGCAGCCGATCTCACCGATGATGAGCAGCTGCGGCTGCGCCAGGATCTTCAGCCGGTCGTCGAGCCGGCCCTCGGCCAGCGCCTTGCCGAGCGTCGCGATGAGGCCCGCGGCGGTGGTAAACGTGACGCGGACGCCGTGCGCGCAGGCCTTGAGGCCCAGCGCGACGGCCAGGTGCGTTTGCCGACCCCGGGCGGGCCGAGCAGCAGGACGTTGTCGCCGGTTTCGAGATACCGCCCGGTCGCCAGCTCGCGGATGACTTTCGGATCGATCGACGGCTGGAATTTGAAATCTCTCGACATGGAGGGGGGACTTTCAGCTCATAAGTCCCGGGGGACTTTCACATGATTACTGACAGCCCGAAGCACGCGCTCGGCCTGTGGGAGGGCGCGACTGAGAACGCGGCCGCGTGTCAAAGCCTGCTGGCCAGTCTCCAGAGCCCGGGGACTGCGTACCGGCCGCAGCCTGCCGGTGAACCTCGATGGCGCCTTGGGCGGTGCGCGCCGTCTTCGGGGAGGCCGCACTCATCCAGCGATGCCAGGTCCACAAGCTCCGCAACATCTTGGACCTCCAGCCGGAGCGGCGGCGCCCGAGGGGGCAGGCGATCGAGCGGCGCGACTCCCGCGATCACTCGGGACGACGAATGCGGCCGAGAGCCTGCATCGCGAGCGCGTAGCGCCGCAACCAGGCGGGGCGTGTCCCTGGGCTCCTTCAGACGCCGGAAGCCCAGGATGCCTATAATCGGAATGCGCTTGATCCGCTCGATCCGAGGGGATGTCCCGGCCGCTGTTGGCGTGTTTCATTCTGTACAGTCCCCTCCCCGGGTGACAGGTAAAGTAATGCTAACTAAGGGCCTGTCGGGAAACTACTGTGTGATCGCTGCGCCGCGTGGTGGGGCGGATGGTGTAGTGCCAGTCGCCGTCAAACCGATGACGGTCCAGCCTCACGCCTGCCATGGTCCGCAACGGCAAGGCGCCGGCACGGCAGCTGGTGACGGGCAACGGGACGTTGGCGGTGCGCGCGCCGCGCGTCCACGACCGACGCGTCGATGCCGAGGGGCAGCGCGAGCGTGTTACCAGCCAGATTCTTCCCGGCACATGCGCACCTCCGGGCCGAGGAGGCGGCCGTTTGCGCGCGAGGCCTCCAGGAGGCCGTCTCCCTGCTGCTCTTCGGCCACACGACGATCTGAAGGGCCGGCGATGCTCGATGGTGAAGAGCTCCGTCACGACTTGAGAAATCAACTCGCCGTTATTTGCGGATTTTCGGAGATCCTCGTGGCTCAGGCGCCGCCTGGCGATCCGCGTCGCCCAGACCTTGAGGAGATCCACAAAGCGGCCGTGATCGCGCTCGATCTGCTCCTGCGCGCGTATCCGTCGCAGGAAGGTCCGGGAAGGTAGCTGCTGTTCCTCTCGTTCGGGTTGTACGACAGCTGAGACGACCGCCAAGGGTTCGGCAGGAACGGGCATCTCTAATGATAGAGTCGGCAGACCTGCGCCAACGAGTCGCCGCCGTCGCGGCTGCCGATGCTGAATTGCTGCAGTTGGCCGAGCGGCTGCAGGCGTCTGAAACGCGATATCGGCGGCTGTTCGAAACGGCCAAAGATGGCATCTTGATCCTCGATGCCGAGACGGGCGAGATTGCGGCGGTCAACCCCTTCTTGACTGGCTTGTTGGGCTATTCGGCGCAGGAACTCATCGGCAAACACCTCTGGGAAATCGGCCCGTTCCATGACGTCGTCGCCAGCCAGAGTGCGTTTCAGGAGCTGCAAGACAAGTCGTACATCCGCTACGAGGACTTGCCCCTTCAAACCCGGGATGGTCGGTCGATTGCCGTCGAGTTCGTCAGCAACGTCTATCTGGCTGACGACAGGAGCGTCATTCAGTGCAACATCCGGGATATCACCGAGCGCAAGCGGTTGGAGGACATGCTGCGCAAGAGTCAGGCGCAGTTGCAGCTGCTTGCGAACAACGTGCTGGATCTCGTGAGCCAGATTCGGCTCGACGGCACCTTTGTCTACGTGAGCCCGAGTCACGAGACCGTGCTGGGGTACACGCCGGTCGCGTTGGTCGGCACTTCCGCCTTCGCGCTCGTGCATCCCGAAGACGTCCACTCCGTTCGCGCCGTCTTTACGGACGCCGTCGATCGCAGGACGACGGGCCGTGCTGAATTCCGGTACCGCCATGCCGATGGCCGATACGTGTGGCTGGAGGTCGTCGGTAAGGTGATCCTCGCCGACCCGGGGGGGGCAGCGAGCGGGGTGGTCCTCAGCGCGCGTGACATCAGCGAGCGCAAGACGGCGAGCCTGCAGCGCGAGCGTTTGGTGGACATCGTGGAGGCCAGCCCGGACTTTATCGGCTTCGCCGATCCGATCACCACGCACATTCAATATATGAACAGGGGCGGCCGGAGGATGTGTGGCATTGGCGAGGACGAGGACCTCGCGCCGCTCACGATTCGCGATCTGCATCCGGCCTGGATGAACACCCGTCTGGTCGAAGAGGTCATCCCCATGGCGGTACGCGATGGCCTCTGGCGGGGCGAGGGCGCGCTTGTGCACCGGAACGGCCGTGAGATTCCAGTCTCGATGGTATTCCTGGCCCGCAAGAACGCCAGTGGAGAGACCGACATCTTCTACACGGTGTCGCGCGACATCACCGAGGCCAAACGCGCAGAGAGGACCCTCCGCCTGCAAGGAGCCGCCCTGTCGGCCGCCGCCAATGCGATGGTCATCACCGATCGCGCCGGTCTGATTGAGTGGGTCAACCCGGCCTTCTCCGATCTGACGGGCTACGCGGTCACCGAAGTCATCGGGAAGAACTCGCGGGACCTGGTCAAGTCTGGTCAGCACGATCCGGCGTTCTACAAGACCCTGTGGGACACGATTATGTCCGGGCACACCTGGCGCGGGGAGATCACGAATCGCCGCAAGGACGGCCGGCTCTACCCCGAGGACATGACCATCACGCCGGTGCGAGACACGCAGGGAGCGATCAGCCATTTCATCGCCGTGAAGCAGGACATCACCGAGCGCAAGCGCGTGGAGGAGGACCTTCGTGCCCGCGCGGCACTGTCGGCCCTGGGCGCGGACATCGGCCTGGCGCTGACGACGAGCGACTCGCTCGGGCACGCCCTCCAGCGCTGCGTCGAGGGGCTCGTCACGCATCTGGGGGCCGCGTTCGCCCGTATCTGGACCCTCAACGAAGGTCTTGGCGTGCTCGAGCTTCAGGCGAGCGCCGGCCTCTACACGCATGTCAATGGCCTGCACGGCAGAGTCCCGCTTGGGCACTCCGAGATTGGGCGCCTGGCGCAGAGTGGCCAGTCCTACCAGACCAACACCGTTATTGGCGATCCCCAGGTGCACGACCAGGCGTGGGCACGCCGGGAAGGGATGGTGGCGTTTGCGGGCCACCCGTTGCGCGTGAACGACCGGGTCGTCGGCGCGCTGGCGCTCTTTGCTCGTCAGGCGTTGCCCGCCGCCGTCATGGCGACGCTCGCGTCCGTAGCTGACCACATTGCGCTTGGTGTCGAGCGTCATCGGAATGCCGAAGCGTTCCGGCTCACCGAAGAGCGGTTGCGGTTTGCGCTGGAGAGCGCCAACGTCGGGGTGTGGGACTTGGACTACACCACCGGGGCGACCCGGTGGTCGGAGGCCCTCGAGGCCCAATACGGCTTGAAGCCCGGCACGTTTGGCGGCACCTTCGAGGCGTTCGTCGAGCACGTTCATCCCGACGATCGAGCGTCGGTCATGGAAACAGAGCGGGCGGCTGCGAAGTCCGGTGACGATTTCAGGATGGAGAGCCGCGCGATCTGGGCGGACGGCACCGTGCGGTGGCTGACCACCCTTGGTCGTGTCCGACTCGGCGAGGGCGGCGAACCGGTGCGTGGGATCGGCATCTCTCTGGATGTCACAGAACAGCACACGTTGGCGGCGCAGTTCCAGCAAGCGCAGAAGATGGAAGCCATCGGCCAGCTGGCCGGCGGCGTCGCGCATGATTTCAATAATCTCCTGACGATCATGCTGGGACACTGCGAGATGCTGCTGGCCGACGCTGATCCGAACGATCCGCGCTCGACGGACATCGCGGCGATTCAACAAGCCGGCATGACGGCGGCATATCTGACACGCCAGTTGCTGGCCTTCAGCCGGAAGCAGATCATCGAGCCGACCCGCCTCGACCTGAACGCCGTGGTGACAGGCATGCGCGCAATGATCGCGCGCCTCATTGGTGAAGACGTGAAGGTCGAGCTGGTCCTGGGAGCCCAGGGCGGGTTCGTCAGAGCCGACCGGACGCAGATCGAACAGATCATTCTCAACCTCGCGGTGAACGGACGGGATGCGATGCCCACGGGCGGCACGTTGACCATTGAAACGGCCGACGTCGACCTCAACGATGACTACGAACAGATGTATTGGGCTATCAAGGCGGGGCCCTACGTCGTACTCAGGGTCACGGACACCGGCACCGGGATGACGCCGGAGGTCCAGACGCACCTCTTCCAGCCTTTCTTCACCACCAAGAACCCTGGCAAAGGCACCGGTTTGGGTCTGGCAACTGTCTACGGCATCGTCAGGCAGAGCGGGGGCAGTGTCACCGTTTATAGTGAAATCGGGCACGGTTCGTCGTTCAAGGTATATCTTCCGAGGCTGGACCACGCCGAGGACGTCATCGCCGTGCGACCACCAGCGGCGTCGCAGAGGGGGCGCGGAGAGAGGGTGCTGGTGGTGGAAGATATGGCAGGCCTTCGTGCCCTGACTGAACGGATGCTGGTTCGACTGGGCTACACCGTGTTGAGCGCGGCGGACGCTGCCGAAGCCCTGCAGGTCTGCAACGCGAACCCGTCCATCGGTCTGGTGCTCACCGATGTGGTGATGCCGGGCGTGACCGGGCCGGAGCTGGCCACGCAACTGAAGGCGGGACGGCCGACGCTGAAGGTGATCTACATGTCTGGGTACACGCAGGACAGCATGGTCCAACGCGGCGTCCTCGAGCACGAGATTGCGTTCCTGCGCAAACCGTTCAGCTCGGAAACCCTCGGACGGAAGCTCCGTGAGGTGCTCGACGGATAAGTTCGTCTCGCGACTGCTGGTCATCGACGACGAGCCAGGCCAGCTGGCACTCGTCGAACGATTCGCGCATCCGCTGGGCTTCGAGGTGACGGTCCACACCGGCGGGCGGGAAGCGCTCCGCTGTTTCCCCCACGTGAAGCCTGACGTCGTGCTGGTCGATCTCGGCATGCCGGAGCTCAGCGGGATCGACGTGCTCCGAGCCATTCGCGCGGCCGATTCCGAGTGCCAGGTCATCCTCATGACCGGGAATCCGACGGTCGATACGGCCATCGAGGCGGTGAAGTCGGGTGCGCTCGACTATTTGGGCAAACCATTGGACTTCGAGCGACTGCGGGAACTCCTGGCGACCGTTCGCGAGCGGATCGACCGGCGCGAGCAACTGCTCGCCCTCGACGCGGACGTGGCAGAGGCCTTCGAGTTCCACGGCATGATCGGCCGGAGCCCAGCGATGCAGGAACTGTTCGACTCCATCCGCAGGCTGGCGCCGCACGTCCGGACCGTCCTGCTCACCGGAGAGACGGGTACTGGCAAAGAACTCGTCGCGAAAGCCCTGCACGGCCTGGGCCGACGGCGGGATCGACGGTTCGTCGCCCTGAACTGCTCGGCGGTCGTGGAAGCACTGTTCGAGAACGAATTGTTCGGACACGTCCGCGGCGCGTTCACGGGGGCAACCGAGACCAAGCCGGGGCTCTTCGAGCACGCCGACGGCGGCACGTTGTTTCTCGATGAGGTGGGCGAACTGCCGCTGACGCTCCAGGCCAAACTCCTGCGCGTGCTCGAACAAGGCGAGGTCCAGCGCGTGGGGGCAGTCGATGGCCGGCATGTCGATGTGTGCGTGATCGCGGCAACCAATCGGGATCTCCGGACGGAGTCCGAGGCTGGCCGCTTTCGCGCCGATCTCTTCTACCGGCTCAGCGTCATCGAGATCCGCCTCCCACCACTCCGCGAGCATCGTGAGGATGTCGCGTATCTCACCGCCCATTTCGTGCGGGAGTGCGCGGACAGGCTCCTGCGTCCAATTACAGGCGTGACGCCTGCTGCCGAACGGCTCCTGCAGGCGGCGCCGTGGCCTGGGAACGTCCGCCAACTCCGCAATGTCATCGAGCGCGTGTGCATCTTGAGCGAGAATCACATCCTCACCGAACGGGAATTCACCGCGGCCATGTCGACGGCGTCACCGCCAGCGGAAGCGGCCTCAAAGGCAGCCGGGGTACCACCTGACGGCGCGGACCTGTTGTCGACCGCCCAGCACGACCAAGTCGAGCAGGCACTGAAGAAGGCCCATGGAAACAAGACGACGGCGGCGGCCCTCCTCGGAATGAGTCGTCGGTCCCTGTACCGCTGGCTCGATCGATTGCAAATCCCCAAGTGAGCCAGAACCTGTGCCAGGCCCGAGCGGCTCTGGCACACTGGCACACCCCGCCCAGACCACCTTCCGCCCTAAACGCCATGCGCGCAGTTGGTTGCCCGCGTGCTGCCCACGGTACGGCGCTGGCTCTCTCGGAGAGTAACTCGCGTCAATCAGACGCAGAGTGCTTCCGGAGGTTGCCATGCTGCTTCGCCCATCCGTTCGTCCGTCAGTCGCACTGCTCCTGGCCACGTTCCTCATCTCGATGCCGGCGGCTGCCGCCGCGAAAGCCGGCGCATTGCCCGACGCGAAGGCGCCGGTTGCCACCCTTCATCTCAAGGTTGACGTTGGCGCCGTTACCGAGACGAGACCGCGTCCCCTTGTTGCGATGTATGCGGGCTACGTGCTCCTGCAGGGTTACGATGCCTACTCCACGCTGAAGGGTCTCGGACAGGGACCGACTGAGGCAAACCCGATGATGGGCGCCGTCGTGAGCCATCCCGCCGTTCTCCTTGCCGTCAAGGGTGGCGTGGCGTTCGCCGGCATCTTCGCGGCGGAGCGTCTGTGGCGCGGGCATCATCGGGGTGCTGCCATCGCGCTAATCGCGGTACTCAGCGGCCTGCAGGCCATCGTCGATGCCCACAACACCTCCGTGTTTCGCGCACAGCGCTGACGAAGTCTGTGAGCGGTCGGGCAACTTCAGAACGGCGAGCGTCCCTGCGTGTCTCGTATTCAGGTAAGGCGAATGAACATGATCAACGAGCTACAGCGTTCAGTCGAGCACCTCGCAAGTCCACACGAAGGTCTGTTTGCACATCACCGCTTCCTTCGGGAGACCGACGCCGTCATGCACAGTCTCGCCGCAATGGAGGACGTCGACAACGCCGGCCCATTCGACCCCAGCGCTCTCGGCCGAATCGTTCAGAATGTGGATACGGCTATTGAGCTCATTGAGGTGCACTTGTCGACCTGCAGGGACGTCGGACGAGTGGCGAAGAAGCTGGCGGCTAGTATCTACGCGATCCGCGCCGTCGAGGAGAACCTGTTCATGAGGCTGCGAAGTGATCAAAGCACCTGCCCGGCCGACCGGCCCGGCGTGATCCCTCGGTGGACATTTGAAAACCTCGGTGGAGCGTTGGAAACCTGGGCGGTCTCCCCGGCTTTGGGTGTCCACCAAGGGATGATCGTGCGGGGATTCTAGTAGAGACACCTGAGGGGCACGCCGGCGAAGTGGGGAATGTTCCGATAATGGTTGAAAATTGACGCGGCGGCTCCTCACTGCTCGTGGTACCCGAGTGGTGGCTAAACCGAGGCAATACGCTTCACAGCAACGTAGCCGCCATCAAGAAGCCTCGCACACTCTCTGCCTCGCCCGCGGTGGAATCGCCCCGTCACCTGCCGCTCGTCGATCTGCTCGTCGACGCCCGGACCGAGCTGTTCGATCTCGCCATGCGCTCGGGCCTGAAGGTGCTCGAGGCCATGCTGGCGGTTTTCCAATGCCCGGTGGAAAGGGCTATGGGGTTTCCACGGGGCCGGCGGCGTCCATGGTCCTCAGTCGGCCGCCGGGTTCTTGGCCGGAGGGTCCTTCCGTCGCGACGGGCCGGTGAGCGCCACCGGGTGCGCCCGACGGACCAACCAGTCGAGGATGGCATCTGCCACGGTGGCAGACGGCTGAAAGGTGCTGAACAGAAAGGGCCTGGAAGTTGGTGCCGAGGGACGGAATTGAACCGCCGACACCGTGATTTTCAGTCACGTGCTCTACCAACTGAGCTACCTCGGCACTGCAGGAAGGTCGCAAGCGCAGGGAGGACGAGAGGCCTCACCAGGCAGGCCCCGGATCATAACATGCCCGCACGGGCGGATGAAAGAGTGCCGGGCCGCGCCTAGCCGGCCGGCGACCCGCCCTCGTCAGTCGGCATCCGCCCGCGCAGGACCGGCGCGGAACGGCCCACCACCAGCCAGCCGATCGCGCAGCCAAGCAGCGCGCCCACCAGCACGTCGAGCGGATAGTGGGCGCCGACGTAGATGCGTGAACCGGCGATCAATGCCGCCAGCGGCCAGAAGATCAGGCCGCTGCCGGGCCAGTACTGCGCCAGCACGAAGGCCGCGGCAAAGGCAGCCGCCGCGTGACCCGAGGGAAACGATCCGCCCCCGGGAATCGACCCGACAATCCGGACGGTCATCGGATGCGCGGCGAACGGCCGCGGCCGATTGACCAGCGGCTTCAGAATCCCGTCCGACACGACGAACGCCAGGACCAGCGCCAGCACCAGCTGCCAGAGCGCCGCCAGCCGCAGCCGCCGGCGCAGCGTCAGCAGCACGCCCACCGCCAGCCACACCAGCCCGCCCCGCCCGATGCCGCTCAGCGCCGCCATCAAGGCGTCGAGCCACGGCCGGTGCCAGGCGGTCAGCCAGACGCGCACCGTCGCGTCGGCCTGCAGCAGCGTGGTCCACATCGGTCCTCACGAGGCCGAATCGATCAGACGGCGGCCGGCTCCGGCTCGGTCGCCATCCCGAGTTCCTTGCGGACCTTGTCCTCGATCGCCTTGAAGATGTCGGGATTGTCCTTGAGGAACTGCTTGGCGTTCTCCCGCCCCTGGCCAAGGCGCTCGCCGCCGTAGGCGAACCAGGCGCCGCTCTTGTCGACCACGCGCTTCTCGACCGCCAGGTCGAGCAGATCGCCGGTCCGCGAAATCCCTTCGCCGTACATCACGTCGAACTCGGCCTCGCGGAACGGCGGGGCGACCTTGTTCTTCACCACCTTGACCCGCGTGCGGCCGCCCACCACCTGGTCGCCATCCTTGATGCTGGCGATTCGCCGGATGTCGATCCGGACCGAGGCGTAGAACTTCAGCGCGCGACCGCCGGTGGTCGTTTCGGGGTTGCCGAACATCACGCCGATCTTCTCGCGGAGCTGGTTGATGAAGATCAGGCAGGTCTTCGACTTCGAGACGACGCCGGTCAGCTTCCGGAGCGCCTGCGACATCAGCCGGGCCTGCAGCCCCATCTGCGCTTCGCCCATCTCCCCCTCGATCTCGGACCGGGGCACGAGGGCGGCGACCGAGTCGACGACCACGACGTCGACGCCGCCCGACCGGATCAGCACCTCGACGATCTCGAGCGCCTGTTCGCCGTTGTCCGGCTGCGAGACCAGAAGGTTGTCGACGTCGACCCCGAGCTTCTGGGCGTAGGCCGGATCGAGCGCATGCTCGGCGTCGACGAACGCCGCCATGCCGCCGAGCTTCTGCGCCTCCGCAATCACCTGCAGCGCCAGCGTCGTCTTGCCGGACGACTCGGGGCCGAAGATCTCGGTGACCCGGCCCCGGGGCATGCCGCCGACACCCAGCGCGAAATCGATACTCAGCGCGCCGGTCGGGATGAAGGCGATCGGCGCGATGGCCCCCTTCTGCCCGAGACGCATGATCGAGCCTTTGCCGAACTGCTTCTCGATCTGGCCCACGGCAATGTCGAGGGCCTTCAGCCGTTCGCGGTCTACGCGGTCATCGTGGGTCGGACGGTCGGCAGCGGGCATCGGCGCTCCTTGCAGGAAATGAGGTGAGGGTCACGGGCACTCGAACGTGCACCCGGAGGAGCATTCTAGAGACGTGCCGGGAGAAAGTCAAGCGAAAATCTGTAAACGATGGACGACATCTGCTTAGTTATCAGTAAGTTGTAGAACGGTGGACTTTCGCCCCACCTTTCCGGGTGGCACGAACTGCCGCCTGCCGGTTGCCTGAACGTCGCCAGCACTGCTACCGTCGGTCGCATGCCGACACCCCTCGGGCACGCCATGGCGGGGGTCGCCACCGCCTGGACGGCCGACCTGCTGACGGGACGCCAGGCGGCCACCCGCGCGACCGCCCCGGACGCCACCCTCTACGATCGGATTGGCGGTCACTTCACCGTCGTCTGCGCGGCGCTGGCGGCCGCGCCGGACCTCGATCTGGTGTTCGGCTGGCGCTGGCACCGGACGTACGCGCACAGCATCGGTGCCGCGCTGATCGTGGCGGCGGCGGCCGCCCTGATCGCCTGGCGGCGGAAGCGACCCGTGCTCTTCACGTCGCTGACCTGCGGCGCGGCGTACGCGACCCACATTCTGCTCGACTGGCTGGGGGCCGACCCCACGCCGCCTTACGGCATCATGGCGCTGTGGCCGTTCAGCCACGGCTGGTACATCTCGGGCCTGAACCTGTTCGATGCTGTGTCGCGCGAATACTGGGCGCCGCGCCAGTTCATCCTCGGCAACCTGCTGAACGCCGGCTGGGAAGTGGTGGTGCTGGGCCCGGTCCTGATCGGGCTCTGGCTAATACGTGTAAAAACCCTGGCCCGACTTGCGCCCGAGCTGGCCCGCGGCCACCATGCGCCGGAGTAGCGGGCACGGGCGGTATTTCGGGTCGCCGAGTCCGTCGTGCAGCACGTTGAGAATGGCCAGGCAGACGTCCAGGCCGATGAAGTCGGCGAGCGTCAGCGGCCCCATGGGGTGGTTCATCCCGAGCCGCATCACGGTGTCGACCGATTCGGGTGTGCCGACGCCTTCCATCACGGCGAAGATCGCCTCGTTGATCATCGGCATGAGGACGCGGTTGGCGATGAAGCCGGGGTAGTCGGCCGCTTCGACCGGCGTCTTGCCGAGCCGGCGGCACAGATCGAACGCGGTGCTCATGGCGTCGTCGGACGACGCCTGTCCGCGGATCAGCTCGACGAGGGTCATGAGCGGGACGGGATTCATGAAGTGCATCCCGAGCACGCGGTCGGGCCTCTTCGTGGCGGCGCCGAGCGTGGTGATCGAGATGGAGGACGTGTTCGACGACAGGATGACGTGCGGCTGCGTCAGCGCATCGAGCCGCCCGAACAGCGCGCGCTTCGTGTCGGCGTCTTCCACAATCGCCTCGACGACGTAGTCGACGTCCGCGAGGGCGTCGAGCTTCGTGTCGGTGACCAGCCGGCCGAGTGCCGCGTCGCGGTCGGCCGCGCTCATCTTGCCCTTCTCCACGAACCTGCCGAGACTCTTCTCGATGGTGTTCCGCGCCCGGTCGAGCGCCGGCTGCGCGACGTCCTGCAGGCGCACGGTGAAGCCGTGCTGGGCGAACACCTGCGCGATGCCGTTCCCCATCGTTCCCGCGCCAATCACTCCGACGATGCCGATCTTGTGGTCCGTCACGGTCGCTCCTGAAAATGAAGAACAGATGTGCGGGTCGTGCGTGGCGTCACAGCAGCTCGACCGCCAGCGCGACGCCGTTACCGCCGCCCAGACAGAGCGTGGCGATGCCGCGCTTGAGGCCGCGATGCTTCAGGGCGTAGAGCAGGGTGGTCAGGACGCGGGCGCCGCTGGCCCCGATCGGGTGGCCGAGCGCGACGGCGCCGCCATGCACGTTGACCTTCGCCGGGTCGATGCCGAGCTCGTTCAGCACGGCCACCGCCTGCACGGCAAACGCCTCGTTGAGCTCGAACAGGTCGACGTCCTGCAGCCTCCAGCCGATCTTCGCCGCCACCTTGCGGACCGATTCGACCGGCGTCATCAGGACCAGCTTCGGCGCCAGGCCGCTGGTCGCCTGGCCGACGATGCGGGCCATGGGCGTCAGGCCGAGCGTGCGGGCCCGGTCGGCCGCCATGACGACGAGCGCGGCCGCGCCGTCGTTCACCCCAGGGGCGTTGCCGGCGGTCACGCTGCCGTCCTTCCTGAACGCCGGCTTCAGCGCCGCCAGCGTCTCCTTGGTCGTCTCGGGCCGGATCGATTCGTCCCGGTCGACCACGATCGGATCGCCCTTGCGCTGCGGAATCGAGACGGGAAGGATCTCTTCCTTGAAGAGCCCCTTCGCGGTCGCCTCGGCCGCCTTCCTGTGGCTGAGCGCGGCGTACTCGTCCTGCGCCTCGCGGCTGACGTGGTACATGTCGGCGACGACCTCGCCCGCGTTGCCCATGTGCAGGTGCTCGAACGAGCACCAGAGCCCGTCGTTGATCATCGAGTCGACCACTTCGCCGTTGCCCATCCGCAGGCCGTCGCGGACGCGCGGCAGGAGGTACGGGCAGTTGCTCATCGACTCCATGCCGCCGGCCACGACGACGTCCTCGTCGCCGGTCGCGATCGCCTGCGCGGCGAGCATGACGGCCTTCAGCCCCGACCCGCACACCTTGTTGATGGTGAGCGCGGCGACGTGATCGGCGAGGCCGCCCCGCAGCGCCGCCTGGCGGGCGGGCGCCTGGCCGAGCCCGGCCGAGACCACGTTGCCCATGATGCATTCGTCGACGATCGCCGGATCGATGCCGGCGCGGACGACCGCTTCCCGCACGGCCATCGCGCCGAGTTCGGTGGCGGAGAAACCCTTGAGCGCACCGAGAAACTTGCCGGTCGGCAGCCGCACGGCGCTGACAATCACTGCTTCACGCATGGATGAGTCCCCCTGGATGATGACCGGCAAGCGGGCCGGGCGCGATCAGCTGTGCAGCCGGGCGATCCGCACGTGAATCGTGCGCACCACGCCGGCGCCGAGCAGCGCGGCCAGCCGCGGAAGAATGACGGGAATCGCATGGCGGATTTCGCGCTGCCACCGCGCGTCGGCCGCCTCGACCTCGAGGCGCCCGTCTGCGGCGAGCCGCGCCTGCGTGGCCCGGCCCATGGCCGGCCCGACCGCCGCCCCCCACGCGAAGCCGACCTTGCCGTCGGAGAGCGGTGCCCGGCTCAGCAGCGCGGTCAGCGCGGCCGGCATGGCGGCCTGCAGCGGCAGCAGCGGACCCGGGCCTGATCGCGAGCGCGAACCCGGCATCGACGAACGGTTCCGCATCCTCTGGAGTGTATCATCAGAGACTGTGCAACTACTCCTGGCCTCGGCATCCCCGCGACGGGCTGAACTGCTGGCGGCAGCCGGATTCCGGTTCGAGGTGGCGCCGGTCGAGATCGACGAACGACTGCTGCCGGACGAGGCGCCGGAGGCCTACGTGGCCCGGCTCGCCCGGACGAAGGCGCGCGTCGCCGCCACGCGTTATCCGGACCGCGTCGTGCTCGCGGCCGACACGGCGGTCATCGCCGAGGACGACGAGGTGCTCGGCAAGCCGGGCGACGATCGCCAGGCGGCCGGCATGCTGGCGCGGCTGGCCGGTCGTCTGCACACGGTG
>Ga0307372_10008623_pt1 | contig 14261 bp, 12 predicted proteins | sample OX1MG_FD_202533 | JGI IMG/M metagenome (GOLD analysis project Ga0307372, IMG submission 202533) | Soil microbial communities from Risofladan, Vaasa, Finland - OX-1 | ecosystem: Environmental > Terrestrial > Soil > Coastal area > Acid sulfate soil | place: Finland: Risofladan, Vaasa | collected...
CATTCCCCATTCGCTTCGCAAATCGAAGGAGCTCGACGAGTTTGTCTCGATCCTCCACATCCGTTCGTTTGGCATAGCATTCGATGAGAATCGGAATGTCCTCGAGAATCTCGCCGTCGTCAGTCTTGTAGATCCCTTTGAAGGTCTTGAACGCGGTTGCGCCGCCGAACAAATCGGCGAATAACCCCAAGGCCGCGTTGGCCCATTGTTCTTGATTGTTCAGAAGCCTTTTTCCCTTGTCGTGACTCGGAATAATCAGGATCAGCAGATCTTGTCGCTCGCCCGAGTGCAAGACCGAAATGATCGTCTCGGCTTCCTCGAACAACCGCTTCTGCGACATCCAGCACGCCCCTTTTTTCGCCACGCGAGATTGAGGATTCTGGCTTCCTCCACCATAGTCTAGGCTTGAAAGGCTGCCGTGGCAATCAGTTTAAGTTGGTTTCGATATGGGTGCCCGCATCCCGTACCTTCCCAGCGACTGCCCCAATGCGTCGACGATCTCGCCCAACGTGGCGCGGCGGCGGGCGGCGTCGAGCAAGGCGGGCATGACGTTCTCGGGCGTGTCATTCTCGGCGGTGGCGGCGACGCGGCGGACTTCGGCCAACGCCCTAGCGACGGCCGAAGCGTCGCGCTCGGATTTGACGCGGGCAAGGTTTTCCTTCTGGCGCCGCTCGATATCCGGGTCAAGGGCAAGCGTCGACATCGTAGTCGTTTCTTCCTCGCTGAAGGCGTTCACGCCGACGACGAGCTTGCGACCGGCGTCGACCTCGGCCTGGTAACGGTAGGCGCTTTCGGCGATGCGGCGGCGGAAGTAGCCGCTCTCGATGGCCGCGATCATCCCGCCGGCACGCTCGATCTCGGCGAAAATCGACTCGGCCTCGGCCTCCAGCGCGTCGGTCCAGGTCTCCAGTTGATAGCTGCCCCCCAAGGGATCGACCGAGTTGGCGACGCCGGTTTCATAGGCCAGCACCTGCTGCGTCCGCAGGGCGATCGTCACGGCTTCGAGTGTCGGCAGCGAGAGAGTTTCGTCGCGGCTGTTGGTGTGCAGCGACTGGCAGCCGCCGAGCACAGCCGCCATCGCCTGATAGGCCACACGCACCACGTTCACCTCGGGTTGCTGGGCTTGCAGGCTCACGCCGGAAGTCTGGGCGTGGAACCGCAACGCCCAACTGCGCGGATCCTTCGCACCGTGCCGCTCGCGTAGCCGCCTGGCCCAGATTCGACGGGCGGCGCGGAACTTGGCGACCTCCTCAAGAAAGTCGTTGTGGGAATTGAAAAAAAACGAAAGCCGTGGGGCGAAGTCGTCGATCGCCAGCCCGCGCGCCAGCGCGCGTTCGACGTAATGTAAACCGTCGGCCAACGTGAAGGCCAGTTCCTCGGCGGCGGTGCTGCCCGCCTCGCGGATGTGGTAGCCGCTGATCGAGACGGGGTTGAACTGCGGCACTTGCCCGGCGCAGAACTCGATCGTGTCGATCACCAGCCGCACGCTGGCCCGCGGCGGAAAGACGAACTCGTTCTGGGCGTGGTACTCCTTGAGAATGTCGTTTTGCAGCGTGCCGCGGAGGCTTTGCCAGGGGACCTTCATTCGTTCCGCCGTCGCCAGATAGAAAGCCAGCACGATCGCCGCGGGCGCGTTGATCGTCATCGAGACGCTGACGGTTTGCAGGTCAATGCCGGCAAAAAGCCGCTCGAAGTCGTCTAGCGTGTCGATGGCCACGCCCAGCCGGCCAACTTCGCCGGCCGACTGCGGATGGTCGCTGTCGAGTCCCATCAAGGTCGGCAGGTCGAAGGCCGTGCTCAGCCCGGTCTGCCCTTTTTCCAGGAGGAACTTGAAGCGGGCGTTCGTTTCCTCGGGCGTGCCGAAGCCGGCAAACTGCCGCATCGTCCAGAGCCGGCCACGATGGAGATTGGCGTGGATGCCGCGGGTGAAGGGATATTGGCCGGGATAGCCAAGCTGTGTTTCATAGCCGGGCGTCATCTCGTCGGGCAAGTAGAGCGGCTCGACCGGCCGGCCACTGACCGTCGTGAGACTCGAATCGCGATCAGTCGCGCGTGCCAAAGCCGCCTGGTAGGTTTCGCGGGCCGGCGATGAGGGTCGTTGGTTTTCCATGCGTCAAGATCCCCGGCCAACCGCCACTCGTTTCACCCGTTTCACCAACCCTCATTGAAACGGCGAACACGCCGAGCCGCAAGGCATGAACCGGTGCTTCTCTCCGCCTTCCGTGCTCGCGCCCCTTTGACTTCGCCCGCCGCGGCCACTACGCTGCCCCAATGCAGAAAATTCTGGTACTTTACGATTCGAAGAGCGGCAACACGGCGAAGATGGCCCACCTGGTGGCGGAAGGGGCGGCGAGCATCGTGGATGTCGAGGTGCGCCTCATTCACGTCGACGAAGCCTCGGCCGACGACGTGGTCTGGTGCGACGGCCTGGCCGTAGGCAGCCCCACGAACATGGGGCTGATTTCCTGGAAAATGAAGCGCTTCTGGGACGAGGCCATGTTCGACCAGTGGATGAAAGTCGACGGCAAGATCGCCTGCGCTTTTTCATCGTCCGGTGGTTGGGGCGGCGGCACGGAGCTGGCTTGCCAGTCGATTCTAACCGTGCTCATGAACTTCGGCTTTCTGGTGTTTGGCGTGACCGACTACGTGGGCAAGCTGACCACGTTGCACTACGGCGCCATCAGTGCGCGCGAGCCGCGCTGCGACGAGTCGCAGGCGGCTTGCCGCAAGCTCGGGCAGAGGTTGGCCGAATGGACCGCCGTCGTCGGCGGCCGGCGCGACCAGCACCCGTTGGCGAAGCCCGACACTCGTATGCCTCCCGGCTAAGCGAGATCGCCGGTGCGTGTGGCAAGCTCGCAATCGGCCAGGCGGAGGTGGTCGGTCTGGTTGAGCGTGACGAGCTTGACCTGTCCGGCCCACTCAAGCTGGCTGATTGAACCGTTGTAGAGCATGAACGGGTTGCGCTCGGCCGGCACACCCAGGAGCGCCTTGAGCCCGGCCGCCAACACGCCGCCGTGCGCGACGACCGCCACCTGTTGGCATTCCACGTCATGGACGGCGCGCAGCGCCGCTTCCGAACGCCGCATCAACTCGCGGCGCGATTCTCCGCCGGGGATTTGGAAGTCGGGGTCTTGCGAACGCCACAAAGCGGTCTCGCGAGGGTACCGCTCACCGATTTCGGAGGCCAACAAGCCCTGAAAAACGCCGATGTTGATTTCCTTCAAGCGGTCGTCGGTGATCAGCGGCAGCTTGAGTGCCTCGGCCACCGGGCGGGCCGTCTCCAGGGCCCGGCGGAGAGGGCTGGAAAAGACCGCTTCGATCGGCAACGCCGCCATCGCCGTGGCGACGGACTGCGCGTGCCGCCGCCCCCGCGGCGAAAGCACCGGCTCGTCCGATTGGCCCTGCAAGCGATGCTCGACGTTGTAGCTGCTTTCGCCGTGCCGGATCAGGTAGATGAGCATGGGGGGAAGGATGAAGGATGAAGGATGAACGTCCCGACAAACCAATGACCAATGACCAATGACCAATGACCAATGACCAATGACCAATGCCTAACTGAACATTCCGTCATTACCGCTGGCTTCGAAAGCGTCGCGAACGTGCTCGACCAACGGCGGGCGTCGGCCGGTGGGCCAGGTGACGGCGATGACGTCGAACCGTGAAGTACACTCCAACAGGTCGTGCCGTTTGAGGAACCCCACGGCCAGCCGCGTCAGGCGGCGCTGCTTTTCCGCGTCGACCGCCTCGGCCGGATGTCCGCCGTCGTGCGATTCTCGCGTCTTGACTTCGACGAAAACCACGGTCCGCCCGTCGACCGCCACCAGGTCGAGTTCGCCAAGCTGGCCCCGCGCGCCCCGCGCGACGATCTTGTACCCTAAGCGCTTGAGGTGCCGCGCGGCCAGCGCCTCCCCCCGCGGGCCGAGACGTGCCGGCCGCCGCAAGCGAGCCAGCCCGTCGCGAAGCGCGGCCCACCATCGGCCGATCATCCCTTACGGTCCGTCCTTCTTTCCTTCAGACGGACGGCCTTGCCGACGCGGTCGCGGAGGAAGTAAAGCTTGGCGCGGCGGACGACCCCGGAACGCTTGACCTCGATCTTGGCGATCCGCGGCGAATGGAGCGGGAACTTCCGCTCGACCCCCTCGCCCTGCACGATGCGGCGGACGACGAACATTTCGCGCGTGCCCGACCCGCTACGGGCAATCACCACGCCGTTGAAAATCTGGATGCGCTCCTTCTCACCCTCGAGAATGCGGGTATGGACGTCGACGGTGTCGCCGATGTTGAACCTGGGAACCTCCGTCTTGAGATTGGGTTTCTCGACCAGCGCGAGTATTTGTTGACTCATCGTCATGTTCCTTTCAGGTTTTTACTGTTGGCCGGGTGAAGTCTAAATCTTATTTTGGTCGTCGCCGGCGGTCCGCCGCCGCGTCCGCGCAATGCTCTGTTCCTTTCGCCAGCGGGCGATTTCGCCGTGGTTGCCGCTAAGCAGGACCTCCGGCACTTCCAACCCGCGAAACTCGCGGGGCCGCGTATATTGTGCAAACTCCAACAACCTCTCCCGCCCCGAAAACGAATCCTCGCTGCTGCTCCGCTCATCGCCCAAAACACCCGGCACCAGGCGGATGACCGCGTCGATCAGGACCATCGCCGCGACTTCGCCGCCGTTGAGCACGAAGTCGCCAATGGAGATTTCGTCAGGCCCCAGGATTTCCTTGATTCGTTCGTCGAACCCCTCGTACCTTCCACACAACAAGATCAGCCGCCGGCGGGAGGCCAGTTCTTCCACGACTCCCTGGTTCAACCGCCGCCCCTGGGGCGAGAGAAGCACCACGTGCCCTGGCTCGTTGCCCGCGCTTCGCACCGCCTCGACGCACTCGACCACCGGCTTGACCATCAACACCATACCGGGTCCGCCGCCGAAGGGCCGATCGTCGACTTGCTTGTGCCGCCCCTCCGCCCAGTCGCGGATGTCGTGCAACCGCACATCGACCAGGCCTCGTTCGATCGCCAGTTTCAACAGGCTCTGGCCCAGGTAGCCGGGGAACATCTCCGGGAACAGGGTCAGCACGTCGATTTGCATGGTTGTGGAGTAGTCTACGACGCTATGACGATGCTTCCGCGCCTCCTTCAGCCGCGGGCGGATCGGCGGCCGGCGACTCCGCCGCCGCGGCCTGGGGTTCCGGCGCGGCGGGAGCCTGTCCCTTGGGCGGCGGTACGTAAACCGGCTCGGGGGCCGGCGGTACTTGTTTCGGCAATGAAAGCCGTTCACGTGCCGCGGCTTGCTCCGCCAGACGTTCGCCCTTGGCGCCGTATTTCTTGATGAACACCTTGACCTTGTCGCTGGGCTGAGCGCCGACGCCGAGCCAGTAGCCCAGGCGCTCGGTTTTCAGCACGACGCGCGCATCGGTATCGTCGATCATCGGGTCGTACGTTCCTAGTTCCTCCAGCACCCGGCCGTCGCGCGGGTTGCGCGAATCGACGGCGCAGATGCGAAAGAACGGCCGGTGTTTCCGGCCCATTCGCTTCATCCGGATCGTGACTGCCACTCAAGTCTCCTAGGTTAAGATTCGTAAGGTATGGTCGCGGCCAAATGCGCGTCAGGCTGGAATGCCTAAGCTACGCCTGGTCGCCCGGTGGTCGCTTCTGGTTTCTCTTGTCTCGCGCCCTTCGCCGTTCTTCCTTCTCGCGTTGTTTGCGCAGCTTGGCCCGCTCCTGGCTGGTCAAACGCTTGCCCGTCCCTATTTTCTGCTTGGCGAGCACGGCGCCCGGATCGAGCATGCCCCCCTTCTGCAATTGCTTCACCTGCTTGAGCCGCTCGCCGATGCCCTTGCCGGCCATGCTCTTCATGATGTCGGCCATGCCGTCAAACTGCTTGACCAGGCCGTTGACCTCGGCCGGTTCGACGCCGGCCCCGGCCGCGATCCGCCGTCGTCGGCTTTGGTCGATGGTCCGCGATGGGTTTCGCCGCTCGTCCGGCGTCATCGAGTCGATGATGCCGCACAGCCGTCGCATGTCGCCTTCGGCGTCCATGTCGGCCATCATCTCGCTCATGCCTCCCATGCCGGGGATCAGGCCCATGATCTTGTTCAACGGTCCCAGCTTCTTGGTTTGGGACATCATCTTGCGGAAATCGTCCAGCGTGAACTCGCCCTTTCGGAGCCGCTCTTCCTGGGCGATCAACTCGTCCTGATCGAGCTTCTGATGGGCTTGCTCGACGAGGGTCAGCACGTCGCCCATGCCGACGATGCGTCCGGCCATGCGATCGGGATGGAACTCCTCAAGCGCGTCGAGGTGCTCGCCGACTCCGATGAACTTCAAGGGCACGCCCGTCACGGCCTTGACGCTCAGCGCGGCGCCGCCACGCGCGTCGCCGTCGAGCTTGGTCATGATGACGCCGTCCAGTTCCAACGCGTCGTTGAACGCCTTGGAGCTTTGAACGGCATCCTGGCCCGTCATGCCGTCCACCACCAGGTAGATCTGTTCCGGCTCGACGCGACGGTCGATGCGCCGGAGTTGTTCCATCAGCTCTTCGTCGATGTGCAACCGGCCGGCCGTGTCGAGGATCACGACTTGGGCGCCAATCGCTTTGGCGTGCTTGACGGCATTTTGGCAAACAGCCACCGGGTCGGTCGCACCCGGCTCGGCGTAGACCGGCAGGCCAAGCTGATCACCGATGACTTGCAGTTGATGAACGGCCGCGGGCCGCTGCAAGTCGGCCGCCGCCAACAGCGGTTTGCGCCCCCTCTGGTTGATCAGGCGGGCCAGCTTGCCGCAGGTGGTCGTCTTGCCGGAACCTTGCAGCCCGCACATCATCAGTACCGTCACGTCGCCCCGCAAATGGAGTGAGTGATCGACGGGGCCCAGCAGGGCGACCAATTCCTTGTAGACGATTCCGACGACCTGCTGCTCAGGCCGCAGAGACTTGAGCACTTGCTCGCCGACGGCCTGCTCGGTGACCTTGGCCATGAAGTCACGGACGACGTCAATATTGACGTCGGCTTCCAGCAGCGACTGCTCGACCAGGCGCAGCCCATCGCGCATGTTCGACTCGGTGAGTCGAGCTTTTCCGGTCAGCGACCGAAAAGCGGAACCGAGACCTTGTTGTAGTGATTCGAACATCGGCGGACACGTTTGGGACGAGGCGCAAAGCCAGCGCGGCCGCCGGCCATTGCCCCCCCAAGCCAGCGGCGAAAACTCGAATTCTAACGGATATTGGGGCAGGTTGGCAACAGCTAATGAAAGCGGGTAGTGGGCGAACGATAGGCGACCGCGTGGATCGCGGGCGGCCCGCACCCAGCTCCTATCGCCAACCGGGCCAGAACTGAACAAAGGCCGCGATACACGCACAAGCAACGGCGGTGATGGCAGGAATTACCGGACTGCCACCCGGAGAATCTGACGTAAGAAGATTGACGGACCATGATGCCGCCCCTCCGCCGACGACATACAGCACCGCGCTGAGGAGTTGACGCGCGAAATCTACCTTGCGGCGGCCAGCGATTTCATTAAAGCCGCTGTCGAAATCGGACTCATCAACGGTTCTCGATCGGCGGCGCTTGGCAGATGAAACCGCTTCTAGATGAAGGAGATGTTCAAGCTCCGTCCGGAGGGCGTCCTCGCGCTCTACTCCGATGTCGCTAATGACATACTCGACATGCCTGATCTTCTTGGCGCACACGTGCGAGGCTATTCAGTTTCGGTGAGGATGTTCTGTTGAATGGCCTCACGAACAACCTGGTCGAGAGAGTCCAGGATATCCTTCCCAGTGACCTGCTCGCGGCCTTCATCCCGTGCTCGCGCTATCGCCAATTCGCGCAACCGGCGCGACACAAAATCCCGAATCCGATCGCGCGTTTCGATTGAATCGGCAGAGAAAGTAATTGGCTTATCGGAGGATGCAGTCGCCATGGGAGAACCCTCGAATCGCCAGCCAACGCCGTTCCAATCGGCTTCGACCATTCCAGGCCAAGGAAGTTAGCCAATCCGTGAGATTCAACCTAGGCCAATTCGGCACGGCTTCTTGCATGCCGTTGAACCCTACACCTATCATCTATCCTACTAGCGCACTGAAATTGTCAATGCCCCAACTGGAAGTTGTTTTACCGAAATGACTTACTCTCGCTGATGCGCCGGTGCTGCGTATCATCGGCGTGCCGCACAGAGCCGAGAAGAAAGCGTCTAAGGCTGGGCGGCGCCGCATGTTACAAGCGCCCTTGCAGATACAAGTCGCCCCCGAGCTGACGCCATTGGGGCGACTGCAACTGCCAGGCTTGCGCCATTCGCTCGACGCCGGTCCCCGCCAATGGCCCCGGCGCTTCGTCCCCGCCCACCAGTAAGGGCGCGATGAAGACGTGGACTTCGTCGATCTGCCGCTGATCGAAAAGGCTGCCGAACAGCTTGGCGCCCCCTTCCACCATCACATTGGTCATCCGTCGGCGCCCCAGCTCGTCGAGCAATTCCGCGAGACGGGCCGCGGCATCGCCGGCGCGGCATACGAACACCTCGCAGCCCGCCGCTTCCAGCCGCTCTCGATCGGACTTGGGGGCGTGCGGGCCGACGGCCACGAACACGGGCGCATCGCGGGCGGTGCGGACCAATTGGCTCTCGGAGGACAACGTCGCGCGCGTGTCGAGCACGACGCGTGTCGCTGTGCGGGGCCCCGGCGGCCGGGCGGTCAGGAGGGGGTCATCGACCTGGGCGGTGCCGCGGCCGACGAGAGTGGCGTCGACCCGGCCTCGCAACTCGTGGACGACGCGGCGCGAAGCTTCGCCGGAGATCCAGCGGCTGTCACCGGCGCGCGTGGCCAGCTTGCCGTCGAGCGTCATGGCCCACTTGGCCAAGACCCATGGGCGTCCGGTGCCCAGCAGCTTGAGATAGGGAGCGTTCAGCGCCCGGGCCTCGGCTTCGAGCAATCCGACTTCAACTTGCAAGCCCGCGGCGCGCAATTCAGCCAACCCTCGGCCGGCGACGGCGGGGAACGGATCGTCCTGGGCAACGACCGCGCGGCGGAGCCCGGCCGCGATAATTGCCCGCGTACAAGGGGGAGTCTTGCCCTGGTGGCAACAGGGTTCGAGTGTGACGTAAAGCGTGCCGTCCGCGGCGCGGCCCGCCGCGATGGCAAGCGCCTCGATTTCCGCGTGTGGCCCTCCGAAGTGTCGGTGCCACCCTTCGCCGATGATCTCCGCGCCTTGGGCGATGACGCAGCCGACCAGTGGGTTTGGCTCGGCGCCGCCGCGGCCCAGCGCGGCCAACTCGAGGGCCCTCCGCATGTGCCAGGCATCGAGCTGAGATGGATCGTCGGGCATATGCTGGGGCGTTGGGCGTGAGGAGTGAGGAAGGCATTAGGTCCGCGTGTTCGTGGCCGCAGAGCGGCCGAGGCGCCGTTCCCGCGCGGAGCGTGGGAACGAGAGGGCCTATCGCCTTCTTAGTCCTAACGCCTATCGCCTTCTTCGTCCTTCGTCACTCCATGCCGGGGGTCCAGAGGGCGGCCTTCTTTCCCGATCCGGTTTCGCCGTCGGGCGTCCAAAGCTTGCCCGGCTCGGCGGCAGCGCCCGGAATGACCAGTCCGGCCGGTTCGGCGCGCTGCTGCTGAGTCGGGCGGCCGTGTTCGTCGACCAGACCCGCGTCGTAGAGGATTTGCAGCAAACGCTCCAACACGCCCGGCTCGCGGCGGTGCTGCGACTGCAGGTGGTTGATCAGCCGCATCGCGGCCTCTCCCTCGCCGTGGGCCAACAGCAGTTCGAGCTCCTCGAGGTCCCAGCGGGCGGACGACTGGCCCGCCGCCTCCGCAACGGCACGCGCTTTACCGATCAGTTCCAATGCCTTGCCGCCATCGTTTTCAGTGGCGGCCAACACGCCCAGCGCCTGCGCCTTATCGACTTTTCCGTCGAGGCTGGGCCGGGCCAGCAATTCATCGACCAATTTGACCAGCGCGGGTCGGACGCGGGCAAAGGCCGCGCGTTGATAAGCGTGGTGCAAGTCGTCGTCGGAGAGTTTATCGACGATCAGCCGGGCCAATCGCGTATAACGGACGTCGATCAGTGGGACCAGCGCCGGATCGATCGGTTCGTCGGCCGTCAGGCCCAATCGCTCTCGCAGGGCCGCCGACTCGGTGGCGCTCAATGCATCGGACAGCGAAAACTCGACCACGCGCAGCGCGGCCAGCAGGTTCGCGCGCGGCGCGCCCTGGGCGGCGGCCTCGGAAGGAGTGCGGCCGTCGAGCAGGTCGTTGGCCGTGGCCGTCCATTTCTCGGTGAGCAGCGTCCGGCGCCGCTCGACGGCGAGTCGCTGGGCGTCGTCGGGCGGCGTGTCGTCGGGCAAGTGCCACGACCCGCCGAGAGTGCGCTGCAAGATCGCCGTCGAACCGAGGACTTCCTCGGCTTCGGCCGCGCGCAACGTATCGCCGGCCACCCGAGCGAGCACGTCGGCCGCCTCGGCGAGTTGGTCGCGGTACACGAACAGCTCGAGCCGGGCCTCGCGATCGGTCTCGCGGCCGTAGACAAACATCCGCCCGAGCACCTCGGAAACCGAGTCGGCCGTCAGGCCAACGCCGGTTTGGGCCAGTGGCTTGTCGAGCAACAAGTGCGCCGAGCGCGGCGGCGGCCCCTCGTCGGCCCCCAATTCGACCCTGTCGATCGGCAGCTTCACCACACGGCGATCCGACGCCAGGGATGCCGCGAGCCGCTCCTGGTCCGCGATGGGGTATGGGACCGAGATCAGATCGACCAGGGTTCGCTGGTTTTCGGCGTCGAGGAAATACGAGAGCACCAAGGCATCGGCCGCGTCGTCGAGCGACACATCGAGCCCGGCATAATGTCGCCAGGCCGCTGTGGCTCGGGCTTCATCGGCCAAAAAACCCCGCAACAGCGCCAGGTTGCGCCAGACCTGCGGCGAATCAGGGATCGTTGCGGCGAGGGCCTCGAACCGCTCGGCGGCCCTCGACCACTGCGCCTTCGCGCCCGATTGGAGCGCCTCGTCGAAGCGGGCTTTCCAGGGTGCGCCGTCGGGCGCGAGGCTGAGCGGCTGCGGCATGTCCTTGATGGGCAATGGCACGCCGGGGTTCTGCATTACGGAAACGAGCAGGTTTGCCGACAAAGGATAGTCGGGCATCATCCGGGTCAACATCGTCGCGTGCGCCAACGCGGCCGCGAGGTGACCTTCGTTCAACAGCCCGACGGCTACGACGCTAATCGCCTCGAAGACCTTAGAATCGATGGCGGAGTCGCACGCGGCGATCGCGCGCTGCAGCGGCTCGACCGCGGCGAGGGCGCCCGTTTCCGCGATGCCGAAGATCGCGGATTCGGCCAGCGCGACGGGGTTTTCGGGGTGCGTGACGAGCACCTGCCGCGCGGTTTCGCGGGCCTGAGCGTCCTGGCCGAGACCGTGCTGCAAAAGGGCTTTGGTGGTCAGCAGGCAGGCGCGGCCGGGGAACCTGGCTTCGAGGCGTTCGATGTGGTCGAGGCAGGCCTGTTGCTGTTTACCTTCCACCATCCGCCCGATCTTTTCCAGCTCTCCGACCAGGTCGGAGCAGCAGAACTTGACCTTTTTCCCGGTGCCGCCCGGACATGGGCTATAGGGGTCGATGGGCATGCGCGGCTCGATTCTTCGGGGCTGGATCGTGGCATCATAACAAATCGCCATTCGCTTGACGATGGCCTTTGACGACGGCCCTCAGCGCGAGGGAAGGTAAGGCTTTCCTTGCTTGTAGCGATTGAGCCGCGCGGCGAGTTTGTCGACCACGTCGGAGGGTTGCTTGTTCGCACGTGCGGTGGCAATGGTCTTGGCCTGGGTTTCCGCGGCCAGCTCGAACTGGCCGTCGGCGGCGTAGGCCGCGGCGAGCGTGTCGAGGTAGCGATGGTCCGATTCACCGTCGAGCTTGATCGCTTCCAGGGCGGCCTCCACGGCCAGCTTGGGATTGCGGTAACGCGCATCGGGACAGGTCGCCAAAAGCCAGGCGACGCTCTGGCAGCAGTGGCCGTTGCCGGGGTCGAGAGCGCGGGCCTTACGATAATCGTCGGCCGCGGCGGAGAAGTTGCTCAACGCGGCCTGCACTTCGGCGCGGAAGGTCAGCGCCGCCGCGTTTTTCGCGTCGCGGCCCACCGCGGCGTTCAAGTCGGTCAGGGCCGCTCGCAGCTCGCCGCGTTGGAAACGGGCATTGCCGCGGCTGACCAGCACCAAGGTGTCGTTGGGCGCCAGCCGCAGGGCCTGGTCGTAGTCCTTGATCGCGGCGGCCAGATCGCCACGCGCGTAGCGCACTTCGCCACGGTTGAACCAGCCATGCGCGTAGTTGGGCATGAGTTTGAGCGTGCGGTCGAAGTCGGCCTCGGCCTCCTTGTAACGGCCCGCCTGCGCATAGCTCACGCCGCGGTTGTGGATCGCACGCCAGCGCGTACCGTCGAGCGAAACTGCCTGTTCGAAGTCGGCCAGCGCCGCGTCGCCGTCGCCGGCGGCGGCCCGCAGTTCGCCGCGGTGATCGAGCGCCCACGATTGCAGTTGCCGTGCGTAGGCCGCGTCCTTATCCTTGGCGCCCTGGTCGAGGGCCTGCTGGCAAAGCCGAACGACTTCGGAAAACTCCTCGTCGGTCTTGGCCGCGAGCGTGGCCTCGTGCGCCTGCTTGAGCAATTCGCCGGACGAGGTGCCCTCGGCAGGCTGGGCGGACGCCGACGTGCTGGTGCCAACGTGGCACGTCAACGCGGCGCCAATAAGGACACTGCGAAAAACGCGACAAGATGAGAAAAACGATGTCATGGGTCGTCCCACATGGATTGGTATTCGCAAATCAGACGAGATGAATTCGTCAAGGCGGCCAGCGTTCGATGGCTCAGGCCTTCGGCTCGGTCATGCTCCATGGGTCGAGCGCCGCGGCGAGCTTGTCGGGCGGCAGGATATTCTGCTCCTGACAAAGCTCGCGGATCGTCTTGCCCGACTTGAACGCCTCCTTGGCCAGCGCCGCCGCCTTCTCATAGCCGATGAACGGGTTGAGGCTGGTAACCATCGACAGACTCTTCTCGACCGAGGCGTTGCAGGCTTCCTCGTTGGCCTCCATCTCCAACGCGCAGAAATCGACGAAGGCCCGCGTGGCGCCGGCCAACAGCGCGGTGCTCTCCAGCGTCGTCTGCCCCATCACCGGCATCATGATATTGAGTTGGAATTGTCCGCCGGCCGCGCCGCTGATCGCCACCGTTTGGTCGTTTCCCATGACCCGCGCGGCGACCTGCATCATGCTTTCGCACATCACCGGGTTGACCTTGCCTGGCATGATCGAGCTGCCGGGCTGGCGGTCGGGCAATTGCAGCTCGTAGAAACCACAGCGCGGACCGGAACCGAGCCAGCGGATGTTGTTGGCGACGTTGAACAGCGTCGTGGCGACGGCCCGCAATTGGCCGTGGCACTCGACCAGGCCGTCGCGCTGGGCGTTGGCCTCGAAATGGTCGGCCGCCTCGACGAAAGCGATGCTCGTCTGGCCGGCCAACTCGGCGCAGACCCGTCGTCCGAACTCAGGGTGCGTGTTGATGCCGGTCCCCACGGCCGTGCCCCCGACAGGCAGCTCCAGCACTGCCTGCTGCGCCCGCCGGGCGCGCTCGATCGAGAGCTTCAACTGGCGGGCGAAAGCACCGACTTCCTGTCCCAGGCGCAGCGGAGTGGCGTCGGCCAGGTGCGTGCGCCCGATCTTGATGATCTTGTCCCAACGGGCCGCCTTGTCGGCAAGCGTTTGCCGTAGCCTCTCAAGGGCCGGCAGCAACGCTTGCTCGATCGCCACGGCCACCGCGACGTGGATCGCGGTGGGAAACATGTCGTTGGTGCTTTGCCCCATGTTGACGTGGTCATTGGGATGGATCGGTTTGGCGGCCTGCATCCGGTCGCCGCCCAGCAACTCGATCGCCCGGTTGCTGATCACCTCGTTGGCGTTCATGTTGCTCGACGTGCCCGACCCGGTCTGAAACACATCGACCGGGAACTGATCGTCAAACTTGCCGTCGGCGACCTCGTGGCAGGCGTCGAGCAGGGCTTGCACCTGCTTTGCGTCGAGCGGGTTCTTGCCCGTCGCGGTGAGCTTTCCCAAATCGCGGTTCGCCACCGCCGCCGCGTACTTCACCAGGCCCAGCGCTCGGATCAGTTCCGGCGGCAACGGCCAGCCGGAGATCGGAAAGTTTTCCACGGCGCGTTGCGTCTGGGCGCCGTAGTAGGCCGCCGCCGGCACGCGCACCTCTCCCATCGAATCGCGCTCGATGCGGAAGTCGTCGCCGTTTGTCTTGATGGGT
>Ga0307372_10008625_pt1 | contig 14258 bp, 10 predicted proteins | sample OX1MG_FD_202533 | JGI IMG/M metagenome (GOLD analysis project Ga0307372, IMG submission 202533) | Soil microbial communities from Risofladan, Vaasa, Finland - OX-1 | ecosystem: Environmental > Terrestrial > Soil > Coastal area > Acid sulfate soil | place: Finland: Risofladan, Vaasa | collected...
CTGGCTCGCCAAATTGCCCGCTACATTCGTCAGTACGCCAAACGCGCAAAGCCGATCCGGTGGCAATACACCGATCTGCGTCGGCGCTACACCGCATGATTTACATTTCACACGGACAGTCCACTAGACAATGACTTATGGTCGGCCCGTTATTTGGGGCACCCGCTGGCTGCGCCGGCGCGGGCAGCGAGGGCGTCTCCGGGGCCTGGGCGGGCTGCGGGCCGACCCAGTAGAGGCCCAGCTCCTGGAGGAGCCCCTGGTAAAGCAAGTCGAGAATCCCGCCGCCTTGGTTGGGCGGCGTTGGCGGGTCGGGCACGCAGTGGCGGTCGTCCGGCGGCCCGCTGCATTGGTCCAGCCCGAGCGGGTCGGTGGCCTCCAGGGGAGTGCCGCCGACGTAGGCGTAGCGGTTCCAGCCTTGCGGGTTGTTCGGGTCCACTGCCGCCAGCCCGGCGGGGTCGGGCGTCCACCAGCGGCCCTGGATGGGGTTGTACTCCCGCAGGAGGAAGTCGTACTGGCCGCCGACGATGTCCCGCTTCTGGCCGGCGAAGGCGTGATCGGGCCCCTGGCTGTCGTCGTAGGGTTCCCCATAGGGCGCATAGGCGGCGATGGAGTATTCCTGCGCGCCCGGCGTCGAGGCGAGCCGCGAGCTGCCCAACCAGTCGGCATGGCGGTAATAGGCTAGGCCCGATCCCTGGTAGACCGCCTCCCCGCCGCCCGGCAGCGGAATATCGGCCCGCTTCAGCGTCTGGCCCTGCATGACCGCTAGTTTACCCCCGTCGGGGCCATAGAGGAACTCGATCGCACCGCTCGGCTCGGCCGCCTCCAGGGCCCGCCCCAGCGCGTCGGAGGCGACCCCGATGCTGCAGCCGCTGGCGCTGGCCACGGGGCGGGGGCTGCGCGGCGCCGACAATCCCGGGAGGAACTCGCTCGTCATAGCTCCTACTTGTGCTGTGGCCGCGACGCACTGTCCCGCACTAGCGGGAGATGCTGAACAGTTCCGCCCGTTATCCCGGGCGAACGATATTTGGCTCCGGTGGGTAGACGATGCTTGTTGTACCAAATGATCGTGCCGAATACCATCGCTATCCCAAGTGGCATCAACGTAATCGCCAGAACCAATGGCAGCACAGGAGCCTTTCCATCCTTTATCAATCGACTGTATCTCAGCTCCGTTGATTGACCGCTCTGCCCTCGCCATAGGTGGCCGTTCAGGCGAAAATTCATATAAGTTCGAGCAAGCCAGCCGGCGACGAACAGGAGAAAGCCTAGCGAGATCAGCAGAGCAAATTGGCGTGGCATGACCTTTGCCTCAGTGGCAGTTTGTACTCAACGCGGAGGGAACCCATGTGTAGTCAGCTCCAAGAGCTGTCCCCTTCGTGCCCACTCCGGGGCCAACGGTAACAGTGCCTGTAAAGCTGCCGCCATCCATTGCCGCTGAACCATCGAGTGTCACTGCTGGACCGGCACCAACGCTTGCACCAGCGTCGACCGATCCGCCACGCAAACCGTAAATCGTACTGGCGGTTGAAACAGAGCCCTGCACTCCTCCCATCGCGCCCACGCCAAAAACCCCGTACCCAGGGTTCCCTCCTGCGGCGATGGCGACGCCCAAGTTTCCACTGCTGTCCGCGACAACCTGAACTCCGGCGGAAGCGGCGATGCCAAGAATGAAGCCTACCCCGCCATTTCCGCCAGCACCGATGCCAACTGTGCTGTTGGCAGCTGAGGCGGCACCGGTGAGCCAAGAGAAAGCGCCGCACACGGCTCTATGAAGCAAACTTCCTTTACTCGGGGCACCCGCTGGCTGCGCCGGCGCGGGCAGCGAGGGCGTCTCCGGGGCCTGGGCGGGCTGCGGGCCGACCCAGTAGAGGCCCAGCTCCTGCAGGAGCCCCTGGTAAAGCAAGTCGAGAATCCCGCCGCCTTGGTTGGGCGGCGTTGGCGGGTCGGGCACGCAGTAGCGGTCGTCCGGCGGCCCGCTGCATTGGTCCAGCCCGAGCGGGTCGGTGGCCTCCAGGGGGTGCCGCCGACGTAGGCGTAGCGGTTCCAGCTTTGCGGGTTGTTCGGGTCCACTGCATAGGCGGCGATGGAGTATTCCTGCGCGCCCGGCGTCGAGGCGAGCCGCGAGCTGCCCAACCAGTCGGCATGGCGGTAATAGGCTAGGCCCGATCCCTGGTAGACCGCCTCCCCGCCGCCCGGCAGCGGAATATCGGCCCGCTTCAGTGTCTGGCCCTGCATGACCGCTAGTTTACCCCCGTCGGGGCCGTAGAAGGTGAGCGGCACACAAGCCGCAGGCGCCGCTTCCAGCAGAACAACTGGGGCCGGCCCGCGTGCCACACACAGCAAGGCCGCCCCCGAGGAAGCGGCCGGTTGTTCGGATCATTCCTCCGCATCGTCGGACGAGGACCCTTTCGAGAAGATTTTTTCAGCAAGCCCAATAGCACCCATGATGAGCAGAAACTCCGCGATTCCTACTGGCATCGTGTAGAAAAGCGTAGGGTCCTTGCCTTGCGGCCACCGGACGATAGAAAGCAATGGAAGCTGAATCGCCAATACGAAAACGATGATCGCCCAGAACCAGACATGTTTCCGCAAGTTCCAGCGTAGCCTGATGGCGACCATGGCCATCCCTAACACAATGCAGGCAGCCAGCCCCATATCTGCTTTATCGAGAACAACGAAAAGCAGGAACACGGGCGTGAGCATAGCCACAATGATGAGGCCCGTATAGTCGGTCGGCTCCTTCTCCTCCATGGAAGGCTGCTCGTAGTTAAACATGCTTATTCCTCCCACGCTCAGTCGTACTTCGACGACGACATGCAACTGTGGTATGCCTTATAAGCGCCATAAATGTCGTACAATCCCGTCAGCCCGGAGACCACATTCCCTACAATGGGAATGGCTTTGGTGCCACCTAAGGTCACGTCTGCGAATGCAAGGCCAAGGCCGCCACCTGCGGAAGCGGCGCCATAAGGTGTTTCGTCAGATAAGGACGCAGCGGCTCCGAAGACTCCACCACCCCATGTAACTATGCCGTCAACTGCCCGAGCGCCAGCGGCACTTGCCGAAACCGCGTTGCCAAGCCCCGGAACAGCTCCAACCACATCAAGCCCAACGGACAACCCTTTAGCTGCAAGCGCGTCGCCAGTGCAGAATAGTCCCTTGTAGCTTGGGTAGTTGCTCTTGTAGCCGTTATTTGGGGCGCTCGCTGGCTGCGCCGGCGCGGGCAGCGAGGGCGTCTCCGGGGCTTGGGCGGGCTGCGGGCCCACCCAGTAGAGGCCCAGTTCCTGCAGGAGCCCCTCGTATAGCAAATCGCCGAAGCCGCCGCCATCGTTGGGCGGGACATCCGCGAATACCGTGATCGTGCTGTTCTGGGCGCAGTCGCCCGGGTTGTCATCCACGACGATCTGGCCGCCCTGCTGCTCCGCGTGGCACAGCCCGAGCGGGTCGGTGGCCTCCAGGGGAGTGCCGCCGACGTAGGCGTAGCGGTTCCAGCTTTGCGGGTTGTTCGGGTCCACTGCCGCCAGCCCGGCGGGGTCGGGCGTCCACCAGCGGCCCTGGATGGGGTTGTACTCCCGCAGGAGGAAGTCGTACTGGCCGCCGACGATATCCTGCTTCTGGCCGGCGAAGACGTGATCGGGCCCCTGGCTGTCGTCGTAGGGTTCCCCATAGGGCGCATAGGCGGCGATGGAGTATTCCTGCGCGCCCGGCGTCGAGGCGAGCCGCGAGCTGCCCAACCAGTCGGCATGGCGGTAATAGGCTAGGCCCGATCCCTGGTAGACCGCCTCCCCGCCGCCCGGCAGCGGAATATCGGCCCGCTTCAGCGTCTGGCCCTGCATGACCGCTAGTTTACCCCCGTCGGGGCCATAGAGGAACTCGATCGCACCGCTCGGCTCGGCCGCCTCCACGGCCCGCCCGAGCGCATCGTAGGTGACCCCGATGCCCTCGAGCATCACGGCGTGGCCTTCGCTGTCGAAGGCGTTGACGTTGCGCTGGGCGCTCACCGGGTCGTCAAGAAGGTCGCCGTCGCTGTCATAGTTGGGCGAGAAGTTGATGTCGGTCGAGATGCGATTGTTGCTGTAGGCCGCGCCAAACGATTGCGAGCCGCTCTTGACCACATTGCCGAATGGATCATAGGCGAAGGTCTGTTGCCAGGCAACACCGCCGGCGCAAGCCACGGAAGCCAGCCGACCCAGGTCATCATGGGTGTAGTTGCAGGTCTGGTTGTCCGGCGCGTTGGCAAGGTAGTCGGTCTGCGCGGTTTGGGCCAGCGTGCCGTTTGCGTTCCAGGTGAGGTTGACGTAGTCGTAGGCGCCGGCCACCAGTCCAAACGAACTCGAGGTCGGGCGGCCGGTGTTCGGGTCAAAGGTAAAGCTATCCACCTCGCCGGAGCCCAGCGTCACCGAGCTCGCCTGGCCCGCGACGTTGTAGCTTACGGCGCTTACCGGGTTCTGGCCGGAGCTGACGGAAACGCTTTGGGGCCGCCCCTCGCCGTCCAGACCGTAGGTGATCGCGGGCGCCCCAGGCAAGCCCAATGCCTGCGGCGCGCCGGCGGGGGAATAGGCCTCGGTCGAGACCTGCCAGCCGGCGGAGGTGGGGCTCTCCTGTGCGGTGTAGACGGTTCTGCCGAGCGCGTCGTAGGCGAACCCTACTTCGGTATCCGGCGCGTTGCCGGGCCCGGTGTAGGCCCCGACCAGCCGACCTGCCAGGCTCGAGGCGATGTAGCCGGGAGCGCCTGAGACGGCAATGCCGGTATCGCTGTCGTAAACGAAAGTCTTGGTCGGCGTGGCTCCGGCGCTGGGGCCGCTGGGGTAGCTGATCTGCGTGACCCGGTGGAGGGAATCGTGGCTGTAGCAGGTGGTGTTGCCGCTGGCGTCCACGCGGCGGACCAAGTCGCCACCCGAGCTCACGCTGCAGGTCGAGTCGCTGTCGAAAAAGTATTGGGTGGTGCCGCTCTCGGGGTTGGTCTCCGCCGTTAGCCGCCCCAAGCCGTCAAAGCTGAAACTGCGGCTCTGGGTGGGGGCTCCCTGCGCGTTCTGGGTGACCTGGATGATGGCGCCGAGCGGGTTGCGGGCATAGAGCGTCAGATAGCCGTTGGCGCCGTGGCTTTGCCCACAGGGGCCGCTGCCCGCGGCGGCCGTAACCTCGCACACCGATTTCAGCCGCCCCAGGCCGTCAAACTCGAACTGCCGCTGCTTGGTGTTCTCCCCGCTTGGCGCCGGCCCGCGGGTGACGGAGACATCGTTGCCATTATAGCCGTAGGTGGTCACCCCGCCGCCGCCGTCGGTGATGGTGTGGGTGCGCCCGGCGCTATCAAAGGTGGTCACGTTGAACGCGGTGCCGCCCGGGGCGGTGGCCGAGGCGGTGCCCACATAGGGGGCGCTCACCTCGTGGGGGCGGCCTTCCTGATCGTAGACCGTCTGCACCGAGTCGAAGGTCGAGAGCGCCGGGCCCTGCCGCGTCTGCGACAAGTAGGGGCGGCCCAGGCCGTCGAGCGTGGTCAATTGGTCGGAGACCGATTGGCCGGAGTTGAAGTTCATGGCCGACTCGACCGTCGCCGGGCTCGGCCCAGCGGCGGGCGTGTAGGTGAAGTTGGTGGTATTGGCCGCCGCGTCGGTGGTGCTGCTCGGCCGCCACAATCCGTGCGGGTCGGCGTAGGCGACGTATGCGGCATGGCCGTTCTCGTCGGTGTAGCTTGTCCTCACCCCGCCGCTGCAGTTCCAGGCCATGCTCACCGAAAGGCCGGCGACCGCCTCCTGCACCGAGGTCGGAAAGGCGTGGTTGCAGGCGCCGTAGCTGTAGGTGGTCGTGCCACCGTTGAAATCGGTGGCCGCATCCACCTGGCCGGTGTCGTAGTAGGTGAAGGTCTTGGTCAGCGAGCTGGACGGGTTGACCCACACCGTCTGCGTGGTGAGGTTGCCGCGAAGCCCCGGCGGCGCGGTGAGCTGGGTGGCGCCGCTGCCCGTGGGTGTGCCCTGATCGTAGGTGTTTGTGGTCTGCGACACGGTGTTGCCCGCGCCATCCTGCACCTTGACGCTGGCGGGAAAATCGAAATCCCCGTAATAGGTGGTCAACGTTTTGCGCAGCAGTCCGCCGGGCGCTCCGCCGGGGCCCCAGTCGTAGTCGTCCTCCTCGGTGGGATTGCCCAGCCAGTTCAAGGACACGTCCGCCAGGTCGGTTTGGTTGGTGTCGGCGAGGGTGGTGTAGCGCCGATCCTCGTTGATGAAGACGCCGGCGTTGGGGGTCGAGCTGCAGGCGCTCCCGCTTAGGCTGGCCCCGTTGTAGCAGAGGTAGACCGTGCTGGCGGCCCCGGCGATCGAACTCGCCAGTCCGCCCGCGCCGAACACCAACGCGGTCCCAGCGCCGTCGGGATCGGTGACGTGGCTGACGCTGGCGTTCCCACTCCAGGTCCAGCCAGCTCCGCCGGTCACCGTGTCGGTGCGCGCCAAGCTTTCGCTGAGGTACGCCGCCCCGGATGGGCAGGAGTATCCGCGCGCGTAGTTGATCGTGGCTCCCGTCGGCAGCGTGACGCTGGCCAACTGGCCGTTCGCGGCGTAGGTGAAGGTGTATTTGGTGCCGTCCGGCAGGTCGAGCTCGCTCGGCAAGCTGGCGCTGCTGGTGGACCACTCCGGTGTGCCCGAGCACCCAAAACTGGTGGCGACGCTCCGGGTCTCAAACTGCTCCGTCACCGTCACCGGGTTTCCTCCAGCACCGGCATAGGTGAAGGTGGTGGGCTGCTCGGGCGAGGCCGAGCTGCTCGCGACCGTCAGCGCCGGGTTGCTCCCGTCCAAGGTGTCGTAGTACTCCGTGATCGTTTGGCTGCTGGCCGTGCAGGCAGGCAGTGGGTTTCCTGGGCCACTGCAGTAGCGGGTCTGAGCCGTGATCTGGTTGCCGTTGCGGTCGGTCAGGTCGCCCCAGGCGTCGATCAGGGTCCCATCCGGCGAGGTGACCGAGGGCACGCCGGTGGCGCTGACGGAGACCTGGTAGCCGGAGTTGTCGCTGGCGGTTTGCGTGTACGCGGCCGACGGCGCCGGGCAGTCGGTGGTGGGGTCGTTGCTGCCGCTGTACCACGCGCCCGAAAACGGATGGACGACGCCGCCCGCGTCAACGAAGAAGAACTGGTAGACGTACAAGGAGACCGAGCCGTCGTCGCCAATATAATTGCCATAGGGGTCGTAGAGCGGGTACCCGCAGCTCCCCACGTAGCCGGTCCCCTCGCCGATCTCCCCGAACATCGGCGCGGTCCACCCGTAGCCGTTCATGGTGGGCTGCCAGCTCCCATAGGGAAATCCCCAAGTGTTGTCCGTGCTCCAGATTTGGCTGTTGTAGTTCAGGCTAAGCGAGAGCGAGATGCCACGTCCTTGGCGCGCCATGATCGGAATATGGAAGGAGTTCGCCAGCGAGGCGTTGTCCACCTGATCGAAGCCGAAGTTCTGGGTGGCTGCAAGCGTCGGCCACAGGTTGACCACGCCCTGGCCGCTGGCCGAAACAGCCCACGCGAGGAGAAGAAGCGGGAAGAGGGACCGGCGCACCGCCGCTTGGAGGGGGTTCATCGTTCCCCCTGGCGAGGCGCACGCGGCGGTGGGCCGGGCGGCAGGGCGAAGTCCTGGCTGGTGAACCCGGGCCGGACCGCGAGGCGGTCGAGGTCCACCACCAGGCGGCGCTCTCCGTTGACAAGCTGCTCGACGCGGGAGGCGAACGGTGCCGCGCCGGAGGAACGGTAGCCGGAATAGTCGTCTTCCACCGTCTGGCCCGTGGCCGCGGTGAAGACCGCGCGCTCAGGGAAGCCGGTGGTGCCGTCCACATCGATCGTGACGGAGCTTGCCTTGGCGATTCGCGCCGCGCCGCTGCCGTCAAAGTTCGCCGGGGCCGGGCGATAGACAAGATAGCGGTGGCCGGCGGAGGCATCTCCGCCCTCTGCGGGCGACGGTCCGAGATCCCTGGCCAGCGCTCCGCCCGAGGCCAAATCACCCCACGACAGACCCTGCGTCAGCAGATCGCAGTTCTCGCCCAGCCCGCCCGGCGGGAGTGCCTGCGCCACCCCGGGCGGCCCAACCTCCGAGAACCCGGGGTAATTCACCACCCGCTGGTAGCGCTGCCCGCCAGGGAGGTCAATCGTGATCCGGCAGTGGCGCGAACCCCAGACCTCGATGCGGATGGGGCCGCCCAAGCTGCCGCCGGGCGTGAAGACCACCGCCCGGCCCGTGGCCACATACCCCTGCGGCGGCGCACCGCCCGTGGGCGCCTGCGCTGCCGCCAATCCCGCCACCGCCACGGCAGCGGCGACGGCCCCTAACCTAAGCCTGCCTGCCTGCCTGCCTGCCTGAGACTCATCTCGCCTCCCGGTGAAGCCAGTCCAGGGGCAGTCTCTTCGAGCTGTGCGGCGGTCGTCAAGCCCTCCCTCCTACAAATCTCATGTCGCCCGGCACAAAATTGCCCGAAGACCGCCAAATGTAACAATTTTGTAGAAATCACCCTCCCCCGCGGCTCGCCCCCCGCCAGCTCCGGCCACCCGTCCGCGGCGGCGCTATCGCCGGATGGGCAGCAGGCTCAGGGCGAACATTGCCGCTGCGGAAATGATTACGGTGGGGCCCAGCTCGATACCGTAGCGCGCCGCGAGGAAAAAACCGGAGGCCATGGCGGCGACTGCCAGCAGGGCCGAGGCCGCCAGGAAGGCGCCGAGGGAATGGGTCAATTGGCGCGCGGTCGAGGCGGGCACGATGATGAGCGCGCCCACCAGGAGGCCGCCCAGGAATTGCAGGCTCGACAGAATCGCCAGGCCGAACAGCAGCAAGAACCAAAGGTTGGTGGTCTGGACGTTGACGCCGCTGGCGGTGGCCAGCTCAGTGGAGAACAGCGACAGGATCAGGCGGTGGCGCAGGCGCCAGAGGGCGATCGCCACCAGCAGGCTGGCGGCCATGCCAAAGGCGAAGGAGCCGACCGAGACGCTGGCGAAGCCGCCAAACAATGCGTTCACCAGTTCCTCGCTGGAGTGCATCAGCAGCGCCCCCAGCGCCACCGCGGTGGCGAACATCACGCCGATGCCGGCCTCGGTCGAGAGCTCGGTGGCCGAACCCAGCTTCCAGATGAGCAGAATGCCGACGAGGAGGGTCAGGCCGCCGCCCACCAGCGGGTTGATCTTCCAAATCACCGCCAGGCCGAGGCCGGGGATGGTGATGTGCGACATGACGTCGCCGGCGAGGATGGTGCGCTTCATCAGCGCAAAGGCGCCCACCAGGCCGGCCGCCGCCGCCGCGGTGCAGCCCAAGACGATGGTCCAGACGTTGGCCAGGTCGGGGTTAGACATGGCGCTCGTGCTCGGTGTGGTAAAAGCGCGCGGGCGCGCCGTAGAGCTGCTGCAACGCGGCCGGCGTCATGATCTCGCTGGGCGGCCCGATGCAGAGCGCGGTGCGGTTGAGGCACAGCACCCGGTTGGCATAGCCGTAGACCACGCTCAGCTCGTGGGAGATGAGGATGACGGTCAAGCCGCCGTGCTGCAGGCGGTGGATCAGCTCGTACATGCGCTCCTCGCCGGGCTGGTCAATGCTGGCGGTGGGCTCGTCGAGCAGCAGCACCTGGGGCCGGCCCAGCAGGGCGAAGGCCAGCAGCGCGCGCTGGAACTGTCCGCCGGAGAGCTTGCCGACCGGCGTAGACAGCAGGCGCGCGTCCAGGCCGACCTGCTCGATCACCGCCTCGCGCTCGGCCTGGGAGGCGCCGATCAAGGCCGCCTTGGCCGCCAGCAGGTTGCCGAAGTGGATGGGGAGCCGGCGGTCGGCCTCGATCTTTTGCGGCACATACCCGAGGCGCGTCCCCGGCGCCCAGCGGATCTCGCCGGTGTGGGGCATCAGCCCGAGCAGCGCGCGCAGCAGGACGGTCTTGCCCGCGCCGTTGGGACCGATGATCGCCAGGCACTCGCCCGCCTCGACCGAAAAGCTGAGCTCGCCCACCAGCGTGCGGCCGTCCGCGACGACCTTCAGCGCCGCCACCGAAAGGACTTCGGCCATGGCATGACTCTACCACCGGGCGGCTTGACGCCTGCTGACGAACGAAGCGGTGGTTGCCGGGACCAACCGGGCGGGAGGCTCGCCGGCTTCACGAACAAAAAGCGAACGCATCCGCCCGTTCGGGGGGTAAACTGGTGCCGATGGCGCCGAAGATCATTGTGGACGGGCAGAATGAAGCGGTGGTGGCGCACCGCCGCGCGGTGGCCAGCAGTGTGATCGCCGCCTTTGGTTGCTCGCTGCCCGATTTGCGGCTGCTGGTCTTTCTAAGTGACAGCGACGTGGCAATACTGGGATTCGACCCACCAGCGAACAGAGGCCTGCATTTTCCGGTCAACGAGACGACGATGATGGGATCGTTGCCGGAGAATCTGTACGAGCTCCTCGTCGGCGCGGATGTGGCGCACGGGCATGCGGACTACAAGGGAGTGTTCGAGTTCGATTGCGCGATCTACCTTCACCGCAGCGCATGCGAGGACGATGTGGGTCTGACTATGACGCTCGCGCATGAGCTACAGCACTTCGTCCAGTTTGGCTGCCAACCGAAACTCTGGAAATTGCACGCAGTTGTGATGAGCCTAGACAGGACGTTGGAGGCCGCAGGATTTAGATGGGAGCACATTCCCGCAGAGCGAGAAGCCAGAATCATTGGGAAGCGGATCGCAATCCAACTCTGCGGCAAACAGAGAACCCGCGACTACATCGAAAAGATGGAGCGGCTGAAAATAACGCCGGGTGATGCCGCCGATTGGAAGTTCATTCAGACCATCGATGTTGATGAGCAGTTCGACCTGTCGCGCGACATGTCGGCATTTTTTCAGCTGATAGTGCCGTACCGCCTGGAATTGGAAAGCAATCTCCGCGGTTCGACCGACCTGGAATTCGCCGACGTGGACCTTCCCGAAGCATTCCGTGATGCGCCCGAGCCAGCAGTGGTGTAGCCGATCCGCCGGCCGTCAGTTCCGATGACCCCCGTGCGCGCGGGCTCAGCCGCCGTCCGGGTCCCGCCCATGGTCTTCGACCGCTTCGCCGGCGGCGAGGCGGTAGCGGCGCACTTCGAGGCGGGCGAGGCTTTCGGCCACCAGAGCGGGGAGGTCGAGGCCGCGCTCGGCTGCGGCCAACTCTTCGGGACTGCTGGCGAGCGAGGGGCTGCGGGGCATGAAGGCGGAGCAGCAGTCGTCGCTGACCTCGGCGGAGATGTCGAAGGTGCCCAGGCGGCGGGCCTCGGCCTGGATGGCGATCTTGTCGTCGCCGATGAGGGGGCGGTAGATGGGGGTGGCGACGGCGGCACTGACCGCCTCCAGGTTGCGCGCGGTCTGGCTGGCGACCTGGGCGAGCGAGTCGCCGGTGACCAGGCCGTGGGCATGCAGGTCGCGCGCCAGGGCGGCGGCGATGCGCAGCATCAGGCGGCGGTAGAGCAGCACGCGCAGCGGGCTGGGGCAATTGGCCACGATGGCGCGCTGCACCGGCTCGAAGGGGCAGAGGTAGAGCCGGCTGGAGAGCTGATAGCGGGTGAGCTGGCGGGCCAGGCGCTCGACCGGGGGCACGCTCGAGCCCTGCCCCGAGAGCGGGGTGCTGTGGAAATGGAGGAACATCACCCGGGCGCCACGGCGGATGAGGCGGTAGGCCGCCACCGGCGAGTCGAAGCCGCTGGAGAGCAGGCCGAGCAGGCGGCCGGCGGTGCCGGCCGGCATGCCGCCGGGGCCGGGCTCGGGGGCGCGGCTCACCAGCGCCCCCTGGCGGCTGAGCACGATGGTGCAGCGGCGCTGGGGATGGCGCAGGTCCACCGGCAGCCCCAGCGTGGCTTCGATGTGGCGGCCGACCTGGACCGCGACCTCGTAGGAGGTCAGCGCCAGGGCCTTGTCGGGGCGCAGGACGTTCAAGGCGAAGCTCGCGCCCTGCTGGGCGGCGATCATCGCCAGCGCCACCGGGGCGATGGCCTCGGGATCGGGGGCGACCCGCTCGCCCGCCACGATGGTCTGCACCCCCAGGGCCCGGTCCAGCCGTTGCCGCGCTTCGACCGCGTGCTCGTCCGGGCAGGCGACCACCAGCCCCAGGCCGCGCATGCCTACCCGGCACTCGCAGCCCTCGAGCAGCCGTTCGAGGTTGGCGCGCAGGCGGGTGGTGAAGAAGCCGCGGTTGGCCCCCTTGAGGTTGAACTCGTGGCCGTGAAGCAGGAACTCCATGGGGGCTTGCCGCCCTAGGCGTCCACGAAAAGGCCGTCGCGCATGTGCAGGGTGCGGTGGGCGATGGCGGCGGCGGCGGCGTTGTGGGTGATCATCAGAATGGTTTGGCCCAGCTCCTGGTTCAGCTCCGCCAGGATGGCCAGCACGGCGTCGGAGTTTTTGGAGTCGAGGTTGCCGGTGGGCTCGTCGGCCAGCAGGATGCGGGGCTGGTTGATGAGGGCGCGGGCGATGGCGACGCGCTGCTGCTCGCCGCCGGAGAGCTGGGTGGGGCGGTGGCGCAGGCGATCGCCGATGCCCAGCATCTCGATCAGCTTGGCCTGGTAGGCACCGTCGTGGCCGCGGGTGCCGGCGATCTCGCGCGCGATCTCGATGTTGCCGAGGGCGTCGAGGGTGGGCAGCAGGTTGAACTTTTGGAAGACGATGCCGATGGCGCGGCGGCGCAGGGCGGTGCGGCCGCCGTCGGAGAGGGTGCCGTACTCGGTGCCCTCGATGTACACCCGGCCCGAGGTGGGCGGGGTCAAGCCGCCGAGCACGTGCAGCAGGGTGCTTTTGCCGCTGCCGGAGGCGCCCACGATGGAGACGAACTCGCCTTTTTCCACCTCCAGCGACACGCCCCGCAGGGCGGGCACCAGCACTTGGCCCACCGGGTACACCTTGGTGACGTTTTCCGCGCGAACCATCGAAGACATGAGTGATGATTGTAGCAACGTCGGCCCGCGGCCCGCGCCCGGGGCGGCGTTCCGCTCGAGCCAGGCCCCCATGTCGGTCTCCGCCTCCCTGATCCTGCGCGCTCCGGATTCGCCGGTGGTGTTGGCCCGCGACCACGCCGTGGACTTGCTCAAGGGCCTGGCCTGCCTGCTCATGGTGCTGGCGCATGTGCCCTTCCCCGACGCCCCCTGGCTGAACATCGCCACCATGGGCTCGGTGCTGTTTTTCACCTCCACCGGGATGAACCTGTGGGGCCTGGTCTCGCGCGAGCGCGGCGACGAGGCGCGCATCGCCGCCAACGGGCTGTTCCTGATCTTCGCCGGCTTCGCCAACAACTACGTGCAGGGGACGCTGGGGCAGGCGGACGTGTTCCAGAGCGCCGGCATGGCGATGATCGCCATGCTGGGGCTGCGCTGGCTGTGGCCGCGGGGCTGGACTTGGCTGTTTCCGCTGCCGTTCGCCATCCATTACCTCAACCAGCACGTTTTCTATTGGAAAATCCATGACGGCGGGGTGTCGTCGTTTTTCCTGACCCCGGGGCTGTTTCCCTTGCTGCCCTGGCTGAGCTTCTACCTGATGGGGGCGCACCTGAAGCGCTACCCCAGCCCCCGCATGCGGCTGGCGGTGGCCGCCAGCGCGCTGGCGGCGCTGGGGGTGGTGGTGGGGCGCGCCGGCTGGGACTTCAACAAGTTTTGGATGAGCCCGGACTACTGGCTGCTGGGGCTGGCCTTCCCCGCCCTGCTGCTGGACGCAATCCGGCGCTGGCTGGGGCGGCGGCCGCGCCCGCCCTGGGGCGAGATCCGCTTCTGGGGCGCCAACTCGCTGGTGTTCTACATCCTGCACAGCCTAGTGCTGCGGTTTTTCGGGATCTGGATCCCGGGCGGCGTCTGGCTGCTGCTGGCCGGGGTGGCGGGCACCGCCTTGCTGCTCCGCCCCGGGCTGTGGCTGCAGGCCTGGGCGCGGGAGCGCTCGCCCTGGGGCGTGCTGGCGGGGGCGGGGCTGCTCGCCGGCGCCATCCTGGGGCTGGAGGCGGGCTACCTGGGAGGGAGCTATTTCGCCCGCACGTTCATCAGTTTCGGCCTCACCCTGGCGTTTGTGGCGGCCTATCCGGCCTTCAAACGCCTGTCCGACCGCCTGCCGCGGGCCCTTCCCCGGCGCGAGTGGATGCTCCACTCCTGACTCGGGTCGCCCCCGTTGGTCGCTTGGAGCCGTGTGGAGCCGTGGCTTCGATTTCCGGCAGGGGGCGCCCGCTCTGCTCATTGGTGGGCGCGGGCCCCAGCGCGCCTGCGGCGCGCGTCCCGCTTGTGCTCGCGCCGACTCGGGGGCCCCGTGGCCCCAAGTCGGCGCTGCGCTTCGCTGCGGCCGC
>Ga0307372_10008626_pt1 | contig 14257 bp, 12 predicted proteins | sample OX1MG_FD_202533 | JGI IMG/M metagenome (GOLD analysis project Ga0307372, IMG submission 202533) | Soil microbial communities from Risofladan, Vaasa, Finland - OX-1 | ecosystem: Environmental > Terrestrial > Soil > Coastal area > Acid sulfate soil | place: Finland: Risofladan, Vaasa | collected...
TCACTACAACATCTTCGGCTACAACATCGGCGGGCCGCTCTACATCCCGCACGTGTACAACACCAACAAGCAGAAGACCTTTTTCTTCTACAACCAGGAGTGGCGCAAGATCCTGTCGCCGGTCGGCACCAACGTCCAGCACACCCTCGATCCGGCGGACATTCCCACGGCTGGGCAGAACCTGACCTACGTCTCCCCGAAGTTCACGAATGTGAACTTTGTGGTGCCTAACATCTCCACCAACAGCCAGTACTGGCAGTCGAAGATCGCTCCGCTGGGTCCGGCTTATCAGCCCAACAAGCCATGGCCGAACAACACCATTCCGGCTTCCCTGTTCGACAACGACGGCATGCTTTACCTGAAATCGGGCATCCTGCCGCCGGTCACGCCTGGAAACACCAACGACCAGAACGTTTCCTCGGTAACCAACCCGATCGACGTGCTGGACACGGTGCTGCGTATCGACCACAAGTTCAACGACAAGTGGGCGATCCTGGGCCACTACATGGACGACCAGGTGACGCAGGGCTACGCCGCTCCGGAACTGGGCTGGCTGTGGGCCAGTTACAACACCCTCACCAGCACCCTCTCCAACCCGTCGCAGTCCGCGGCCATCAAGATCAGCGGCACCATTAATCCGAACCTGCTGCTCGAGGCCAGCATCAACTACGACGGCAACGTGCTCAACATCATTCCCAGCGCCAACACGTTCCTGCCCTCGGGCTGGAGCCAGACTCCTGTGGCCTCCGCGTTCACCATCACCCGCAAGGTGTGGCCCGGCATGGGCTATATCGGCCCCTATGGAACCGCGGAAGACACCGGCTCGGCGCCGTGGCACAACGCTGCCCGCGACTACGAGCCCAAGGTGGACATCTCCTACACCACCGGCAAGCACGCCATGAAGTTCGGCGTCAGCTATAACCGCTACACCAAGAACCAGCAGATCTTCGGCGATTCGCAGGGCTCCTTCAACCCTAGCAGCACCACCAACGACTCACTGATGGACCTGCTGCTGGGCATCGCCGGAAGCTACAACCAGGACAACTGGACGCCGATCCGGCACTGGGTTAACCAGACGCCTTCGGCCTATGTCGAGGACAACTGGCACGTCACGCCGCGCTTCAGCTTGCAGTTGGGCCTCCGCTATGACGCCCTGCCGCATGCCTGGGAGCGGAACAACGCCCAGTCCAACTTCGATCCCACCTACTACAACCAGTCGGAAGTGCCGATCTGGACGCCTCAGGGCACCATCGATCCGTCCAGCCCGTCGGTTACCACTCCGAACAACCCGTGGGCTCCTCCGCTGCCGTTCTATCTCAATGGCATCCGCATTGCCGGCTCGTACGGCACCCCGCGCGGCGAGGTGGAGAACAAGTACAACACCTGGCAGCCCCGTATCGGGTTCTCCGAGGACCTGTTCGGGAACGGCAGGACGGTGCTTCGTGGCGGCTTCGGCACGTTCTTCGAGCGCACCCAGGGCAACGACGTGTACAACGCCGCGCCCAACTCGCCGTTTGTCTACGCTCTCAGCGGACTGGGCAATCCATACCTGGCAGCGCCGGGCACGAGCTGGAACACCGGCTTGAACGCGGCAGCGCAGGGCTTCCCGGTGCTCACTACGAGTCCGGAAGGCCTCTCGGTGCAACAGTACTCCCCGCCGGCGGTGGCCATGTTCTCGCTCGGCGTGCAGCACGAGATCACACCCTCGGTGGTGGGAGTCGTGCAGTACGTGGGCAACTTGGCTTGGCACCAGTGGGAAGACAGCGCCATCAACACCATGCCGTTGTCTGACATCGGCGTGTCCGTGAGCCTGCCCAGCCAGTGGAAGGGAACCACCGGCAACGTAACCGCCCAGCTTACCTGCCTTGCCGGCGACGGCGGTGCGTACGTGGACGGTAATAAAGGAGCAGCCAGCGTCGACGCCAATTGCAAGAACGGCTTCGGCGCCCTGACTTCGGGTGGCGCGGCGGTCTGGCCGGCCGGCCTGAACCAGTTCCGCACTTACCAGGGCTACTCAGGCATCACCGACCAGATCATGAACTCCAACGGCAACTACAACGGTTTCCAGGCGGGCGTGCGTATTCAGAATCGCTGGGGCTTCTCCGGCGAGTTCGATTACACCTGGTCGCACGAAATCGACATCCAGTCCTCCGACAACTTCTGCTGCGTTTCGAACCCCTGGAACCTGAAGTATGACAAGGGCTCGGGGGGGCTCGATCGTCGTCAAATGTTCAGCTCCAACTACATTTACAAGCTGCCCTTCTTCGCCAAGAGCAACGGGCTGGTGCACTCCGTCCTGGGTGGATGGGAAGTGGCCGGCACGGCTATCGACGAGAACGGTCTTCCGGCAACGGTAACCGGCGCGGGCGGCGTTCCCAACAACAGCAACAACGGCTACGACCCGGTCGGCCTGGGCGGCGGCTACACCGTCCGTCCCAACGTCAGCGGCAAAATGTCGTATCCGAAGAATATCGACCACTACTTCGACACGTCGAAGTTCTCCAGCGTGACGCCTCAATGGCTGGGCGGCCCCAACATGGGCTTCGGCACGGCCGGCAAGGACGCGGTGGTGGGACCGGGACGCGTGAACTTCACGACCTCGCTCTACAAGTCGTTCGCCATCACCGAGCGGGCGCACTTCGAGCTGCGGTTCGAGTCGTTCAACACCTTCAACCACACCGAGAAGAACGGCCTGAACACCGGCTTCAACCCGCAGAACGGCTACCCATTCAGCACTCAGCTGGAGAAGGGCAACACCTTCGGCCAGGTTACGAGTACGTGGGATCCGCGTAACCTCGAGTTAGGTGGCAAATTCGTATTCTGACCGAACTACAATTCAAGCAAACGAGGGCCGGCATTCTACCGCCGGCCCTTTCCTTGCAGAGTCCTTCTTTCGACGGCTCTCGCTGACGTCGCCTCAATCTCGTAGACGAATCGCGGCGCGCAGTTTGCCAACCGCCGCGGGCATCTCTTCCACATAGGTGCTTCCGAATCCCAACACAAATCCCTGCAAAGCCGGAGTTCCCCGGTAATATTGCGAGATTGTGTAGATCGAGAGCCCGTCCTCGGCAGCCCGTGCTGCAATTTCAGTATCCGAATATCCTTCCGGAAGCTTGACTGCCAGGTGCATTCCCGCCTCAGCGCCATGAATGCCGAGCTTTCCCTTGAACTCCTTGTCAATGGAGTCGACCAGGGCGCGCCGCCGCTCCTTATAAACTTGCCGCATCTTCCGCACATGCGCGCCAAAATGGCCCTCCACCATAAAATCTGTCAGCACTTCCTGGTGCAGGTATGGCGGAAAAATATCCATGGCGAGCCGCACCGCCGCAAAGCGCTCCACCAAGTCCGCGGGAATCACGATGTAGCCAACCCGAATCGAGGGAAACAGCACCTTGCTGAAGGTCCCGATGTAAATCACTCGGGCGTGCGTGTCCATCCCCTGGAGAGAAGCAATCGGCCTGCTTTCATAGCGGAATTCGCTGTCGTAATCGTCCTCGATGATCCAGCTCCCGCAGGATTGCGCCCAATCCAGTAGTTGCATGCGGCGCGAAGCGCTCATGGTGGAGCCGAGGGGGTACTGGTGCGATGGAGTAACCAGCGCGGCCCTTGCATCTTCTTTGAGCCCAATGCCCACCGCGATGTTCATGCCATCTTTGTCCACCGGGACAGGGATGAGCCTGCAACCTGCGGCTTCAAATGCAGCCAATCCCAGCTTGTATCCCGGCTCCTCGACCCACACAGAATCGCCGCTGTCCAGCAGGACGCGTGCCGTGATGTCGAGCGCCTGCTGCGATCCCGAGACCACCATGATCTGTTCGGGGTCGCAATGAACAGCCCGCGAAGAGCGAAGGTAATCGCAAATGGCCTCGCGGAATCGGCGGCTGCCCATGGGGTCGATATCGTGGATTACGCGGGCGCCGGGGTTTCGGCTATGCCGATTGATGAGCGACGACCAGATGCGAAACGGGAAGTGCTCAAATGCCGGCTGGTGCACTCGAAACGGACCCCAGATTCGGCTGGCGCGGTTCAACTCGATTCTTGGGTAAAGACTGGAGCGGCGTGAAACGTTGCGGAGACCACCACCTCCATTCCGCTCCGGTTGAGATTCAGCGGAGACACTCATCAATCGCTCGGGGAGATTGGAGGCAATGTACGTCCCGGCACCTGGCCGGGCTTCAAAATAGCCCTCCGCCATGAGTTGGGAATATGCGTGCAGCACCGGGAATCGAGAGATGCCGTGATCGACCGCAAATTCCCTGCTCGAAGGCACCAGCTGGCCAGGCAGCAGCTTGCCGCACAAGATGGCGGCACGATATCCCTCGTACACTTGCCGGTGCAGTGGAACATCCCGCCTCCGGTCCGCAGCCACCAGCGCAGAAACTCCCTGCAGCGAATAACTCATCTGTTCACCCTATTGGCTATGTACATTCCACTTCGCGTGGTTATTGTGCAGCTTCCCTTGGTCCAGGATGATGAATGCGTAGCACCTTTCCCCTGCGGCGGGTTCCTTCAGACCTTCCTTGCGGCTCTTTTGGAATTTGCGCAGATTCAAGGCTGTTTCACCAGGGGTCATCGCCTTCATGCTCGCGTCGGCTTGTCCTCACAGCTTTTTGACTGCGCATGACTGAAAAAGCTGCCGCCCGCCGCAGTCTTTGTTGCCTCTGCGCAACCGCTTGCCTCGGTATCAGCACGCTCTCGCCGGTTATGGGTACCGCAGACAGACTGGATATGGACAGCGGCTTTGCGACCGTTTCTCACTAACCGGAGGCGTGTCCTCGTCGGGGGGCGGAGGTTTACCACTATATGCCGGCGATGATTCACGCCAAGCTGATGACGATTGACGGGCTGTGGAGTGTGGTGGGGTCGACGAACTTTGATCATCAGTCGTTCGCGCTGAACGATGAGGTGAACCTGGCGGTGCGGGATCGCGAGCTGGCGGGGGTGATCGATGCGGACCTGGCGGAGGACCTGAAGGTGAGCCGCAGGCTGAGCGAAGACTCGCTGCGCGGGCGCGGCGTCCCGGCGCTGCTTGATGAGGTTGTAGGTCACGCGATGCGGTTCGAGAGCCGAAGGCGCAATCGCGTTCCGGCCTTACTGGGGTTTTTGCTGGGCTGCCGCTTTGGGTTTGGGCGCGGCCTTTTCGTAGACGATGCTCTGGGCGCCGCCGCCGCAACTGCCTACAACTTTTCCGCCCGCTTCCTTGCCCTTGTCCACAATGGTGAGGGTGTAGCCGGTGACACCCTTGGCATCGAGTTTTTTGGCAATTTCGGATTTCAGGTCTTCGCAGGGCTTGGCCTGGGCGAAGGTACAGACCGGCAGGCAACCGAGAATCGCGAGCGCGATCAATGGTTTCATTGGGAACCTCCTGGCTTGCTGGAGCTTTGGTTTTGGGCTGGACAGATTATTGCACGTAGCCGGCGGCGTGCTGTAATTGCGGTGGAGGGCTGGGGGAGTGCGGACACGATATGGGTGGGTGAACGTAACGTTTCTGACGGTGGGGACGCTGGCAAGCTCGGCGCTGATCCCGTATGTGGGGTGGGTGTTCGCGGGGGCGGCAGGGCCGGCGGGGGGCGAGCGGTTGAGCGCCGATGTGGACGTGCTGGCGGTGACACTGGTGCTGCCCGCGTTTTTGCTGGCGTGGCGGTGGCCGCGGGTGTCGGCGTATGCGCTATGGACGCTGCTGCTTTGCGTGGTGGTGCTGGCGGTTACGGCGCGGGTGCTGGGGCCGATGCTGATCCCGATCGCCGCGGTGGCGGGCATGGCGGGGCTGGCGTCATGGGTGGAAGGGAGAAGCAGGGAGTAGGGACCGGGGACCTGGGTCTACGGGCCAGGCAGTAGGGAAATGGGAAGAGGCGCTGGCGGCGCCGAGTAACTCACCAGAGTGATGGAGACGGAGCAGAGCAGTTTTGGGTATGATGCTGGCACCGGAGCCTCCCATGGTGCCACACCTGCTCGAACCTATCAGGAAGGCGATTGAGGCCCTGCCGCAGGGCTTGATGGCGGAGCTCTCTTATATTTCGAACATTCTGGCGTTCCTGGTGGTGTTGCCGACGATGGTGGCGACCTACTACCAGGCGTACAAGGCGCGGCAGGAAGCGCGGCGCGAGCGCGAGGGGCGGCTGGACAGCGCCCATTGCCTGGAGTTTGTAGCCGGGGACGGGACCTGTATCAACCTGGTGCCGCTGGAGACGCTGCACTCGCTGCCCAAGCCGGGCGACGTGGTGATGCTGCCGGCGCACGGGGTGGGCGGGCCGGGAGAGTTTTTGCCGGGGGCATACCTGGTGGATTCGATTGAGCATATTTACACCCACGTGGAGCATGCGGACCGGCGGCCGAATGAGGCGCGGCTGACCAAGTCGGTGGCGCAGGTGACGAGCCTAAATCCGACGCTGGCGGCGGAGTCGGGGGGTAGAGAGCAGGGCGTAGGGCGTAGGGAGTAGCGCCTTGCAGGTCCTTCGACTCGGCTGCTCTGCAGGCTCGCTCAGGACCACGATCCACCTGAACCACGATCCACCTAGGAGTGATTGGGGCGTTTCTTTCCGAAGAGGCGGCGGAAGAGGCGGCTCGTGGTGCTGTGCATCAGGCGGGTTTGTTCGGCTTTGAGGGCGGCGTAGGAATTGCGGACGTAGATGTCGAACTCTGGCGGCCAGCCGATGGTGGAGCGGCGCTCGGAGTAGTCGTGGTGGTTCCACTTGGAAATGACAGCCTTGTAGCCGACGACGTGGGTGACGAAGTCGAGCAGGCACTGGGGCATCTTCTCTTCGACAATGAGGTAGGCCTTTTCGATGATGATCTTCTCGCGGACTTCGTTGAGGGGGATGAAGATGGTGCGCATCCAGAGCTCCCACTGGGACAGTTCGGAGTCGAGGATGGGGTAGCTCTGCTCTTTGCCGAGGCGGGCGAGGAGGGAGCGGTAGGCGATGTTTCCGGCCTCGGAGGCGACGTAGAGGGGGCCGTAGAACTCGTTGAGGCGCTTGTTGACGAGGTCGAGCTTGTCGCGGCGGCGAGCAAGGATGTGGGCGCTGGCGAAGGTGATGGCATAGCCGGCGAAGGCCACAATGATGGTGAGGATGGCGGCGTTTTGCAGGATTGTGGGCACCGAGAGAACGGAAAAGTCCATGGCTGACGGGGAGTATAGAGGGGCGGCGGGGGCGCCGGATGTGACGGATGGCATAAAGGCAGGGGACAGGGACCAAGGGACAGGGACCAGGGACCAGGGACCAGGGACCAGAAAAGCAGGGACAGAAAGGATCAAGGGACAGGAGGACGTTGGGACTTAGGGACTGATGGGCTGAGGGTGGTACCACGAAAGTACCGGCAAAACCCGGTGCAAAGCCGAAAAATTCATGGTTATCCGGATTGACGCCGGACGCGACTAGGGCTACTCTCTAGCGCAGATACCTTACTTGGTTGCTATTGCCAATTCGCGGCGCTGCCGGGCGGGAAGGAGCAGGAACTCCGGACCGCAGTGCGCGGCGCGCAATCCATTTGAGAAGCAACTCCTGAGTCGGCGCGTTCTGCCGGCGGCTGCAGGTACTTGCTGTTCTGCGGCCTGGGGGAAGGCTGCGGCATCCAAACGAGTAGCTCTCTGGCTGGCCGGGCCTGCCGATAGGCGGGGCAGGAGACCGGCGGCGCCGGCACGGTGGCGCTCAACCTTTACTGGACCCTGTGGAGGGTATTAAACACTTGAGAATCGCCCTGGAGATTACGCCCAACCTTGAGCCCCTTTTCGGGACCCGCGATGAAAACCTGAGGCTGATGGAAGACTCGCTAGGCGTGAGGATCGACTTGCGCTCCGACGCCGTGCACGTGGAAGGGCCGGAAGCGAGCGTGGCTCGCGTGCGTGGGGTATTCCAGGATTTCGAGTCGCTGCGGCGGCAGGGGATCCATCCCCATAACGGGGAGCTGAACGGGCTGCTGCGGCTGTTGGTGGCGGACCCCTCGACCACGCTGCGCGGGCTGATGGATGCGGGCAAGCAGCGCTCGGCGGGGGTGAAGCGCATGGTGCAGCCGCGGAGCGTGAACCAGCGCAAGTACGTGGAAGCCATCGAGCAGAACGACATGGTGTTCGGGGTGGGGCCGGCGGGCACCGGCAAGACCTACCTGGCGGTAGCCATGGCCGTGGCGGCGATGAACGCGAAGAAGGTGAGCCGGATCGTGCTGGTGCGGCCGGCGGTGGAGGCGGGCGAGCGCCTGGGATTCCTGCCGGGCAGCTTGCAGGAGAAGGTGGACCCGTATCTGCGGCCGCTCTATGACGCGCTCTACGACCTGCTGGACCCCGAGCGCGTGGACAAGATGCTGGAGCGGAACGTGATCGAGGTGGCGCCGCTGGCGTTCATGCGCGGGCGCACCCTGAACGACGCGTTCATCATCATGGACGAGGCGCAGAACACCACCATCGAGCAGATGAAGATGTTCCTGACGAGGATGGGGAACAACTCGAAGTCCGTGATCACGGGCGACATCACCCAGATCGACCTGCCCAACCCGCGGAAGAGTGGGCTGGTGGATGCGATCAACGTGCTCGAAGGCGTGGAGGGAATCCGCTTCTGCCACTTCGAAGAGTGCGACGTGGTGCGGCACGCGCTGGTGCAGCGCATTGTGCGCGCCTACGGGGCCGCGGAGCCGCAGCAGCAGGAACTGCCGCTGGCGATGGGCGAGGGGATGGACGTGCCGGCGGAGGAGCGGGTGGAGCGGGCGGCGGCCAAGCCGCAATAAGGCAGGGAATAGGGAGTAGGGAATAGGGAGTAGGAATTGAGCGCGCCTGGGTAAGAATTTCCCGGCGATGCGCTTTTCTTCACGGTTGCCTCGGCGATCCGCAAACACAAAGCCAAACAACTCAGCGGGTTGCCATCTCACGTGAGTGGCATTCGGCATGCTTCTACCCATGCCAGAGTGACAGAAGACCCTGTCTTCTGCGGAGGCAACCTATGCTTGAATCGGCTTCTTTGCCGCAGGGTGCGGCGTACAAGCGCATTGCTGCCGGACTGGCGGCGGTGGCGCTGGCGGGCGTGCTGGGCGGCTATGCGGTTCACGAGCACAACGCCGCGCAGGCGCTGGCTGCCAAGAATCAGCAGGCGGCGGTTTCGCTGAAGGAACAGCGGGCGGAGCTGACGGACCTGACCAGCAAGGTGAATGTGCTGGTGGCGCGGGAGCAGGCGGCGCAGCAAGCGGCGCAGGCCCGGGCCGAAGCCGCGCACAAGCCGCGCACGGGCGTTTCGGGTGGCCGGCATGTCGAGTCGCGCTGGCAGAAGATGCAGTCGCAAATTGACGCGCAGAACAAGGCGATTGCCCAGACGCAGAATGAACTGGCCGCCACCCAGGGCGACCTGAACAACACCCGCACCGAGCTGACCGGCTCCATTGCCCACACCCACGACGAGCTGGTGCTGCTGGAGAAGCGCGGGCAGAAGAACTACACCGAGTTCGACATCGTGAAGTCGAGAGAGTTCCAGCGCGAAGGGCCTTTCAGCGTGAAGCTGCGCAAGGCCAACGTGAAGCACCAGTACGCCGACCTGGACCTGATTGTGGACGATCGCACGCTGACGCAGAAGCACGTGAACCTGTACCAGCCGGTGATGTTTTCGACGCCCGACAGCCCGCAACCCGTTCAGGTGGTGATCAACAAGATCGACAAGAACCACATTCACGGGTACATAGCCGCGCCCCGGTACCGGCAGTCGGAGCTGGCGTCGGCGGGGAACGGCGCCCAGCAGACGGGCGCGCAGGATCCCGACGGCGGGGCGGTGCAGGTGGCGGAGCCGACGCTGCAGACCAGACCCCGGCAGTAAAAAAACTGGGAATGGGGAGTGGGGAATCGGCATCGGAGATAAATAGAGGATTAGGGCGACAGATCGCAATCTGCTCGCGCACAGCCGCCCTAAGGATGGAACCCCCGGCACACGGGAATAGAGGAGAGCGACAACGATGTCCGATGCGATTACCGATCTCGGCTATTGCGCCGCCGTTTGCGAGCTGGAAGCACATCTTTGCCCGTGGGATGGCGCCGAGCTGAAGCGGCGGGCAGAGGCGTATCGAGGCGAGCAACTGCGGCTGCTGGGGCTGCTTCCGCAGCTTCTTGACGCCGGCAGTGCCACGGCCAGCGCGGAGCCGAGGGCAGGCCGGCCATCGGCTGCCCGCACCGCCAAGCCACGGGTCAAGCGGCAGAGAAAGGACCGCCGCAGCGATACCCGAAGGGCACGGACTGGGGCAGCCGAAGGCCCTTCGCGTAAAATATAGATTCACCGGGGCCGGCTGCCTGTGTAGCCGGCCCTGCGCACGATGATCCTTGTTGACCCAGAACTGGAGCCTGAGCGACGCCCCCCATCCGCGCCGGGCGCAAGCCTCGTCGAATCTCCAAAACATTCACGAAATGGACGCCTGCCCGGTGCGCGCGCGCTGAATGGCTTTCTGCGCCTGGCGCAGGAGGCGGTGCGGCTGCGCGGCCTGGTAACGGTGCTGCTGACCACCGATGCGGCTATCCGGCGGCTGAACCGGCGCTTTCGAGGCAAGAACCAGGCCACCGATGTGCTGAGCTTTCCGGCGGCCGAGGTGTCGCGCGGCGAGGTTGCCGGCGACCTTGCCATCAGTGTGGAGACGGCGCGGCGACAGGCGGTGGAGCAGGGCCACGCCCTGGGGACCGAGATCAAGGTCCTGATGCTGCACGGACTGCTGCACCTGGCCGGATACGACCACGAAAACGACGCCGGCGAAATGGCGCGGCGGGAGCGGAGGCTGCGTGCTCGATTGGCGCTTCCGCTGGGGCTTATCGAGCGAAGTGGTGGTGATCCCACCCATTCGCGCGATAAGGCTGCGCGAATGGATGGGGCACGGAGCAGCGGAGTTAGCGGAGTTAGCGGAGCCAGCGGAGTTAGCGGAGTTAGCGGAGCCAGCGGAGTTAGCGGAGTTAGCGGAGCCAGCGGAGTTAGCGGAGTTAGAAAGCTTTCGCGGGGCAAAAAGGCATGAGCGCTGCGGCCGTTATCGCGATCGTGGTGCTGGCGATTGTTGAAACGCTGGCCAGCTACATCAGCCGCGTCTACGCTGAGTTCGGCAAGATCCTTTCGCGCGAGGTGCAGGAGAACCTGGACGTGTGGGAGGAGGGGATTGAGCCCCACCTGGGGTTGACCCGCGAGCATGCGGCCATCTCCGCGCTGGTGGCCCAGCAACTGGCGCTGGGGCTGATGGCGCTGGAGTTCGGGGCGCTGCTGTTTGCCCGGACCGGAAAAGCGCAGCCGGATGCGGGTGGAATTGTGCAGGCGCTGGTCGGGGTGGTGCTGGCGATCGTGATCTGCAACCAGGCGCTGCCGTGGCTGCTGTTTGAGCGCACTGAGGGGCGATGGGCGGTCGGCCTGCTGTGGCCCATCCGCCTGCTGCTGTGGAGCATGACGCCGATCACGGTGCTGATCCGGTTTTTCTTTTCCGTAGCCTCGCTGTCCGAGGAGCCGGCCACCCGCGAGGAAGAGGCCGCCGGGGATGTGGAGGCGCTGCTGGAGGCCGGCGAGGAAGAAGGAATCCTGGAGGAAGCGGATCGCGACCTGGTGCGCTCGGCGGTGGAATTCGGCGACATGCTGGTGAAGGAAGTGATGACGCCGCGGCCGCGAGTGTTCGCGGTGCCCGATACGATGACCCTGGAGCAGTTCCTCAGCGAACTCAAGGAGCATAACTACTCGCGGGTGCCGGTGTACGCGGGAACGCTGGACAGCATTACGGGCATCGCGTTTGCGCACGACCTGCTGCAGATTGCCGATGCGGACGCGCGCACGCGCACCGTGGCCAGCATCCAGCGGCCGGCCGCATTTGTGCCGGAGACCAAGAAGGGCTACGAGTTGCTGCGCGAAATGCAGAGGGAAAAGCAGCACATGCGCGTGGTCATTGATGAATATGGCGGCGTGGCCGGGCTGGTGACCATCGAAGACCTGCTGGAGCAGATCGTGGGCGAGATTCGCGACGAGCACGAGACCGAGGCGCCGGTGGAACAGCCGTTGCGGGAGGAGAGCGGCGCCTGGGTGGTGCCGGGAGATTTTCCGGTGGATCAGCTTGGCGACCTGTTCGGCGAGCCATTGGACCTGGGCAGGGAGTGGGAGGCGGCGTCGGCCGGCGGGCTGGTGAGCGAAATCGAAGGGCGGATTCCGCTGGCGGGCGAGATTGTGGAGCTGAAGGATACGGGGCTGCGTATGGAAGTCGTGGCCTCCACCGACCGGCGCGTGGAGCGGGTGCGGGTGTTTCCGCCCGATCTTTCAGAGACTCGGGAATAGGATTGGACGCACGCTCGCGCGAAGCCGGTCGACTTCAGCAGCATTGTGTTGGAGGAGCTTGTGTCCCCAAGTCACATTCGTTCCTTCGCGACAATCCTTGGCAATCGCAATTCCGATGGTTTCAAAACTACCCAAGTCAGGTTTGAGGTCCTCCGGCTCGCTTAGAGTGCCAACAATGAAGACCCGATCTCTCAGATGCTCGGGGATTGCTTCTTTTGCATATTTCAACCTATCGCTTTTATTGTCGAGATCGATCAGGAGGACCATATGGCGTGCCGCAATTTTTTCCATCTCCGCCACATAGATCGAATGGAAGCGTTCGAGCACTTGAGTCCATCCGCCAGCCTCTTCAAGAATATAGAACTGGCGCTGTAGGAGGAACTCATCCAAGAAGAACCCGTTCGCAATTTGGCGATTGGCGTCGTCCTCGGGAAGCACGTAGATGTGGGGCAGGAACTTATTGACATAGCGCTAAATCGCCCCGCACAACTGCACTAATCACATCTCCTGTATGCGAGATAGAGTCGAGTGAGCGAACCAGCGTGGGTTCGAGATGGCTCTTTCTGTAAAGCACGAAGGTGTTTTCGTCTGAAAAACGCCGGATTGCTTCGGTGTTGTGTGACGTCGCAATGAACTGACCGCCTGCTTGAAACGCCGAACGTAGCGCCATGACAAAGTGACCCACCTCGGATGGAGCAAGATAGTTGTCCGGCTCATCCCAAAAGCAGAGCAGAGGTCCATAGGTCTTATTCGCCGCGAGCACTAGCGCCGAGATGATAAAGCACTTCTCGCCATCAGATAAATCAGTGAATGGCACCTTCAGACTACCCTGGTCATTGGTGAATTGAACGGATAGGCTCCGCGATTCAGTACCGACCAGGGGATTCTTGATGTCATCTAGATCGGCCATCACCTGTTTTAGGTACGATTCGATCGTGCTGTATGCAGCCGGGGCATGAGCGATCATCCCGGCAAACCAAGCCCCCACGTTTGTAACGTCCGCGCTCGGCAACAACGTCTCCTCCTGCGACTGCCCGAGGATGAGACTCGGTAGGGGACGAAGAATTAGCGTTCGACCCAACCATTCTTTAAACGAATTGACCTCGTTCTCTTTCGGAAGCTGTTGAATAATGGGCAGGGCCACCAAATGCCAGTCGATGGAGAAAACGGCCTCTTTAGCTTGTCCGGTCTTTGTCAAATGTACTGTGGCGCCTTCCCTGTTGTAGACATCCTTCCCGTCAATCTGAAGCCTTTCATCGCGAATTCTAATCTCTCGAAAGCCGTCCGGCAGTTCAAAGGAAACTTCGTAGCCGTAAATCCTCTTCCCGAGTTCTACCTCCAGTTCAAACCGTATCGGGACGTCGGATCGACCGCGAGCAAAATCCTTTGGCTTGATCAGTTCGCCTACACGATTTGTCCCGCGCGCGATCCTTTGAAGAAGCTCGAGAGCTACACTAACGGTTGTCTTGCCGGCCCCATTTCGGCCGATCAGAAGGATCGACGACCGACCTTGGATCGGCAGTTCGAAATTCTCCAAGCATCGGAAATTGTGAACGTAGAGTCTTTTGATCACAGGGAGATGATACAACGCCTGATGCATCGAAATCGCTGCTGGGTGAAAATCGATGGTCAAATGGGAGCGTGACTTTTCTTCCACGCGCGCCACTCCTCGGCGGTAATCTCCCATACCTCGCTGGGCAGTCGGCCGGAGACGAAGTCGCGCTCCTCAAGGCGCACCAGGTGCATGCCCATCCGCTCGGAGATGCGGCGCGAGGCGCGGTTGGCTGTGGCTTTGGGCACGCGCATGCGCGCAAAGCCGAGCACCTCGAAGTAAAAATCGCTGGTCCAGGCGCAGGCTTCGGTCATGAGGCCGCGGCCACGGTATTCGGGGGCCAGCCAGAAGCCGCGATTCTCCTCCTCGCCTTTCACCAGGCCGATGGCGCCGACGATCGTGTCCGGCGCGGTGAGCAGGCGGAGGGTCCAGTGCCATTCGTCGCCGCGTT
>Ga0307372_10008630_pt1 | contig 14254 bp, 8 predicted proteins | sample OX1MG_FD_202533 | JGI IMG/M metagenome (GOLD analysis project Ga0307372, IMG submission 202533) | Soil microbial communities from Risofladan, Vaasa, Finland - OX-1 | ecosystem: Environmental > Terrestrial > Soil > Coastal area > Acid sulfate soil | place: Finland: Risofladan, Vaasa | collected...
GAGACGGCCGCGACAAAGTTGAAGTGTTCCGGGAAAACCGCGCCGCCATTGAACAGGGCATACGGCAGAAGTACGCTGCCGGCGACACGGAGACGGAAGGGTCCGTCCTTATTCACTCGGGTGAGCTAAAGCCGCGGGCAGCAAGGAAGTAGGAGATATGGACTGGTTCTGGAACTGGGGCGGCGAATGTTTCGGGTACCAGGAAGGCGACAGCCTGTTCACGCACTACGGCCCAAGATTCGTCTCGGCTGTGGATTGCGGTGAATGCCGTAGTCGGGTATTTTCTTGTGTGCCACGTCGGCGAGTTCCACATCCATGGCATATCCGATGTACTCGTCTTGGGACGCCCGTGCCTGCTGATGGCCGTCAGGAAGCGGTGGGGCTTGCGATTTGCTGCAGTCAGATAGCAGGTCTGGCCCAAAGAAACCAGTGCGACGACCGGCGTCTTCGGATGGTTGCGGGGGCCTGCAACGATCCGAAGTTGTTAGTCCTACCATTCCATTTCGAACTGATTCACGCCACAGCATAGCCGGCTACAAGGCACACTGCGAGCTAAATAAAGTTTCGCAAATTTTTCCAAGCGATCATGTCAAACTTCCGCGCAAGAACTGGTGAATCTATCACGGGTTCAACTCGCACGCACAAAAAAGCTGGCGAAACCAAGCTCATCAAGTTCTTCACCGACGCCGAAATGACGGGTCTGCTGACGCCGATACCGATGGCTGGCATGAGCGGGCCTGCGGCGCTAGTGATCTGCCCCCGCACTTTGCGCAGTGAATCATACGACGTTTGAACCTCCTAAGCTCGTAGCTTCTGGTTCTGGATTTGATCCGAATGGCGGCGCGCAGGGAGCCGTAGGCGACCGGAGAGCCGCCATTCGGCGCGCGAACGCGCTCGGCGTTTCGTATCCCAAGCTGCTGTGCGGCCGTTCTTCGTTGTACTCCCTGCGCCACGCGGCAATTTTCCGCCTGGCGTCAAACAGATTCGCAAACCAACTCGCGCTCAAACATTCATCCCGCAACTTACCGTGAAAACTCTCCACCTGCCCGTTCTGCATCGACCAGCGACGCCACTTCCACGGATAGGTCTGCACAGCCACCACAAAGGGTACCAACGTTCCAAAGGCCACAGTGTTCCACTTCCCTGCTAGACAAATTCGCATCGAGATTACGACAAAACCCAGCGTAACCGCTAGACCAACGTCTAGGATTAAGTTGTCCCGTTTTGATCGCTTCTTGTCTATGTCTCGCTTCATTGCTGCATGCATGAGTTGTAGCTCTTATAGCCGGCGAATCCTAAAATTTCCGTTTCCAATTGCGATAAAACATAAATACAATATCCTTCCTTAGGAGTCCTTCATGCCTACTAATCTCCGCCGCCTTTTCTCAGTCTTTCTGATACTTTCCATCGCCCTCCTCTCGCCACTTGTCGCCCATGCGCAAGAACGGGCGCAGCCCGGCCACTCGATCGGCAAAGTCTCCGTCGTCGCCAATCTCATCCTGATGGAATTAAACAAAGGCGCCTTCGGAGAACAAAATTTGTTCAATCTCGAACAGCGCACGCTCCGCTTCACGCCCGACGGCGCCGGCTATCGCGTCGAAAATCTTCCCCTGCGCTGGGATGCCGACTTCGGCCAGCCGCTCACCAGCCCGCAAGTCACACTGCACAACTTCTCATTCCCATTCTCCGGCAAAGCTTGGAATTCACTTTCCGTCGGCGTCACTGGCTCGATTCGTTTCGGTCCGCCAGCAGGGTCCGGATCCGCGGTCGGCGCGCCTCCCGGCTTCCGTATTCGCGACCAGGGCGGCGTTTCTGTCGCCCGCTTCGACCAATTGGCCGAAGCAGCGGGAAATCTCGTGAACACCGTTCCGGCGATCTGCGTATTTTTTAAGCCGCGCATGTCCGGCGACCGATACGTGAAGGAACTCGACGATCGCGTCGTCGTTACCTGGAATCTGACTGAACCATACGGGAACATTCAGGACTTCACCTGGACTAAAACCGTCAACCGCTTCCAGGCCGTGCTGTTCAAAGACGGCGCGATTGAGCTGTCGTATAATCAGCTTGCCGCAAAAGACGCCATCATCGGCGTCTATCCGCTCGTCGCCAGCGGCGCGGGAAAAAAGCTCACAACGCTCGCCGGTAAGCAAAATACTTCCGCACCGGCGAATCTGGATCTCCAGAATCTGAATGTCTCCGTCGTCGACGGCCTTTTCCTCAAAGTGACTTTCCAAAGCGCGGGTTCTGTATTGGCCGAAGGCGACCCCGGTATCGCAGGCATCGCCTATCGCGTTCACTTCAATGCCCCAAAACCTCCCGCCACTTCCACCGCTCCCGCGTCTGTTGCCGCTGACTGGACAATCTTCGGTTTCGCGCCCCGCAACCGCGCCTACGGGACTCCACGCTACGTGGCATTCGGCCCCGGTCTCTCCCGCCGCGTCGAAGTGGACGGCAATACCATTTCCATGCAGGGAATCCTTCCTCTGACCCTCCGTCGCGCCCGCGAAATCACCGTTTCCGCCGACTCCTTTACCTCTGGCTCGCGCCAGCCTGTCTCGGAAATCCCCGCTGGCCTCGTCGCGCTGAGCGGTATTCGCAATCCTGAAGTCCATTTCTCATCTCTCAGGCCACATGCCGGACCGTTCCCGGTCGTCTACGAAGCTTTCCATTATTACGCGTTGCCCAATAATCGCGACCTCTCCTGCACCGTCATCAAAGCGCTTGGCGACAAGTTCGACTTCCTTGCCTACTACTCGGACTTCCGCGTTGATAATCAGGAAGCCGGAACTCCCAGCGACGGCCCATTGGGAGCCGTCGGCGGGGCTGTCACCGGGATCGGCGCCGAGCAGCGCGGCCTTGCCTCCTACTGCTCACAGGGCCGGTTCCAATGGGGATTCATTCAACCCGTGTACGCCGGCTCCATCCAGATGCAGAAATATCCTCCGCCCGACGCGCCCGCCGGCGACGATCACGACATCACTTTCTATGAGAAGCAACTTGCCGAAATTTCGCAGGACGGCAAGATGTCTCCCTACATGTACGCGATGTCGCAAATTGGGCACGAAATGGGCCACCGCTGGGCGGCATTTGTTGACGCAAAGGTTGGCAGCGAAACAATTCCTCTCGGCCCTGTTCACTGGGCCATGGGTTTGCAGGCTCGTGTGCCGTTCCCATATGTACGGCCCACGGAGGCGTCCATCATGGGCGGCGGCGTCTGGCAGGACAATTTCGACGGCACCTACACTCAGCTCGATGACAACTATTACGTTCCTGCCACCGGCTATTCATATCTCGATCTCTACCTCATGGGCTTGATTTCTCCCGTTGAAGTGCCCGACTTTTTCATTCTTCGCCATCTTGTCCGCGCCGGAAAAGACGCCAATGGCCATCGCATCTTCAAAGCGGATCGAACCAAAGTGACGATTCAAGATGTGATTGCCGCCGAAGGGCCGCGCTTACCCGACGTCGACCACTCGCAACGCCGCTTCAACACGGGCATGGTGATTGTCGTTCAGCACGGTTTGAAACCAACTCCGTTGCTCATCAACGAAACCAACGGCATTCGCTTGCAGTGGATGAAGTTTTTCTCCATCGCCACCGGCCGCCGCGCTTCCATGACGGCAAATCCAAACTGAGTCGCCGCATTGCGCGCTAGCTTAGCTAGTGACCGCCAGCGCAGCCAGGTATGCCAAATGACCCGATTTTCGTGCTATACGTCGGGGCGCCTGTTTTCAGGTAGTCGCCAACGTACCAGAACGTGCAGTCGTCACTCGGGTCCATCGCCGTTGTCGTGTAATCCTCCCAACGAACGGTGTTCGTTTGCGCGGCTTGCCCGTCAGCCAACACCGTCTCATGGAACGTCAGTTGACCCTTCGGGTCGCCCGCCAGCCGCGCGGCAAACCGCTGCCCCGCGAAATTCGGAGTGCCGCCGAACGAATAGCCGACGCCAATGTCGCCCTTCTTGTCCATCGCGATGCTGGGCATCCATCGGTAGAACGCGTCCGGTGCGTACGTGCCTTGCTGGTATAGGTAGGGATCGCGATTCTTGTCGAGCCGGAACTCGTACCAGCGTACTCCCCCACGTCCCGCCTTTGTGGCGATGGAATGCGCCGCGACAATCGATTCGTGGTTGCCGATCCTGCGGTAGACCAGCCGCTGCATCAATTTGTCGCCCTGCGCGTCGAGCCGCACGTCGGTTCCCGGCTGCGGCACGCAGTTGCTCAACTGGCCGTCGCAAAGATAGTGATACGGCGCCACGGGAATCTTCACCGGGCCAATGACTTCCGTATTCGCAGACATTTCCCAATCCACGTGAACTTTCCAGAAATAAATTCCGTCATCGTCGAATATCTTTTTGAGTTGCGTGCCGCCTGTGGCCATCATGATGTTTGGCGCTCCGGCGGGCGGCAACCCTTGGCCGTCGACGTCGGCGTTGTTCAGAAAATTCACGCCGTCGATGACCATGCACTGCTCGGTGGCGGGCAGGCCCTTCAGCATTTTGTTCCGGTCGGCGATGCAAACGTGTTTCTGGATCACGGTGTCGCCAGTGCTCGTTGGAATGTAATAGCCATCGGGCCAAACGGCGGGGCGCGGATAGTCGGGAAACAGCGACCGTTCAAACGCGTAACGATAATACGGGCCGAGCGGATCGCTGCTGACGCTCACCGCATAGCACATCGCGAACGTTCCCTGCACGCGCGCAGCACTTGCTGGCGGCGCGGCGGGCGATCCAGGATTGGACGCCTCACCGGGCTTGGCTGGCACGCCGGTAGGCGGCGGTCCGGTTCGAGGCTGATACTCGCTGGGCGCAATCGGCGAGAAAATTGGCATCACGATCAGCCAGCGCCCGGCGAGCTGGTCGTAGCGAACGACGGCGTCGCCGTTGTCGCGCTCATCGCATGGCCCGCCGAAGCCGGCGAAAATCGTGTTCGTCGGCACTGGACCGTATAGAACCGTTCCCGTGTTGTTAAACCGCGCACCTTTTTTTGTGTAAACGGCGAGCCGCGCATTGACGATCTGCACGACATCATCTGGCCCGACTGCCAAACTGTTGTCGGAGGGATCGCGATAGAAGCCTGTCGCTCCCTGAGGACCCTTGAATCCTGCGCCCAGCCCGTCGAAACTTTCCAGCAGTGGCACAGGCGGCCGCTGGCCTTGAGAAGTTTGCTCGACTGCCGCTCCCGCCTCGGTGATTACTGGCGGCGGTGGCACTTCCGCGGGCTTTTGCTGCTGTTGCACGTTCGAACGCCCAAGAGAATCGCCCGGAGAATCCGCGAAAGAACGAACTGGCGAATATCTGGAAACAGCGCCGCACGCTTCGCCTTGGCAATCGAGAGACTCCATTGCCGCGGCGGAGGTGCGCAACAACAAAAGCGGACGCGAAACATCAAACTTCGCTGCGCGATGAACTACCACCGGACCGACGCTCATTGTCCCCAATCTCATGGCCGAATTGAGCGCACTGCCCCCAACCCAAAGTAAACTCGTAGCCACAATGGCAACTGCCGCCGCAAGGCCAGCTCGCTGCGTGCGATTCATGAATTCTCCCCCGTCGATTTGGACTTACCTGCAATCATTGTTTCGGTGCTGTCACATAGGGAATGCCAGCAGCCCGAAGACGGGCGTTGAATTGTGCCAGGCCGGTTTTGAGCGACTGTCCGAGCTGGGCCATAACCTCTGATAGCTCCTGGTCGTAACGATCAATCCACTCACTTTGCGCCTTGGTGGGCGCTCCATCATAGGTCTCCAGCATGTGGCCTAGGAAACCAATCTGTTGAAGCAAGGCTGCGCGCTTGCCGGGTACAGGGTTCCGCAATTTCCTAACAATGCCTTCCCATTGCTCCTGCAATCTGCCAGCTTCATCAGACAAGTCGGCGTTGTCGAGTCTCGCTTTCAGGATGGATAGTTGCGCATTCAGAGAACTGATTTCGCGGAGTGCGGAGCCTGCATTCTCCTCCATCCGCAGCAAACGCCGAATAGCTCGCTGTTTCGCAAGGAGGTCCGCACGGCTGTAAGGCCGCCGCGGATCCATCTTCACAACGAGTTTCGCCGAAGATTTGCGGTCTGGAGTGATCAAGCTAACCCTATACTCGCCAGGCAGAACTTGCGCTCCTTGCATTCGGAGCGCAAAGAACGTGGGAGTACCCTGAACTCTTTGTCCCGCTTTGGTTTTCCCGGGAAGGTCTTCACGAAGATTCCAGACAACCCGGTTGATTCCGGGATGATTGGTTCCGGGGAGTATCCGGACGCGCTTGCCCGCCGAATCGGTGATGTCGAATTCGACTTTTTCCTTCGAAAGTTCCTCTGACGGTTGCAAATAATACGAAATTAATGCGCCATAGGGTTTGTTTTCCGCCACGAAATCCCGGCCTGTGTTCACGTACGGCGCGGGAACAAATCGCGTGGCAGGCATGGGCGGGAAAATGGCTGCCGGGTCGTTCTTCACTTCAGCGAGACGCTGGAGAGGTGTAACATCGTCGAGAATATAAATTCCGCGACCGTGGGTGCCGATGATAAGGTCGTTGTCGCGCGGCTGAATTTTGATGTCATAGACCGGGATATGCGGAAGCCCGAGCCGCAGATCCGTCCAGGTTGTGCCGCGATCAAACGAGGCAAAGACGCCGAGCTCCGTGCCAGCATAAAGCAAATTCGGCTGCCGTGGATCGTCGCGAACCATGTGGATATAGCCGGCAAGGCCACGCGAAATATTCCTCCACGTTTTTCCGTAATCGTCAGTCACGTACGCGTAAGGAGCGAAATCATCGAGCTGGTGCCGGTCGAATGAAACGAAGGCACGGCCGGGCGCGCTTCGGGAAGCGTGAATGGCTGAAACCCAGGAATCGGGCGGCAGCCCCGGGATGTTTTTTACAACATTGGTCCAGTGCTTGCCGCCATCGCGCGTGATCTGAACATTGCCATCGTCCGTGCCCGCCCAGAGGACATCGGGATCCCGAGCGTCTTCGGAGATAGCAAAAATCGTGCAGTGCGATTCCGCGTTGCTGTTATCGGGCGTGACTGGTCCGCCACTGCTCTTCATCTCCGCGGGATTATCCGTCGTCAAATCCGGACTGATGATCGACCAGGCGCCGCCGCCGTCGGCCGTTCGGAACAGGACGTTGCCGCCAAAATAGATTACGTCAGGATTGTGCGGCGACATATACACGGGTGCATCCCAGCTAAACCGATATTTAAAGTTTCCGACGCCAGTGCCCGATTCCAAAACTGGATAGGGCGTGATAAAGCGAGCTTCCCCGGTCTTTAAGTTGACACGCGTGATGTCGCCATAATGGCTGTCGAGATAGATGATATTCGAATCGCGCGGGTCAGCGAAAGCATACTGGCCGTCCCCCCAATCGACCAAGTGACGCCAATCTCCTTTGGTTACGCCGGATTGTGACCACTTTTCATTTGGGCCCCACCACAACTCATGGTCCTGGAAGCCGGCCATCACGTGGTATGGCTCGTCCATGTCGTAACCCAAGCGGTAGACCTGGCCCATCGGAACGGTATTTATGTAATCCCACGTGGTGCCGCGGTCATTTGACATGTAAACGCCCATGTCGCTTCCTTCCAGTAGACGATTCGGATTCGAGGGGTCGATCCACAAATCGTGGTTGTCCCCTCCCGCGCGTATCGGGCGGAACTGTTTGCCTCCATCGACGGAGACGAGGAATGCGCCGGAAAGAACATACACGCGGTCCTCATCGAGCGGATCCACGCGTACCTGTGAAAAATAAAACGGACGCGAATCAATGTTGCGATGATCGTTGACCATTTCCCAGTGCTGGCCATCATCGGTGGTGCGATACAGCAAGCCATCTTTGTTTGGCAGGAACGCATATACGACGTTGGGATGGCTCGCACTGATTGCGATTCCGACGCGCTCAATCAATCCCGTAGGCAGGCCACTATGAAGACTCGCGTCGGTTAACTGGGTCCAAGTCTTTCCCGCGTCCGAGGAGCGATACAGCCCACTGCCGGGTCCCCCGCTGCGGAGCGACCAAGGCTTTCGCATGTAATCGTACATTCCGGCATAGACAATGTTTGGATCTCGCGGGTTGAATTCGATGTCGCTCGCACCAGTTGTCTCATTTACAAAAAGAACTCGCTGCCACGTGGCCCCTGCGTCGTTCGAGCGAAAAATGCCTCGCTCCGCGTTCGGACCCCACTCATGACCCATCGCGGCAACGAGCAGAACGTTCGGATTTTCGGGATCGATGGCGATGCGCGCGATTCGTTCGGTTTTTTCGAGACCAAGATGCCGCCAAGTCTTTCCGCCGTCCAGCGTTTTGTACATCCCATCGCCGAACGATGCGCTATTTCTGGGAAAGCCTTCTCCTGTGCCGATGTACACCACATCTGGATTCTTGGGAGAAATGGCGATCGCGCCGATCGAAAGAGTCTCGCCCGAATTGAAAACAGGCCGAAAGGTCATGCCGCCATCGGATGACTTGAAGAGCCCCCCCGAGGAATGCCCCAAATAGATGATGTTTGGGTTTCCCGGAACGCCGGCTACTGCGTCAAGTCTTCCCCCCATGACGGCAGGGCCGATCCAGCGCCACTGGAGACCGCGAAGGAGGCGGATGTCCATCGACGGCGCTTGATGGGAACGGGCTTGAATGCCTGAGGCAAGAAGCAAGCATACGGCAACTGCAAAGCCAAGATGGAAATGTTTCCTCGCCCGCGCTTCACTCGTTCGGACATATTCCGGCATGGAACCTCCCACAGTGGGACAAATGGTGTCTCGTTACAAGCGGCGGACATGCCTAAGCCCGTGCCGGAACCTGATCCCGGCTCACTGGCCGTCCCCGCGCGACCGTGGCGCATCGCGCGGGAGCGGAGGATCCTAAAGCGCAGCAAGAAACCGGTTTTAGAACGCAAGCTGCATCAAGAACTGAATTGTCCGCGGACCGCTCGCGAGAATCGCCGAGGGTTCGGACAGCGAGGAATTAGCATACGCAATATAACCTGGGGCGCCATTACTGCCTACGCTCCAGTTCGGATGGTTGAACGCGTTCAGGAAATTCGCCTTGATAGTGAGGCGAATCTGTTCGTAGATGGGGATGTTCTTGGTCAGCGACAGGTCGGTATTGACGAACTTCGGGCCATGGAAAAACAACAAGTTGCCAATGACGCCGGGTGTCGTCTCCGGTTGGATCCCACTGGAATTGAAGTTCGGGTTAAGCCAATAGACTGGCGCAGACGGGTTCGACGTTGTGTACACACCGATGTTCTTCTGCACCTGACTGTAGCTCACACCGTTCAGAACCACGCCGCCGTCCTCGCCGTTAAAGCTGCTCTGTCCGCCTTGGAGCCAGAACGGAATGCCGGAGTGAATCGTGACGATCCCGCCGACGTTCCATCCTCCGACGATGTTGTTGAGGATGGAGTTGTTCGTGCTGAAGCGCTGGCCTTTGCCGGTTGGCAGATCGTACGAAAAATAGGTGTTGAACACGTGTCGCATATCGTTGTCGGATGGCCCCTTGTTCAGCCCCATATTCCTCAGCGAGATGTAATTTTCTTGAGCGGTATCGGTGAAGTAGCTCAAGAAGCGGCTGCCAAGCGACTTGCTGAACGTGTAGTTGGCACCCAGAGACAGCCCGTGGCCGACCGGATGCCGCACTGATATCTGCAGAGCGTTGTACGTGGAGCTGCCAGGGTCGGAAAGAATGCTCGCTTGCGCCCCGGCTGCGTAGGGATTGGCCTCAAAGAAGTTGATCGGATAAGTGCCGCCGCTGTTCCCGCATGGCGAGAAATTAGCGCCGATCACGTTGCAGAGGTAAATGGGGCTGCCGGCGAACGTGGTGGCCATGCTCCCGGCTTGGCCGGATTGCAAGTCGAAGATGAAGCCCGAATTCGCGTAACCATTGGAATCGGTGGCGCTCGTTGTCACGCCGTTGCCGCTGAACGCGGCGTCGAAAATTGGCGTGGAAACAACGCCCGGGTTCCCGGTATTGTCGGCGAATGTCGTGCCGCCATTGGCTATGAGATTGTTGGCCGCACTCTTGAAGTCGTTCAGGAACGCAGGCTGGCTGGCGTTGATTTCGTTCAGGTTGAAGTCCTGCCACATGTGCACCGCATGGTTACCCACGTAGTTGACTTCGACGACGGTGTTGCCCGGCACTTGCCGCTGGATGCCGAAGTTCCACTGCTCGACATAGGGTGTCTTGATGTTTGGGTCCACTGTGCCGTAGCTCTGGCCTGTAAAGGTGAGTGCCGACATGGGGACGGCCGTCTGGAATGTGGCTGGGAAAGAGGTCGCGCTCACCCTAGTATCGAGGGTCGGGTCGCTAAGGAACTGCGACCCTGGGGAAAAAGTGCCGGTTGATATCCCGGGATAGTAGGCAATACTGTTTGTGTCTCCCGGATTCGTGTAAATGCTGACGTTCTCGAAGGTTTCCCAGCCCTCGTCGTAAGACGCGATCGAAGCGCCGCCACGGATGACGGTCTTGTCACCGCCGAAGAGTTTGCCCAGGAAGCCCTTGGTGAAATTCGGATTCCAAGCAAAGCCGAAATTGGGATTCGGCTGAATAAAGTCGCCGCTATAGGGATACGGTCGCAAAACCACCTGCGGATTCGCCACGCCATCGATCACGCCCGGATTAAAGAGGGTCCGGGAAGGCCCAAGCAGATCGAGGAGGGTTGGGTCGAAGTACGAGTCGTTGGTATTGTGGACGGCGCCGGAGAGCTGCCAGCGGAAACCGTAGTTGAACGCCAGGTGAGACGTGGCGTGCCACGAATCTTGAAAATAGAGGCCGCCCACCGTTTGTGCTTCCTTGGCCACCAGCCCTTGACCCGGCGCAAATTGGCCCGTGGCCAGGTTCACGTAGTTGTTCCCAAAAACGCCGCTGAGCCGACCTGTCAGCGTGGCATAGAGCTGCCCGGCGCTGTTCAGGTCGCGGTTACCGTTTGCCGCGCTAATGTTGGGGAAATTCCCTGCCGCAAACATGCTCGCTGCGGGGTCGCCGCCTGCGATGCCCATGGAGTAAGTGGGCGGGTCATTGATTTGCAGCTCATGACTGTTCGAGTAGCGGATATCCCCGCCGAAGTTGAAGGTGTGGTTCCCGTGCGTCCACGTCAGCATGTCCGAGGGATTAAACGATGGGTTGTTTCGGGGAATTGGAAGAATGAAACCGGGAACCAGACTTGGAACACCGAATACGAGGGAGTTGTATCCGCCGACGAGCCTTCCTCCTTGGCCCTTGCCGAAAGGATCCGAGACAGCGCCAGGATTGAACTCCTCGACCGTGCTCTCGATGCCGAAACTGGCTGTGTTGAACATGGTGGGCGAGATGGTCCAATCCACCTGATTCGACCACGTGTAGTAGGTGGACTTGAAGCCGTTGCCGGCGTATGCGGACCCGGGCCAGTTCGGCACGTTGGCAATGTTGCGCCAGTAGAGGTCCCAAGTATCGCTCCAGTGGATCTTCGGAGTAATGTTCACGTCGAGGCGCGTGGTTGGATACCATTGCGTTGTGTTCGTCGGTCGGAACCATACCAGGTTCTGTAGGTATTGCTGGTTAATGGTGTATAGCGCGGAAGAGGTTGTCGCCAGCGGGACCAGAGTACCTTTCGAATAATAGCCGGCAATCTGGCTGAGGATTCCCGCCACTGTCGGATCCGGAGTTGCTGAAAATCCGCTGTTCGACGCCAGTGTATACAAGTTGGCTGTGCAGGTAAGTGCCGCTGCGTCGCAACCGGTGACCCAGGGTGGCGTCGAAGATGGAACTGAGGTGACATCGTAGGTGTACAGCCCGCTTGCCGCGTTTGAAGTCAGTACCTTGTTGATCGGATAGTTCCCGCCAGGGACCTTGTTATATTCGAGGTGGACGAAGAAAAAAGCTCTTTTGTGCGGCAACAATGGGCCGCCAAGGTCGCCACCGTAGAAGTTGTTGCGGCTTTTCGGCAGCCGTCTTCCCAAGGCATTGTTCGTGTAGCTGTTGGCGTTGAAAAAGCTGTTCTGCGCTTCCCAGAAGCCCCTTCCGTGAAATTTGCTGGAGCCGCGCTTGGTGACGAATCGAATCTGGGCCGCGCCTTCCGCGCCCGCGTCGGCGGTGAGATTGTTGGTGGACACCGTCGCTTCCTCGAAGGCGCCCTCGCGGAGCGGCGCGGCGGTGAAGAAGCCGGTCGAGAAGGTGCGGTAGCGCTGGAAGTTGTTGTTTGTCCCGTTCACTGTGATGTTGAGGGCGGCGTTGGGCAAGTTATCGAAGGTCGTGTACCGCTGGTTGTCGGGATTCGCCGCGCCTGTCACCAACGTGGCGAACTCGAGCAGGTCACGGCCGTTAAGCGGAAGATTCTCGACAAGCGTCGGATTGATCGTGGTGGAAATCGTATTCTGTGTGGTCTTCAACACGTCTGCTTGCGCTGAGACCTCCACCGTCTGGCTGGCAGAGCCGACCTTCATTTTGACTTGCACGTTCGTCGTTTGCGCCGCCTCGACCACGAGGTTGGTATAGACCGCCTTTGAAAAACCAGTCGCGGTCACTTGCAGCTGGTACGTGCCCGGCTGCAACCCAGGAATGGTATACGCGCCGGATCCGCTGGACGTCATGGTTCGACTGAAGCCGGTCGCTGGGTTTGTGATGGTGAGGGTAGCGCCGGGTATGCTCGCGCCGGAAGGGTCGGTAACAATGCCCGAAACACTTCCTGTCGTTGCGACCTGCGCACTAGCAAGCCCAAGGAAGAACAAGAAGAACGCTAAACCGGGCACAACTCGCCAGTATATTTTTGTCATGACGCCCCTCCGTCAAAGGTTGGAATTGAGACAGTGCTATTAGGTAGGAAACTGATCGAAACGGCCGTTCGTGGTCGGCTCAAAGAAATACCCACAACGCAAATGCGTCTAAGGGAGGGACTATATGCATAAAATATGCAAAGTCAAGAGGCATATTTTATCTGCAGACACTTGACTCGGGGAGGAAATTCGCACGAGCCTTTGCCGGAAGCTGGTACGAGCTCACTGACCTATCGCCGTGTGCGGATTACTCCGATTGGGCGCGTCGCGTCACAAGTTTCACACTGACCAAATCCGAATTCAATGGCACCGAATGACAAATCGCGCCCTTGTCCCCCCGACATTACCTGCGGCCTTCAGGGCCGCGCCGCCGGGAAGTAGCGCTCGCCAATGTAGTTCAGGTACGCCACATGCTCGGCATCGAGACCGCGTAACGCTGAGGAAAAGAGCTCCTGATAGGAGAGGGCTCGAAAATCCACTTCGGAACCGATATCGTCAGCGAAAGCCTTGATTTCTTCTCCATGCCGCCTCGCTTCGTCAGAAGGGAGGGCATACCAAAGATAGAAAAGGGTGAACTGACCCACTGAGGGTCGGGCGAGGCCGAGAACATGCTTGAGAAGTTGGGCTACATTCAGGTGTTGATACTGCGACTCGCGCCGATGCAATCGGTCGGCGATTTCTTGACAACGTGGCAAGCCGCAGTCGTACCAAAGCCCATTTGCAGTCGGAAAATACTTGGATTTGAATGGCTCCGCATGGTTTGCGTAAGTGTATGGTTCGGTGAACTTGGACTCCACGGCTATCCTGTGCCCGTTTACCAGCACAAACTCCAAATCGAGATTTGGCGGGTTTCCTGGTAGCCCGGTGGGAAATTGCGCCTCAAAGCGAAGCAGTACAGGGTCCGCACTTAGCGACAGCGCACCCGCAACCCAAGCCAGCGACCGGCTCCGCCAGTAGTCGAAAACGTTAACGGCGAGCGCTGATGACGAATGCAGCGCCAGCATTTTTCCACGATTTCCGTTTCTGCCAAGTTCGTCTCCGCTACCCCGTTGAAAGTCCGCCAGCGTATCGCGGTGTAACGGCTGGAACAGATTAGCGTCGAGGGTTTCAGTGTAGCCGGAGCGGACTGCGACCTTCTGGTTCGCCGCCCAGTTTTGTTGCTGTGTAAGTATCTGTGAGCGAGCATCTGTCATACAATCTTTCAATAGATATATTTCATTAAGAGACCATTCAGCACGTGATTTTCTATCACTTGTGGCTCTTCCAATCCAATCACGCGTTGCGTCCGACTGCTGTCAACGCTCGCGCCGCCGGCCATAAGCCGCTTGATTGCTTCAAGGGTTTGAACTTCCTAAGACCTCGCAGAGAGTTTTTCGACAGGCTCCTAATGAGCGTCCTTGTAGTAGACCGGGAATGGAGGAACCACCGGCTTCGGCTGAGGATGCTCTTTCATCTCCTGGAGGAGTGTCTGCACGGCTTTCTCGAGTTGGGGATCGTGGCCTTCGCGCCAGGATTTTGGAT